>Ga0307508_10000740_pt1 | contig 38713 bp, 26 predicted proteins | sample 9_EM_MG_FD_203089 | JGI IMG/M metagenome (GOLD analysis project Ga0307508, IMG submission 203089) | Populus trichocarpa ectomycorrhiza microbial communities from riparian zone in the Pacific Northwest, United States - 9_EM | ecosystem: Host-associated > Plants > Roots > Unclassified | place... | reverse complement strand
GTCGTACACCCTCGTGAATGGATGCCGTGCCCATCGTGCCCCCTTTGTTCTAGGGCACCAAAAACACGACACTTCACGAGCTACAAACAGGCGACAGATCACGCGCTACTGACACCTGATCTCGTTGCGCTTGACGTGGCGCTCTCGCCGGAGGTATTTTTTCGGCTGGTCGAGCAGGCGACCGACGGACCGCGTAAAGGGTTGAACCCGCCTCCAGCACGTCGCTGACATCTCCTTCTTTCTTGCCCGTGAATCGCGGTCGCCGGGCGCTAAGGAAAGAAGGTTGCCATGCCGCAGGTTCTGCCCGCGAATCCAGATCTCGATTGGCTCAAGAAGACCGCGAAGCAGCGGCTCGTTCAACTCCGCACCAGCCAGCCCGATGCCAGCCTGCACCAGGTCCAGCTCGCGATCGCCCATGGCTACGGCTTCAAGAGCTGGCGCGCGCTGAAATCGCACATCGACCGCATCAGTCCAACCTTTCGCCAGCGTGATCGCGTTTTCGAAGCCGCTTCCGCCGGCGACGTCGAGACCGTCCGTCGCGCCTTTGCGTCGGGCTTTGATCCCGCAACGCCCGACCGCGAGGGGCGTACGGTGCATCAGATCGCCAAGGACCGGGGGCATGAGGCCATCGAGGTGCTGGTCCGCAATCTCCAGGGTGGCAAAACCCGCCCCGATGACGAGATGCAGGCGATCCAGGCCATCATGCGGGCAGCGCAGTCCGGCGATCTCGACGCGCTCCGCGCCGGCCTCGACGCCCATCCCGAGTGGATCGACGCGCTCGGCGGCGGATTCCAGAAGGCCACGGCGCTGCATCTGGCGGTTCTGCGCAACCAACATGACGCCGTGCGCCTGTTAATCGTGCGCGGTGCCGATCTCAACCGTCGCGACTTTCCGGACAATGCCGCGCCGCTGCATTTCGCGGCGGCACATGGTGATCTGGAGACGATCAGGCTGCTGGTCGAGGCCGGCGCCGATATCGACGGCAGAGGCGACGATCACGGGGTCGGCGTGCTCGGCTGGGCAACCTGCTTCGGCGAAGTGCGCCAGGATGTCGCCAGCTATCTGCTCGACCACGGCGCCAAACTCGACCTGTGGACGGCGATTGCGCTCGATCGCGCCGATGACCTGCGCGCTATGGTGGTCGCGGATCGTTCATTGCTGGCCGCCCGGATGACCCGCAACCAGCATCGCCGCACGCCGCTCCACCATGCCGTCAGGAAAAACCGGCTGCGAATCGTGCAGCTTCTGCTCGAACTCGGCGCCGACCCGAACGCGCGCGATGCAACCGGCGCAACCGCGTTGACGACGGCTTCGCAGGAGGGCGCCGACCCGGCCATCGTTGCGGCCCTTTTGGACGCCGGGCTCAAGCCCGACCTGCTGACGCTGGTGAATTTGGCCCGCTACGACGAGGCAGAGGCGATGTTGCGGGACGATCCCTCCCGGATCGGTCCTGATGGCGGCGACACCAGCGCCCTGCATGTGTCCGTCAGCAAGCGAAACCTGGCCGCCATTCGCTGGCTGCTGGCGCATGGCATCGACGTCAATGCCAAGCGGCGGATGTGGGACCTCAATCACACCGCACTCCACATGACAATCGAAAGCGGCGCCATCGAGATCGCCCGGCTTCTACTCGATGCCGGAGCCGATCCGAACGTTCGCGACGACAGGGTTCACGCAACTGCGTTGGGGTGGGCCGAGTTCTTTGGTCGTGACGATATGGCGGAATTGATCCGCGAGAAAGGTGGCGTCCAGTGAAAACGAGGAAAACAAGTCGTTGTCAGGCGCTATTGGGCGCGGGAGCCACCGTCATGACGCACTGGCCGAGGTCATTGTCCGCGGGGACCACGGGATTGCTGCCGATCGCTCCGGGGGACGCAGGCTTCGCGCCGGATCTCGACAGCGGCTGGTGCGGATTCGAATGGCCAGGATGACAGCAACAAGACCGTTGAAAGGGCAAGAAGTCGCATGATCGTTTTCTGGTTGGCTGCCCGGGTTTGCCGGAGCTTTCTGCGATCGACGATTGGAAATCAACGACAATGCGTCCGCGCTGATCTACGCTCGCTTCAATTGAGGGTCGAGTTTTCGCCCAGGATCGCACCGAAGAGCGCGCCATCGCGGGGCCGGCGGCGCTTGACGCATTGGGCGATGAGACACGAGGGCCGGTGATTTGCCCCGACGTGTCAAGTCTTGGGCAAAGTCTTGGGGCCAAGTCTTGGGGCAAAGCGTGCCCTGCCGGCGACGGCCGGCTACTCGGCATGGGGTCGTTTTCGATATTTTGGGTTGGGAGCCCCAGCGACGTGGCGGCGGAATGTGCACCTCGAAGCCGCACACTCCCGCGAGGCCTGCGCGTGGAGTTCAGCGACGAGCAAGGTCGCGCAAGTGGCGCGCCGCGGCCGATGAAGATGGGCAATATTCGTTCGCTGTGGCGCTATGACAATCACGCCGAAGACGCGATCGGAACGACGGCCAGGCGCGCCGGTTGCCGAGGGGGCGCGCCTATGTTTGGGCTTGAGGCAATTCAGTGGCGATGGATATTATGCCATAATCGACCAGATCTCGAACAACTTGAGAGGACGCCAATGCCGACCAAAAATGTTGTGCTGACGGAGCATCAAGCAGACCTCATTGAGACCCTCGTCGAGTCCGATCGCTACCAGAACGCGAGCGAGGTGCTGCGTGACGGATTGCGGCTGGTGGAGCAACGCGAGGCGGAGGATGCCAGCAAGCTGAAGGCCCTGCGAGCAGCGGCTCGCGTCGGCGTTGGTGCACTGAACCGAGGCGAATTCAAGGAATTTAGAAATACCGAAGACCTGCAAGCCTATCTGAACGACCTCTCGGAAAAGGTCATTTCCAAGGCTGCCGGGTAGACCCCAAATGGCCGAGCGGAAATGGCGCGTCCGCCTCGGCGCTGCCGCAGAACTCGACTTTGCGAATATCGTCAATGGACCACTGAAAATCTTGGCGCGCGCCAATCGCGTGTCTATCAGAAGACGCTCGTGCAGGCGATTGGCGAACTCGCCGAAGGTCCCAATGTTGCCGGCTCCAAAGCCCGAGATGAGATCATGCCAGGTCTTCGCACGGTCCACGTTGCACGACACGGTCGGCGCGGAAGGCACTTCCTGATGTACCGGGTGGCCCCAAAAACAACGATCGAAATCGTACGAATCCTGCACGACAGAATGGACCTTCAGCGTCACCTTCCATTTGCCCCAGACGAGAATGCCGAATAGAGCGCGGTGTAGGTTGGCTGCAGGCGGCCTTGGCGCAATTCTGGATGGATTAGCGTGCTCCGGCGTAGAGTGGCGCGCCGCGGCCGATGAAGATGGGCAATATTCGTTCGCTGTGGCGCTCTGATGTCGTGGCCCACCACACGACCCAATTGCCAAATCCGCGACGGCCTGCGATCTTGCGCTACGTCTCGTGGGCGGCCGCCTTCACGATTTCGCAGGCTGGTCCGATTACCCTTCGATCGCGGCCCTCTCGATCAATCCCGGGATCGACGTGATGGGCCAGAGCGGTCGCCGCTGCAGCACTATGCGCCGCTGCCAAGGCAAACTGAGGGATTCAACGTGGAACGTTTTGTGGTGATTTCTGGATGCTCTGGTGGCGGCAAGTCAACGCTGCTCATGGAGCTTGCAAGGCGCGGCCACCCGGTTGTGGACGAGCCAGGTCGCCGAATCGTCAAGGAAGAGCTTGAAGGCGAAGGCGCGGCGCTGCCATGGGTGAACGGAGTGGCCTTCGCTCGACGTGCCGTCGAGCTGGCCCTCGCCGATCGCGCTGCCGCAAACCGGCTAAGCGGTTGGGTGTTCTTCGACAGGGGATTAGTTGACGCCGCCGCAGCCCTTCAGCACCTGACCGGCGAACCGGCGCTGGCTGCTCTTGGAGAGGCGCACCGCTACCACAAGCGCGTGTTCATCACTCCGCCTTGGCCCGAAATCTACGTCGAGGACCCAGAGCGCCGTCATGGGTTCGATGATGCCGTCGCGGAATACGAACGCCTGGTCGAGGTTTACCCTTCCCGCGGCTACGACGTCGTCATGCTGCCAAAGGCCGAAACTGCGGAGCGCGCGGATTTCGTCATGCGCACTTTGAGGTCGTGAGGTCTATTTGTCTCCGCGTGTCAATCGCGACGCATCGCTACGGCAGGCCCCGTTGTCTGCGACATGCTCCTCGCTTCGGTTAGGTCGCAAGTGAGAATTGCAGTTCACTGCATTTGATTCTTGCTCTGTCATCGCAATCGCTGCTTGATGGGTTGCGTCAGGAAATCGGCGACATTTGGCGGCGACAGCGTATTCCGAAGTGGCGCGCCACGACCGATGAAGGTGGGCACTACTGTTTCGCCGTTGCGCTATGATGCGAGGGCCGGCCACGCGTCACAACCGGCGAAGCTGCGACACACCACGAGTTTGCACTGCGCCTCGCGGGCGGCGACCTCCCTGGGTTCGCAGGGCAGTCGGGTTACCCTACGATCGCGGCCCCCACCTCGGATCGACGTGATGCGCCACGAAGCGATGTTGGGGGTTGGCGGGAGCAACGGTAGTGCCCCAGACGCCAAACCGCGGGTCCGGTTCGGGGGTAGTAAAGCCCCTCGGCACGATCGCCACTCGCCCGCGACTGATCGCAATCTGGCCTAGCGTTGGTGGTGTCGTCGTGGCAGACGGGTTGAACTGACCCGTAGTTTCGATCTAGTTTTCGGCGCGGCAATTTTAGCGCGCGCCTGACAGCAACACCTTGTAGTTGACCTCTCCGACGCGGAAAAAGAAGGACATGTTTCGAGTTCTCGTAGCCCCTCTCATCGCTCTTTCGTGCGCCGGCTGCATGTGGGGCGACGCCCTGCCGGAGACTATCCAGGTCGTTGTCTCCAACCCCTCGAATGACATTGTTTTCTCGCTTCCGTCGCGAGTGCCGTTGCAAACTGAACTCGATGAGCTCATCGTATGGCGCGAATCCGACGCATCACGCACGGGACTTTGCGAAGGAGGAGGAGTAGCCAAAATCGTATGGAAAGTGCGAACAGACATGAGGGTTTTCAAGACCCCCGCGCTAGTTTCATGGCCGCTGCAGTATGGCGCCAGGATCGCCAATTCGGTGCAATTGGTCCCGCCCGAGCATCTGGAGCCCGGAAATTACGCGTTCTGCGCGGACGTACGCCTCGATCCTCACGGAATCGGCACGTCGAATGAAAGAATTTTAGTGGCGCAGTTCTCGGTCGAAAGCCGATCCATGAACCTCGGCGTCCCATCAGAGAGGGCGAGGCGACCAGATTGACCGTTGTTGGTCCGGCCGGCGTGGGAACGGACATCCAGCGGCGCCTGCAGCGCGCCCTGGCGTGGACTGGCGCGCCGCGGTCGATGAAGATGGGCACTATTCGTTCGCCGTGGCGCTATGATACCGGGGCCTGCCGCGCGAGCGCATCCGCCGATATTCGACGCCCTCCGATATTGCACTTCCCCGCTCAGGCCGCCTCGGGCTTGTTCACTGTCTCGATGCGATCGAGAACCTTGCCGAGATCGCGCTTCGCGATCTGAACGTCGTAGTCGTTCTGAAGATTGAGCCAAAGCTGTGCCGTCGTGCCGAGCGCCTTGGCGAGCCGAAGCGCAGTATCGGCGGTAATGCCGGTCTGTTCGCTGGCGATCCGCTCGATTCGGGTCCGAGGCAAGCTGCAGACCCTCGCAAGAGCGCCCGCCGACATTCCGAGCGGAACGAGGAACTCCTCCCGCAGAACCTCACCAGGATGCATGGGCTTGAGCTTCTTGGTCACTATGGCGTCCTCTTCTAGTGGTAGTCCACGATCTCGACCTCCGCCGGGCCTTCCGCCGTCCAAAGCAAACCCGGAATTGGTCGTTGATACGGATGGAGTGTTGCCCCTGGCGATCGCCCGCAGCGCCTCAAGGCGGTTGGCTGGAGGCGACCGCAAGTCGCCGAGATCGCCCGCGGCGTTGAGATAGCGCAGTTTCCGCCGCGCTACCTTGACCAGATCGGCCGGAAAGCGCTTCGGGCTTTCGCCGTCGAAGACGGCTTCGGTGGTCTTGTCCCGGAAGCTCCTGATCACAAACCAGATGTATCAATATATGATACAAACGTCAAATGGCCGCGTATCAACCAACGATACAGCCGCCGCCCGTCCGCTCACCCGGGCTACGCTCGCTTCAATTGAGGGTCAGGTTTTCGCCCAGGATCGCACCGAATAGCGCGCCATTGCGGGGCCGGCGGCGCTTGACGCATTGGGCGATGAGACACGAGTGCCGGTGATTTGCCCGACGCGTCAAGTCTTGGGCAAAGTCCTGGGGCCAAGTCTTGGGGCCAAGTCTTGGGGCCAAGTCTTGGGCCAAAGCGTGCCCTGCCGGCGACGGCCGGCTACTTTGCATGGGGTCGTTTTCGATATTTTGGTTGGGAGCCCCGGCGACGTGGCGGCGGAATGTGCGCCGCGAAGCCGCACACTCCCGCGACGCCTGCGCGTGGCGTTCAGCGACGAGCAAGGTCTGAGCAGGTGGCGCGCTCGGAGAGATTCGAGCTCCCGACCGTCGGAATAGCGCGTCATCGATCCTCGCGGACGAGGCCGGCGCTGCTCATCGCTTGAGCAGAACCTTCTGCATGGCGTCGCCGAGGATCGCGGGCTCGCGGGGCGCGAGGTAGGTGAGCCCGGCTGCGCGGCCGAGTTCGATCAGGGTTCCCGCAGCCTGCAAATCGGCAAGCGCCTTGTTGACCGCCTCGAGCAGGCCCGCGTCGCTGGCGAGGCCGACATAGCCGTGGTTGACGCCGATCGGATAATAGTAGCCGGAGGCGGCGAGCGCGGTGTCCGGATGGGCGGCGCGATAGGCGTCGAAGCGGCGCAGGTCGAGCAAGGTCGCATCGAACTCGCCGCGCTCGAGCGCGCCGAGCAGATCCTGTCGGCCGGGCACCAGATGGGTGATGTCGTCGATCAGCCGCCCGTTGCCGAACGTCATCAGGATGGCGTCGGCGAGTGTCCCGCTCTCGATCCCGATCCGAAGCCCTTCGAGGTCGCCGACATCGGCGATGTGGCGATCGTGTGCTTTGGCACCAAGGACGACGGTCAGCGGCGAGTAGATGTAGGGCTGGCTCGGCGTGAGTACGCCGAGCGCGACGCGGCGGGTGCGATCGGGGCGGGTGGCGCCCTCGAAATCCGGCAGCTTTGCTGTCTTCACGCCGGGCACGACGAGCGCATCTTTCGTCAGCGCATAGCTGCCGACCAGCGAACAGCGACCGTCCGAGAGCAGGGCATTGGCCTCCAGCGCCGGGCTGGAATCCTCGTCGAGCTTGCTTTCGAACCAAATGATCTTGAGCGGCCGGCCGAGCCGGTCCGCGATGGCTTTGGCGAGCGCGACGTCAAACCCTGTGTCGGGCTTGCCTCTATGATGCGCCGAGAGCGGCGGCAGGTCCTCGTCGAGACAGACTTTCAGGGGCTCATCGGCCGCGCGCGCCACCGTCGTGGCCGCGATCGGGAGCACGGCCGCGAACGATAGCGCAAGCCAGGAGACCGTGAACCAGGACGCCGCCAAGCTGGCCTTCATGGCGCCCTCCGGCTCGAGACGTAGGCCCAGAGATCGGCGATCTCGTCGTCGCTCAGAAGGTCGCCCCAGGGCGGCATCCTGTTGTTCTTGCCTGACTTCACGGTGGTGACGAAGCGCGGCCTGTCGTCGGGAAATTGTCGCAGATCCGGCGTGATGGTGCCGGGATTGACCATGTTGGGGCCGTGGCAGTGCGAGCATTTCTGGGCAAAGGTGATCTTGCCCTGATCAATCTGTGTCTGATCGGCCGGCTGTTGTGCCGCGGAGGGTGCCGTCGTCTGTGCGGTCGCCAGCGCCATGACGGCGGCGACTTGCGCCGCCGTCCTGTTCGATACTTTCCTGATCACGTGCGATCCGCGTCAGTTCTTGACTGCGAAGACCCACAGCGATCCGCCGGGCGGCACTTTGGCAAGCCGCTCATCTCCGGAGAATATCGAGTAGACTCCGCCGTAGCCGCTGGTGACCGCGACATACTGGACGCCGTCCTGCTGCCAGGTCACCGGCTGCCCTTCGATGCCAGAGCCGGTCTGGAAGCTCCACAGCTTCTTGCCGTCATTGGCGTCGAAGGCCTCGAACTCGCCGGTCAGCTGGCCGGTGAACACGACCCCGCCCGCGGTCGACAGCACGCCCGAGAAGCGCGGAATGTCGCTCGGCGCTTCCCACTTGGTCTTGCCGGTCATGGGATCGATCGCCTTGAGGTGGCCGCGCGGTCCGTCACCAAACTCCCACACATCGGTCAGATCCATGCCGAGATACAATTCGCCGGCCTTGAAGACCGCAGGCTCGCTCTTGTAGTGGCCGCCGAACGCAAGAGTGTTGGCATAGGCAAGCCCGGTCTGCGGATTGAACGACATCGGCTCCCAGTTCTTGCCGCCGAGAATGGACGGATAGACCGTGACCTTCTTGCCGTCGCGGGCATCCTTGACGACGTCGGTCTCGATCGGCCGGCCGGTCTTCATGTCGATTCCGGTAGCCCAGTTCACCTTCACATAGGGGTTGGCGGCGAGCAGCTTGCCGTTGGTCCGGTCGAGCACATAGAAGAAGCCGTTGCGATTGGCGTCCATCAGGACCTTGGTCGGCTTGCCCTCGACGGTCATGTCGGCGAGCACCATCTCGGCGACCGAGTCATAGTCGAACGGGTTGTTCGGCGTGAACTGGAAGTGCCATTTCATCTTGCCGGTCTTCGGGTCGAGCGCGAGCACCGAGCAGGTGAAGAGATTGTCGCCCGGGCGCACCGCCGCGTTGAACGGGCCAGGATTGCCGATGCCCCAATAGACCGTGTTGAGCTCGGGGTCGTAGGAGCCGGTGATCCAGGTCGATCCGCCGCCGAGCTTCCAGGTGTCGCCCTTCCAGGTGTCGCCGCCGGGCTCGTCCGGACTGGGGATGGTGTGGGTGCGCCACAGATGCTTGCCGGTCGCGGGGTCCCAGCCGTCGATGAAGCCGCGCGTGCCGTACTCGGCGCCCGAGATGCCGGTCAGGACCACGCCGTCGGCGACCAGCGGCGCCACCGTCATCGAGTAGCCTTCCTTGATGTCGGCCGCCTTCTGACGCCAGAGCTCTTTGCCGGTCTTGGCGTCGAGCGCGATGACGTTGGCGTCCAGCGTGGTGCGGAACAGCTTGCCGTCGAACATGGCGGCGCCGCGATTGATGATGCCGCAACACACGATCCGCGGGGTCTCGGCCGGATACTCGACCTTGGTCTTCCAGATCTGCTGGCCGGTCTTGGCGTCGACCGCCATCGTGGCGGCGTGGGTCGTCACGTAGATGACGCCCTGGTACACCAGCGGCTGCGACTCCTCGCTGCGGTCGTCGGCCAGACTGTAGCTCCATACCGGAACGAGGTTCTTGGCGGTGTCCTTGTTGATCTGCGTAAGCGGACTGAACCGCTGCAGATTGTAGCCCATGCCGTAGTTGAGGACGTTCGATGTGTCGGTCGCTCCCTTGACCAATTGCTCGGTCGTTTGAGCGCTCGCGCCGAACGGCGCGAGGATCGCAAGGCCAGCGGCCAGCGCAAGGCGTCTCATGCATCCCTCCCAGTGAGTGCGCGCCATGTTTCTGACGCTGCGCGCCAACAATCCACTGGAAGCGCCAAAGCGTCAATACGAAACCAAATGTTGGTGCGATCGCAGCAATCAAAGGCTGATGTGAAAGGCAGACAGAAAATACGTCATCATTTCCGCCGCGCGGCAGAAACGTGACGGGCGGTTGGTCTGGATCCGGGTACGGCGCGCCGCCAGGCTCAGGGTCCGCTCTGCGCGTTGCCGAAATCCACCGGCTGTGTCGGGCTGGTCTACGGAAACGCCGCGATCAGGCCCGGCTGCGTCGCCGGGGCGGGCGCGGAATCCTCCGCAGGTCCGCGCGCGAGCAGCGGCGGCTGCGAATATTTCATGATTCCTGACTGGTCGATCACGAACAGCGGCCGGTAGTTTCTGACATTGATATCTTCGACCATGGCCATGCGGCGGTTGTCGAGCATCAGCCAATGGCCATCCAGCCGGGTCGCTGCGACGGCGTGATCCTCGCCATAGATGGTGTCGTGCATGATGACGATGCGCAGATCGTCTGCCGCGACGCCGGCCTGACGCAGCGCCATGAATTTCGCGATCGCGTAGTCTTCGCAGTCGCCTGCGCCGTGCTCGAAGGTCGCAAGCGGCGAACTCCAGACGTCGATCTCGCCATACTGGGCAAGGTCGCTCATCGGCCTGATGGCGAGGTTGATCGCGCGGTTGATTTCGCCGAGCCGGGCGCGGCCCTCGCGCATCCTGGCGCTGTCGACGATGCTCAGAAGTTGCAGCGCTGCTGATGACGCGCAGCGGTCGCGGTCGCCGTCGCAAAGCGCAATCTGCACCCGTTCATCGTCGAGCTTGCGGGCAAGCCCCAGCCATTTGTCCTGCAATGCGCCCGCGGGCACGGCCGAGACGGACAATCCGAACGGTTCGGCGGGCTGGCCGGCCGGCTCCACGGCCCCGGCCAGATCCGGCGTGGCCGCGGCCAGAGCCGTCGGCCCGAACCATGCCAGGCCACATGCGAGCGCGAAGGCACGCAAGCCCCGCGTGCAACCAGGAATACCCATCTGACGTCCCATGTCGGGTCATCGGCCACAGCATCAACGCGGCGCGTGACCGGATCGTTTCGAGGGGCGATGATGAGGAGGGGGGCTTTCCTTCGGCTTAATGCGGGCTTTGGAGCGTCGCCAAGCTCGAAATAGGTGAAATCGGGGTTACCGGGTTCCTGACAATGCGGGTGCGTTGTTGCCGCCGGGCGACACCGAACCCGCGAAAGCGCTCAGGGCACAATCAGAGGTTTAATCGGGCCGAACTTCTGGTGGTTATGGCTAATTTGTCGAAATTTGTCAGATTTGTTACCCAGATCACAGTTTCGATGACGAAATTCGCGCAGTGTCGTGCAAGGCAATGCTGGCGACAGTTTATTCGAGTATTCATACGTAAATATATACTTTTGATGACTTAGTGAGGTGCGAAAACAAAACGCTTTGTTTGAATTGTTACTTGCTAATCGCAAAGGAGACGGTACGGATATACTGATATGTCCAAGATTAGTTTGTGCACGACGGCCGTTCATGAACCGACTTACACAAGCTGGGGATGGTTTCGCGTTGCATCCGCCAATGATATGCAAGCTTAACATCTTGATAATTATTTGAATATTAACCATTTCTGGTGGCACTTTGAATTACGCGGGCAGATTCGACGCGTTAATTGCTGAAGGCCGGGACGCGCATTCGCTCGCGCACGTCTATTCGTTGCCGCATTCCAGCACGCCCACAAATGCGATCGTCGTTCCGGACGCGCATCTCCTGTTCCATGGCGATTTCAAGCGATCGGGCGTCGACCTGATCCTCTCCGGGGACGACCGCGAAATCGTCCTGCACGACTACTTCAAGGGCGAGCAGCGCGCCGTGCTGGCATCGCCCGATGGCGCCCATTTGACCGGCGATATCGTCACCGCGCTCACGGGTGCGGTTCAGGTCAGCCAGGCCGACGGCAGTGCGAACGTGGCCAAGGTGATCGGCCACGTCACCAAGCTTGCGGGCACCGCCACTGCAGTCCGCAACGGCGTCTCGATCATCCTGCATCAGGGCGACAACGTCGAAAAAGGCGATGTCGTGCAGTCGGGCTCGGATTCGACACTCGGCATCACCTTCATCGACGGCACCGTGTTCGGCCTGTCCTCCAACGCCAGGATGGTGCTCAACGAAATGGTCTACGACCCCAACGGGTCGAACAATTCGTCGCTGCTCAGCCTGGTGGCCGGCACCATCTCCTTCGTCGCCGGCGAGACCGCCAAGCATGGCGACATGAAGATCGATACGCCGGTCGCCACCATGGGCATCCGCGGCACCGCGGTCCTGGTCGAGATCGATTTCACCGTTCCGGGCCAGGGCGGCACGCCCGATGCCAAATTCCAGGTGCTGGTTGAGCCCGACGGCACCACCGGCTCCTACATCCTGTTCGACAAGACCACGCTGCAGCCGCTCGCGATGGTCAATCAGGCCGGACAACAGATCAATATCAGCAACGGCGTCATCACCCAGAGCAATGCCCCGCTGTCGCCGGACGTGCAGAAGCTGATCCAGGACGTCTTCACGCTGAAATTCACGGACAATACCAATCCGAACCCGAAAACGAATTTCGGGCAGAACGACTCCGTCACTCCGCAGACCGGGCCGGTGATCAAGACGGCCGACAACGGCGCTACCGCCACGCCGACATTCCTGATCGTGAATGGGACCGGCAATCCGGACGGGACGAGCAACTCGAACGTGCTAAGCCTGTCGCATATTCCCGGACCGCCGGACGCCCGGATGCTCGATGCGGCCGGCCATGTCACGAGCAGTTTCGCGGTCATCGAACGCATCAACAAGACCGCCGATGCGACCGACCTGGATGGCATCTCCGGCACGGTCAACTTCGCCGACCTCAACGCCGGCGACGCCCCGACGGTGAAGGTGGAGTTCAGCGGCTTCGCCTACCAGAACGCGCAAGGTACCCACAACCTGACGCCGCTGCAGCTCGCCGACATCGCCAAGACCGAAGTCGCGATCAACGTCGTCGCCGCTGCCGGCAACACCAACACCGGCTCGGCGAGCTTCACCTACAACGTCCCCGACAACGCCTTCGATTTCCTCGCCGCCGGCGAGACGTTGACGCTGACCTATGTCGCGCGGATCGACAACAATTTCCAGCCCGCCAACGAAACCACGCTGATCCCGTTCACGATCACGGTGACCGGTACCAATGACGCGCCCGTGATCACGAGCGACGCGCAGACACAGTTGATTGAATTTGCCGCGGGCACGTCGACCAAAGGCGGACCGCTCAAGGTGCTCAACAACGAGCAAACCTCAGGCACGCTCGCGTTCACCGACGTGGACCTGACCGACACGCACCATCTTACCGACATACATGGTACGCCATCCAAGATCGGGATCCTGACCGGTGCGTCGCTCGTCATCGACGGGCAGACGCTGGACAAGGCGGCACTCGAAAAGCTGGCGCCGACGCCGATGACGGCTCTCGAGAACGCTCTCGAGGTCTTTGTGCAGACCGATAGCACGGGGACCGGCAACGGGACGATTCATTGGCAGCTGGACGATCTTCCGGTCTATCTCGCCGACTTCATCCCGGCTGGTCAGACGCTGACGCTCACCTACACCATCACCCTGATGGACTCGCAAGGGGTGACCGATACCAAGACCGTCGAGGTGACCATCACCGGCGCCGACAATCCGGCGGAGGTGTGGATTCATACAACGGCGGACGGCAATGACGGCCTGTGGACCACCAAGACGAACTGGGAAACCGGCAACGCGCCGACCGCGGCCGACGACGTCATCATCATCACCGATCAGCTGCAAGGCCTGACGCCGTCCTACCCGGTGACGGTCGACACCCAGGCCGTCGCGAAATCCGTGACGATGAATGATTTCAGCAATGACTATTCGGGATCTGCCCCGATACTGGTCGTTGCGAGCGCAGCGCAGGGCAAACCGCAAAACAGCCTGACGATCGGCGGTGACTTCAAGCTCAGCGTCGACGCGGAAGTCGACAATGGCGGACTCATCAGCGTCGGCGGCCTGATGGAGGTCGCGGACCGCAGTATCCTGAAGAACAACGGCACCCTGACCCTGAAGCAGGGCGGGGACTTCAAGGATCAGGCCACGATCACGAATTCGGGAAAGATCGACGTCAACGGCGGCACGCTCGACGTGTCGGTCGATATCGGCAATTCCGGCCTCGTTCAGGTCGATGCGGGCGCCAGGCTGGCGCTCAACGCGGGCGCCATCACCGGCGGCACCGTCTCCATCGCCGGCACCTTGGAGCTCGACGGCACGAGCTTCCTGAAGAACGGCACGTTGAACGATGAGAATGGCGGCGCGGTGAACGTCAAAGGCGCCGCCGCGTTCGATAGCGAAACGGTCGACAACGACAGCACGATCGAGATTTTCGCCGGTGCTGTGCTGACCATCGATCAGGGTAGCTCAGTCGACAACGCCAACGGCACCCTCACGATCGATGCCGCTGGCGTGACGCCGGCACTCGGCGCCGCGACGCTCACGCTCAATGGCGCGAGCATCACCAGTGGCACGCTGACCATTTCCGGCACGCTGGACTCGACCGGCAGCAGCGCCATCCATGATGCCAACATCACCAACACCGGTCTGATCGAGTCGACCGGCGGCACGCTGACGATCGATCCGGCGCTGTCGGTCAGCATCACCAATTCCGGCATCCTGGAAGCCAATGGCGGCGAGCTCGACATCACCAGCGAGCCAGTCACCAACACCGGCACGCTGCAGGCGATCAATCACGGCACGCTGAAGGTCAGCGCCACGAAAGTGACCAACAGCAATGGGGGCTCGGTGTCGATCGAGGCGGGATCGACGCTCGATCTGGTGGGCGCCGGCATCGGCGGCGGCACGCTGACCAATTCCGGCACCTTCGACAGCGTCTCGGGCGTCAACCTCGTTTCTGCCGCCGTGATCAATACCGGCACCATCGAGGTCGTGGCCGGAACGCTGGATCTGGCCGGCGGATTAACTGGCACAGGCCACGTGATCATCGACAAGGGCGCGACGCTGGAGCTTGCCGGAGCGGACGGCCAGACCGTCACCTTTGCAGGCGACGGCGCCACGCTGCAACTCGATTCGAGCGCACTGCATTCTTTCACCGGCACGATCGCCGGCGTGTCGTCAGCCGGCGGCAACTTCACGGTCACCGGTGCCGGCAACATCACCAGTACGAGCGGCGATGCGCTCGACTTTACGGCAAGGGGCGGCACGGCGGACCATCCCGCCAATGTCATGCTCACGCCATCAGGCAAACTAACCGGCGCAGCCAATGGGATCCACGTGGTCCAGAACGGGACCGGCGACCTCACCGTCGATCCCTCCGGCAACGTCACCGGCCTCGCCGGCAACGGCATTGTCGTCGAAGACAGCGCGAGCGGCGGCGTCGGCAACATTGTCGTTCACGATACCGGCAGCGCCACGGGCACGGGCACAGGCGCGGGATCGGTCGGGCTGCTGGTTGAGAATCTCAACGCGGCCAACAACGGCAACATCACGATCACACAGTTGGGCGGCGCCAGCGGCGACGGCTATGGTATCGATGCCCTGACGGACGGCAACGGCGACATCACGCTGGAGTCGGACGGCGCGGTGACGGCGGCCGTGCAATACGGTATCCGCGTTCGCAGCTTCGGCACCGGCAGCGAGTCCGTTAAAACCGACGCCAACAGCGTGATCAATTCCGGTGGCTCCGGCATCGTTGCCGCCAACCGCGACACCAGCATCGGTGCGTCCGCCAACAGCATGATCACCGTCACCGCCCACGGCACCATCCATTCGGGCACCGATCTCAACCTCAGCGATACGGCGCCGGCCGGGATTCTGGCGGGCTACAACGGGATCGGCGGGTTTGGTTCGCAGGCCAATACCGGCGTGTACGGCGCCGTCGGCGTCAACAATTTTGCCAACATCACCGCGGCGGCCGGCTACGGCATCGAGGCCTACGATTACGGTAACGGCAACGTCACCGTGAATGATGCAGCGCGGACCACCGTCTCCGGCGCGCAATACGGCATCGCGGCCGATCAGCTGAGCGGCGGCACCGGCGACGTCACGATCGATGTGGCAGAGCATGCCGCGATTACGGGAACGTCGATCTACGGTATTCTGGCGTTCAGCAATACGGTCGGCAACATCAGCGTTTCAACGGCCTCCGGCGATACCATCACCTCCGGAAGCAGCGGCATTGTCGCCGTCAACGAAGCCACTTCGATTTCTGGCGAGGCCAGCAGCACGATCAGCGTCACCGCCAACGGAATCATCCATTCCGGCAGCAGCCCGAACAACAACGGCTCGACGCCGGCGGGTATTGATGCCGGCTATTTCCCCGACGCGACCGGGAACCCGAACGGCCATGTCGCCGGCAACGTGATCGTGCAGAGCAGTGCGGCGATCACCGCAGACGCCGGCTATGGCATCGACGCCTATAATTTCGGTACCGGCAACGTGACGGTGACGACCTACGCCGGCTCTTCGATCGATGCGGCCGGGACTGCGATCGGTGCCTTCGCCAATGACGGCGGCAATGTCAGCGTGACCAATCACGGCACGGCTACGGGCGCGATCGGGCTTTCGGCGGTCGCCAATCATGCCGGCAACATCGCCATCATCAATGACGGCAGCCTGACCGGCACGACTTTCAACGGCATCCGCGTCACGCAGGACGACAGCGAGACCGGCGCGACTGGTTCCACGCATATTACCAACACCGGTACGGTTGTGGGCTCGTCGAGCAGTTCGGCGATCTTCGTTGCCGAGAACGCCAGCGGGACCTTTAAGCTCGACAATTCCGGAACCATCGGCCCGGACACGGTCACGTCCCCGACCAGCGCGATCCGCGAAACCGGCGGTCATTTCGTCATCAACAACACCGGCACGATCGACGGCACGCTCAATCTTGCCGACGGCACCTTCCACAACGAGCTTGGCGGCACCTGGAACGTTGCCGGCGCCAGCCATTTCGGCGGCGCGCTCGCCAGCACGATCGACAATGCAGGCACCATCAATCTGTCCGGCAGCGCGGGCCTGTTCGGTGTCGCCGGCCTGACCATCACCGATTGCGGAACAATCGATAGTCTGTCGGGCACCGACAGCATCAATGGCGCGGCCATCACCGTCACTCATTCCGGCCTGCTCGAAGTGACCGGCGGCACGCTGACCATCGACGCCACGAGCAGCGTCACCAACGCCGGCACGCTGGAGGCCAACGGCGGCACCCTGATCATCGAGGGGACGCTGTCGGGCAACGCGGAGATCGTGGGGGCTTCGACGATCGAGCTTGGCGCGAGCGGTCAGGGCGCCTACGCCGATGCGACGATCACGTTTACGGACGACTCCGCCGGCACGCTCAAGCTCGACCACGCCGAGACCTTCAAGGGAACGATTTCCGGCCTCGACGACAACACGCTCGATCTCGGCGATATCAAATCGGGATCGGACACCACGGTCACTTTCGCGGGCGATGCTTCCGGCGGCACACTGACCATCGTCAACAATAGCGATTCCTCGCAGGTCGCGCATATCCAGCTGACCGGCAACTATCTCGGCGTTCACTGGGTGGCCGCCAGTGACGGTTCGGGTGGCGGCACCACCGTGACCGAGGTGCCCGGCGCGATCACGGCTGGACTCGACCAGCACGGCAATGCCACCGAAGGCGTCGCGGTGACGGCGTCCGTCACCGACGGCGGCGCGGTGGTCACGAACGCGATCTATCAATGGCAGCTCGATGGGCAGGCCATCGCCGGCGCCACGGGCGCCAGCTATGTGCCGACCGAAACGGACGAGGGACACGCGCTGTCGGTGAGCGTTTTATTCACCGATACAAACGGCCTTGCCGAGCAGGGGACGACCTCGGCTGGAACGGTCAACGGCGTCGCCGATGTGCCCGTGGTTTCAGTTCCGGATCCTGTCACCACCAGCGAGGACACTTCGGCGTTGCTCACCGGCCTGTCGGTGTCGACAGCCGACCATGGGACCGACGACGCCGACACCTTCACCGCCACGCTTTATGTCGAGCACGGCACGCTTTCGCTCGGTAGCGACCTCAACGCCACCATCAGCGGAGACGGCCACGACCTGGCGCATCCGGTGGTGATCACGGGCTCGCTGGCGGACGTCAATGCGGCGCTCCTCGCCGTGACCTACACCCCGACCGGCGAGTATGAGGGCGCCGACACGGTGTACTTCACGGCGACCTCGACCGAGGACGTTGGTACCTCCACCAGCGCTCCGGCCGCCGAGACCACCGCCGTCATCACGGTGGCCCCGGTTGCGGATGTCCCAGCGGTCACCGCCACGGCGAGCGCGATAAACGAGGGTGGCAGCAGCGACCTGTCGATCACGTTCAACAACGCGATCGATCTGTTCGCGAACAGTGACGACAGTGTTGTGGTGACGGTGACGCTCTCGGACGGCGCGGTGCTGAGCAGCACCGGCGCTGCCGTCTCTGACAATGGTCAAGGCACCTTTACACTGACCGCGCATTCAGTGAGCGACCTCAGCCACCTTACGATCACGCCGGCCAGCGATTTCAATGGCGCGGTGACGGTCAATGTCTCGGCGGTGGCGCATGACGGCACGGCCGTCTCGACCGCGGGCACCGCCACCGCGACGCTGACCGTGGATGAGGTCAACGACGCGACGGTTTCGCTGGTAGGGCTCAACAGCGACAACAACGCGGTCGAACACCAGCAGATCATCGCGACCGTCATCGACGCGGACGCGCCTTCGAGCGGCATCGCCTATACCTGGACAGTCGATGGACTGACGGTGAAGACCGGAACCGGTGTGGATGCCAACAGCTACACGCCGACCGATGCCGACGAGGGCAAGGCGATCAGTGTTGCGGTGTCGTTCACCGACACCCACAACAATGCCGAGTCGATTACCGCCTCGGCCGGTACGGTGCAGGAGAGTTCGATCCCGGACGACGACGCTCAGGTCACGTTCCGGCAGGTGCATCTGTCGCCGGTGATCGACACCACACATGTGTCCGTGACACAAAACCAGGACGGCTCGACCACGATCTCCGACCTCGGCGTGTTGGATGCCGACTCGTCGGCAGCCTCGAAGCCCTTCACGGTCTCGGCGACTGCGCTAAGCGGGGCCGCCGTGTCGCCGCCACACGATTCAGGATCGCTCAGCAGCATCAATGCGGATTTGCACAGCGGATTCACCTATCATCCGGGCTCACCCGCAGCGCAGACCGACACGGTCACGCTGACTGTCGCAGATGCTTTCGGCGACAGCGGCACCGTGAATTTCGTCTTCAACGAGGGGGGACGGGGTCCGAACGTCACCCTGCAGAGCACCAGCGGCACGGACGTCATGTTTGCGACCGGTTACAACGATACGTTTGTGTTCGCGCCCAGCAAGAGTGTCAATCAAGACACGATCATTGGTTTCGATCCGGCACACGATCACATCGACATCAGCGCCTTTCCCGGGATCAAAAATCTTGATAGTTGGCTTGCGAAGGCCAACAACGTGGCGCAGCAGGGCACCGACACCCTGATCACGCTCGACAACCACGATACCATCCTGCTGAAGAACGTTCAGGCCAATAGCCTGCATGCCAGCGATTTCATCGTCTCGCCCCACGGCAACGGTTAGCAACCGGCTGACCGGGGCTGTCGCCCAGCCAAGCACGAACACCGACAAGTTCGTACGGAACTGTTCCATCGCAGGCCGCGAATGGCGTAGTCTGCTCGCGTCATCTGCAGGACATTTAGCCGATGAAACGACTGAGACGAATCCGACGGTGGTTCAAGCGCAGGTTCGGCTATTCCCGGCTGCTCTGCCTGGCGCTGCTGTTCGGCTTCGCGGGCTTGCGCATGGCCGATCCGGCGCCGATCCAGGAGATGCGGGTGCGCACCTTCGACACCTTCCAGCGGATCGATCCCCGGGTGAAGACGGCAAGGCCGGTCACGGTCGTCGAGATCGACGAAGCGAGCCTGGCGAAATTCGGCCAGTGGCCGTGGCCGCGCACGAAGATCGCGGATCTCGTTGTCAACCTGACAAGACTGGGCGCTCGCGTCATCGCCTTCGACGCCGTCTTCGCGGAGCCGGATCGTCTCAATCCCGATATCGCGGCCGACACCTTCCGCGGCCTCGACGAGGCGACGCGGGAAAAGCTGCGATCGTTGCCCAGCAATGACCAGGTTTTCGCCGACGCCATCCGCGATACGCGTGTGGTGCTGGGCGAATCCGGACTTCCCGATGTCCAATCGGCATTGGACAAATCGCTTCCGGTGACCGGGCTGGCGACGCTCGGCGAGGACCCGCTGCCTTTCATGTTCGAATGGTCCGGCCTGCTGCGCAACGTTCCGGTTCTCGAGGCCGCGGCTGCCGGGCGAGGTCTGTTCAGCATCAATCCTGAACGTGACGGTATTGTTCGGCGGGTCCCGATGATCATGCAGGCCCAGGGCACCATCATGCCTTCCCTGAGTTTCGAGATGCTGCGGGTGTTGTCCCGCACCGACACCATCCTCATCAAGACCGACAAGGCCGGGATCAAGAGCATCGGGGTCAAGGGATTCCAGATACCGACCGACGCCAACGGCCAGCTTTGGGTGCATTTTGCGCGCAGCGATCCGCTGATCCTGGTTTCGGCGGTGGATGTGCTAGATGGCCGAGTCCCGCCTGACAAGATCGCAGGGAAGCTGGTGCTGGTCGGTCCATCGGCGGCGGGGCTCAACGATATCAAGACCACGCCGGTCGATCGCGCGATGCCCGGTGTCGAAATCCACGCCCAGGTGCTGGAGAGCGCGCTGACCAATGCGGTGCTGGCGCAGCCGAACTACGGCGTCGCGCTCGAATTCTTCGCCGCGCTGATCATCGGACTTCTGGTCATCATCTTCACGCCCAATCTCGGGCCGGTCCGGCTGGTGCTTGTCGGTGCGCTGTTTGCGACGCTTCTGATCGGCACGTCCTGGTATTTCTATGCGCACTCCCGTCTCCTGATCGACTTCACCTATCCGCTGATGTCGACCACGGCGATCTACCTCGCCCTGATCTTCTCCAGCTTCGTCCGCGAGCAGGCGCAGCGGCGGCAGATCCGCTCCGCGTTCGGCCAGTATCTGTCGCCCGCGCTGGTCGAACAGCTTGCCCAGTCGCCGGAAAAGCTCGTGCTCGGCGGCGAGGAGCGCGAGATGACCATCATGTTCTCCGACGTCCGCGGCTTCACCTCGATCTCGGAAACCTACAAGAACGATCCGCAAGGGTTGACGCGGTTGATGAACCGTTTCCTGACCCCGCTCACCAACGTGATCCTGGCGCGCAAGGGCACCATCGACAAATATATGGGCGACGCCATCATGGCGTTCTGGAACGCGCCGCTCGACGACTCCCAGCATCAGCTCAACGCCTGCGAGGCGGCGGTCGACATGCTCGAAAAAATCGACGAACTCAACAAGGCGCGCGAGCAGGAGGCGAATGACGGCGGGCCCGTCTACATCCCGCTCAATGTCGGCGTCGGCCTGAATACCGGCACCTGCGTGGTCGGCAATATGGGGTCCGACGTGCGATTCGATTATTCGGTCTACGGCGACAGCGTCAACCTGGCCTCGCGGCTCGAAGGCCAGTCCAAGGAATATGGCTTCCCGATCATCGTGGGATCGAAGACCGCGCTTGCGGCCAAGGACAGGTTTGCGATCCTCGAGCTCGATTTCGTCATGGTCAAAGGCAAGACCGAGCCCGAGGTGATCTACGCCATCGCCGGACGCGAGGACACCGCGCATTCCGCGCGCTTCCAGCGGCTGCGCAACCTGACCATCGAGATGCTGGCGTGCTATCGCAATCGCGACTGGGACGGTGCGCTCGAGGCCATCGCGCGCGGCCGCACCACCGACGAGGCGCACACGCTGGAACTGCTCTACAATCTCTACGAAGCGCGGATTCACGGCTATCAAGAGAACCCGCCGCCGGACGACTGGAACGGCGCCTATGCGCTGCTGACGAAGTAGTTTTCCGCGGTTGCGACTGGACCGTCGCGACAGGCAGTCTTATCTCTATCGTGGCCTTGGTTCGTCGCGTGCGACGATGGCGAAGCGGGAGAGCTGGACATGCAACGGGATCTCCGGATCGGAGAGGTGGCGAGCCGCACCGGCCGCAGCGTCCATACCATCCGTTGGTATGAGCGGCAGGGATTGCTGCCGGGCGTCACCCGCGACGGCAGCGGTCGGCGCATTTACAACGCGTATCATGTCGGTTGGCTCGATCTGATGGAGCGGCTGCGCCATACCGGGATGTCGATCACACAGATGCGTGAATACACGGCGCTTGCTGGGCAGGGAACAACGGCGCTCGCACAGCGTCGCGCCCTGCTCGCCATGCACCAGCGTCGCGTGCGCGAAAACATCGCCCGCTGGACCGAAGCCTTGGCCCTGATCGATGCCAAGATCGAGTTCTACGACGAATGGACGGCTCATGGCGAAAGGCCTGCTATCGAGCCGCATCGGCGCGTGCCCAAGGCCACGCGCGCGCTGCGCGCCGCCGGCCGGCTATAGGGCTCGGCCGGCGCCTGTCACTGCCGGGGCGGCGGCGGTTTCAAGACCCGCTCGACGAGGGCCGTGTCCATATACTCCGTCAGCTCGCGCAATTGTCCCTCCGCGATGCGGATGACGAAGCAGTAGGTATTGGCATATCGTTCGCCCGAGATCGTCGTGGCATCGCCACGGCATTCCACCACGACGTGATCGCCGTCGGCCAGGATTCGCGAGGCGGTGATGCTCGATGGGGCAGTGAATTGCCCGTGGAGAGGCCTGAGCAGCCGCTCGCGCACGTCCGCTTTGCCGACGTACTCACCCGACCATGCGGTCGATCCGATGATGCGCCAGACGAAGTCGTCGGCCATTGCTGCGAGGAAAGGCGCGTGATCGCGGCGCGATCGAGCCTCCATGATATTTTGAACGAGCGCTTTGTTTTCTGTTGGGGCCACGGTGGCTGCTCCTTGGAATAGGGACAGCCAGCCTTGTACGACCTAGAGCGCGCTCTAGGTCAAGCGGTGATCGCGCGGAAAATGAAGGATTGCTGTCCTCACTCCATCCCGATCGTGGTCAGGTCCTGGAACCAGTGCTGGGCCTGCACGAACGATTTGATCTTCGGCGACAGCGCGTGCGGGTTGGTGTCGTGCACCACCCAGACCAGCACGGCATCGTCGACGACCAGCGCGTGCGCCTGCGCGATCAGCTCATCCTGCTTCCTGGTATCGAAGGTCTGCTTGGCCTCGTTGATCAGCGCATCGACCTTCGGGTTCTTGTAGCCGCCCCAGTTGACGCCGACCGGGGCGACCTGGTCGGAGGCGAAGAAGCGGACGATGGCGTAGAGCGGGTCGGATGTCACGTAGGCGATGTTGTTGGCGGTGATGCCGGCGTTCATCTCGTCGGCCGCGCCCTTGCGCCAATGCGTGTACAGCGTCTCCAGCTCCACCACCTTGAAGTCGATGTCGATGCCGATTTCCTTAAAACTCTGCTGCAGGTACTCGTTCATCGGCAACGACAGCATCTGCCCGGTGCCGCCCTGGGCGATGATGAAGGTCGTCTTCAGCGGCTTGTCCTTGGAATAGCCGGCCTCCTCGACCAGCTTCTTCGCCGCCGCAGGATCATATTTGAGATCGAAGCTCGGCTTGCCGAACCACGGGCTCGACGGATCGACCTGGCCCTTGGCGGGTTTTGCGAGCCCGTTCATCAGCCCGACCACGGCGTCGCGGTCGATCGCGAGGTTGAGCGCCTTGCGCAGCCGGATGTCGGTCCAGGGCGAACCGGGCAGCACGCTCAAATGATAGTTCCAGACATGCGGCGTGACGTTGTCGACGATCCGTATCCCTGCGGCCTTCAGCTGCGGCACGGCGTCGGGCGCCGGCGTCTCGATCAGGTCGACCTGGCCCGCGAGCAGCGCGTTGGTGCGGGTGAGCGCTTCCGGCATCGGGATCAGGACGATCTTGTCGGCTTTCGGAATCCGCTTCTTGTTCCAGTAGTCGGGATTTTTCGTCAGCTCTGCGAGTTCGCGCGGCACCAGCTTGGTGAGCTTGAACGGCCCGGTGCCGGAGGGCTGGCTGGCGAACTTGTCCCAATCCTTGCCCAGCTTGTCGTATTGCGCCGGGCTCGACACCAGGAACCAGAGCATCTGGTAGGGGAAGAATGAATCGACGGCCTTGGTCGTGATCTCGACCGTGAAGTCGTCGATCTTGGCGTAGCTCTTGACCGAAGGCAGGCGGGTCTTGACCTGCGCGCTCTGCCGCTTGTCGAATTGCGGCGCCTTGTCGTTCAACACCTTGTCGAGATTCCAGATCACCGCATCGGCATTGAAGTCGCTGCCGTCATGAAACTTGACGCCCTGGCGGAGCGTGAAGCGCCACTTGGTCTTGTCTGAAACATCGACCTTCCATTCGGTGGCGAGCCCCGGCACCAGCTTGCCGGGCCGGTCCGACACGTCCATTTCCCAGGCCACCAGCGGATCGTAGATCGTATAGGCCGTGAACTGATAGGCGCCGGCGCCGCGATCGGGCTGGCCCGTGGTCAGCGGGATATCGGCCATCGAGATGCCGTAGCGCACGATCGACTCGGCCCGCGCCGACAGCGCCGGGAACGCAATCAATAGCAGGGAAGCCAATATCGAAATTCGGCTGCGCATGAACCAGCTCCATGGGATGGGTATTGCGAATACTCAATACCAAATTGTGTGGTCAGTGAAGCAAGGTTGATGCCAGATTAGGCATCTCTGCATTGTTGTACGCTCGCACTCACAAGGAATTGCGTCATCAAGCCCGGTTAGGCGAAGGATTTTCTCCACTGGCATGGCTGTTGCATAACTTTGCATAAGAAATAATCATCGAAAGCCCAGAAGGATTTTCGCAAAATGCCTATCGATCAACGGGGAACGAACCGCGCAGCCGCGGCGATTGTCGTGCTGGCGATGGCGGCCACCGCGCTGCCGCGCTGCGCGAACGCCGAGACGACCTTGCGCATCGGCATGACCGCCGCCGACATTCCGCGCACGCTGGGCCAGCCTGACCAGGGTTTTGAGGGCAACCGCTTCACCGGCCTCACGATGTATGACGGCTTGACGATGTGGGATCTCTCCTCGGCCGACAGGGCGAGTACGCTGATCCCGGGTCTTGCCACCGAGTGGAAGGTCGACGTTTCAGACAAGACCAAATGGACCTTCAAGCTGCGGCCCGGCGTCGCCTTCCATGATGGCTCGCCGTTCAATGCCGACGCCGTGGTGTGGAACGTCGACAAGGTGCTGAAGCAGGACGCGCCGCAATTCGATGCCAGCCAGGTCGGCCTCACCGCCTCACGCATGCCGACGCTTATCTCCGCGCGCAAGATCGACGACATGACGGTGGAGCTCACCACCAAGGAGCCGGATAGTTTCCTGCCGATCAATCTCACCAATCTGTTCATGGCGAGCCCGGCGAAGTGGCAGAAGTTTTATGACGCGGCCGACGGTGCGGATGCCAAGGCGAAGTCAAAGGCGGCATGGGACGCGTTCGCGAAGGATGCGTCGGGCACCGGTCCCTGGAAGATGACGGGCTTCACGCCGCGCGAGCGGCTCGAACTGGTCAAGAATGAGAATTATTGGGATAAGGCTCGCATTCCCCATGTCGACAGGATGGTGCTGTTGCCGATGCCGGAGGCCAATGCGCGCACCGCCGCCCTTCTCTCCGGCCAGGTCGACTGGATCGAGGCGCCGGCGCCGGACGCCGTTCCCGAAATCAAGCAGCGCGGCTTCGCGATCACCAGCAACGAGGAGCCGCATGTCTGGCCCTGGCAGTTCTCGCGCGTCGAGGGCTCGCCCTGGAACGACATCCGCGTGCGCAAGGCGGCCAATCTCTGCATCGACCGCGAAGGCCTCAAGGACGGCTTGTTGGCCGGGCTGATGGTGCCGGCGACCGGCACGTTCGAGGCCGGCCATCCGTGGCGGGGCAAGCCGAGCTTTGAGATCAAGTACGACAAGCCGGCCGCGCAGAAACTGATGCAGGAGGCTGGCTTTGGTCCAGCTAAGCACCTTGCGGTCAAGGTCCAGACCTCGGCCTCGGGTTCGGGTCAGATGATGCCGCTGCCGATGAACGAATATCTGCAGCAGGCGCTGGCCGAATGTTACTTCGATGTGCAATTCGATGTCATCGAGTGGAACACGCTGCTCAGCAACTGGCGACGCGGCGCCAAGGACGCCTCCGCCAACGGCTCCAACGCGGTCAATGTGACCTATGCGGCAATGGACCCGTTCTTCGCGCTGGTGCGCTTCCTGCAGTCGTCGATGGCCCCTCCCGTGTCGAATAACTGGGGCTACATCGACAATCCGAAGTATGACGCCCTGGTCACCAAGGCGCGGCAGACCTTCGATCCGGCCGCGCGCGACACATTGCTGGCCGAACTGCACGCGGCCTCCGTCGACGACGCGGCGTTCCTCTACGTCGCCCACGACGTCGCGCCGCGCGCCATGAGTCCGAAGATCAAGGGTTTTGTGCAGCCGAAGAGCTGGTTCGTCGACTTCTCGCCGATCTCGATGGTGCCGTGATCGGCTTTATTGTCATGGCCGGGCTTGACCCGGCCATCCATCTTCTTCGAAAGACACATTTTGAAGAGGGATGGATGCCCGGGTCAAGCCCGGGCATGACGAAGGAAAATTCTCGGCCGATAACCGAAGGTCTCGCGTGCTCCTCTACATCATCAGGCGCATCGTCTATGTGATCCCGATCGTCATCAGCGTCGCGCTGGTGTGCTTTCTGCTCGTGCATATCACGCCCGGCGATCCCCTGGTCGCGGTGCTGCCGGCGGACGCCTCGCAGGAGCTGGCGCAGCAATTGCGCGCGGCCTACGGCTTCGACCGGCCGCTGCCGGTGCAGTTCGGGCTGTGGCTGTGGCGCGCCGTCAACGGCGACCTCGGCCATTCCATCGCGACCGGGCGTCCGGTGCTGTCAGAGGTCCTGCGCGCGGTCGGCAACACCGTCACGCTGGCGATTGCTGCGGCCACGATCGGCTTTACCTTCGGACTATCGTTCGGCCTGATCGCCGGCTATTTCCGCGATACCTGGGTCGACAAGGTCGCGACCTCCATTGCCATCGCCGGCGTCTCGCTGCCGCACTATTGGCTCGGCATGGTGCTGGTGATCATCTTCTCGGTCGAGCTGAACTGGCTGCCCGCGGTTGGCGCCGGCCCTGGCGGCTCCAGCGCCTGGGGCTGGGACTGGGCGCATCTGCGCTTTCTGGTGCTGCCCGCGATCACCACCTCGGTGATTCCGATGGGCATCATCACGCGCACGGTGCGGGCGATGACCGGCGATATCCTGAGCCAGGACTTCGTCGAGGCGCTGCGCGCCAAGGGCCTGCGCGAGACCTACGTGTTCCGCCATGTCGTCAAGAACGCCGCGCCCACTGCACTCGCGGTGATGGGGCTGCAACTCGGCTACATGCTCGGCGGCTCGATCCTGATCGAGACCGTGTTCTCCTGGCCGGGCTCGGGGCTGCTGCTCAATTCGGCGATCTTTCAGCGCGACCTGCCGCTGTTGCAGGGCACCATCCTGGTGCTGGCGCTGTTCTTCGTCCTTCTCAACCTGCTGGTCGACATCGCGCAGGCCGCGATCGATCCGCGCATCAAGCGGGGTTGATGGTGAGTCTCAACCCGACCAGTGCGATACAGGACGCAGCGCTGCAGGCAGCGCCGGTGACAAACGCGCGCGGCTATTGGTTAACCGTCGGCCGCCGTTTGCTGCGCGACAAGGTCAGCATGGCCTGCGCATTGATCCTGCTTGCGATCTTCCTCTCGGCGCTGGTGGCGCCCTGGCTCGGGCTCGCCGATCCCTACCAGGGCTCGATGATCCGCCGGCTCAAGCATATCGGTACGACCGGTTTTCCCCTCGGCACCGATGAACTCGGCCGCGACATGCTGGCGCGGCTGGTCTATGGCGGACGGCTGTCGCTGATCATCGGCATTCTTCCGGTGGTCCTTGCCTTCGGCACCGGCACCTTGCTCGGCCTCGTCGCGGGCTATGTCGGCGGCCGGGTCAACACCGCGATCATGCGCACCGTCGATGTGTTCTACGCCTTCCCATCCGTGCTGCTGGCGATCGCCATTTCGGGCGCGCTGGGGGCCGGGATCGTCAATTCCATCGTGTCGCTGACCATCGTGTTCGTGCCGCAGATCACCCGCGTCGCCGAGAGCGTCACCACCGGCGTGCGCAACATGGATTTCGTGGAAGCCGCGCGGGCGTCCGGCGCCGGCCCCTTCACGATCATGCGGGTCCACATGCTCGGCAATGTGCTGGGGCCGATCTTCGTCTACGCCACCGGCCTGATCTCGGTGTCGATGATCCTCGCCGCCGGGCTGTCCTTTCTCGGTCTCGGCACCAAGCCGCCGGAGCCGGAATGGGGCCTGATGCTCAACACGCTGCGGACCGCGATCTATGTCAATCCCTGGGTGGCGGCGCTTCCCGGCGTGATGATTTTCGCGGTCTCGATCTGTTTCAATCTGCTCAGCGACGGCATGCGCAGCGCCATGGACATAAGGAATTGACGTCATGAACGTCGTGGGCCAGCCGGTCGACATGCTGGCGCCGATCGAGGATGTCGGTGGCGCCGCGCAGCCGCTGTTGCAGGTTACCGGGCTCACCAAGCATTTCCCGGTGCGCGGCGGGATGTTCGGCGCGCGCAAGACGGTGCGCGCGGTCGACAATGTGTCGTTCTCGATTCTGAAGGGCGAGACGGTGGGCATCGTCGGCGAATCCGGCTGCGGCAAATCCACCACCGCGCGGCTGTTGATGCACCTGATGCCGCGCGATGCCGGCGACATCATCTATGACGGCATGCAGGTCGGACCCGCGCTGTCGTTGCGCGAGCTGCGTCGCGGCATGCAGATGGTGTTCCAGGACAGCTACGCCTCGCTCAACCCGCGCCTGACGGTCGAGGAATCGATCGCGTTCGGACCGAAGGTCCATGGCATGGCAGACAGCGCCGCGCGCGCGCTGGCGCGCGAGCTGCTCGGCAAGGTGGGATTGCGCACGGAAACCTTCGCCAACCGCTATCCGCACGAGATTTCAGGTGGCCAGCGCCAGCGCGTCAATATCGCCCGCGCGCTGGCGCTGTCGCCGCGGCTCGTCATTCTCGACGAGGCGGTGTCCGCGCTCGACAAATCGGTCGAGGCGCAGGTGCTCAACCTCTTGTCCGATCTCAAGCGCGAATTCGGGCTGACCTATCTGTTCATCAGCCACGATCTCAATGTCGTGCGCTACATCTCAGATCGCGTGCTGGTGATGTATCTCGGCGAAGTGGTCGAGCTCGGACCGGTCGAGCAGGTCTGGGACGCGCCGGCGCATCCCTATACCCGCGCGCTGCTGGCGGCGATGCCGTCCTCCGATCCCGACAAGCGCACGGAGACGCCCCCGATCTCGGGCGATCCGCCCAACCCGATCGATCCGCCGCCGGGCTGCCGGTTTCACACCCGGTGCCCGTTTGCGGAGCCGCTCTGCGCAAATGCCGCACCAAGACTTGCGTCGCTCGATACACTCGGGCATCAGGCGGCGTGCTACATGGCGACCGCGGGTTCGGGCCATAGCCGTGCACCCGCCAAGGGAGGATCAGTTTGACCAGACCAGACGCAAAACAGATCAGGGCGATGGCCGATGTGGCGGGGGTCCCCGTCAGCGCAGAAGTCGCCGAACGCATCGCCAATTCGATCGGGCCGGCCTTCGAGGGGTTTGCCCCGATCGCCGGCACCCTGCCGTTTGATCTGGAGCCCGCGACGTTCCTGCTGGTGCAGGCTGCAAAGGGTGCGCGATGAGCCTGGAACCTGCCCTGATGTCGCTGACCGCGGTCGCCAAGGCGATCGCCGAAAAGCGGGTCTCTTCGCACGAGGCGACGCGGTCCTGTCTGCATCGCATTGCCGAGTGGCAGCCGCATTTGAACGCCTTCATGGCGGTCGAAGCGGAGGCGGCGCTGAAAGCCGCCGATGCGGCCGATGCGGCGCTGGCGAAAGGCAATCTCCGCGGACCGCTGCATGGCGTGCCGCTGGCGCACAAGGACATGTATTACGACGAGGGCCACGTCGTCACCTGCGGTTCGCGAATCCGGCGCGACTTCGTCGCCACCAGCACCTCGACCGCGCTGCAGCGCCTGAAGGATGCCGGCTCCATCCGGCTGGGCAGCCTGCAGATGGTGGAATTCGCCTTTGGGCCGACCGGCCACAACAACCATTACGGTGCGGTGCATAATCCTTTCAACGTGGATCACGTCACCGGCGGCTCGTCCTCCGGCTCCGGCTCCGCGGTCGGGGCACGCTTGACCTATGGCGCGCTTGGCTCCGACACCGGCGGATCGATCCGCATGCCCGCGCATTTCTGCGGCGTCACCGGGTTGAAGACCACCTATGGCCGGATCAGTCGGGCCGGCGCCATGCCGCTGTCGCAGTCGCTCGACACCGTCGGGCCGCTGGCGCGAACCGCGGAAGATTGCGCGCTGCTGCTTGGGCTGATGGCGGGGCCCGATCCTGAAGACCTCACCGCGAGTGCGGCGCCGGTGGACGACTACATCGCTGCGATCAGGCAACCGATCAGGGGCCTGCGCATCGGCGTGCCGGCCACGTTCTATGTCGACGACCTCGATCCCGAGGTCGCCAGGGTTCTCGATGAGACGCTGGCTGTTCTGAGAGGCGAGGGCGCCGCGATCGTCAAGGTCGAACTGCCCGACCAGCGGCAGCTCTCCTCCGCCTGCCAGCTCGTGCTCGCGGTCGAGGCGGCGGCTTTCCACAAGCGCTGGCTGATCGAGCGGTCGCAGGATTACAGCCCACAGGTCCTGATGCGGCTGCAGAATGCGCTGGCGATCCCCGCTGTCAGCTATCTCGAGGCGATGCGCTGGCGCGCCGCCGCGCTGTCGGCCCATGTGGCCGCGACGGCTGACGTCGATGCCGTGATCGCGCCCGTGGCTCCATTCCCGGCCCCGACCCTTGCCGAGAGCGATGTCGGCAACAGCCCCGGCGCCGAGGCGGTGATCCAGCGGATTACACTCTTTACCCGCCCGATCAACTATCTCGGCCTGCCGTCGCTCGCCATTCCCTCAGGCTTCACCGCAGGCGGCCTTCCCGTCGGCATGCAGCTGATCGGTCGTTCGTTTGACGAGGCGACACTGCTGCGGATCGGTGCTGGGTTCCAGCGCGCCACCGATTTTCATGACAGGGTGCCGTCATTGCCAAGCGCGTTGAAATGACCTTGACATGAGCCCGCTGGTCGAGATCAACGGCCTCAGCGTTCGTTTCACCGGCGAGCGCACCGTGCATGCCGTCAACGATGTCGATCTTTCGCTTGGCGACGGCGAAGTGCTCGGTCTGCTCGGTGAGTCCGGTTCGGGCAAGAGCGTCACCCTGCGCGCCCTGATGCGGCTGTTGCCGAGGAAGCGGACCCAGATCTCAGGCAGCGTCAAAGTTCTGGGGCGCGATGTCCTGGCGCTCGATGACGAGGAATTGTCGGCGTTTCGCGGCCAGACCGTCTCGATGATCTTCCAGGAGCCGGGCCTTGCGCTCGATCCGGTCTATACGATCGGCCACCAGATCGCCGAGACCGTGATGCGCCACGAAGGCAGGAGCCACACGGAGGCTCGCGCGCGCGCGCTGGAGATGCTGGAGGTGGTCCGCATCCCTTCCGCGAAGCGAAGGCTCGACGCCTACCCGCATGAAATGTCGGGCGGCATGCGCCAGCGCGCCATGATTGCGCTGGCGTTGGCCTGCCGGCCGAAAATCCTGCTCGCGGACGAGCCGACCACGGCACTGGATGCCACGGTGCAGATCCAGATCCTGCTGCTGCTGCGCGAACTGCAGCGCGAATTCGGCATGTCGGTCATCTTCGTCACCCACGACATCGGGGTCGCGATCGAGATCTGCGACCGGGTCGCGGTGATGTATGCCGGCCAGATCGTCGAGCAGGGCACGTTGCGTCAGATCGTGCGCTCGCCGGTGCATCCCTATGCGCGCGGGCTGCTGGCGTCTACGGTTCACGGCGCCAAGCGCGGTGCACGGCTGGACACGATCCCGGGAACGCCGCCCTCGCTCGACAAGCCGCCGGTGAACTGCTGCTTCGCGCCGCGCTGCAGCTTTGCGGAAGCCCGCTGCGTCGAAGCCCTGCCGCCCAATGTCCGGCTCGGGCCTGACCGGATCGCACGATGCATCCTGGTGGAGCGTTCAGAAACTGTTGCCGTGACGTAACGGTCGGCGACAAAGCTGTGCGGGGAAGGAAACCCGCGTTCGCCGGGACCGTTGACGGTCGTAGGATCGGTCCTGCCGTGCCGGGATGGCGCGCCAATTGGGGGAAAACATGTATTTGTCCAATCAAGGTCTTCTGGTCATCTTGTTCGTCGGCCTGGTGGCGGGCTGGCTCGCCGGCCAAATCGTACGCGGGACGGGCTTCGGTATCATCGGCGATATCCTCGTCGGCATCGCCGGTGCACTGATCGCAAGCCTGTTGTTCCCCAGGCTTGGCATTCATCTTGGCTCCGGGCTGGTCTCGGAAATCATCTATTCCGCGATCGGTGCCATCATCCTGCTTCTGGTGGTGCGGCTGGTCCGTACCGGCGGGCGGCTGTAGAGCGGCTGGGGATTGGTCGAATGTTTCGCGGCCGGGCCGATTTCGGCCCGGTCGCCAACGATTTAGGTTAATGTCGGTTGGTTGGACGATGGCGGCGAAACGCATTATATTTTTTATCGCATATTGTTAAGAATTCCGGCCGAATCACGGGCCCCCGGGCCCTCTTAAGAGATCAGCATTGATGCCAGCCGTTTCCGGTGTCCGGCGTTCCGAGCTTGGCGAGGCGCTGCGCGCCTGCCGCAGTGCGTTCATCGGCGTCGGCGTGATGAGCTGCATCATCAACCTGCTCTATCTGACCGGCTCGATCTTCATGCTGGAGGTCTACGACCGGGTGCTTCCCAGCCGCAGCGTGCCGACCCTCGTCGGCCTCGTCGTTCTCGCCGGCGGCCTCTACATCGCGCAAGGCGTGCTCGACCTGATCCGCGGACGGATCCTCGGGCGCATCGGCACCGCACTGGATGAGGCGCTCAACAACCGGGTGTTCGACACCGTCGTGCGCCTGCCGCTGGTCGCCGGCGGACGCAGCGAGGGCCTGCAGCCGCTGCGCGATCTCGACAATATCCGCGCCTTCCTGGGCAGCATGGGGCCGAGCGCGTTCTTCGACCTGCCGTGGCTTCCGCTCTATCTCGTGATCTGCTTTGCCTTCCACGTCATGATCGGCGTCACCGCGCTGGTCGGCGCGGTCATCCTGATGACGCTGACCTTGATCACCGAATACATGTCGCGCGATCCGGCGCGCCAGGCGCTGGGGCTTGCGGCTCGCCGCAACGATCTCGCCGCCTCCAGCCGGCGCAATGCCGAGGTGCTGGTCGCGATGGGCATGGCGGGCCGGCTGACCAGGCGCTGGAGCGAAGCCAACGAGAAATATCTCGCCGGCAATCAGCGCGCCAGCGACGTCGCCGGCGGCCTTGGCGCGGTCGCCAAGGTGCTGCGCATGATGCTGCAGTCGGCGGTGCTCGGGGTCGGCGCCTATCTCGTGATCCACCAGGAAGCGACCGCCGGCATCATCATCGCCGGCTCGATCCTGAGCGCGCGGGCGCTGGCGCCGGTCGATCTTGCGATCGCGCACTGGAAGGGGTTCGTCGCCGCGCGGCAGAGCTGGCACCGTCTCAGCCGCCTGCTCGAACAAATGCCGGCGCCGCCTGCGCAGACCCTGCTGCAGGCCCCGGCGAGCCGCCTGTCGGTCGAGAACGTCAGCATCGTGCCGCCGGGCGACAAGAAGATCATCGTTCAGGACGTGAGCTTCGGGCTTACCGCCGGCAATGGCCTCGGCGTGATCGGGCCGAGCGGCTCGGGCAAGTCGTCTCTGATCCGGGCGCTGGTCGGGGTCTGGCAGCCGGTCCGCGGCAAGGTCCGGCTCGACGGCGCGGCGCTCGACCAGTGGTCCTCCGACCTGCTCGGCGGTTACATCGGCTATCTGCCGCAGGATGTCGAGCTGTTCGCGGGGACCGTCGCCCAGAATATCTGCCGGTTCGATCCCGACGCCAACTCGGACGGTATCATCGCGGCCGCCAAGGAGGCCGGTGTCCACGACCTGATCATTACGATGCGGGACGGCTACAACACCGAGGTCGGCGAGCAGGGGCACGCGCTGTCCGCGGGCCAGGCGCAACGGGTGGCGCTGGCGCGGGCGCTCTACGGCAATCCCTTCCTGATCGTGCTGGACGAGCCCAATTCCAATCTCGATACCGAGGGCGACGAAGCATTGACCCGGGCGGTCCGCGGCGCGCGCGAACGCGGCGCGATCGTGGTGGTCGTGGCGCACCGGCCGATCGGGATCGAGGGGGTCGACCAGATCCTCGTGCTCAAGGACGGCCGCATGCAGGCTTTCGGCCCGAAGGAGACGGTGTTGGCACAGGTGCTGCAGCCGCGCGTGGTGCCGCCGTCGCCGATCAAGATCGTCTCCGAGGCCGGAGGGGCCAAGTCATGAGCAGCAGCAAGACCATGGACATCAAGGACATGGGTGCCAGGATTTTCGATGCTCTTGGCGTCACGAGCGCTGGCGTCACGAGCGCCAGAGCCAAGAATCTTGGTGTCAAGAACGTCGCGGCCACGAAGTTAGGTGTGCGGGAATCGATCCGGCTGCATCTGATCGTCGGCCTCTCGCTGGTCGGCGTCCTCGCCGGAGGGCTTGGCGGTTGGGCCTCGACCCAGGAGATTTCGGGCGCCCTGATCGCGCCGGGACAGATCGTCGTCGAATCCAACGTCAAGAAGGTGCAGCATCCGACCGGAGGCGTGGTCGGCGAGGTGCGCGCGCGCGACGGCGACCTCGTGAAAGCGGGCGACATCCTGGTGCGTCTCGACGACACCGTGACCAAGGCGAGCCTTGCCATCGTCACCAAGAACCTCGATGCCGCCTACGCGCGCGCGGCGCGGCTGGAGGCCGAGCAGCGCGGTCTCGACCATATCAACTTCCCGATGGAGCTGCTCGAGCGCACCAACGATCCCGACGTCAACAATCTCATGAAGAGCGAGATGAAATTGTTCGACGTCCGCGTCAATGGCCGGACCGGACAAAAGGCCCAGCTGCGCGAGCGGATCACCCAGTTGAACGAGGAGATCGCCGGCCTCTCTGCGCAGGAGCAGGCCAAGGACCAGGAGATCGCGCTGGTCAACAAGGAGCTGGACGGGGTTCGCCAGCTCTACGACCAGCATCTGGTGCAAATTTCGCGCCTGACCACGCTGGAGCGCGACGCCGCAAGGCTCAACGGCGAGCGCGCGCAGTACGTCGCCTCGCGCGCGCAGGCCAAGGGCAAGATCAGCGAGACCGAGCTGCAGATCATCCAGATCGACAAGGACGTGGTCAGCGAGGTCTCCAAGGACCTGCGCGAGAGCAACGACAAGATCGGCGAATTCGTCGAGCGCAAGGTCACCGCGGAAGACCAGTTGCGGCGGGTCGACATCCGTGCGCCGCAGGACGGCATGGTGCTGCAATCGGCGGTTCATACCGTCGGCGGGGTGATCTCGGCCGGCGACGCGATCATGCTGATCGTGCCGCAGTCCGATGACCTGCAGGTCGAGGCCAAGGTCAATCCGCAGGACATCGACAAGCTGCAGGTCGGCCAGAAGACCTTGCTGCGGCTGTCGGCCTTCAACCAGCGCACCACGCCGGAACTGAACGGCGTGGTGAGCCGCGTGTCGCCCGACGTCTCTACCGACCAGCGCACCGGGCAGAGCTACTACACGATCCGCGTCACCATGCCGGCCGAAGAGATCGCCCGCCTCGGCGATGCCAAGCTGATTCCGGGCATGCCGGCGGAGGCCTTCGTCCAGACCGGCGACCGTACCATGCTGTCCTATCTGATGAAGCCGCTGCACGACCAGCTGATGCGGGCGTTCCGGGAGAAGTGACGGCGTCTGGATCGTGTCGTCCCGGCCTTCGCCGGGACGACACCGGTTGTTTGGCTGTCACCGCGACAACTCCTTCAACAGCAAATTCAGCGCCGTCGCCGCAAACACATGCATATTGCCGAGCCGGTCGGTGCTTCCGGTCTCCAGCGTGATCACCGCTGTCGCGGCGCCCGCGACCGCCATGCAGCTGTGGCCGGCGGCGTCGCCATAGCGGTTGCCGGTCGGCCCGGTGGCGCCGGTCTCCGACAGGCCCCAGTCCACGGCAAAGCGCGTCCGGATCTGGTTGGCGAGCAGCTTGGCATAGGCTTCCGACGCCGAGCGGATGCCTTTCATCGCATCGTCAGGGATATCCATCAGGATCCGCCGCGCGTCGCGCGTATAGACCACGGCAGAGCCGAGGAAGTAGGCGGAGGCGCCTGATACCGCGAGCAGCGACGCCGAGATCAGCCCGCCGGTCGAGGACTCCGCGACCGCGATGGTCTGTTTGCGCGCGACCAGCTTTGCCGCGATCTGCTCGGCGATGGTGACAAGCTCTTTCATTTTATCTTCAGCTCCTGCGAAAGAGGCGTTTCAACAGCGGCTTCTTCTCATCCGGCTTGTCGGCGAGCGAGTGATAGACCACGCGGATGAAATTTGTGCTCGCAAGCTCAGTGGGCGCCCATTTGGTATCGAGGTCGGCGAAGGGTTTCGCCGCGATCACATCGTCTTCGCGTTTGCCGTCCTTGACCAGTTTCGCCATGCGGTCGCGCGCGGTCATCAGCATGGCCCGGTAGGCGATCAGCGCCGCCTTGTCGGCGATCGGGCCGTGGCCCGGCACAATCCGGCTCTTGTCGTTGACGAGCTTGAGATAGAGATCCGTCGCGGCGATCATGCCCTTGATGTTGCCGCCATTGGCGAAGTCGATGTTGGGATAACGGCCGTTGGTAAAAGTGTCGCCGGTCGCAAGCACATTGGCGGTCTTGAACCAGACATAGGTGTCGCCGTCGGTGTGCGCGTTGGCAATGTGCCTGAGATCGGCGACCCGGCCGGTGAGCCTGATCTTGTACGATCCGGTATAGGTCTTGGCCGGGAGTGCTGCATCCAGCGCGGGCGGGGTCTTGACGCCGGTCAGGCCGTTGCTGGTGCCTGCCGCGAGCCTTACCTTGACGTTGACCTCGGAGACGACGGTCGCGCCATCCCTGGCGAAGGGCTCGTTGCCGCCGGTGTGGTCGCCGTGGAAATGGGTGTCGATCAGATATTTGACCGGCAGGTTCGAGACCGCCGAGATCGCGGCCTTGATCTTGTCGTGCAGCGGCGCGAACTCGCCGTCGACCATGATGATGCCGTCCTTGGCGATCGCGACCGTGATGTTGCCGCCCTGACCCTCGAGCATGTAGACATTGTCGCCGAGGTCGGTGGTCTTGATCTCGACTCTGGAGAAGTCCGGGGGCGGCGGTGCCGCGGGCGGCTGTTGTTGCTGCGCGATGGCGCCGCCGGCCAGCCACATCGTGATCGCAAGCGTCGCACATGCGGTACGAATCATGAAAAATCTCCCCGGCTCCCATGCTTTCCTAGCACACGAGGCGGGCGTTTGCCGAGTTGCGGGCCGCACGGCGGCCTGCTTGAATGCCTCCGGCAAAGCGCGGCAAAGGCGCCAGTGAGGAAACGAAGCTCATGACTGCGTTCATCGCGGGCGGCGTGGATTGCGACCTGCATCCGGCCGTGCCGCATCTGACCAGCCTGTTGCCCTATCTGAACGACTACTGGCGCGATCAGGTGACGACGCGCGGCATGATCGACCTGGTGTCGCAGTCCTATCCGCTCAATTCGCCGATCTCGGCGCGCCCCGATTGGCGCCCGGCGCAGGGCAAGCCCGGATCTGACATCGACGGCATGCGCGCACAGGCGCTCGATCGCTTCAAGGTCGGTCATGGTATCTGCAATCCGCTCTATGGCGTGCAGATGGTGTTTTCCGAGGACATGGCGGACGCCTTCTGCCGGGCGCTGAACGATTGGCTGGCGAAGGAATGGCTCGACCGCGAGCCGCGGCTGCGCGGCTCGATCGTCATTCCCGTCCAGAACGTGGAGAAGGCGGTCGCGGAAATCGAGCGCTGTGCGCAGGATCCCCGTTTCGTCCAGGTGCTGATGCTGGTGATGGGCGACATGCCCCTGGGCAAGCGCGCCTACTGGCCGATCTATGCCGCCGCCGAGCGGCTCGGTCTTCCCATCGGCATCCACGCCGGCAGCGCCTATCACAATCCGCCGACCTCGGTTGGATGGAGTTCCTATCACATCGAGGATTACGTCGCGCAGGCGCAGGCGTTCCAGACCCAGCTCACCAGCCTGATCGTCGAGGGCGTGTTCGCGCGGCATCCAAACTTGAAAATGGTGATGCTGGAAAGTGGCTTCACCTGGCTGCCGCCGTTCCTGTGGCGGCTCTCCAAGTTCTGGCGCGGCCTGCGCATGGAAACGCCGTGGGTGGACCGCGCGCCGCTGGAGATTGTGCGCAGCAACATCCGCTTTTCGCTGCAGCCGGTCGATGCCCCTCCCGATCCCGTGACGTTAAATCGGCTGTTTGACCATATGCAGTCCGACGAATTGCTCCTATTCTCGACCGACTATCCGCATTGGCAGTTCGAGGGTGATGCAGCGCTGCCGGACGGCCTGTCGGACGATCTGGTGCGCAAGATCATGATCGATAATCCGCATGCGACCTATCCTCGGTTGATGCTGCCTGCTCTGAAAGAGGTTGCGCCATGAACATCCAGGTCCGTGAGCGTCCCGAACAGGCTTCACCGCTTGCCGTCAAGACCGCGATCGCCGACGGCGATATTCACCCCGCGCGGGCGACCCCGACCGAGCTCTATCCTTACCTCGCCAAGCGCTGGCATGCGCATCTCGAAACCATCGGCGCCCATCCCTATCACGGCATGACGGGCGGGCCGCCCTATCCGAAGGGCCAGCCCAACGCGGCGCGCCGCGATGCCTATCCGCCGGAAGGCGGCCCGCAGGGCTCCTCGCTGTCCTTCATGCAGAAGCAGCATCTCGATCCCAACAATGTCGCGCTCGGCGTGCTCAACCCGCTCGGGACCGGGCAGGGGCTGCGCAATCACGAGCTTGCCGCCGCACTGTGCGCCGCGATCAACGACTGGCAGGTCGCGAAATGGACCAGCCAGGATTCCCGCCTGAAGGCGT
>Ga0307508_10000739_pt1 | contig 38715 bp, 46 predicted proteins | sample 9_EM_MG_FD_203089 | JGI IMG/M metagenome (GOLD analysis project Ga0307508, IMG submission 203089) | Populus trichocarpa ectomycorrhiza microbial communities from riparian zone in the Pacific Northwest, United States - 9_EM | ecosystem: Host-associated > Plants > Roots > Unclassified | place... | reverse complement strand
GGGTGGGGGGGGGGGGCGGGGGGCGCGGGGGGGGGGGGGGGGTGGCAGCCAGAATAGGGCTCAATCTGCCAGACCAGACCCCAGATGAGACATCCGCTGAAGAAAAGGGAAAGACGGACGAGGAGCTTCGGATTTTGCGCATAGTTTAGGTACATCCATACGTACGTGCCGCGACGCGGATGGTAGGTGGTCTGATGGAGAGTTTTCGACAATGAACGCACTCCAAAGCTTCCAACTATTCTAACCCCCCCCCCACCCCCCACTCTACTGTGGCGTAGTGCTATGAATACGGACACAGACAGAGTCCCACTACCCCATCGATCGATGCCGGCCAGCAATCAAGGGCCGTTGGATACATAGTACAGTTCAGGGGAGTATCCCTCCGTCCCATCCCGGATGGCATATGCACGACTCGTGTCCGTATATGCCGTCACTTCTGTTGCGCATATCTCCGTAAAATAGGTAGTGTGGCCTGCATCACTAGTTACCCCGCATTCGATTCTCCCGCTGGCCTGGTTACCACGGTCGGCCTGATTCACTGTTGGCAGCCCGCTAGTCCTTTGAATAACACCGTCCAAAACGGAGTAAAAATGCGATTTATGTATGTACTTATATCACAGATCTCGCCATACATGGGCCGAGTATGATATCCAATCAAAAAAGATCGAAAGTACAGAGAAATAGTAAAACAGTGGTGAGAAGCGAAATTAACAAAAATCGAAGTCGAAATATATGACCCCACACACGCGAAAGGGAACATCCACCAAAAAAAAAATGGGTCAAATGAATCAGATCGAAAGAAGCCAACAGAGCGCCATATTGTAACAAAAAAAAAGAACCACCAAACGACAATCAAAAGTTATCTGCTACCTCACAGCTCCTCTCTCCCCGCCTCCGGTTCCTCCGGCCCTGTCGCTGCATTGGCCTTAGGCGTTGTCATCTTCTTTTCGTTCACGATGCGCTCCATCACCTCGACGCGCTCTTTGAGCACAGTGAGGGCCTCTTCCATCTGTCGATCCTTCATAGCACTGCCGGCAGTCTTAGTGCGGAACGACCTCTCGAATGCTTTCTGGCGAATATCTTGCTGACGCATACCCGGGATCCGGTCCAAGCTCACACGGTCCTCGAGCCATTCCCATAGGCCCTCCTCTTCATGACGCCATCGATCATCCCATCGGTCCGGCGCGTAAACCCCACCATGACGGGAGAGCCCAGCGTCTGGCGGTGTGCCGCCGCTGAACCGCGTCGCGATTATCCATGTTACCAATACCGTAACCACGACGAGACCGAAGTTGGCTGGTAGTAGTGGACCGATGATGTCGGCTATAGGCTCGAAGACTGACCTGAGCATCTCGAGTTGCCCCCAGGAGTCGCTAGCCGGAGCGGCCGCAGCGGAGGAGGTAGCAGGTTTAGCGGCAGCGCCTCCAGCCCCGGTATCCTTCCTACGTCTGGCCTTGCCCCCCTTTCCTCCTTTCCCTCCTCCGGCAGCCCGCTTGGGGACGATCTCCCTCTTCAAACATGCAAGCAGCGTCTTGTTGTACGCAACCTGACCGTCGCTGGCACCTTTCTCAATTGGGCCTGTTCACGTGTCAGCACCCATCCTTAGTGAGAAGAAAGAGAGTCAAACCTTTAATCCAACTTTTGCCGGTCCATTCGACGGCGCAGGTGCAAACGATTCTCGTCGCATTCCCTTCCCCCCATGAGAGACAATACCGCGTCTTGACCGAAAACACACCTCCGGATGGAACATCTGGGGTCTGGGTCGACACGAGGACGTTGACGTGATCCTCCAAATCGCAGAACTCGATCATCTCCGTGGTAAGACATCTCGTTTTGCTCGGACCGATGTTGCCAGGCAGCGGCTTGACGTACGAAAACTTCCTGGTTTTCTTCCCGTCCACGTCTTCCCACTCGCCGTTGTTGGGCATATCCAGCTCGAGGTTCTTCTCCTCGTCCGTGAGCAGGCGACTGATGAAGGGGTAAGATGCAGGGCCAAAAATTAGAGAGTAGATGCGTCCCAAGGGAGCAGGGAGAACTTCGTCGCACAGTAGTTTGTCATAGTGCTTGTCGTCGTCCCCGCAGGCCGTCGGAGCGTGAGCTTTGGGGCCCGGAAAGTCGACACCGCCAGCTGCGGCTACGTCGCTGCTGGCAGTAGAAGCAACTCCACCGCTGGCACTAGCAAGCGGCAACTGCGAAGCTTTACGACTCGGAACTTTGGACGAGGACGTAACAGGAGCGTTATCATCGTCTTCGTGCCGGCCATCTCCGGCATCGGTAAACGATTCGCCGAGATCATCGTCCGTTTCCTCTTCGTATTCATCGTCGTCTTCCTCCCCACTGTCGCCTTCAGGTGCAGCTCCATCGAGATGTGCCTCTCCGTTTTCGGCAACTATTTGCGGATGACCAACATTCCACAACCCGACAATCAGATCGTAGGTCGAGTCTCGTGATATGAAACTTGCGAAGATATGTCTTGCATGTAGCGTCTGGATGACGATGGCGTTCGGGAACAGTAATGCGGTACTCTTCTTCTCAACGCTCATTACTTCGTCGAAAGAGATGACCAGCGTCGTCACCCAACCGAGAATGTTCGAGTGGAAGCATATGTGGCCTTCAGAGACGTACAGTCTTCCCTGTAGCAAGATCTCCTTTTGCAAGGCGCACCCGTAGTCTTCGATGAGATAATCATCCTCCGGAACCGACTTGAAGAGATTGTGAAAATCACGGTTCCGTTTCTTACTAGCCACAGCGAATCCGGTAGGCCTGGAAACTGGCGGCGCGTAGCCAGGCTGCTGTGATGCTGCCGAACCTCCGCGCCCCCTCTTCGTTGTTGGGGTTTGGATACCACTTCGCACACTGCCAGATCTCTTCCGATCACCTTCGTAGTTGCAATCCTCATCGTCACCCAGTAGCAAACTATCCCTATCGGGAGTAACCTCACCAGCGGAGCTACGAGCACCAGCCCCCAGCATAGGTGCATCGTCGACGTACGGAGTCCGATGGCTAATCGGACTATCGGTGGCCGTCTCGAAGCCGCTGAATGTCGACACCGCAGATTGCGGAACTGATTGCGACCCGTCTCCGTAGGAACTGTCTCCGGTTCGCGGCCCGGACGTTCTGCGACTGGAAGCTTGCGCGGCATCTGTCTGTTTAGTCGGTTGGGGGTCGGGAACGATGCCCAGCGTCTCAAGGTTGAGTTCGCCCTTCCCTAGAGTTTTGACGGCAGGCTCTCTCTCCCGTGCCTCCGCTCCACCGTTGTCCGAAGCTGCCGTAGTCGAAGCTCCTCCTTTCGATCCTTCGGAGCCGCCTGTCGCGCTTCGCGGTCGGATCCCCGGATTATTTGCGAGGTTGATTGGGATGGCGTTCGTCAAGCCGGTGGCAGCATTCTGTGCGGCCGAGAACATTGTCTGGAAGAATCCGCCTGCTGTTCCGTTGTTGGGGTTATTGCCGTTGTTGCTGTCTTGGGTTGTAACCCCCTCGCTGGTGACACTTTGTGAGAGCTTACTGGGGGTGTTGGCTAGCGAGCCCGCGCGGCTTCGCTTTGCCCCCGTCCCGTTGGCGACTGCACCGACCGGACTCTTCGGGGGGAAGTGAGAACCACCTTCGGTCGGAGTGGGCGGCGTAACAGTGGTCTTGGGCGCGTCGGCGGGATCGTCCTGGACCACAGCTATAGCAGGAAAATTCAACCTCTTGTGGTCTTCACCGACGACGTGGCCGAGAACCGGAAGATCGCTGGCGTTCGAGGTACCGACCGACATGCGTCCGGTGCGGCGAGCGCGGTCCTGTGAGGGGCGAGATTCTCCTGCTGATGTAGCCGGACGGGCGTCCGATGGAGAGGCGGCGGCGGCGGCGATAACTTTCTTTCCCGATCGGGCGGCGGGAGGGGTGGCCATAGGAGAGGTACTTCGCCTGCCGAAGAGTTTTGACCTGTTGGGACTCTTGGGTGCACCCGTGGACATGAATAGGAATGGTTTCGATCGGTTGTTTTTTGTTCTGTAAGGTCGGTCAACATCAATCAGCATTCCTCCTCGATACGTGGAACAACCCTCTGCCTCACTCCGGACCCCGCAATCTCGTCATCCCTCCCTCACCCTCTGTGGTCGCGCTCACGCCATCCGCCCCCCCCCAGAACACAATAACGTCACCGCCGAGGAAAAACAAGCTACTGGACGGCCGCGGTACTTACTCGTTCTCGTCGTCGCTATCGTTCCCCTCGTCGTCCTCGATCCGACCACTCTCCGCGTCATGAGCGCCAGCTTCTCCGCCCAGTTCGTCTATGCTGCCTATCGAATTGCCGGCGCTCGAGTTCTCGACCCTGGCCGGCTTTCGCCCGAACACGCTCTTAACTCCGCCCACCTTCTTCGCTTCGCCGGCGGCGGCCAGGCTCTCGACGCTGCCATTACCGCCACTGCCGAGCAAGGAGCTCGTTTGCGACGCCAGGGTGGTCGTCGACGGCGAATCACTCAGGTTGACACCCGATTTCTTCTTGCGGCCAAACAGGCCGCGCTTGGCGGCGGCGCCTCCATCTCCTGTTGTTGGCGGTGGCGGTGACTGCGGGATCGTTGGTGTGTTGGCGTTGGTGTAGGCGGCTGTTGACTGGTGAAGAACGTCGGCGGATGACATGTCTCAGCCGGCTTTGGGTTCTCTCCTGCGCGCTTCTCTTGCTCCTCCCTTCTTTTCTTGTTCCCGACTGCGATCGTGCGAGCTGGGGAAGGACCGGGAGTTTAAAAGGATGCAGCTGTCCTCTGGTACCTCCACTTCTCGCGTCGCCGATACCGGGGGAGTATTGTTTGGGATATGTAGCTGAGGTAAGTGAATAGGGTGTATGGAGGATGTAGAGAGCGTGATTGGTCGATTGATTGGTCGATATAAGGATAAGTAGGTAGGAGAAGTATGATACGCGGAGGAAGGAGTAGGGAGCGATCGGACAACGTATGTATCTAGCAGAACATTGTCGCAGATGGGGGGGTACAGCTGAGGCCAGCGAGTGAGCGCAAATATGGCGGCAGTGCAATAATATGTACAGGCAGGCAGCAGCAAAAACGTATACGAGAAGAAGTATGTACTTGGACGGGGACGAAACTTGGGCCGTCAGCACGGGAATAAGGAGTACCTGTGAAGCGAAGATGCCGAAGGAGGAAGACGGGGGGTCGCAGTGGCCGGAAACAGAACACGAATAATGGATGCCCTGGGAGCCTGGTATATGACGACGTCTCCGCTCCGGCCCTCTTTTTTTCTTCTTCTTTCTTTCTCTCCAGAACTCTGTCTTTGAGTTCCGTCGGCCCGTGTTTCCCTGCAAGGCCGCAGGCGGGGCTGTGGAGATATTCGGCATGGCTACCAATAGGATGCCACGATTCAGTGCTCCGAGAACTCTTGAGTGTTTGGGCTAGACTGGAGACGACCTAGCTGGCGCTATGAACTTGGCTGGGGCACAAAGAGAAGAGGAGATGGCAAAAAGAAGAGAAGAGAAAGCGAAGAAACGAGGCGATGCCCTGAGTCATCGTCAGATGTGTTTATGTAGAAGGAGTCTCCCTGCCCACAATACCGCGGCGACCGACCCCCCACCACACCCACAGCCATCCAGACCTGCATGGAACAAGGTGGACCAATTGTCCAGGGAACGGATCAATACGGATACGGATCATATAAGCGTCGTCCCGGCAACATACTGGCATTTTTCTCTCGCGCCGGCACAAGCTCTAACCGTTACAACCCCTGGCCAGAGTCCCTGTGCTAGCTTCATAGGTACCTGCCCCGCATCGCCCTCAGCTCCAACAGCTCAACAGCTCAACAGCTCAACAGATCTACAGATCAACAGCTCGCGGCGCGGAAGAAGGAAGAACGGAAGCGAGTGAGTAAGAGTGCGAGAGAGAGAGAGAGAGCACAGACGGATAGAGTCGAGAACTACAGATGGAGGACTCACCACTGACACTCGTAAGTCCGGCCTCCACGTTCATCCGTCGACTGCGGACGAAATGACGGACGGACAGCCCCTTATCTGCGCATAATCTAGGCCCACCAATACGCGTCGCAAGCCTCGAACCTCCTCAGCTCGTCGACGCCGCCGCACAGCTCGCGTGCCCTCGCCGATGCAGCGTCCGCTCACGCGCTCGCGGCGACCTCGTTCGCGTCGGCCGCGAAGACCACCCGCGATCCGGAGGCCCACCGGACGCTCGAGCTGCTAGTCCGCGAGCACGAGCGATGGGCGGAGCGTCTGCGACGGCAGGCCGAGCTCCCCGCCCCGCTAGAGACGGTCGTCGAGCGGAGTGGCATCGGGAGCGAGCCTGTGTCCACCGCCGCCAACGTCGTCGCTGCGGAGGACCACGGCCGGAGGAGGGACAGGGACAGGGACAGAGACAGAGACAGAGACGCTCCGGCGCTACCATCGTACCCGTTCGCGAACACCGCCGGCACTCCCCACTACCCCGCTCGCCTCCAGAAGTCCACGTCCTCCCTCGCCACCAACTTGGCGTCCGCCCGCGGGATCCCGCAGGCCCGCGGCAGCAGCACGGCGGGCACGGGCACACCGGGCACATCGTCGCCCGTCGCCAGCTCGCGCCGCAGACGTCCCCCGGTGCCTCTCTCGCCATCGTCCGATTCTGCGAAGCCCACCACCAACCCTCTGAACCTCCTGCCGCCTGACCAGCCCTCCACCCCGCCACCCACCAGCGCCGCCTCTCACGACGCATCGTTCTCGAAGTTCTACTCATCTCTCAACTCCCTTATCACCCGCATCGGCAGTCCCTTCACCGCATCGCTAGCATTCACCGGTCTCGCCGTGGGCACTGGCCCGAACGACAACGAGATACCCCCCGATGTCCTCCCCAAGGGCTGGACGCAAGGCCGCGGCCGCGGCCGCACCCTCCTCGACACTTTCGGCAGCGGTGGTAGCGGCGGCGAGAGCTTCTACGTCGTTCCCTATTCCGGGGGCACAATGTCGTACGCGGGCGTTGTCCGGCGGGACTCCAACGAGGACGCGGAGAAAGACAAGGCTGCTAGACGTATGCGGCCGCTGCCGCCCAAGTCCTCCTCCCCTACACCCCGCGACGAGGAAACAGCGCGTTTCGCCGGCCACAGCAAAACCCTGGAGGAGCTGCAGCTGGAGAACGTGACCCTGCGCCGGACGCTCGAGCAGCTGTCGAGGAATATGAACAAGTGGCAGCGCAAGACGCGCGAGAGCGAGAAGGAGCTCAAGTCCAGCATAATGGCGTTGTCGCGCACGCCCGGCGGCGCCGACATCCTCTCGCAGGCGCAGCGGAGGAGCTGGCTGCACCTGCCCGCGGACGAGGACGAGGATGCGGAGACGTACAGCGAGGGCCGCCGGGTCGGCGAGATGGAGCTGATCAAGGAGGAGGCGAGAGAGCGCGCGGAGATGGACGAACGCGTCCGAGCCCTCGAGAGGGAGCTCAGGGATAGGGATGCGGAGATGGAGCGTGTCGTCAGGGAGAACGATAAGCTGCGGGAGGCGGTCGCGAGGTACCGCGAGAAGTGGGATACTCTTAAAGAGGGGGCGAAGAAGAGGGAGAGGAACGGCAAGATGGCGGGGAGTGGAGGGAACGAGTAAGAGGGGTGCGGGGGTTTTGCACTTCCAAACGGGGGGGTCCGGGAGGAGGAGGAGAGGAGGCATATGGACATTGCTTTTTTGTTTGGTTTTTTTTCCCCCCTCTTGCTTCTTTTTCCTGTCTTTGTGGCGGGGCTTGGGCGGTGAAAGGGGGGCTATATACACTGGGCGTTTTTTTTTTCTCTTTTCCTTTGCGCTTACGGTCCCCTCTCTCTTTCTCTCTCTCTCTCTCCCGTTCGCCATTCATGTTCTCTGACTCGGCTTTCTTGTTTCTACTCCGGGCAACTTCTAGCGTAGAGAAAACAACATTCTAGAATTTTAGTTACATACAATCTACCACGGCTATATGCGGGGGGGGCGAGCTCAGCGCTATGTATGTATGTGGACCGCGCCCGGGTACTTACGTATCTGCATGATCCACGCGCAGTGTATCATTCCCGCGGGGTACGTAAACGTCCGCACCTCGGTCGGAACGGAGGACACGAGTATGCAGAGTATCTATGATATGTATCTGCCATGCCGCGGGCGACGAGTGATTTCACGCGTCCAAGTCTGGATCTGGTCTGGGACTGGTGCAGCACGCCGTCCGGACCGGACCGAACTGAACTAACGGCCGGTATTAGAGTATATTGCAGCATGCAGCGTGCAGCGTGCAGCGTACAGATCGCTCGGAGTTAACCATATGCGGTCACCACTTTTTTTTTCTTCCTTCTTTTCCCCCCCCCTTTTTTTTTCTTTCCTTTTTTTTTCTTCCCTTTTTTTTATCCCTCTCTAGATACATACTGTCTACACAGATACTCTAGATAACTACTCGCCATGATGCGCGCCTAGAGTGCTCGCATCATACATACGCAATGGACCGGCCATGGACATCCCCTCGTCCGCGCGCCCTTGACGGCTAGCTGACCCGACTCGACCAGCCACTCGCGCCCCCGGCAATATCATTCAATTTCGCTGCAGGTCCGCACACTGACGCTGCATGTCTTGGCAGGTACGTGCCACATAGAGCGAGGCTTCGGAGGACAGCGGAAACTGCAAACTCGCCGCTGCCGCCCGAACCCGTCGCGCCGCCTGCAGCGGCGGAGTAGATACATCTCGAGATATGTACTTGTACATACATACGTACTAGTTGGTCGTTTGGCTCGCGCATACCGAGTGGGCGTGCATATGTCAGTGGAGTGGGCGGGCATCCATACGGCTCAACCGTACACATCGCATACGCATGTCTATGGAGTCAAGTGCCCATGCAACGAGACCCGTACGTTCGACAAGGAGGTGCGTGCGAAGGGTGTGCGGCCGCCAAAGACACGTCCAAATGAATGGCGCTGTTGCAAAGGGGACGTGCCTCCCCGAAATGGCAACCAGCGAGTGACCGGCCATGAAGCGGACGACGTGCCAGTATCCAGATATCTACTTTACAACCCTGGTCCTCGTTTAGGCAATTATGCATGTAGATAGATACACACATATCTCCAAAGCGCCAAAGAGCCTATCCGTGGACGCCGGATTGCGTTGCTTAAGTACGGGTAGATATAGTATATACATGGGCATCCAGACGGAGGGGGGAGAAGCCGAGGTTTGCATGTGCTTTGACGTCGTCCGCTGGAGGGCAGGAAGGGGGAGATCATGAGCGCTCGAGCGACGGTGTGCGTTTTTGGTCCGGGTGGCCCCCGACGGGGTTTCGCCAAAAACGACGAGCGCAGAGTAGCGTTTTCCCTTGGGGCATTTTTTTCTGACGCATCCAGCACGGGTACGTGTGGCCAGTGAGTGACGACAACGACGAAACTTTTTTGTCAAAGGCTGGATACAATACCAATCTCATTTTTTTTTCCCCGGGTCGGTATGTTTCCGATGATGCAAGCCAGTCTCGCGCGTGCGTTCTGTGGGGTTCTATGCATGTGTCTAGATACCTACAATTCTACATACATATCTTCCGCAGGGAGCGACTTTGTCGCACAGGTTTCCCGCCCGCCGGCCGGAGGAAACGAACCCTGCTGGCTGGAGATCATCAGGTTCCGGCGACGCGTTCTTCCCGTTTCCTGGCAGGTACATATGTATGTAGTGTACATATCGCAGATATGTAGTGTACATATCGCTGTTCTTTTTTCCCCGTCGTTTCACATGCCAATTGGCCACCCATGACGACGCGACTTTGAGAAAACGGGAGAGAGGGGGCTGGCCCCGGTAAGCACTTGCGATCCGGGACGACAAGGACGTGGAAGCTGTCTATCTAGAGAAACTTTTTTTTTTCCGTGCGCACGCATCGTACATACATACCGCGGTAGATATCTAGAGGGAGAGCAGTATGGTAGATGTCTGTCTGTCTGTCTGCAGATGCGCGGCGACGGTGCTGCAGAGCTGCACGCGAGCCAGACAGCGCTGTCGACGTGCGTGCAGAGAATGTATCTAGAGAGTAGATAGACAGAGTATGTAGATAGAGAGATAGAGATAGATAGAGGATGTAGTGGGAGCGTGTGCGTGCAGATTGCGCCGCATGTCGGACCCGTTCCATCCCGGTCCGACTCGGGCAGACGGCGGAATCTCGGGACTGGATGCTCCAACGGTGGACAACGGGAAGCGCATCAGGCGTGTTTCGTATTCCGCACAATGTTCCCCCTGCCCGCCGCCTGCACTCATCTGGTGCTCTCTTCTTCTTGGTGCTCTTCGCCGTGTCCGTCGCGTGCGGCTCTGCACAGTCCGGGCGGCCATGCGGAGAGGCGGCGACGAGGGAAGGGGGCCGCTGTCACGATGATACATAGCTGGGCAAGAGCAGAGGACAACTGCTATGTAACGAAAATACCGGTATCTATCAGCATATCTACTGCATACACACATGCACAATCGCACCAGAAGATCAATGACGACGATCGATCGCCTCTCCACCTATCAAAACCCCAGCCACGCACACTCGTTCACCGTTTTCGCTTTCACGTGTCGGAAAAGCGAAGGGGGACGTTTCGCAACGTTGACGTCGCAATTTCTTGCCCACCCGGGAGGCAGACCACTGCCTGCCCCCCCACCACTCCATTTCCGCCACCACTCACAAGCCAAATCCCCCCCTCAAGACACTGGAATTTGCTACAAATACCCCTCCGTGCCGGTCTCGTTCACTTCCTTCCCCCTCTTCCTTACTCCACCCACCCATCCACCAATCCATCCACCAATCCATCCACCAATCCATCCACCAATCCATCCACCAATCCATCCTCCCTCCCCTCCCTCCCCTCTAGAAGCATCGCATATCGTCTCCAAGTGTGTGTTTAAGCTCTCCCGTTCGTCGTCCTCACTAAGTCATACCCTACCGGTAAGCTCCGTCTCTCGATGCACATCCCGGGTCCGAACAAACATGTGTGGATGGTCTGCTGACTGTCTATCCTTCTGGCTGATCAGATCACCCCACCACCTCTGTCCCGCAATGGCTCCCCACGCTGAAACCCCCGTCGCTTCCAACGGCAGCACCAATGCCGAATCCAAAGCGCCCTCGTCACCGACTCTCAAGTCGATCGAGCACCTGAAGTCGTACCCGCTCGTTGCCGACGGCATCACGACCTTCTCGTCGCACCCGATCGGCCAGAAGACGATCGCGCTCTCGAGCAGCGCGTACAGCCGTCTCATCGCGCCGCTGTCGCCGTACCTGTCCAAGGCGTACCCGTACGTCAACCGTGCGGACGCTCTCGCGGACTCGAGCCTCGAGAAGCTCGACTCGCGCTTCCCGATCGTGAAGGAGTCGACCGAGAACCTGCGGTCGGTCGTCGTCGACGCCGTCGGCTACCCGCGCAAGGTGGTGGCGGAGGTGATTGTGCGCGGCAGCGACTTCGCCAAAGAGAAGCAGGAGTACGTCTTCAAGGTGTACGACGACGAGTTCTCGAAGATTGGCGAGGACGAGAAGAAGAGCGCCGGCTACATCCCCAGAGCCAAGGCCGGCGTAACCACCGGCTTTGTGGTCAGCTCCGAACTGATGGGTGCCATCGCTACCTATCTCGGGAGCAAGAAGGAGGCCGCCAAGGAGGATGTGTCGGCAGCGACGAATAACTAGACTGCTGGTCGGTCCGTGCCATTGCTTTCTTCTCCTCTTTTGACTTCTGTTCCTTTTGCTTTTGGCTGTGGTGTACAACTCCTCTTTGTAATGACTTTCACGAACTGCCAGTTTTTTTTTTTTTGTTTTTTTTTTAGTCTTTTTTTTTTATATCTTTTTTTTGGCACTGGCTCGCTTCGTGTAAGTTTATGTGTGAACCCCCCCTCATGGAGAAAAGTATGAGTCTAGTTTTCGTTTCATTTCTGCCTTTGTTTCCGTTAGCATCGTTCTCCTCTCTCCTTCTTTCTTTCATCGGCGAGGAGGAGGAGGAAGAGGAGGGGGATGTGAAACTTCCGTAGGGAAATAGAATTGTACATCTGTATCGTAATCTGCGTCCATCCGTCCACCCGTCCATCCATCCGTCCATCCATCCCACGCATCTCAATTCCTCCATCCGGCGTATCTCAATTCCTCCATCCGGCGTTTTTTTCTTCTTTCCTTATTGCGATCAAGATGTACATACCTACATATATATGTAGGTAATACGTCATATATGTGTGTGCACATCGTATCTATCTATCTATCATATCTATCGCGCACCGACACACACACATGTGTAGATGCAGTATGTAACACCCAATCCTGCAAGCATGTATGTGCGCGTGCATGTGCATGCGCATGAACCCGAAATCCCTCCGCCTCTCTCTCTCTCTCTCTCTCTCTCTGAAACGGGGTTACGGCAGTGAACGGTTTTGGGTTAGTTATATGTATCCACATAGAGTAGATATGTATCTATGCATGCGGTACGTAGGTACATACTTACTCTACATAGGTACTTATCTTTTCATCCTGGGGTTGGTGGGGGTTGATTGCCTGCCTGCTTGCCCTTTTTTTCTTTTGGCTCCGTCACACATAGAGTGCGTGGGTGATCTGTGTGTGTGTGGTCTGTGTGTGAGTGTTGCGGGGGGGGGGCTGATGGTGATGAAAGATTGGAGAGATATTTGGATCATGGCGGTATTATGTGCATTCCCCCTTCCCGTTCACCGCCCCTCGGACAATCCGTAGGCGGGCACGCGGCAACTCCCCCCCGCGCCTGGCATGTCGCCCTCCGCACCCTAAGGAAAGCAAAAAAGACCGACATGATAGCTGGCTAGGAAAGGAGAGAACTAATGAATGAATGAACGACGAAGAGAGAGAAAGAAAGAAACGACAAGAAGAACGACCCCTCCCTGGCTCACCCCCGTCCCCCCGCTCCTGCTCCTCTCCTCTCCTCTCCCCGCCCCACCCCCACCCCTCCCCATCCTCGTGCTCCGATGTGTGGGTGGGGTTCGGCGAGCACAAGGCTTGTGGAATGCATGTGGTCGAGTGATCGCTGTGGGGTTCCAGGTCGGATATGGACCGGATGGTGTTCGTTGGAGCGAGAGGCACACACACGCACACACACACAAGGAGGGAACACAAGAGCAGGTGGGGGATGGCTACGATTGGGTGGAGACACTCTCTCGATTCTAGGACATCAAACGCAAGATCTACGCTCTACCTCCTCGCTGGCCGGCCGCCTACTTCCTGACCTCCTTCAGCACGTCCGCCAGCCGTTCCAGCAGGGCGGTGTTCTCCTCTTCCGTCCCGACCGTTATCCTGAGACAGCCTGTGCAGCCGTGCTCCCTGCCGCGGAAGCGCACGACGAGGCCCCTGGTTGTCGCGAGCATCTCGTACGCCTTCTCGGCGACGTCGTTGCACGGCTTGCCAGCGGTGTCTAGTGTCTCGACGAGTAGGAAGTTGGCGTCGAAGCCGCCGATGAACTCCCCTACGCCCTCGATCTTGGGCAGCTCCCCGACCAGCCTCTTGCGCTCGGCGACGGTGGCGGCGACCTTCTCCCGCTGCACCCTGAGCCCCTCCTCTCCCAGCGCGGCCGCGGCGAGCGCGCTGGCCGGGCTCGAGATCGAGTATGGCGCCTTGAGCGAATTCAGGATCTTTGCGATCTCGGGACTCGTGAACGCGGCGCCGAGCCTGATCCCGGCCAGGCCGAACGCTTTGGAGAGTGTCTGCATGACCACGAGGTTGGGGAACTCGGTGACCCAGGGCGCGAGCGAGCTGTGCGCCGGCGAGAAGTCGACGTAGGCTTCGTCGACGACCACGATACCGTTCCATGTCGGGTGGGCGAGCACCGCCTTCACCACGGCGGGGTCGATCAGCTTTGCGGTTGGATTCCCGGGGGAGCAGAGGTACAGCAGCTTTATCTCCCTGCCCGCGGGGGACGCGAGGACGTCGACGATGCCCTTGACGTCGGCACCGAAGCCCGGTGTGGCCAGGCTGTGCTTGACCACCTCGACGTCGTTGACCTGCGCCGACACCGAGTACATCCCGTAGGTGGGCGGACACGTCAGGATCTTTTCCCGGCCCGGGGTGCAGAACGCGCGCAGGAGCGCGTCGATGCACTCGTCCGCTCCCACACCGAGGAAGAGGTTCTCGGGCGAGAGCGGCTTGCTGGGCACCACCGGCAGCGGACAGCCCACGTTGCGGAAGTCGCAGAACTTCTGCTTCAGCGGGATCTGGTGCGGGTCCGGGTACCGGTGCAGCGTAGGGTCGTACAACGACGCCGGAAGGCTGGGCCCGAAGGCGTTCTCGTTCGCGTCCAGCAGGATGTTGGTGCCGTCGTCTTTGTAGTCACTGGACTCGAGTCGCCAATGTCAGTGGAGAGCGAGAGTGAGAGAAGCATCATCAATGCCGGGGTGGGTGGTGAGGGGACTAACTCGCGAGCGCACCGATAGGGTATCAATTGGAGGATATTGGGGCGCGTGCAGGTCTGGAGGTTGAATCCTGTCATTTTGGTGGTTGGCAAATCTCAAACGGAGGAAACAGAGCGTGAGTGTAGGCAGGAATTGACGATTTCAAAGACCGTTGCTGTGAGTCAGGTTAGAAACTGACACTTTTTTTTTTTTTGAAGGTCTGGACGGGCCCGATGTAGGGAACGACAAAGAAAGGAAGGTGGAATCAAGTGGGTGTTGGCGCAACCCAATGATTGGTTGATTCTGTCCGGCGAGGATCATGTACAGGATAGATACGGTGCCAACCCCGTTCCGCAACTCGCCAAGTACATATGTAGATACACAGAATTTGATGAATAATCCTCCCAATGAACCAACAGAACCTAATTCCTCCCACAACAGCAAGGGACTTAGCGGGGGCAAGGGTGGGGCAAATCTGGAGGGCTGGAGGTGATCGATTTATGCGTTGGGCACGCTAGTACGCACTAGCCTTTTGGGGAGCTCGTCGGCACAGCCACACTATGATTTTCCAGATTGCAATGCCTATGTCCTTATTAAGAACCACTGACAACATCTCAATTCGTTCCGGTGCCAGTTTTTACCAATGGAACGACCGGGTACGCATCATTTTCATGCGAACCTGACGACACAAGACTGCAGTCATTCGGGGTTCTCTCGAACGCCCTTCCTTTCTTCCAACAGTTGTACTGGCCTTTTGCTCTTTCGCAACGATATTCGCAGCGTTGAACTTGTACCGCACCCTGCCGCTGAGTTGTGTTTCCACCCATGTACCTTGGCCCCAAAAAGTGAGTGTCGATCAATGGCGACAGATTTCTCCAGTCGTAATGCATCTCTCTATAGGCAGTTGCCAGATTGGGCAGCATCGGGCTCGCGTCGGGATCGCAGTAGATATCACATCGGGATAAGGCTTCCAAGCGAAGGTCAGCGATGTGTATGACGGCAGTATTGCAACAGGGAATGTCAACTATGCGTACGATGGCTGTCCTGAAGAAAGCAGGTGGCGATGCGTATGAGGGCAGTCCCACAACGCGTACGCGGCATCATGGTAGAAGGCGAGGGCATTTGCACGCATTATTGATTGTTCGAGTGGTGAAGGCAGCGAAGCCTGAACGGTGGTATGCACAATATTTATTTTATTTATCTAATTATTTGATCTGATGGCACATGTGTGGCGGTGAGCTCCGAAAACGGACTAGCGTGCCTAACACATGAATCGATTCCATCTGGAGCCACATATGGTAGTCATCCAAAGTGGGGGCAGATAAACATCCCCAATATCGCGACTCGCCGACGAGTGAGCATCTTCAATCGGAGCAGCTGCTTGAACTGAGCGCCCGAATCATTTCGGTCACCATTGTCTCGTGCATTCCCAATGACGTACATACAATAGTTAGACGATACGAAATAACAAAGGACGAACACAGCCTCCACACATAAAAGATCGGAAAGAAATTCAAAAGCGCCGCGTTCGGTCTATCCGAATTATGGGATGGATCCTGTGTATATTTCACAAACGATTCACTCATTCATATGAGGCCACCTCATCCATAATCTCTGCTACCATGTTGGATTCCAGCCCTATTGTTCTGATCAGCAGGAGCAAAATTCACCTACCAAGTTTGTTGTACCTTCGTGTGGCGACTTCCCATCGTAAGTCTGTCGTTTCCACTCATCACCGTGCTTGATGAACTCCATGGTTGGGAACTATCGAATAGTCAGCCACAGAACATCCGCCAGTGGCAAGGAAATGACTTACATAGTGTTCATTCTTCTTAATGGAGATAACAAAAGGGACATTATCGAAGGTCATGACTTTCAACCGGAAGTAAGTGTTGTCGGGAATCCTGGATACTTCAGCGAGGAAGCTGTCAAGATCCGGCGTCTTGATGCCGTTGACCGCCAAGATGAAGTTTGTCGGGACCAGTTGGTACTGGTACGCAGGACTTCCCCTCGTACGCGCAGACACGTAAATCTCTGAGTGCATCTTGCTGATCTGCTGCCTAACTGCGTGGTGGGGACGGTGCAATACAGCTCCACAGAAGATGACTACACGATCCGTCTCCAGGTCGTCCGTAGGAGCGGTAGGGACCCTCAATTTCATTTCCTCGCAACCACGCACAATAGCAACATCCAACTCCTCCTTGTCGTACATCACGTCAAGGTCGGTAATTCGGGTCATGATCTTGCCGTTGACACTAAGGATCAGGTCGCCCTCCTGCAGCACCTGCGCACGGCCGCATTCGACTTTACGGACCATGAACAACTGGTGGCGCTCGGGGTTATCTTCCTCGACCTTTCGGATCCATTCCTCGGACGCACCCATGATACGAACCTGGCTCATGTGAACCAAGTGCAGCTCGACATTTAGGTATCTCAGTTGGGGGATTATTCCTTGCTGAATCTGTCGAATGATGGGTAGCACCGACGGCGTGCCGAGCCCAAGATGATATTCCACATCCTTGCCGCCGTGACCCCTCTCACCCAGGTAGGTCAACCAGAGGGCTCGTATTGTTCCATCCTCGTCCGCAAGAACACCGCTTCCGCACTGGCTGCTCAAGTTTGTGTCCACGGTAATGGCATCGATGTTGATTGCACGGTATCGGGGCGCTGTTGAGTTAGGGGGGACCGCGACCGTTGTGATGTCGGTGACCGAAGTCTTGGCCACAACAACCCGCAGATTCTGGTTGAAGCCCAAAAAGATGGTTTCCGCTCCTGTGGTGGTTGTGAGTACATGGGCGGGATGTAGGATGTTGGGAAGGGCCTGCCTTGTCTCATTGATTCGTCGCTGAGCCTAGCAGACTGAACAGGTGCCTGAACAAGCTTCGGGTCGTACTGCACGATGGCGTAGTTTTGCAGAGGATGCAGGAATAGAACCTTGCCCTCGACAATCACGGACTCGGCGATTGTGACAGACACATCGCACAGATCGTAAGGTACGATAGCTCTCGACACGATCACCAATCCCTTCTCTGCATCGGCAACAAGGCCGAATCCAGACTTTATGCAACAGGTCAGCCGACGGACTGATGATAATCGAGAGGGCAAACCTACCTTTCGGGACTTCGGAAATCCGTCAAGCTTCAGTGGCATGGCACACGACACCCTAACAAAGCAACGAATCAAGTCGGATACACATGGCTGGCTGACATGATCCAGTCGAATGAATTGCGCCTTCCGTGGACGCACAGGCCGCGGAGGCAGGGGGTCAGCGATATCTTCATAGTCCCACAGTCCAGTTGTGTCTAACAGCGGGAATCAGCTTATGTTTTGCGTGCCCTGTGCGAGGAAGCCTACCATTCCGAATGGCCATTCTCATCTTGCTGGTCCAATGGCGATCAATATGCAAGATGGAGGTATGCATGGTGTGCAAATCCCTAAGATGTCGATATGTGACAACGATTCGGGCACGATCTGCACGTCCAGTCGATTAATTTATGCGGTTTGCTAAGATACAATCAAGTGAATTCACCTGGAATGATTTTCATAACCTCGATGAACTCATCGAGGGAAGGCGTTTTCCGGTTGTTTACCGACTACACAATGTCAGGATCCACACCCTTCGTGTGACAGAGACCCTACCTCTATGATCCAGCCCGAGTCTGCGCCACCGTCGAACCTGAATGACCCCGCAGGTTCGCAGACATACACACCCTTGACTGCAATAGCGTACAGCCTAGCAGCTTGGTAGGAAAGGTTGTGGAAGGCGGCGCCACACACAACCAAGAAACGATCTGGGGATATGGCATGCAGGTCGCCGACGGTAAGCTCCACCTCGATGTCTTTTCCACCACGCGAGATCAAAAGTTTGACCGTCTTGCCGACAGAGTCGTCAAGGATCTCATCCAGCCGGACGAACTTGGTGAGCAGCTCGCCGTTGACCTTGAGCAAGATATCACCTTCTTCAATGTGCTCGTGTCCAGGTCCCTCGGGCAAGACTGTCTCCGCAGCAAGCATACCAACCTCTTTGGGGAACCCCTTGCGTACGACGTCCTCCCAAGCAGGGGTCAAGCCCAGCCGACGGCACTCGTCGAATGGTTTGGTCAGCCACTGCGTCTGGATGGTTCCTCGGGTCACGGGCTTTCCGGCTTGGATACACTGGAGAGCTCTCAGCGGTCGGTCGAGGGGTAAGAAATAGTCCGTAGCAGCTTCGGTGCTGCCTCCCGCCTGCAACGCGACTGCGTAGCCGTCGATGTTGACCACAGGACTGCCCGAGCTACCACCGCTGGCAGACGCTGCAGCTTGTATGTAATTGGTGTTGAAATCGTTGTATCCCTCCCCGTAGTCCGGAGCGTTCCGGTCGACCCGACTGATTATACCTGACAAGATACTGAGCTTCTCTCCAGCATCGTTACCGACCACGCGGATCTCGGTGCCGACCTTGGCAAGATCAGGGCGAAGTTGGAGTGCAGCAACCGGCATGTACTTGATGTCCTTCGGGTTGAATCGTAGGATTCCGAAGTCGTGGATGGGATCGCGGTAGACGGGGTAGGCATCGCACTGCATTGGAAAGAGGGATAGTCAGTGGTGCTCTGCTCTCCATGCACAGCACGGCGATGAAGCAAGCAGAGGATAGGTACCTCCTCATGGTTGTCGAACACACAGTATCCCCAGAAAGGACCCGACGAGACGACATGTCGGTTTGTCATGATGTAGCCCTTCTCCGCGTCCACCACGAAACCCGTAGCCTCACTGGTGCAGGCGGAATCGGTGTCGAACGAGCACGTCTGGCAGAACCGAATCGAGACGACGTTTCTCACCACTGACTCTATGGTCCGCTGCCACTCGGCAGAGTCCGCCAGCGCGGCGGTGGGTAGTAACCGTTCGGGCTCCATACCTAGGGGCAGGGTGAGCGCGGAAGTATCTGGGGCTATCATGTCGACTTCCAAGTCGCTGCCCTCGTCTGAGTAGTTATCTGTTTCACGCATGTGCTTTGAGGGTCTGTCCTTGAATGCAGGGGATCCGGAATGTTTGCGTTTTCCCGCTGGAGAGCCTCTGCTGAAGTGGTCTCTGTTGAATTCCATGCTCTAGGGTGGTAGATGGTGGGTTGTTAGTTTGGCGCGGAGAGTCGAAGAGTTTCTCTGTTGCGGCGTGAGATATCCCTGGACACAACTAACAAGCTTGTGGTGGGTAGACTTGGCGCGTTGGGGTTGCCTCGTACTACTACGTATTTGTAGGGCGGTAATATGTGGGGTTCTTCGAAGTTCAAATTCGATGCTGGGCCGGGCTTGTAATTTGAAAGTGTGATAGCTGTGCATAGATAGTTCTTCGAGCCAGAAGCTGCATAACCAAAGAATTCAGGGTCGATCTAGGCACTGCACACCCATACGGACGAAAGAGATTCGTGAGACTCAGTTCCGTGAACAACTCTACTGCTACATATGCTGACGCTACGTACGAGAAGTACGACCACGAGAGTGGAGCAGGTGCATACCTGCGACTGCATACATTCTCGGTATACATAGTCCAGTACTTACGTGGATAACTACCCAACTTATCTATGTCCTGGAGTCTCAAGCGAAGGAGGTCCGTGCTGTAAGTTTCGACCGTTCATCACACAACTAGACCACAGTCTGCACGCTGACTAAAGCCCGCGCATGTGTGCGGCCGGGCAAGCTGTCTGCAGTTACATACTCCCATGTATCTACTCGGCACATCTCCGAGCCCAGTGATGGGAGAAGAACAACCATGTGGAATAGAGCGCGCCGAGCACCTAGATATGTAGTTACCTACATATACAGCATGGCCACCCACTTCTATGGGCGTGGAACTTGCTCTCCACGCTTGTGATCCCGGAGCTCCCGCCCGTGACCCATGAGCATCTGCGCGAATTTGACGCGAGGCTCGGAAGATGTGAATTTGGCATAATACCTTCTGCTATGGCTGGCAATGACGTTCTTTAGGTGCGGCGGGAGAATGTTACCAGGCTAGGATCCGAATACATAGCCGATCTGTGGGGTACGCGTAGAGAGTACCAGCTGGGCAACCACCTAGGAACGTACAATCACAGAGACAACCGTGGGCGACATGATCCGACACGTCCTACGTGCCGTGATCCCCATCACCTGCCGCACACCTCGCCATGCCCACAGGCATTTCAGTACCATAATGGACACCTCCGGCTTCACGGAGATTCAGCTCACCGTCCGTGAGGCGGTCTCCAAGATCTGCTCCAAGTTTCCCGACGTGCGAACGCTTCCCCTACTCTCAATGCAGCGACGGCGATTGACCGCTCGAACTATAGGATTATTGGGCGGAGCGGGACGCAAGTGAGCAGTATCCTCACGAACTTCATGCAGCGTTGGCAAAGGACGGTTGGATTGGCGTCTGCCTGCCCACAGAGCTAGGAGGCGCGGGCCTGGGCATCTCCGCCGCCACGATGATGCTCCAGACTATCTCGGAGTATGAGGTATCCTCGTCTCCTCTCGGAGGAACGTAGTTGACGGGTGGTAACTACCAAGGAGCGGAGCGGGAATGGCCGGGGCTCAGTCCTTACATGCCAACATATATGCTACTCAAGTTTGTCCCTCCACGGAATCGCAAGTTGGCTGTCGATTCGATAATAATAAACGAGCAGTCAGTCAATAAGTTTGCCACCGAAGAACAGAAGAAACAGTGGCTGCCACCACTGATCTCTGGTCAATCACGAACCTGCTTTGGCGTGTGGGTAAAACCTACGCAGAACGACGACCATCACAACGGACGAAGTTGACTTGTCCCCACAGAACGGAGCCAAACACTGGCTTGGAGACACTCAAGCTCCAGACGAAGGCGGTCAAGAAGGGTGATTACTATGAAGTCACCGGGAGCAAAATGTCGGCCACCATCGTCACAATTCATGTCCAGTCACTGATCTGCTCCCAGTTGGATAACCAACGCCCAAATAGCCAACACAATGGTCCTCCTCGCGCGCACCTCCGAAGCCTCCTCACTCCCTAAACCCAGTGCGGCCCTCTCCCTGTTTTTCATTCCCTTTGACCGGACACAGCCCGGCCTCGACCTCCGCAAAATCAAAAAGATGGGAGCCCGCTCCGTCGACGCCAATGAGGTGTTCTTCGACTCCTACCAGATCCCCGCATCCTCCCTCATCGGCGCCGAAGGCTCAGGCTTCAAAATGGTTCTGCATGGGATGAATGCCGAGCGATGTCTCCTCGCCGGGGAAGCCCTAGGTCTTGGTTATGCGGCACTCGAGCGCGCCACGAATTATGCGAGGGAGAGAGAAGTGTTTGGTAGACCGATTGGGAAGAATCAGGCCATTCAGCATGGTCTCGCTGAGGCGTTCATGAACCTAGAGGCGGCAAAGCTGGCGACCTACCATGCGGCAAAACTCTACGATACGGCAGCTGCTGGGGAGTCAGATGTGGGCCTGACGGCCGTGGGAGCGGCTTGCAATTTGGCGAAGTATTTGGCAGCCGAGGCGGCGTATAAAGCGTGTGAGAGAGCCGTAGGCAGCAGACATATTCCTGTACCATGGATTGTGACTAATTCCTATAGGTATTGACGCTTGGAGGGATGGGATATGCCCAGGAGTTTCACGTGGAGAGATATCTCAGAGAGAGCTGGGTGCCACGGATCGCGCCGGTATCAAGGGAGATGATTTTGAACTACATAGGAGAAAAGGTTCTCAGATTGCCCAAGAGTTATTAGAATATCGGCCGTCGGAACTAGAATTTCTGGAAGAATGATAGGCCGCAATACCCAGAATATACATATATAAATACCCATGACCGAGCAATAGATTGTGAGCATGCATTGGACCCAAACAAAGTCCCAACATGTAAAAGCCCCATATGGCACGATCCCAGGTGACAAATGAAATTTGAGCGCCTCCCGCATTTGATAAGCTTTAGGGCTGCTATGCAACTTGATGCGGGGCCTCTGCCGCGCTACCCCGCCTAACCCAACCCCTTCCACCTCCAAGAAAAAAAAAATTCCAAGAGCGTGATAGCAGCACAAAACAACTCGATCGAAATGTCACCACCACCACCGCCAGCGGACCATGATCTCAGCGATTCTGTCTCCGATGTGGCCACCATCGACTCCGACTCCTCCGCCGGTTATGAGGATGCGCCAGACGCAGACACGGGCGAGGAAACGACTAGTGTTTGCCTGTTCTGCAGCAGTACTTTCCCCACCGCGCACGAGGTATTTGTGCACTGCGCGAACGACCATGCCTTCGACTGGAAATATGTGACGGCCGGTGAGTGTGCAGTTCATGGAAAGTCTAGAAGGTGCTGGAAGACAAGGCTAAACGTCGAGAATCCAAGGAATGGACTTTTACTCACGCATCAAAATGATCAACTACATCCGCACGCTCACTGCCGCCGGAAAACCGTTCGATCCTGCTGACCAAGGGTTCAACGACGATAAGTTTATGCAGCCCGTGCTGGAGGATGACCCGCTCCTGTTCTCGCTGGACGAGGAGCAGGGCGATGAGCCAGAGCACCAGATGTCTCCGCATGCCGAGACAACGACCGAGGATCTGCAGGTGAAGCTCAGAGATTTGGAGCTGCAGTTCCAGGAGTACAAGCAAGCTGTCGGCAAACACCTTGCAAAGCAGCTGGAGGAGAAGCCTATTTTCGAGGCTACCTCGGCAAAAAAAGAGGAGGAGGAGGAGGAGGAGGAGAAGGAGCTTCGGGACGACGATTCGCATTACTTCAACTCCTACGCGGGAAATTGTTGGGTTTCCGGTGCGCTCCAGTTGATGGGCTAGTGTGCTGATGAAAGGTACTTAGATATTCACGAGGTTATGCTGAAGGACACCGTGCGGACGGACGCCTACCGGGACTTCATCTACAACAACAAGGACCTCTTCAAAGATAAGGTGGTACTTGATGTCGGCACCGGGACAGGAGTGCTATCCATGTTTTGTGCGAAGGCTGGCGCCAAGAAGGTTATCTCGGTGGACAACTCTGACATCATCCACAAGGCAAGGGCCAACATTTTCGAGAACGGACTCGATAATATCATAACGTGAGTCTCCTGCCTTTGGATGTAAAGCCTGCAGTGGTGTCTGAGTTGATGCATTGCGTATAGGTGTGTGCATGGCAAAATTGAAGAGGTCACTTTGCCTGTCAAGCAGGTTGATATCATCGTTTCCGAGTGGATGGGGTATTGTTTGCTCTACGAAGCAATGCTAGACTCCGTGCTGTACGCTAGGGATAAATATCTCGCACCTGACGGGCTGAGTATGAAGCCCAGTGTACTACCCATTATTCGGAGACCATGTTTGCTGATAACCTTCATAGTGGTTCCATCGGAATGCAAAATTTTGATTGCGGCTGTCCATGATCCCGACTACATGAACGACTACGTCAACTACTGGGACCACGTCTACGGATTCAAGATGAGCGCGATGAAGGACAAAATCCGCGAGGATGTCATCATCACACACTTGCCAGGCGACTCTCTAGCTTCAGAGCCTGTAGCATTCTGTCACTTGCCGCTCCATACCGTCACGACAAAGGACCTGGTATTCACTAAGCCATTCAAGTTGACGATCAAGCGAGATATCCTATCATTAGATGGGTTTGTTGTGTACTTCGACAACTTCTTTTCCACTTCTCGAGACCAGGCTATCCCTGATGATGCAAGAGCTGAGTCATGGAAAGATTCTAAGGGCGGTGTCTCCTTCACGACCGCTTCTGGTCACAAAGAGACACACTGGCGACAGGGAATTTTGCTGGTCGAGGAGGGAAAGAACGTGCCGGTGAAAGCTGGGGAGGTACTCAAGGGCACGATCACATACCGCAAGAGAAGTTCCAACTCCCGTGAGTTGGAGATGGAGGTTTCGTGGAGCGGAGTTGGGAGCGCAGAAAAGCAACTCTGGATCATGTGCTAAGGAGAAGGGAGAGTGTTTATAGTGTCCCATCGCCGGGAATGTAAAGTCCTTCGGGCGTAAAATAGTAACGAAAATGGGGGTTTTTTTGATCGTTAATTGCGTGCGACCTATTTAGATCATGGCGGTATACACTGTCGAACCTCGACTAATGGCTTTTGTTTATTCATTTATTCATCGCATGCGACCTAAGATCATGGCGATATGCAAACTGTCCGTTTCCCGTCCGTAGTCCGTGCCGAAGGTGGTTCGTTGTAAGCTTCCCTTTGCCCTCCGCCCGGGCATGAACCCCAACTATGGCGAAAACGTTCTGTGCCGTGGTAAGAACGCGAGAGCCAAGAAGCTTAGCGTTGATTAATTACAGGTTAGCGTGGTTCCGTCAGCCCCCGATCCGACCAAAACAAGTCTCCACATTCGCGTACTCCCATCAATCACTCTCCGCGACAACGACCTTCAACAGCTCAACAACACCAACCCAACGAAAGAGGAGAGATAATTCGACATCTCTCTCATCGCACCGATTCCTAGTAACGTTAGGAGCTGCCTTACTTCTTGGCAAGGGACGTCTAGCACTGAAGGACTGTTGCTACGGTTTTCGACGCGTTTTTTTTTTGATTTCCGACTATGGCCGCACGCAAGAACACCGCAGTGGGTTCGCTCGCCTGGATCGCTAACGAACGGTACACAATCGAACGGCTCGAGGAACAAGATGTCGAGGACATCGCTTATGCTGTCCGCAACGACATGGACTGGCTCAATGAGCACATGGCAAACATCTTCGAGAAGAACATATTGTACGCGATGTCCACCTAGCTGCTGGAGGAGCACGCGCTGATGCGACGGGGTCGTCTAGTGATATGGCGGAAATAATGAAAACCCCCGGACGGCTACGAGGGAAGACTCCAGGAAAAACTCCGCGTACGCTTCTACGGAGGCCGTTCGTTCAAATTGCCGAGGAGGTATGTACTTGACATTCCAATGGGTTGGGCTGTATGGCCCGGTCCCTTTGTTAACTTCTTCGGTATAGCAACATTCGGATGTCTCCAGCGACCGTCAAGCTGTAACACCCTTTGCCAATCCACTCCAGAACTCCATTCCAGAGTCCGCCAAAAAGCAAAGCGCACCCCCGCCCCCAACCCAATCGACGTTTATCCCACCTACCCAACTGGAACTTCCAACTCCGGATTCCCCGCATCAGCTTTCACCCAAGAGAAGCCCCACCAGGACATCGCCACGCCGACAGCCGAGCCCAACAAAGGTTGATACGCCTGTCAAAAGTCCTATTAAAGATATCGTCATACAGCCTCCGGTAGCTCTATCAACAAATGATATCTCACGGCCAGCACTACCAAGCTTCAATGATAGTGGATTCTTCACATCGTCAAATCCCAATTCCCAAGTCGAGGCGTTCCAGTACAAGCCACGTGATTCTACTGCCAGTGCAAAGAGACTCAGTGAGTTCAACGAAGGAAGAAATTCCTTTTCTACCGCAAAGGAGGATGTCTCTTTACATCCACCTTCGTCACCCATCGAAGAGGTTATTCTGCTCGGTACGAATCCTCCAGAGTCGCCCGCGGGCCGGAAACCATCTGAAAAAATAGGTGAGGACGAGCAACCGAAGCCATATCACGGAACGCCCATCAGGTCACCTGTTTCTACCAAAGAGATTAAGGCTTCGCCCATTGAGCCTCACCGTTCGGGACGCCTGGCAGTATTTGAACCGCGAGAACAGGCTCCACCTGTACCTGCAGTTGCCCCATCACCACCTAGGGAAACACGTGGAGCAAGTGTGACAGATGTCGACGAACCCGAGAGCCCCATAGAACCTATGGAGGACGTTATGGTGTGCCCAGCACTTCCTGTGACGGAATCCAAGATTTCCGAACCGGAGCCAATGGAACCGGAGCCAGTTAAACTCGAAACGATGGAACCTGAAGCTACCGAACCGGAGGCACGGGAGCCGGAGGCGATGCAAATTGAGAGAGTTCTGGAGACTCCCTCGCAGTCTTTCAACACAGCAGAGTCGGATCACTCTCCGGGACTCCCCACACCAGACGTCCCCGCAATGCGGAAGAGTAGCATGAGCTTTGCATCCCTCCCAGCCCGCGAACCATTGACAAGCAAGAAAAAGAGTATGGGAGCAAAGGCCATTCAGGAAAGCCAGCTGGAGCAGTTAAAACAGGACGGAACAGCGCAGAGAGCGAGCTGGAAGAAGAATGGGAAGAGTCTGGGAGGAAGTTCGAGGTCGATGATCCGACAAACCGAGGAAGATGAGGGAGGCGATGAGGAAGAGACCACAGAGCCGAAGACAGGAGAAAAGCGGAAGAGCAATGACTCCGGTTGGTCCAGATACCGGAAGATCTCGAGGGGGGCAGACCTCGTTGGAGTTGTGGTTCAGGAGACAACGAAGATCCCAACCAAGGGCGGCGACGACGATTTGGGTTCTGAGGCTCGCAGTCACAGCAAGGCTTCCACGCAGCGGCTTCACGACAAGATTCAGCTTCTCGGAAAACATAGTGCCCGTACCGCGCGTTCATTCCCTGCTACGGTTGCTCACGCTCATTTTGGATATCCTGACCTCTCCGGACGTGACCAAGATGATTCAGCAACGCAGAAGGAAAAGTCTCACCCGGAAGCAGATGAGGATGGAAGCTCGATCTGTGCAAAGCCACAGTTTCCACGCAGCAGGACTGAAGGGCCTGTCTTTGGTGTCGCACCAGAAGAACCAATTAAACCGGCGTCTCCCCGTAGATTGGTGCCACTCAAGACGCAAACGCCTGGATCGCCATCTGTTAACCGGACAGTTGACTTGGCGATCCTAGATAGGCCAGGACAATCTCCTAGTCGTCCTGCTATGAGCCCTGCCTCACCTATGAAAACTGTCACATACGCCTCGATTGCCGATGTACCTCAGTTCGCAGCCAATAGCGGCGCACTGGCTCCGAAGAAAACTCCCTCCGCGGATACGGCTCTCTCGGCCGTCAAAGTGCAGACGTCGAACATGATCAAAAAGGCGAAGGAGATGTGGATGAAGAGTGCCGTTGCTTCAGACAAGCCCGAGCCAGTGGGCTCCCCCCCACCTCCCCTCCGGAAATGGCAAGGTGCAGAGTCTCTGCAAGACATCTTTAAGAGAGACGCGAGTCCAATTGTTACCCAAGACCAGACGAAGCCCCGGCAGGAACCGTACCCGGATCTTGGAGCCGTTCTGTCGTCGAGCGTCGGCAAAGGAATTGGGAAAGAGGAGTTTACTGCTCTTTCACCGCCTGTGGTGGAAGCCTTGAGGGAAGGACAGCACACTAGAAGTTTCCGTTCGAAAGCCGGAGAGGCCGCCAAGGCCACAACCCCCACGCCCATCACTGACAACCACGAGCCCGAGCCAATGCCGGTGATCTCAGGCCGGCAAACTCGGAATTCGAGGCACCAGGAGGATGCCCCTATTGACGATGCTTCGCCTAGGTCTACCAAGTCGCCAGCCCCGCGAAAGACCAAGAAGGGCGTTGTCGATACTGCGGCAGAAGAGGAACGTAAGAGACGACTTGCAGAGATCTACAAGCAAGCTCAAGCAGATAAAGAGAGGATGGAGCGACAAAAGGAAGAAGAGCAACGAAAATTCAAGGATCGCAGCCCGGTGGTCTCCGAGGAGGATGAGGAACCCAATCCTTCTGAATCTAATCGATCGCGGTTCAATTCTACCGAACCGGAGCGACCCGCCTCGCGGCTTCAGCAGAGAGGTGGCGGACTGCGCTTTCAGAAACTGGAGCCAAAACGTCCTGCGAGGACTGCGGCGAAGGAACAACTTACAAGCAAGCCCGCTCCTATACCGATGAAGATCAGCACTGCCAGCCAGCGAGAAATGCAAGACCAACGCCTCAAGGGCACTACTAGTTCGGCAATTGTCTCAGCGCTCAAAAGCACGTTTGAAGCTTCGCAACCACCACTACCTCCTGTGCAACAGCCAAGCTTGCACACTTCATCGTCGAATGGCAGTCTCCGGAGTCTTGCTTCCAGTGGAACAACGAAGCAAGTGAGGTCTCTTCAGTCCGCGGCCAGCCAGCGAAAGAAGGAACAAGAAGAGAAGGATAAGAAGAGACGGGAGCAAGAACGTCGAAGGGCCGAAAACCAGAGGAAGCAGGACGATGAACAGAAAAGAATACAAGCCCTTAGGCAGAAGGCTACCACGCCGGGTCTTATTCCCACAGTCAAAACTGTAGCCCGTGTACCAGCGCAAAACGTCAGTGACACTTCTCCGTACCTTCAAAATCCCGGTCACTGACCTGTTTGCGGATCAGTCTCGTCAAATTTTACAGGAGCCCGAACTAACCAGGGTAACTAAGCCTTATGGCTCACTAAATAAGGGTCCGTATGTTCAGGGCAGCATCAAGCGCACTCACCCTCAGGATGTGGAGGAGCCGCAGAGTCGACATGTCCCTTCGCGCCCTGGAACAGCCGCTTCTTATCACCAGGACGGTCCCAAAAAACGTCGGACGAACGACTACGAAGAGCGATTATACGAGATGCCGCCACCTATCCGTGCCTCGATGGTAAAGAAGGTGGATACATCCCACAAACCAGGGGGCCTGGTCTCCATGGAACTCCAGCCGCTGACGAAAGAAAAGGACATTGGGCCGAAGGGGCTCACCCATGGTTACGTGCAGGCATCATCCTCCACTGCTGCGGCTTCGTCAAGCATGAAGGCTCCGGGTTCCAGGGTGCCGCAAGTTGAGGCCGTCAAATTTTCCAAGGAGAAAATCAACTTTGCCGGTGGAACCCCTGGCCCATCCTCTTCATCAGGGTCGTCCTTCAAAACACCAGGAACCAAAGTCAATAGCCTCAAGAGCAATACTCCGGCTTTCAAAGACAGTCCATTATACCAGCCTGGCGAGTCAATCGTGTTGCCAGATATCCCGACTGAGTAAACCCTCCCCACTTCTCTTTCCAACCAACTTTACTGACTGCGGATCTAGCTCGGAGGATGAGGATGATCACCCTAAAAAGAACGATTTCAGCGTGCCACAATGGGCGGAATCACCGGAACTGAGAGATCTGCTGCGCCAACAGCAGGCTGTCGATCCAGCCTCGATCTTTGGACCCATGGCCAAGTTGGATATGGAAGCTATCTTCAAGAACGAGGCCAAGACAGGACGTTTCCGTGCGAGAACCTCGAGTGCTAACTGGGGCGGTGCCGATCGCTTGACGCAGGCTGAAATCATCGCCGATCAGGAAGCCAGGAGGAAGATGATGGAGACGGGTAAATGGGTGCCATCCGGGTTGTAAATGGCAACGAGGAGATGGAGGAGTTTAATCTTTTTTGCGTCCATTCATCTGGAATTACGTTCATTCTATTCGGTGCTTTTCTTTTAACTGTTGGATAGGGGGTCTAAGGCTACAGTTTTCCGTTTTTTCTTTCTTTTCGTTATGGGAAACATTCATTTTTGTTGTTTGTTTTTTGTCATTCTTTTTTTTTTCTCTTTTTTTGTACACACTTGGAGACAGCATTTCTTTCTGAGAAAAACACGTGGAGGGACAAACAGTACTAACTGCAGGTCAGGTTGGCGATGGGAAAAGGATTGATATCATTTAGGGCCTGTTCGGTTGCGAGCTGCGTTTTCATCTACCACACAAAAATTTAGATGCAGCTGGGTTTCCGGGCGATGGGTGAGCGTTCGGCACACCACGAGCTTACAGGTTGAGAAACTGCACACTCGACTGAGCCACAATACAAATAAATTCTATTGACATCCACCAGTACATACCAGCGTGGCCACCATCAAGCCTACGATGTCCTACTCCCACGCAACGCCATTCCTTAGCCCAGCAGGGCCGATGTCGAGCATCTTCTGGAGAATATGAATAGCTGGCGCCCTCTTGATTTCCTACGCATGCCACGCGAAACATTTTTGGCGCTGGGCGATTGGTGCCTGTGGATAGGAGCAGTCGCCGGCTGTGTAGCCAGCCGAATCTGTGGATAGGAGGAGTCGCCCACTGGGTCTGTGGATAAACAGGAAGGGCCACGTCACCAGCCGACGACTCGCCCCGAGAATCGCAAGCCAAGCACCCGCAAACAAACCAAACCATCGGCTCCTCCGTGGATCTCCGCCCACACAACAGCCACTATAGTCGAGAAGGGGGGGGGAGTAAAACCTGTAGTAGTGCTATCATATGTATCTTGGACAAAATGGGAACGACATAGTATCAACGCGGTCAAACGTTTTCCCTCATCCCCCTGACTACATATAGTTACAGCAAGCACAGGCTCGCTCGTCCACGACAAGCAGTCGACTACGTATCCCCAATGCCAGCCGGCAGTACTAGCTATGATCCCTTCGCACCACCCGAGCTCCCTAACATTACGCCTTTCTCGGATGACTCTTCCTCCTAGTGCTGCATCCTTTGATTCCCTTTCCCCGGTGATTATTTTGGGTGAAAGCAGCCAATTGACTGGTATTACATCTGTGGCGGAACTCTCGTCTGGGGATTTGGCGGCTTCTGTTTCAAGCGGCAAGATGACGAGTTTTGTGTAGCGTCCGATTGATAGGCAAGAGGTATACACAGAGGATAGAGGAACGAGGTAGCGATGTAAGAGATGTAAGTCTTTTGTATCTGGTGTTGGTGTATCCGTACAGCAATAACCTTGGAGCGAAATGCCCACCGGAATTTGCTTACAGTTCCACCATCCCCCCCTCCCGGCCAACAGAATATCCAACTGATCTTATTTCCCTTCTCTTTTCAATGCTCTTCTGTGTGAGATTTTCTGGATGTTGTGGTAGCCGAAAGCTTCCAGTAAGGCCTTGTTCCCATCGCCCGGAAACAAGGGATGCTCAGCGGGTTTCACTTGCGGCTCCATCTCTTCTCGAATCAACAATTTTTTTTAGATAATTCTAGCCCCCCTCTCTTTTCCGATGCCGAGCGTTTGTACGATCTTCCGCTGGCTATTGTAGTGGTTGCCGAAAGTTGTAGTCTAGGACACTAAGCGGTCATGAAATATCACTCGTTACCCAGTCTAGACCCAAAAAGCCCGCGGGTCGTGGACTAGAGTGGACCGCCTCTCGCAGGCCAGTCTAGTCCGAGGCCGGGGCAGGCCTGGACGGACTGTTGAGACGATAATCGCAGTCACGGTGTTGTCCAAACAGCTCCAGCTTACCATATTGGATGCATTGGCATATGGCAGCAACACCGAAATGAAACAGCGGATGGCACGACTGCGCTGTACTTGACAGCTACTGGGAGGGGCCAAGTTTGCCCAGTCGCTCCGCAAAAACCACAGTTCGGAACACCCAAGGACAAACACCACGGGAGTTCTAGTGTAACGAAGATACATGGGAAAATCCGGGCGGATCCGGTGATATCGATCCCTTGATGTGCTTTTTAGCGGTGGCGAACGGTATGAACGATAACATGCTGCTTCAGCTGCTGAAGAAAGCCGACACCAATGCCCAATTATCTTACGGAGAGACTGCGCTTTATATAGCGGCAAAGTGTGGTGATGCACGAGTGGTTCAGTCATCGCGCAGATGTGGATGGCATGTCATTGGACGACTGTGACGTTATTTCTCCCCAGCGGCATATCGAGACCTTATCGCCGAAGCTGCGGGGGGTAAATGGCAGAGATTGATGCCACTACTAATCGCCGCCCACAAAGGACGTTTGAGAGCCGTCCAGATATCCTTGGACCGTGGCACGGATATCGGGGCCAGAGCAACTTACGGCGCAACCAAATTACTTCTCAATCGCAGAGGCATCAGAAACCAGAGCAAGGGCCACAGGTATTTGGCTCCGCTTTTCATGGCTACCGGTGGCGGGGATGTCCCTACGGTCAGACTCTTTCCCAAGGAGGAGCTCGCCCGCGAGCTTCCCCCAGGGTATTAGGGTGCTCCGCTCCAGGCGGCCGTGTTGGGCTGCCACGTCGATGTGGTCTCCGAAGTTTTGTCCTCCGGTGCGGATGTTATGTCGTAAGGTACATATGTAGTCACGGATGGACACCACACTGTGCCCATATCTCTCTCAAAATAATTGTATGTACATATCAGAATCTCGATGCTGCATCGCTTCAAGGGCGTCTGCGTACCGGACCCAATCCGGAGCCCCGCATAATGGTGCACGGGGAAGCCGGAGCCCAGGCGAGATGACCTTGCTAGATGCAGTCCAACATTCCCCCCATTACAGTTAAGAATCATCTGGAATGCGCTAATAAAATTAGAATGGCCATGGGCCGTGGTCGAATGATCCATTCTTTGCTGCATCGGCTGTCTAGGCAGACCATCCATAACTATCTCGACGCAGGATATTTCGAGGTGGAGATTGTCGGTGGGGGGATCCTGGGGGTGGGCCCCCCATTTCCCCATCCTCGCCTGAAGCGCTCGAGTCCTGATGCTCAGGAATCGTCTGGACGGATGCACAGGCGTCGGCTTGACCAATGGGACCGCTCCACTTGATTTCATGCCAGGTTGGCCGGACACAAATGGTGGGGCTATCATGGCGATGGGGAATTCTACGTGGTGAGTATGAAACTGCTCAACAGACTGAAGGGCTAAAACAGGATGATTTCGTGGGCTGCGGCTGAAGCCCGCGGAGAAGCATAAACTCCACCAAGAACAGGGAGCCTCAGGGCAGGTTTTGGCCCCGTCAAACTATCGATCACACCGCGAGATGGTGACTGTAGTACTCATGTGCATTATGCGCAAGTGACTTAAGAGTTACACTTGGTGCTACTGACCGCTGTTTCTTCCCAAGCCCTCCTTCATGGTGTCCACAGGAGAGGAGTAGGGGACGGGTCCCGGTTTCTTTGTGATTTCTTTGGTGCGAATCATATCTTCTTGGGACAGGCCTGGGCAGAGGGCAAAGGGGAGCTTGCGTGCCGCCGCCGCGCGGACTGCGGACGGGGAACGGACTTTGTGTACCTCGCCATGATCTACCAAGGTCGCAATGCGAGTAATTGTCCAAAGAATAAACCAAAAATAATAATACGTGGTGCTACCTACTATATTCGGTGATACGGTAGGTGCCGGTGAACTCGCCTTACTGGAAGGGTGGTTCTATGAGACGCTAGGAGCAAGCTAAGGGCTACATACATAGAATTTCTTCCCCGCTATAACTACTTACGTATAACATAGATAGTGTAACTACGCTACGCCCACCTTCTGTTAGTTACGTCATGGCCGTGGCTCCCCCATCGTGCTGCAACAACTGATTGTCCCCACACACCGCCACTACACCAATAGAGCAATGCAGCGCCTCACGTCGCTTCTGGGCCCACCTCTCCGTACACGCCCCGTCCTACCGCAATTAGCCAGTGTCCGGATCTTCGGAGCTCCTATGGGTACACACACCGTTCCATCTGTAGAGCTCCTCCCCCCCGCGTGGCTCTCGGCCTGCAGTGCTCGATTAACACCCCACAGCTGAGAGACCCTTCGCTCCTTAAACCGTACCCCTTCCTCGACAATGAATTCCTTGTGCCCACGGGCTCCCAGATGACCTTCACTGTCGCCGACCCCGTATCCGGCCAGACCATCGCCAAAGTCCCCGACCAAACCGTCGGTGACGTGAAGGCGGCCATCGACTCGGCATCGACGGCCTTCCGAACCTTCCGGCGTACCACCGCGCGCGAGCGTGCCAACCTCCTGCGGCGCTGGAATGATCTTGTGCTCGAGAACAAGGAGGACCTGGCGACGATCATAACCTGGGAGAACGGCAAGCCGATCGCCGACGCGCGCGGCGAGGTCTCGTACGCCGCCAGCTTCCTCGAGTGGTTCGCCGAGGAGGCGCCACGGGTCTACGGCGACACCATCCCCGCGGGCGTGCGCGCGAACCGCATCATCACCCAGCGCCAGCCCATCGGTGTGTGCGGCCTCATCACCCCGTGGAACTTTCCGGCCGCTATGATCACACGCAAGGTTGGGCCGGCCCTGGCTGCCGGCTGCACCGTCGTCATCAAGGCCCCAGGTGAGACCCCGCTGACGAGTCTGGCGCTGGCGGAGCTGGCGAAGAGGGCCGGCATCCCGCCAGGGGTGATGAATATCGTTACTACGCTCGAGAATACGCCCGAGGTGGGGAAAGAGATGTGCAGCAACCCGATCGTGAAGAAGATCTCGTTCACGGGAAGCACGCCGGTGGGCAAGTTGCTCATGCGGCAGTCGGCGGAGACGCTGAAGAAGCTCAGCTTCGAGCTCGGCGGTAACGCACCGTTCATCGTCTTCGACGATGCGGACCTTGACATCGCCGTTGCTGGGGCTGTCACGTCGAAATTCCGCAGTTCGGGCCAGACTTGCGTCTGTGCCAACCGCATCTTTGTCCAGGAGGGTGTGTACGACGAGTTCGCCGAGAGGCTCTCGGATAAGGTTAAAGAATTTAGCGTGGGCTCGGGCTATAATAAGGAGACTACCCATGGCCCACTGATTCACTCGCGCGCGGTGGAAAAGGTGCACGATCACGTTGAGGATGCACGGGAAGCAGGCGCTGAGGTACTGCTCGGCGGGAAGAAGATGGAGCATCTCGGAATGAACTTTTATGAGCCAACCATCCTTACCGGAATGAAGACGCAGATGGTATCCATCCTATATCCCACACCCGCAATGTGCTGATTCTGATGCCTCACGAAGCGGCTCTACCGCGAGGAGACCTTCGGGCCGGTGGCAGCGCTGTTCCCGTTCAAGACGGAGAAGGAAGTTGTCGACCTCGCGAACGACACCGACGTCGGCCTTGCGGCCTACTTCTTTTCGAGGGATTACAGTCGCATCTGGCGGGTGGCTGAGGCACTGGAAGGTAAGCAATACTCTCACCCTGACACTGGCTGGCTGACTGACTGACCCACGCGACAAGTGGGAATGGTCGGGATCAATACCGGATTGATCTCCGACCCTGCGGCTCCGTTCGGAGGAGTCAAGCAGAGCGGCTTTGGAAGGGAGGGGAGCAAGTACGGGATCGATGAGTACACGGTCGTCAAGATGTTGACGTTCGGCGGGATCGGGGATCTGCAGGAATAGTGTAGGTATCACAGCGCAAATGATGACACCGCCCAGTGCCGCACTTTGGTCGTCGGCCCTTGCATGCCTAGTTATTTGCAAAAAAAAATATTTAATCATTGATCGCATACGACATCTGGATCATGGCGGATGTAGATACATACCCCGGTTCCCGTCCACTGTCCAGCCCCGACCTCGATCAGTCTGCGGGCACTAGTTATTTACGATGGAAACGGGCATCCAACGACACTTCTCGATACCCTTTTACCTCACTGCAGTAAAAAAAAACAGATTTGCTGTGATTATAACTATGGTCGTGGAAATTGCCCTAAGTTCACCACGCAAAGTGAAGCTGTGACACCAAGCACCGCAATCACATCGCGGCTGTACATTCCTTCTACAGAGCTACGTGCAGACCGTCGTTCGGCCGGAGACGGTTGAAGAGTCACTCGCGTAGCTAACGAGGCCGCCATGCCGACCCACCACGATGCACTCGCGCATCCGTACATATATTGGCGAACACATATTGATGTACCTGCCTCATCCTGACGTGATTCACCACCGCCGGCTCACATGCAAGTTACCAAGCTCCATCAACTCACCGCCTCAACGCCGTCCCTAACAGCGGATTAACTACCTATCTGTGTAACTAGGGCGAAAAAACGTTCCAAGCCCTCCGCTCCAGCTACCGGGCGGGGATGTGCGTGTCCGTGCTACCAGAAGCAGTTCCAGCTAGTGTGCATACATACATACGAGCTGGATGACGGATGTGAGGCGCATGACTGCGCTCGACTTGCCGAGATAGGAACCTTTCTAGAGCGAGTCTCTCGACGTGCGCGGAGGCGGGGTATGTAGCTATGACGCCTGCATAAAAGCACTAAGGAGACGCAGAAGCAAAAATTCTCCCCATCTGTGTATCTACATACGAAGCGATGCGGGGCAGTGTTTTTTTCCCTTCTTTTCCTTCTCGTGGCCGCCCAGGGTACATACTCCCGCACATCGCACTTACCCTACCGGAGAGGATAGCGGGCCCCCGCCGCCCCCGCAGCCGCCGCTTAGTTAGGCGCGCACACTAGAGTGAGAGGCGTGTCGCGGCTTATCATCCGCCAGACAACCACGCTAGCCGGACTTCCCCTTGATCTCGAAATACAACCGCTCGCTACCTAGGTACATACCTATCCGCCTGGTTAATTTCGGGGAAACGGAGGCGGCGGAGGAGGCGCGGTATGCACCAGTTAACCACATTCAGCCCCAGCCTGTGTTTTGTGGCGGAGTTCTATTTACGCTTCACTCACTGTTCAACCACCGAACCCCTCCATTTCGGGGAATATTCTCGAGTTGTCGGATTCGCTGTTGCCTAGCGATAAGGAGCGTGGTCAGCCAATATGCGCAGCCCGCACTGCAACGGAAGCTGCTATCGCTCCCCCGCCAAGGCTGAGATGTGGGGGGGGTGGGTGAGTGGATGGTTACACGAACAGATAGGACGCCGTGTGTGTGTTTCAACTCAGGGCGAGATGTGAGGAACTGAGACGTGTGGCAAGGTCAGAATCTGCTCTATGCACTTGCGAGGCGCAGTGGAGCGGTTAATGGGCGATGCTCGGTGGTAAATGGTGGTAAATGGTGGTGGACGGTGGGCAATGATCCTGTGACCGCGTCCGATGACTGGCGGGAATCAGATGGGATATCGCAAGGTGCGAGATGACAGGAGCCGTCGGGTGGTGTATAAATCCCCCCCTCCGTCCCACCCACTGCCATATCTGTTTTCCCCATCGAGCAAACAAGCATCCATCCATCCATCCATCCATCCATCCATCGCTACCTCCTCCAACGCCCACCCACAAACCAAACCAACGCAAAACAAAACCAAAATGGCCGCCATCCCCGCCGTGCGCCTGTTGATGCACCCCGGCACACGACAAGAGTACGCCGTGACGGTGCCGACGGCGCCGTACATCTACACGCCTCCGTCGCCGGCGCCGTCCCCTCCGCTGGCGATGGTGCCGTACTGCGCACCGGCGCCGTCCCCCCCGCCGGCAATGGCGCCGTACCGCGCGCCGACGCCGACGGCTCTGCAGCCGTACAACGCGGTGACGACGACGGCGCTGACGTACCGGCCGGCAGCGAACCAGCCGGACCAGTGGTCGCTGCGCGTCCCCGACGCCGCCGGCGACGGCTGGCACCACTGGGAGTACACGCACCTCCACGCGCCCGCAGAGTGCAGATGCCGGGAGTGCATCAATGATAGGGAGCGAGAGAGGGAACGCGATGAGCGGATCGAGAAGGAGCACGCAAGGGAGCGCGAGAGGGAGAGGGAGCGCGAGAGGGAGAGGGAGAGGGAGAGGGAAAGGCCAAGGGATAGGATCGTCGTCTACAGGAGGACGGCGAGGTACTGGCGCTGAAGAGGTGGTGGCCTTTTTTTTCCTCCTAATATCTTTTCCTTTCTGTTGTCTTTGGGAGGATTCCGATATCTGGTGTTTGGCACTTGCTGGGAGTTTGTTTCCGTAACGATGGGAGTTTTTCTTTTCTTTTTCTCCCGTCTTTTTAAGAGATGGTGATGAGCTTGATGAGCTTCTCCTTTGTTGAAGCTTGGTTTCAGTACTGCGGGTAGCTATATAGAACAACTCTTTTTCTGTGGTATTTGTTACAGAGTTCCTCAAGTGATGAACTTTCGCAAATAGTTCACTATCACTGTGTCACTCGATATCACTCGCCCTGCCTTCACCTGGGTTGCCAACAGGTTGGATGATTATGTATCGGATGCCCCCCCGGCCCAGCAGAAGATCCTGTGGGCGCAGGTGCGGGACGAGACCGGGAGGGAGAGGGATCGGTTGAAGATCCAGGACTTCTTCACGGACGGGCAATGTAGGCCCGCGATCCTGGACTTCCTGCACATCACTGGTGTGGGGCGACGGGTGGGAGCCGGACATGACTGAGGAAGATGCCCAGAGCGAGGCATCGAAGTGTGTGAGCTCCAGGAGCAGAACGAGGGGGGAGAGGAGAGGAGGTTGGAAGATTTTGGCGTTGGAGGTTGAGGAACGCTTGGAGTTCTTCCCACGCCCTCTTTCGTGTCCCCCCGCGGGAGAAGAGAAGGGAAGCCACAACGACCCACCAGCAGGACAGGACAGATCCGGGATCGGGGTTAGATAGTAGATAGGAACCGGTAGTGTGTGCACACACCGCTCGCATGCGACTAAGGAATAAACAAAAAGTAAATCAGATGCCCCCTCCGATAGTCTGCATAGACTGCACGCCACAGCTTTCGAAACCTACATGTGCGCGATCGCAGCCACTCCTTCCACTGCTCCAGGTTCCTTGTGTTCGAGTCCAGCATCGTGGTCAATTGGTCATCGATTCGTAGTCCCACCCTCTCGCATGTGACTTTCGTTCGTCGTATCGTAATCTCGATCTTGTCAAGAATCCATACAATTAGTAAACCCTCCCCCTTAATGAGTCGTCCATTCCACGTACCGTCATATGGTCTCACTCCACCACACCCACCCACAAACCTGCGACGCAGCCTGCCGCAGAACCAGCTTCACTTCACTTTCGCTTCGCCC
>Ga0307508_10000738_pt1 | contig 38723 bp, 40 predicted proteins | sample 9_EM_MG_FD_203089 | JGI IMG/M metagenome (GOLD analysis project Ga0307508, IMG submission 203089) | Populus trichocarpa ectomycorrhiza microbial communities from riparian zone in the Pacific Northwest, United States - 9_EM | ecosystem: Host-associated > Plants > Roots > Unclassified | place... | reverse complement strand
TTCATGCTCGCGTGCATGCTGTGGCACGACGTGCTCGACCGCTGGCAAAAGCTCAAGGCCAAGGGCGAGTCCTCGTTCCCGGCGCTGCAGCAGGCGATCGACACGGTGTTCGATGCGCGCATCGGCGACATCTCCGGCCGCGGCAAGCTCGCCGCCGACATGCGCGAGATCTGGCAGATGCAGCCGCGCTTCGAGCGCCGCCAGGGCAACAGCACGATGACGCTGCTCGAGCAGCCGCGCTTCCGCGCCGGCTTCGACTTCCTGCGGCTGCGCGGCGACGCCGGCGAGATCGATGCCGAGCTCGCGAACTGGTGGGAAGACTTCTCGCTCGCCGACGACGAAGGCCGCCGCAAGCTGCTCGAGGCCGTGCGGCCGACCGGTGCGGTGCGCCGTGTGCGCAGCAGCACGCCCAAGGCCGCGGATGCGGCCGCTGCCACGCCGCCGGATGCCGAGGCAGGTGAGGCCGGCGGGGCCGGCGAGGCGAACGAGAGCGACCCGGTGCGCAAGCGTCGCCGGCGTCGGCGCAAGCCGGCGGGTGCCGGCGCCGACGCCGCGGGCGAGGCCCCGCCGTCGTCCAACCCCAGCCATGACTTCTGACGCCTAGCGCTGGATTCATGAGCACGTCCGGTCTGAATCCGCACGCGCTCGAGCGGCTGACCGCCGCGCTCGAGCGCCTGGTTGACGCGCGTCGCTTGCCCGGCGTGGTCGCGATGATCTCGCGGCGCGGGCAGGTCGGCTACCTCGAGAGCCGGGGCCGGCAAGACCCGCAGCGCGGCACGCCGATGGGCGTCGACGCGGTGTTTCGAATCCATTCGATGACAAAGCCGATCGTCTCGGTCGCGACGATGATGCTGGTCGAGCAGGGCCAGCTGCAACTCAGCGACCCGGTCGCGCTGTACCTGCCGGTGTTCTCGAGCGCACGCGTCGGCGTCGAGCGCGACGGGCGCTTCGAGCTGGCGTCCGTCAAGCGGCCGATGACGATCCACGACCTGCTGCGCCACACGGCCGGGTTCACCTACGAGTTCTACGCGCCGTCCGCGGTGCGGCGGCGCTATATCGCGGCGCGCTTGAGCGCGCGCGAGCGCACCAACGCCGAGCAAGTCGACGCGCTCGCCAGCCTGCCGCTGATGCACGAGCCAGGCGCGGTCTGGGAATACAGCCGCGCCACCGACGTGCTCGGGCGCGTGCTCGAGGTCGTCAGCGGCCAGCCGCTGGGCGCGCATCTGCAGGCCGCGGTCTTGGCCCCGCTGGCGATGCGCGAAACCGGGTTCGAGCTGTCGCTGGCGCTGCTGCCGCGTGCCGCCGAGCCCTTTGCGCGGGACCCCGACACCGACGCGCCCTCGACGCTGTTCGACGTGCATGCGCCCGCGGCGCTGCAAAGCGGCGGCGGCGGGCTGTTGTCCACCGTGGCCGACTACGCGCGTTTCGCGCAGATGCTGCTGAACGGCGGCCGCCTCGGCGATGTGCGCCTGCTCGGGCGCAAGACGGTCGAGGCGATGACGGCCGATCAGCTGCTGTCGATCCCGCGCACGGCCGATGTGCTGCCGCCCGATCACAGTTTCGGCCTGGGCTTTGCGGTCAAGACGCAGCTCGGCGGCGGCGTCGAGCCGGGTTCGGTCGGCAGCTACGGCTGGAGCGGGTCGGCCGGCACGGCCTTCTTCGTCGACCCGCAGGAGAGCCTGGTCGCGATCCTGATGACACAGGCGCCGGGCCAGTTCGACGAAGTGCGCGAGTTGTTCCGCCAACTGGTCTATGCGGCCATCGACGATTGACCCGTCGGCGCCTGCACCGGTGCTCGCCGGCATCGGCCTGGGCGCCAACCTCGGCGACGCGCGCGCCACGCTGGATGCGGCAATCCAGGCGCTCGCCGAGCTGCCTGCCAGCGCGCTGCATGCGGCCTCGTCGATCTATCGCAGCGCACCGATCGATTCGAGCGGGCCGGACTACCTGAACGCGGTCGTGCTGCTCGACACGCAGCTCACGCCGCAGGCCCTGCTCGCGGAGCTGCAGCGCATCGAGCTGGCGCACGGCCGCGAGCGCCCGTATCGCAATGCGCCGCGCACGCTCGACCTCGATCTGCTGTTCCACGGCGAGCAGCGCATTGCGTCGCCGGCGTTGACCGTGCCGCACCCGCGCTTGCACGAGCGCGCGTTCGTGCTGCGGCCGCTCGCCGAGCTCGCGCCCGACCTGGTGATCCCCGAGCGCGGCCGCGTGGCGGAACTGCTGCGCGCGGTCGCGGATCAGCGCATCGATAAACTCGCCGGATGAACGCGATTCCCGTCTCGCTGAAAACGGTGCTGCTGCTCGCGGCGTCGAACGTCTTCATGACCTTCGCGTGGTACGGCCACCTGAAGAACCTCGCCGACCGGCCGTGGTACTGGGCTGCGATCATCAGCTGGGGCATCGCGTTGTTCGAATACCTGCTGCAGGTGCCGGGCAACCGCATCGGCTTCGCCGGCGGCATCTCGCTGGCGCAGCTGAAGATCACGCAGGAGGTGATCACGCTCGCGGTGTTCGTGCCGTTCGCGATGGTCTACATGGACCAACCGTTCAAGCTCGACTTCGTGTGGGCGGGCCTGTGCATGGTCGGTGCGGTGTATTTCATCTTCCGCGGCTGATGGGCGCATCTGCCGACGCCGCGGGCCTGCAACGCTTTCGATACGTGGTGATCGAGGGCCCGATCGGTGTCGGCAAGAGCTCGCTGGCGCGCAAGCTCGCCGCGCACCTGGGGGCCGACCCGCTGCTCGAGCAGCCCGACGAGAACCCGTTCCTCAGCCGCTTCTACGGCGACATGCCGGGCTACGCGTTCCAGACCCAGCTGTTCTTCCTGTTCCAGCGCCTGAAGCAGATGCAGGCGGTGGCGCAGCCGGGCATGTTCAGCAGCGCGATCGTCGGCGATTTTCTGTTCGCGAAGGATTCGCTGTTCGCGCGCCTGACCCTGAGCGACGACGAGTTTCGCCTCTACTCGCAGATGTACGCGCAGCTCGCACCACAGGTGCGCGAGCCCGATCTGGTGATCTGGTTGCAGGCCTCGCCCGAGACGCTGCTGCAGCGCATCCGCCGCCGCGCGATCGGCATGGAACTGGGCATCAGCGCCGACTACCTGCAGCGCTTGTGCGACGCCTACGTGGAGTACTTCCACGCCTACGAGGGGGCGCCGGTGTTTGCAATCGGCACCGAGCACTTCAACCCGGTGGACCGCGCCGCCGACTTCGATCTGCTGCTGCAGCGGCTCGCCGTGTTCAAGGGCCGACGCGAGTTCTTCAACTCGCATGTCGAGATCCCCTTCAGCTGATCGGATCGAGCCCCACGTCGCTTCGCTCCTGCCCCCCGGGGCGCAGCCGACTTGGGGCGGCCCGGCGGCGGCTGGCCCTTACACTCCCGCCGTGTCAATTTGATGAAGCGTCCGCGACAACGGCGCAGGGAGACTCGGGATGCTGTTCGGCAAGCTGCTGCCTCGCGAAGGCAATTTTTTCGAGCTGTTCAACCAGCACGGCGAGTTCATCGTCGCGGGTGCGCGCTCCTTCATCCTGCTGATCCAGAACTACGCCGACCTGACGCTGCGCGAGAGGTACGCGAACGAGGTCGGCACCGCCGAGCGCCAGGCCGACCGCGTCACCGCCGAGGTGAACCGGCTGCTGCACAAGACCTTCATCACGCCGATCGACCGCGAGCAGATCCACGGCCTGATCAACGCGATGGACGACATCCTCGACCTGCTGCAGGACGCCACCGAAACCATGTCGCTCTACGACGTGCGCACGATGACCGAGGACGTGCTGCGTCTGGGCGACCTCAGCGCCAAGTGCTGCGAGCGGGTGCAGCACGCGGTGTCGCTGCTGCCGCGCATCAGCCAGGCCGAGGTCGCCGAGGCCGCGATCAAGACCTGCGAAGAGATCGACAAACTCGAGTCGGACGCCGACCGCGTGATGCGTTCGGCGATGTCCAGGCTGTTCCGCGAAGAGAACGATGTGCGCGAGCTGATCAAGCTGAAGGCGATCTATGAGTTGCTCGAATCGATCTCGGACCGCTGCGAGGACGTGGCGAACCTGATCGAGGGCGTCGTCCTCGAGAATTCCTGAACGCCTGACGCATGGGCTCCATCCAGACTGCGTTCTGGGTCGTTGCGCTGCTGGTCGTGCTGGCCATCGCGTTCGACTTCATGAACGGCTTCCACGACGCGGCGAACGCGATCGCCACCGTCGTCTCCACCGGCGTGCTGAAACCCCAGCAGGCGATCGTGTTCGCGGCGTTCTTCAACGTGCTGGCGATCGCGATCTTTCACCTGAACGTGGCCGCGACGATCGGCAAGGGCATCGTGCTGCCGGGCGTCGTCGACCACCATGTCGTGTTCGGCGCGCTGATCGGCGCGATCTTCTGGAACGTCGTGACGTGGCTGTACGGCATCCCGTCGAGCTCGTCGCATGCGCTGATCGGCGGCATCGTCGGCTCGGTGATCGCGAAGGCCGGTGCCGGCTCGCTCATTGCGGCGGGCATCTGGAAGACGGTGTTGTTCATCTTCCTGTCGCCCTTGCTCGGCTTCTTGTTCGGCTCGCTGCTGATGGTGCTGGTGGCGAACCTGTGCCGGCGCACGTCGCCGCTGCGCGTCGACAACCTGTTCCGGCGCCTGCAGCTCATCTCGGCCGGCCTGTACAGCCTGGGCCACGGCGGCAACGACGCGCAGAAGACCATCGGCATCATCTGGATGCTGCTGATCGCGACCAACTACTCCGCGGCCGCAGACAAGCTGCCGCCGAGCTGGGTGATCTGGTGCTGCTATCTCGCAATCGGTGCGGGCACGATGTTCGGCGGCTGGCGCATCGTCAAGACCATGGGCCAGAAGATCACCAAGCTCAAGCCGGTCGGCGGCTTCTGCGCAGAGGCGGGCGGGGCGGTCACCTTGTTCCTGGCCACCGCGTTGGGCGTGCCGGTGTCGACCACGCATACGATCACCGGCGCGATCGTCGGGGTCGGTTCGGTGCAGCGCGCCTCGGCGGTGCGTTGGGGCGTGGCGGGCAACATCGTCTGGGCCTGGATCTTCACGATCCCGGCGTCGGCCTTCGTCGCCGGCGTCTTCTACTGGATCGGGCGTGCGCTGTTCGTTTGAGCGGTCTGGGCCTCGGCTTCGTACTCGAAGTAGCGCTGCGCGCTGAAAGCGAGCGTCGCCATCAGCACGCCGCCGCCGATGACCAGCGCGAGCACCACGCCGATGATCGTGGCCCAGCCCATGCGGTGTTGCGGCCCGGCCGGGTTGAAGCGCGCGTTCCAGCGCTCATCCGGCGTCAGGCCGTAAAGGATCGCGCTGAACATGCCGATCGCCACCATCACGCCGAGCAGCGGGATCAGCACCCACGCCAGGTGGTCATCGCCACCCAACTGCCGCATGCGCTGCACGCCATACAGCCCGACCAGTGTCGGCCAGACGAACAGCCAACCCCAGCGGTCACGAAAGCCGTGCAGGTAGAAGCGGTGCAGGCCGAGGCTGCCGGCGATCACCGCGAGCCAGGTCGCGAAGGTCTTCGATTTGTAGGCTGGCGGGCCGGTGACCGTCATTGGCCCTCCATGGGCGCGCTCGTCTGCCCCAGGCCCAGCGCCTTTTGCATGATGACCACGTCGCGCCATTGATCGAACTTCCAGCCCGCGGCCTTCATCACGCCGATGTGTTCGAAGCCCAGCGTGCGGTGCACGCCGATCGAGCCGAGGTTGGCCGAATCGCCGATCACCGCGAGCATTTGGCGCGCGCCGGCTGCCTCGCACCGCCCCAGCAGCTCGGCGAGCAACAGCTTGCCGAGACCCTGGCCTTTGGCCTCAGGCGCAAGGTAGACCGAATCTTCCAAGCAGAAGCGATAAGCCTTGCGCGGGCGGAAGTGGTTGGCATAGGCATAGCCCAGCACGGCACCGTCGCGCAGCGCGACCAGCCAGGGCAGGCCCTTGGACAGCACGTCGTCGCGGCGGCGCGCCATCTCGGGCTCGTCGGGCGGGTCGAGCTCGAAGGTGCCGGTGCCGTTTAGCACATTCCAGCCGTAGATCGCGGTGATGGCGGGCAGGTCCGCAGGGGTGCTGGGGCGGATCAACAGGGCTGGCGTGCTCATCGGTTTCCTCTTGGTGGGATGCTGAGTTTATAATGCGCGGTTTCGTTGGTGGTCGGCCGGGTGGCCGACTCAGTGGTCTTGAACGAGACCGCGCCGGCGAGCTTGTGGTCGATGGCTGCGATGCAGCGATCGGCTTGCAAGGGAGATCTGCCTCAATGGGGCGGGTCATTTGAAATCTAAGGAACAGTCATGGTCGTGATCCGTCTTTCGCGTGGTGGTGCCAAGAAGCGCCCGTTCTTCAACATCGTCGTCGCCGACTCGCGCACCCGCCGCGATGGCCGCTTCATCGAGCGCGTGGGCTTCTACAACCCCGTGGCCTCGGGTGGCGAACAGCCGCTGCGCGTCGCCTTCGACCGCATCGAGCACTGGACCAGCACCGGCGCGCAAATGTCGCCGACGGTGGCGCGCCTGGTCGCGCAAGCCAAGACCGCGGCCTGAGTCGTGGTCGCAGCCGGTCGCTGATGTCGTGACCACCGCTGCGCGGCTGCCCGTGAAACCCGCGGGCGCCGATCCTTCCTGGCCCGATGACGCGATCGAAGTCGGCCGCATCGTCGATGCCTGGGGCCTGAAGGGCTGGATCAAGGTCCAGCCTTTTGCGGCCGATCCGCAGGCGCTGTTTTCGTCGCGTCGCTGGTTCATCCTGCCGTCCGAGAAGGCCGGCGTCACGCGGCCGGCCACGGTGGCCGGCACGCTCCCGACGCTGCTCAAGATCACCCAGGTCAAGGACCATGGCGACGTGGTCGTCGCCCTCGCCCAAGAGGTGCCTGACCGCAGCGCCGCCGAAGCCATGCGCGGCGCGCGCGTGTTCATCGGCCGCGGCAGCTTCCCGACGCCGCCGCCGGATGAGTTCTACTGGGTCGACCTGATCGGCCTCGATGTGGTCAATCGCGAGGGCGTTGCGCTGGGCAAGGTCGTCGGCCTGCTCGACACCGGCCCGCACAGCGTGCTGCGCGTGATGCCTGCGAGCGAGACCAAGGAAGAGGCCGAGCGCCTGATCCCATTCGTCGCCGCGTACGTCGACGAGGTCAGCCTCGAGCAGCGCCGCGTCACCGTCGACTGGGGCCTGGACTACTGAGGCCGGCGATGCGCTTCGACGTCATCACGCTGTTCCCCGAGCTGTTTGCGCCGCACATGACGCAGGGCATCACGCGGCGCGCGTTCGAGTCGGGGCAGGTCGGCGTCAAGCTCTGGCAGCTGCGCGATTACGCCGACAACAACTACCGCCGTGTCGACGACCGCCCGTATGGCGGTGGCCCCGGCATGGTGATGCTGGTCGAGCCGCTGGAGCGCGCGTTGGCCGCGGTTCGCGCGGCGCGTACCGATGCGGCGCCGGTGGTGCATTTCACGCCGACCGGCGCGCGCATTGATCAGGCCCGGGTGCGCGAGTTCGCGGCGTCGCCGGGGGCGATCCTGCTGTGCGGGCGCTACGAGGGCATCGACCAGCGTTTCGTCGACCGGCATGTCGACATCGAGCTCAGCCTCGGCGACTTCGTGCTTTCTGGTGGCGAACTGCCCGCGCTTGCCTTGCTCGACGCGGTCGCGCGCCTGCAAGACGGCGTGCTCGGTGACGCCCAATCGCACCAGCAGGACAGCTTCGAGGACGGCCTGCTCGATTGCCCGCACTACAGCCGGCCCGAACTGCTGGCCAGCGGCGACGGCGAACGCGCAGTGCCGGCCGCGCTGCTGTCGGGCCACCATGCCGAGATCGCGCGCTGGCGACGCGAGCAGTCGCTGGCGCTGACGGCGCGCCGCCGCCCCGATCTGATTGCCGCGGCGCGCGCCGCGGGGCGGCTGAGCAAGGCCGATGAGATCTACCTCGAATCGCTTGGGCTATAATCACAGGCTTTTCGATCCTCTGCCCCGCAGGAGCACCGACCCAGGCCACGGCCTTCAGTCACCGCTCCACCCAACTCCATCAACGCGCGTTGGCATGATCACTTCGGAGAACCCATGGACCTGATCCAGACCCTCGAGCGGGAAGAAATCACCCGTCTCAACAAGACCATCCCGCCGTTCGCGCCGGGTGACACCGTGATCGTCAGCGTCAACGTCGTCGAAGGCACGCGCAAGCGCGTCCAGGCGTTCGAAGGCGTCGTGATCGCCAAGCGCAACCGCAGCCTGAACTCGAGCTTCATCGTGCGCAAGATCTCCAGCGGCGAAGGCGTGGAACGCACGTTCCAGCTTTACAGCCCGTTGATCGCATCGATCGAAGTCAAGCGCCGCGGCGATGTGCGCCGTGCCAAGCTCTACTACCTGCGCAGCCGCTCTGGCAAGTCGGCGCGGATCAAAGAGAAGCTCGCCTGATCGTCGCGAGGCGGTTCACTGCCCCGTTCGAAGGCCGCCTCCTGTGGGCGGCCTTTTGCATTCCACCAACACCATGGCCCTGAGCTTCGACCCGCAAGACCTGCCCATCGTCGGCGTGGACGATCATTTGCCCGCGTTGACCGCGGCTGCGCTGCGCTCCGACGCACTGCGCCAGCGCTTCATGCTGCCGCCGATCTGGACGCCGGAGGTCAAGCACGAGCCGCGCTTCAACGAGCGCACGCCGGCGCACGCGTCGGTGCTGGTCGCGCTGGTCGAGCGGGATGAACTGACGGTGCTGCTGACCCAGCGCACCGATCACCTGACCGACCACCCGGGCCAGGTCAGCTTCGCGGGTGGTCGGGTCGAGCCGACCGACGTGGATGCCGCCGCCACCGCGCTACGCGAAGCGCAGGAAGAGATCGGCCTCGACGCCGCGTTCGTCGATGTGCTCGGCGCGATGCCGACCTACACCACGGGCACCGGCTTCGTCGTCACGCCCATCGTCGCGCTGGTGCGCCCCGGCTTCACGGTGAACGCAGACCCGTTCGAGGTCGCCGACGTGTTCGAGGTGCCGCTCGCGTTCCTGATGAACCCGGCCAATCATCGGCGCCACGCGATCGACGTGAACGGCGTGCGGCGCGAGTTCCTGTCGATGCCCTGGGATGGCATCGACGACCAGGGCCAACCGCGCCGCTACTTCATCTGGGGCGCGACCGCGGCGATGCTGCGCAATCTCTATCGCTTTCTCGCCGCTTGAGAAATGACAGCCCCCACGTCACTTCGTTCCTGCCCCCCGAGGGGGCGCTCAGCCACCTTGGGGCGGCCCGGCGGCGGCTGATTTATCGCCCGCGTCGGTATCATCCGCGCACATGAGTTTCTTCGCCGTCCTGTTCGCGCTGCTGATCGAGCAACTCAAACCGCTGCCGCGCGGCAACGTGGTGCACGACTCATTGACCGGCTGGATGCGCTGGACCGGCCGCAATTTCGACGCCGGCCGCGATCACCATGCATGGGTCGTCTGGGGCATCACGGCGCTCGTCCCGGCGCTGATCGCGTGGGGCGTGCACGCCGGCCTCGCGCACCTGAACGTGCTGCTCGCGTTGGCCTGGAACGTCGCGGTGCTCTATCTCACGCTCGGCTTCCGGCAGTTCAGCCACTATTTCACCGACATCCGCGATGCGCTCGACCGCGGTGACGAGATCGAGGCGCGGCGCCTCTTGTCCGAGTGGCGCCACCTGGACGCGAGCGAATTGCCGCGCACCGAGCTGCTCCGTCACGTGATCGAGCACTCGCTGCTGGCCGCGCACCGCCATGTGTTCGGTGTGTTCTTCTGGTTCGTGCTGCTGTCGTCGTTCGGCTTCGGGCCCGCGGGCGCGGTGCTGTATCGCATGGCCGAATTCGCGAGCCGCTATTGGGGCTTCAAGAGCCGCACCATCGACGCACCGGTGAACGACCGGCTGCTGAATCTATCGCAGCGCCTGTTCAACCTGCTCGACTTCGTGCCCGCGCGGATGACCGCGTTCGGCTTCGCGGTGGTCGGCAACTTCGAGGAGGCGGTGACCTGCTGGCGCCGTGACGCCGGGCTCTGGAAGCACCCGAACGAAGGCATCATCCTCGCCGCCGCTGCGGGCGCGGTCGGCGTGCAGCTCGGCGGCAGCGCCGCGCCGGGCGTGACCCCGGATCGTTCGAAGACCTTCGAGGCCGGCGCCGAGGCCGATGCGATGAATGCCGAGGGGTCGACGCCGGGCTTGACGCCCGTGCCCGGCCACCTGCGCAGCATCGTCGGGCTGGTGTGGCGTTCGGTGGTGTTGTGGATGCTGCTGCTGGCGCTGCTCTCGCTCGCGAATCTCGTCGGATAGCGCTCAGCGCCGCGAGACCAATTCGCTCAGAATCTCGCCGTAGATCCGGTAGCGCGACTCGCTGATCTCGCCGCGCTCGACCGCCGCGCGCACGCCGCAGCCCGGCTCGTGCTGGTGCGTGCAGTTGTAGAACTTGCAGTCGGCGTGCTGGCGCAGGTCGGGCATCAGCTTGGCAAGCTGCTGGGCGTCGATCTGGCGCAGGCCGAATTCCTGGAAGCCGGGCGAGTCGATCAGCGCGGTGCTGCGTTCGGCGTTGTCCAGCCAGTACCACTGGGTCGTCGTCGTCGTGTGGCGGCCCGAGTTCAGCGCCTGCGAGATCTCGCCGATCTGGGCCTTGGCATCGGGCGCGAGCAGGTTGATCAGCGTGCTCTTGCCGGTGCCACTGGGGCCGAGCACGAACGTGGCCCGGCCTTGCAGCAAGGGCATCAACACGTTGCGGGCTTGCTCGGGTTGCGCCTTCAGCGCGAGCTCGATCACGTCGACGCCGAACGCGGTGTACGGCGTGAGCCGCTCGCGCGCCGCGGCGATCGAGGGCAGGTCGGCCTTGTTCAGCACGATGCGCGCCGGGATGCCGGCGCTCTCGGCGGCGACCAGCGCGCGTGCCAGCTGCGACTCGCTGAACACCGGTTGCGCCGCGACCAGGACCAGCAGCTGATCGAGGTTGGCGGCGAACGACTTGGTCTTCCACTCGTCCTGCCGGAACAGCAGGTTGCGGCGCGGCTCCACGTGCTCGATAACGCCTTCGTCGCCCGAAGCCTGCCAGCGCACGCGGTCGCCGACGACGCAGTCACTCTTCTTGCCGCGGGGGTGGCAGGTCAGCCGCTCGCCTTCCGGCGTTTCGACGATGTAGTGGCGGCCGTGACCGGCGACCACGAGGCCCAGGTCGAGCGCGACGTTCTTGCTCAAATCAGGCGACGAACGAGATCAAGGCATCTGCCTTCGCCGCGCAAATGAAGTCGTTGACCGAGATGCCGCCTACCGACACCGTGCTGAAGCGCACCACGCAATGGCTGTAGCTGACCGCGAGCTCGGGGTGATGCTCCTCGGTGTTGCAGATCCAGGCAAGCGCATTCACAAACGAGATCGTTTCGAGGTAGTTCTTGAACGCGAAGGTCTTCTCGATGGCGCCGTTGCTCAGGTGCCAGCCGCTGAGCTGCGCAAGATGGTCGTGGACCGCGGCATCGCTCATCGGCGTGCTGCCCGCCTGGGCCGTGCAGCGTTGGTGCAGGAGATTGCTCATGGTCGGATATCACTCAAGCCGGTTGCAAGGATGGATTCGGGCCGCGCGACAGCGCTGCAAGACGCTCGGCGGCCGGCGGGTGCGAATAGTAGAAGCGAACGTAGAGCGGGTCAGGGGTCAGCGTGGCGGCGTTGTCCTCGTGCAGCTTCAACAGCGCCGCCGCGAGGTCCTTGCCATCGGCCTGGCGGCAGGCGTAGGCATCGGCCTCGAACTCGTGCTTGCGCGACAGCTGCGCGAACAGCGGCGACACGAAGAACGCGAACACCGGCGTGACCAGCAGGAACAGCAGCAGCGCGACCGCGTCATTCGGCACGCCGAGCGACGGGCGCACGCCGAGCGCGAGATAGAACCACGTCTGCGTCGAGAGCCAGCCCAGCAGCGCGAAGCCGGCCAGACTGAGAGCGAACATCGCGGCAATGCGCTTGATCACATGCTTGTGCTTGAAATGGCCGAGCTCGTGCGCGAGCACCGCCTCGACCTCGCCGGGCGACAGCTTGCTCAGCAGCGTGTCGAAGAACACGACGCGCTTGGCCGCACCGAAGCCGGTGAAATAGGCGTTGGCGTGCGCCGAGCGCTTGCTGCCGTCCATCACGAACAAGCCCTTCGCGGCAAAGCCGCAGCGCGCCATCAGCGCCTGCACGCGGGCCTTCAAGGGCTCGTCGGCGAGCGGCTCGAACTTGTTGAACAGCGGCGCGACCACAGTCGGGTAGAGCACCAGGATCAGCAGATTGAACGCCATCCACGCACCCCAGGCCCACACCCACCACATGTGGCCGGCGGCGCCCATGATCCAGAGCATCAACGCGGCGATCGGCAGGCCGATGAGGGCGCCGACGAGCGCGCCCTTGAGCATGTCGACGAGGTACAGCTTCCAGGTCATGCGGTTGAAGCCGAAGCGCTGCTCGATGCGAAACGTGCGGTAGAGCTCGAACGGCAGATCAAGCACGCCGCCGATGACCGCGAACGCAGCCAGCAATGCGAGCTGGTAGGCCATGTTGCCGAAGCGCGGCTGCACCGCGTTGCGCACCAGCGCGTTGAGCGCGTCGACGCCGCCGAGCAGCGTCCAGCCCAGCAGCACCGCGGCGCCGAAGGCCATGCTGAGCAAGCCGAAACGGCTCTTCGCGAGCGTGTAGTCGGCCGCACGCCGGTGCGCGGCCAGCGTGATCGTCTGCGCGAATGCGCCAGGCACCGCGGCGCGATGCGCGGCGACATGCCGCATCTGCCGGCTCGCGAGCCAGAACTTGACGGCCAGCGAGGCGACGAGCGCGGTGCTGAACGCGAGGGTGAGAATCATGGCGGCCTGCATGGTGCGAAGTGTAGACCTGCGAAAATGCCCGCATGGAGAACACTGCATGAATCAAACCACCCTGGCCCGCGCCGACGACAACCTGATCTGGATCGACCTGGAGATGACCGGGCTGTTCCCCGACACCGACCGCATCATCGAGATCGCCGTCGTCGTCACCGACGCTCAATTGGGCAACCGAGTCGAGGGACCGGTCTTCGCGATCTACCAGAGCGACGCGACGCTCGACGCGATGGATGCGTGGAACAAGGGCACGCACGGCAAGAGCGGGCTGATCGATCGCGTGAAGGCGTCGACCGTCAGCGAGTCGCATGCCGAGGCGCAGATGATCGAGTTCCTGAAGCAGTACGTCGGGTCGAACAAGTCGCCGATGTGCGGCAACAGCATCTGCCAGGACCGGCGCTTTCTGGCCAAGACCATGCCGGCTCTGGAATCCTTCTTCCACTACCGCAACCTCGATGTGAGCACGCTGAAGGAGCTCGCGAAGCGCTGGAAGCCGAGCATCCTCGCGGGTTTCAAGAAGGCCCAGGCGCATACCGCGATGGCGGACATCCATGAGTCGATCGACGAGCTCGCGTACTACCGCGAGCACCTCTTGTCGCTGTGACTTGCGGGAAAACCCCCGCTGACATAGAATGCGAGCTTCGCCCGGGATCTCTTTTTTGATTTGAGAACAAGAGAGCCGGGGCGTCTCGCTCATCCCCTCTGACCTCATCGAGTCTTCGCGCGCAACGCTTCCAAAGAGCGGTGGCGTGCTCTTCGAACCCAAGCTGCACACCGGGCTTGCGGGAATGGTTGGCGGCGATGCCGTCGCTTTGACTGTTCTCGATTTTCTGCCCCCAGCGCATTCTGAGTGGGCCGGTTCGGACCTTCTCCCCAGCGACTGATTGGTTGCTCCTTCGCCGGAGTGGCCGCTGCGTTGATGTTCGCCGCCCACAAGTCGGCGAGCAGCGCGCGTGTTTGAAGATGAAAGAAGACCATGAGTTTTGAAGCCCTGGGCCTGCATGAAGCCCTGTTGAAAGCCGTCGCCAGCTCTGGCTACGCGACCGCCACCGAAGTCCAGACGCAGGCGATTCCGCCCGCCGTCGAAGGCGCCGATTTGATGGTGTCCGCCAGCACCGGCAGCGGCAAGACCGCTGCGTTCATCCTGCCGGCGCTGCAACGCGTACTCGCCGCGCGCGCTGGCGAGAAGACCCGCCAACGCGGCACGATCTACGGCCCGCGCGTGCTGGTCCTCGCACCGACGCGCGAACTCGCGATGCAGGTCGCCAAGGCCGCCGCGACCTACGGCCGCTGGGTGCCGGGCCTGCGCGTGGCGACCGTCGTCGGCGGGGTGCCGTACCCGGCGCAGATCGCAGCGCTGCGCGGCCCGCTGGACATCCTGATCTCGACCCCTGGCCGCCTGCTCGACCACATCCAGACCGGCAAGTGCATTCTGGAAAACGTCGAGCTGCTGGTGCTCGACGAAGCCGACCGCATGCTCGACATGGGCTTCATCGACGACATCAACACGATCGCCGAGCAGATCCCGCCGACGCGCCAGACCGTGATGTTCAGCGCGACCTTCCTCGGCCATGTGGGCCGACTCGCGCAAAACCTGCTGCGCGATCCGAAGCGCATCGACGTGGCCTCGCACACCGACACGCACGCCAACATCGAGCAGCGCCTGCACTGGGCCGACAACGCGAACCACAAGAACGCGCTGCTCGACCACATCCTCACGCAAAAGGAGATGGAGCAGGCGGTGGTGTTCACGAGCACGCAGCGCGACGCCGACTGGCTCGCCGACCGCCTCGCCGACATGGGCCACCATGTCGCGTCGCTGCACGGCGGTCACCCGCAAGGCCGTCGCAACCGCGTGCTGCAAGGCCTGCGCAACAAGCAGCTGAAGATCCTGGTGGCGACCGACGTCGCCGCGCGTGGCATCGACGTGCCGACCATCAGCCACGTGATCAACTACGGCCTGCCGATGAAGGCCGAGGACTACGTGCACCGCATCGGCCGCACCGGCCGCGCCGGCCGCAACGGACTGGCGGTGACGCTGGCCGAGCGCATGGACGCCGGCATGATCCGCCGCATCCAGCAGTTCACGACGCAGAACATCCCGGTCAACGTCGTCGCCGGCCTCGAGCCGAAGACGCCGGAGCCGAAGATGTACGCGCCGCGCCCCGAAGGCGGCGCGCCGGGCCGCTTCGGCGGCAAGCCGTTCGGCCACAAGCCGGGCTTCGGCAAGAAGCCGTTTGCACCGCGCGGTGGCGAAGGCTTTGCGTCGCGCGAACGCGCGCCGTTCGAGCGTGCGCCATTCGACCGCGATGCGCGCTTCGAGCCGCGTGCCGCGCACGGCGCCGAGGCGCCGCGCAGCCCGTTCGACCGCGCGCCGGCTGCCGGCCGCGTTGACCACAAGGCCGGTGGCAACTTCGCGCCGCGCAAGCCGGGCGCACCGGCAGGCAAGGGCGGCTTCAAGCCGCAGCGTCCGCGCCCGGGTGGCTTCACGCGCTGAGCGTCGACCGGTCACGGCAAAAGGCCCGCACACGCGGGCCTTTTTCATTGGAGCGTGCGGCGCCAAACCGGAACGCGAACGGGTCGCGATTCGAGCATCATCACAATGCGCTCGGGCAAGGCTGATCTGCCGCCAAGCCCTGCACAATCAGCGATCTCACACAAACAAAAAGGGGTTAGCGATGCAGGGCGATGCCAAGGTTCTGGAGTACCTCAATCTCCAGCTCAAGAACGAGCTCACCGCGATCAACCAGTACTTCCTGCACTACCGCATGCTGAAGAACTGGGGCTTCGCCAAGCTCGCGAAGCACGAGTACGAAGAGTCGATCGAGGAGATGAAGCACGCCGACAAGCTGATGGACCGCATCCTGATGCTGAACGGCCTGCCCAACCTGCAAGACCTGGGCAAGCTGATGATCGGCGAGAGCGCGGTCGAGATACTGAGTTGCGACTTGAGCATCGAGCGCGGTTCGGTCACGGTGCTGAAGGACGGTATCGCGCACTGCGAGAGCGTGCGCGACTACGTCTCGCGTGACCTGTTGACCGACATCCTCGAAGACACCGAGGAGCATGTCGATCACCTCGAAACGCAGATCGAGCTGGTCGCCAAAGTGGGCGAGCAGAACTGGCTGCAATCGCAAATGGGCGACGGCTCCTGAGTGCTCAGTTCAGCGCCGGTGCACCGCCACGTTGACGCTCATGCCCAGGTAGTCGTCCGTTTCACCGTACCAGCTGCCCGAGATCGGCGCCGCTTGCGACGGGTCTCGGGCCACGCCGACGCGGATCAGCTGGTTGCCGCCGGTCAGGTTGTTGGTCGGGTCGAACGGCACCCAGCCCGCACCGGGCAGATAAGCCTGCAGCCACGCGTGCGTGGCGCCTGCGCCGACGGTGGCATCGGCCTCGCCGCCGTCGAGCGCCGGGTCATACAGGTAACCTGACACGAAGCGCGTCGCCACGCCGAGGCGGCGCACCGCTTCCATCATCAAGAGCGCGAAGTCGCGGCACGAACCGGTGCTGCGCTTGAGCGTCTCCTGCGGTGCCTGCGTGCCCTCTTCGTCGCGCGCGGCGTAACGGAAGTTGTCGCGTATCGACTGGTTCATCTTGAACAGCAGCTCGCGCGTGCCGGTCAGGCCGTCGGTGCGCAGGAACTGGCGCGCCCAGGCCGTCAGGTGGCCGCCCGGATCGTCGTAGTGCGGCCGCAGGTACTGCTCGAGATCGAAGCGCTCCTCGACGCCGTAGGCGAACGGGAACACCTCGGCGCTGGGTGCGAGCGGCAGCTCCTCGTTGCTGGTGTGCGCATGCTCGATCGTGAAACGGCAGACGATCTCCAGCTCGCGGGCCGGCCCGTCGGGCTGCACCAGCGCGACCGAGTTCGAGTGCGGGTCCTGGATCATGCGAATCTGCGAAGCCGGGCTCACCTGCAGGTCGGTCGCCAGCACGCGCAGGTCGTGGCTGTCGCGCGGGCGGAACATCACCCGGTGTTCGCCGAAGCTCACCGGCTGCTTGTAGCGATAGACCGTCGTGTGGACGATCTCGTACTGAACGGTCATCTCAAACGGCCAGCAGCTCGACCTCGAACATCAGCGTCGCATTCGGCGGGATCACGCCGCCCGCACCGCGTGCGCCGTAGCCGAGCTGCGGCGGGATCACCAGCAGCCGCGTGCCGCCGACCTGCATGCCCTGCACGCCCTCGTCCCAGCCCTTGATGACCATGCCGGCGCCGAGGCCGAAGTCGAACGGGTCGCCGCGGTCTTTGCTGGAGTCGAACTTGGCGCCCTTGACGCCCTCGTTGTAGAGCCAGCCGGTGTAGTGCACCTTGACGTGCTGGCCTGCCTGCGCCGTGGCACCGGTGCCGACGGTCGTGTCTTCGTACTGGAGTCCGGATGGGGTGGTGATCATGGTGAAGTGTCTCGTGGGTTGGCAATCAATCCGACATCATGCCAGCCGGCGCGCCATTGCTGCGTGGCATCGGCGAGCCATGCGTCGAGCGTGTCGCCGTTCACCTGCAGGCCGAGCAGCTGCGCCGCGGCGTTCAGCGCATGCAGCGGCTCGCTGGTGTCGACAGGCTGGGCGCCATTTTGCTTCGAGAGTTTGGCGCCATCGGCGCCGAGTGCCAGCGGCGTGTGCAGGTAACGCGGCGTGGGCAGCCCGAGCGCGCGCTGCAAGTGAATCTGGCGTGGCGTGTTGTCGGCCAGGTCCTCACCGCGGACCACATGCGTGATGCCTTGCGCGGCATCGTCGACGACGACCGCCAGCTGATACGCCCAGAGCCCGTCGGCACGCCTGAGCACGAAGTCGCCGATGGCCTGGGCCACGTCCTGCTGCTGTGCGCCCAGGCGCCGGTCATGCCATTCGATGCACGATGCGTCGTCGGTGCGCAGGCGCAGCGCCCGCGCGGGCTTGCCGTGCAGACCGTCGCGGCACGTGCCCGGGTAGACCAGCTCGTCATGGCGTTCGCGGGTGGCGCCTAGTTCAGCCAGCGCCTGCGCGATATCGGCGCGCGTGCAGCCGCAGGGGTAGGCGCGGTCCTTCGCGAGCAGCCGCATCAGCGCGTTTTCGTAGAGCGCCGAGCGGGTCGACTGCCACACCGGCGGTTCATCGGGCCGCAGCCCGAATGCGGCCAGCTGCGCCAGGATGGCGGTGTCGGCGCCGGCCACGCAGCGCGGCGTGTCGATGTCCTCGATGCGCACCAGCCAGCATCCGTCGTGCGCGCGGGCGTCCAGCCAAGAGGCCAGCGCGGCTGCCAGCGAACCGGCGTGCAGCAGGCCGGTGGGCGAGGGCGCGAATCGGCCTCGGTAGCCCGGCATCACATGCCTGCGAGCGGCACCTGGCCGTGGCGCTGCAGCAGCGCGGTGCGTGTCGCCGGGCTGTCGAGCTGGTTTAACCACCAGCGCAGGGCGAGGCCGAGCTGCGGCTCGCGTGCGGCGCCAGGCGCCGCCGCGTCGGGCGTGCGCCAGGCGTAGCCCATCTTCGGCAGCGGCCGGGCGCCTCGGTCCGTCGCCTTGACGACGAGTCGGCCCGCAGAGATGTGTTCGCGCACCATGGGTTCGGGCACGAAGCCGCTGCCCATGCAGCGCAGCAGCGCTTCGATCTTGTGTTGCATGCTGGCGACCGTCAGCACGTCCTGCCCGGGCAGCAGGTTGACGGTGATCGGGGCGAGACGCTGTGCCGAGTCGGCCACGGCCACGGCACGGTGGCGGACCAGCTCGGCGTCGGTGATGGGCTCGCTCACACCGGCCAGCGGGTGATGCGGTGCCACCGCGTACACGAACTCGACGCTGCCGAGCTCCTTGAACTGCACGCCGCCCGGCAGGTTGATCTGCATGCCCACGCCGATGGCCAAGTCCGCCTGACCGCTGATCAGCGCCTCCCAGGTGCCGGCAAGCACCTCGGTGCGCAGCCGCAGGCGCGTGCCCGGGTTGCCGAGCGTGGCGGGCACCGCCGCCGACGCACCCTCGCGATGCGCGAGGCACTGCGGGTTCAGCGCATAGAACGATTCGCACAACTCGAACATCGTCAGGCGCGAGATCACGCCGTCGACCGCGATCGTGAGCTGCGTCTCCCAGCCGGTGGCGACGCGCTTGACGCGGTTCGCGACCGCATCCATCTGCTCGAGCAGTCGCCGCCCTTCGAGCAGCAGCTCGTTGCCGGCAGCGGTGAGGCGGGCCTGGCGCGAGCGGCGGTCGAACAGCAGCACATCGAGCGCGTCCTCGAGCTGGCGCACGCTGTAGGTCAGCGATGACGGCACCTTGCCGAGCTCGCGCGCGGCCGCGGCGAAGCTGCCGGTGCGCGCGATCACGTCCATCATCAGAAGAGCTTCGGGCGTCAGCACATTGCGGCTATCACTCAATGGAGCCCCCCGTCCGCTGGGTACATCGGCCGCCCCCCGAGGGGGTGCGGGCCGGCTTGGGGCGGCCCGGCGCTCGGCCCGTCCGCGACGACAGTGGTGGCGATCTGTGTTTCATCTCTTCATCTTATTTGAACGTTCGCTTCAACGCGTGGCGTGCGGTGATTCGGTAGCCTCGAACTACATTGGGTGCACGAAAGGATCAACACATGATCACCCTGCGCAAATCATCCGACCGCGGCCTTGCCGACCACGGTTGGCTCAAGAGCTTTCACAGTTTCTCGTTCGCCGATTACTACGACCCCAAGCACATGGGCTTCGGCAATCTGCGCGTCATCAACGAAGACCGCATCGCGCCCGGCACCGGCTTCGGCACGCACGGCCACCGCGACATGGAGATCGTCAGCTACGTGCTCTCGGGCGAGCTCGCGCACAAGGACAGCATGGGCAACGGCCAAGCGGGTGCCGCCGTCAGCGGCGTGATCCGCCCCGGCGACGTGCAGCGCATGAGCGCCGGCCGCGGCGTGATGCACAGCGAGTTCAACCATGCAGCGGATGCGACGACGCACTTCCTGCAGATCTGGATCGAGCCCAGTGTGCGCGGCATCGAGGCCAGCTACGAGCAAAAGCATTTCGCTGCCGACGCAAAGCGCGGCACGCTGCGGCTGGTCGCCTCGAACGACGGCCGCGGCGGCTCGGTGACCATCCACGCCGACGCGGCGATCTACAGCGGCCTGTTCGACGGCCCGCAGACGCTGACGCGCGCACTCGACCCGGCGCGCAAGTTCTATGTGCAAGTGGTGCGCGGCAGCGTCACGGTGAACGAGCGGGCGCTGCAAGCCGGCGATGCGCTGAAGATCGAGGGCGAGAGTTCGCTCCACATCGAAGGAGGCGTCGACGCGGAGCTGCTGCTGTTCGATCTGCAGTGAACCGGGCGTGCTCGCGGCGCGCGACTTGCTACAGTCGGCGCCGTGGACATGCTCATCAAAGTCGCGACGCTGCTGCCCTGGCTCGACTGGGCGGCGATCGTCATCTTTTTCGTCAGCTGGGCCGGCTATGCGCACTTCGCCCGGCGCGGCGCGGGCTCGCACCGATCGGTGCTCGCCGCGACCAACGCGGTGCGCCGGCAATGGATGCTGCAGACCACTTACCGCGAGGTCCGCGTCGTCGACGGCGTGGTGATCCAGAACCTGTCGACGAGCCCGTCGTTCTTTGCCTCGACCACGATCCTGATCATCGGCGGCTTGCTCGCCGTACTGGCCGGCGACAAGGCGAACGACCTGGTTCGCGATCTGCCGTTCGCGGCGCGCACCTCGGCCCTGATCTTCGATCTGAAGCTGATCCTGCTGCTCGGCATCTTCGTCTACACCTTCTTCCGCTTCACCTGGTCGATGCGGCAGTACACCTTCGGCGCGCTGCTCGTCGCAGCGGCGCCCGAGGCCGGGCGTTTCGAGTCAGACGGGCTGTCGCGCGAGGCCTTTGCCGACAAGGCCGGCCGCGTCGTCGGGCTGGCAGCCGAGACCTTCAACGACGGTTTGCGCGGCTACTACTTTGCGTTCGCGGCGATCGGCTGGTTCTTCTCGCCGATCGTGTTCGTGCTGGCTACCTTCGGTGTCGTGACCATCCTGTACCAGCGCGAGTTCCGCTCCGAAGTGCTGGCCGTGCTCACCTCATAAACGCGGCTGCCGACCGAGCGCCGGGCCGCCCCAAGCCGGGCGGCATCCCCACGGGGGATCGGCCGTGTACCCATGGCTGAGGGGCTGTCATCTGGCGAGTCGCACGCCGCTGAACTGCCACTGGGCCTCGGGCGGGAAGAAGTTGCGATAGCTCGCGCGCACATGGCCCGCGGGCGTGGCGCAGGAGCCGCCGCGAAGCACGTACTGGTTGCACATGAACTTGCCGTTGTACTCGCCCACCGCGCCGGGCAGCGGGCGATAGCCGGGGTAGGCGCCGTAGCTCGACTGCGTCCACTCCCAGACGTCGCCGAACATCTGCATCGGCTCGTCGCTGGCGGCGTCTTCGCAGGGCAGCGGGTGAAAGGCGCCGCGGTCGGCGAAGTTCGCGCGCGCCGGCGCACGCAGCTGCCGCGCGACATGCTCCCACTCGACTTCGGTCGGCAGGCGCGCACCGGCCCAGCGTGCGTAGGCGTCGGCCTCGAAGTAGCTCAGGTGGCAGACCGGCGTGCGCGGGTCGATCTCGATGTGGCCTTGCAAGGTGTGATGCATCCAGCGGCCGTCGATCTCGCGCCAGTACAGCGGTGCGCGGCGCTGACCGCTGCGCACCCAGTCCCAGCCCATCGACAGCCAGAGCTCGGGGCGCTGATAGCCTGCGTCGTCGATGAACGCCAGGTATTCGCCATAGCTCACCGGCCGAGAGGCCAGCTCGAACGGCGCGGTGTACGCACGGTGCCGGGGCGTCTCGTTGTCGAAGCAGAAGGCCCCGTCGAGCGCCGGCTCGAAGCCGTGTTCGATCAGCCCGGCGTCATGCCCGAACCAGCGCAGCGGCTGCGGCTGCACGCTCGTCATCGGCCAGCGCTTCGCATACGCGGCATGCGTCGGGTTGAAGCTGAGCGCGTGCTTGATGTCGGTCAGCAGCAGCTCTTGATGCTGCTGCTCGTGGTGCAGCCCGAGCGTGACCAGGTCGGCGAGCGCGGCATCGTCGGCGCGCGCCGCGAGCAGCTGCTGCATGCGCGCATCGACATCGGCGCGGTAGCGAATCACCTCGGCCAAGGTCGGGCGCGTGATCATGCCGCGCTGCGCGCGCGGGTGCATCTCGCCGACGCCCTGGTAGTAGCTGTTGAACAGCACGCGGTAGCCGGCATCGAAGGGCTTGAACGCAGGCTCGAGGCGCTCGAGGATGAAGGTCTCGAAGAACCAGGTGATGTGCGCGAGATGCCACTTGGTCGGGCTCGCATCGGGCATCGACTGCACCTGGCAGTCTTCGGGCGCCAGAGGCGCGGCCAGCTTCAGCGTCGCCTCGCGGATCTCGGCGAACGACTGTGCAAGCGGGCTGGCGGGCGACGAAGCGGGTCGCGTATGAAGGGCCATGGCTGACCTTATAACGAGGTGGTCGGCGTGAGTGTGTCAGACAAGGCCTCGCGTTCGTCGAAGACGAAACAATTCCCTTCGAAATGTGAGCCGCCGGTTTCTTCGAAGTACTTCAAGATGCCGCCGTCGAGCTGCCACACGTTTGCCACGCCGGCCTCGCGCATCAGCAGTGCGGCCTTCTCGCAGCGGATGCCGCCGGTGCAGTAGCTCACGATGGTCTTGCCGGCGAGCTCGTCGCGATGCGCGAGCAAGGCCTGCGGGAACTCGCTGAACTTGCCGATGCGCCAGTCGATCGCATCTTTGAATCGGCCGTGGTCGACTTCGAACGCATTGCGTGTGTCGAGCGTGACGACCTCGCGGCCGGCGTCGTCCACACCCGCCGCGAGCCAGCGGGCCAGCGTCTTGGCATCGACCGCGGGCGCGCGCTCGTGCTGCGGCTGGATCGTCGGGTGGTTCATGCGGATGATCTCGGGCTTGACCTTCACGAGCAGCTTGCCGAAGGGCACGCGGGCCGACCAGCTCGCCTTGATCGGCAACTCGTGAAACACCTCGTGTGCCGTCAGCCAGGCCAGAAACGCGCGCACCGATGCCTCGGCGCCGGCCACGAACAGGTTGATGCCTTCGTCGGCCAGCAGCACCGTGCCCTTGAGCTCGTGCCGTTGCGCTTGCGAGCGAATGCTCTCGCGCCAGGCCGCCGTGTCGCTGAGGCTCACGAATTGGTAGGCCGAGATGTTCAGAATTGATTTCACCGCGCAAATTTTACGGGTCGCACGCTCCCTAAAATGACAGCATGTCCTTCGTCCACCTGCGCACCCACACCGAGTTTTCCGTTGCCGATGGCACGCTGCGCATCGCCGATGCGGTCGATCTGGCGGCGGCCGATGGCCAGGCCGCGCTCGCGATCACCGACCTGTCCAATCTGTTCGGCGCGGTCAAGCTCTACAGCGCGGCGCGCAAGCGTGGCGTCAAGCCGATCATCGGCGTCGATGTGTGGCTCGAGGCGACCGGCGGCGAGAAGGCCGCGAGCCGCCTCGTGCTGCTGGTGCAAAGCAGGCAGGGCTACCTGAACCTGTGCGAGCTGGTCTCGCGCGCCTGGCTGCGCCATGAGCAGCGCGCGCAGGCCTGCGTGAAGTGGGAATGGCTTGACGAGCTGAACGAGGGCCTGATCGCGCTCTCGGGCGCCGAGATGGGTGCCGTCGGCCAGGCCCTGATCGCCGGCGATGCGCCGCGCGCCGAGGCCGCCGCGCACAGGCTCGATGCGATCTTCGCGCAGCGCTTCTACATTGAGCTGCAACGCGCCGGGCTGCCCGGCAACGAAGCGCATGTGCGCCAGGCAGCGGTGCTGGCGGCCAAGCTCGGGCTGCCGGTCGTCGCGACGCACCCGGTGCAGTTCGCCTCGCCCGACGACTTCGAGGCGCACGAGGCGCGCGTCTGCATCGCCGAAGGCGAGATGCTCTCGAACCCGCGGCGCGTCAGGCGCTTCGGGCCGGAGCAGTACTTCAAGACCCAGGCGCAAATGGAAGCGCTGTTCGCCGACCTGCCGAGCGCGCTGCAGAACACGCTCGAGATCGCGAAGCGCTGCAACCTCAGCCTGGTGCTGGGCAAGCCGCAGCTGCCGGACTTCCCGACGCCGGTGGTCGATGGCCAACCGCTGGCGATGGCCGAGTACTTCAGGATCCTGTCGCACGAGGGCCTGGCAACGCGGCTGAAGCAGCGCTACCCCGACGAGGCCGAGCGCGAGGCGCAGCGCGCACGCTACGTCGAGCGGCTGGACTTCGAGATCGCGACGATCCTGAAGATGGGCTTCCCCGGCTACTTCCTGATCGTCGCCGACTTCATCAACTGGGCCCAGAACAACGGCTGCCCGGTCGGCCCGGGGCGTGGCTCAGGAGCAGGCTCGCTGGTCGCGTACGCGCTCAACATCACCGGCCTGGACCCGCTGCAATACAACCTGCTGTTCGAGCGCTTCCTGAACCCCGAACGCGTGTCGATGCCCGACTTCGACATCGACTTCTGCCAGGGCAATCGCGACCGCGTGATCGACTACGTCAAGCAGAAGTACGGCCGCGACGCGGTCAGCCAGATCGCGACCTTCGGCACGATGGCCGCGAAGGCCGCGCTGCGCGACGTGGGCCGCGTGCTGGGCATGGGCTACGGCCACGTCGACAGCATCGCGAAGCTGATCCCGGCGCCGCCGGGCAAGCAGGTCACGCTGGCCAAGGTGCCCGAGAAGCCCGACCCCGGCCTGATCTACGCGCGCCAGGAGGCACCCGAGCTCGAGCAGCGCGAAGCCGCCGAAGAAGAGGTCGCCGAGCTGCTGACGCTGGCCACGCGCGTCGAGGGCATCACGCGCAACATCGGCATGCACGCTGGCGGCGTGCTGATCGCGCCGGGCAAGATCACCGACTTCTGCCCGCTCTACATGCAGCCGGGCAGCGACAGCGCGGTGAGCCAGTTCGACAAGGATGATGTCGAGGCGATCGGCCTGGTGAAGTTCGACTTCCTGGGCCTCGCGACGCTGACCATCCTCGAGATCGCGAAAGAGTTCATCAAGGCGCGCCGGCCGCAGTACAAAGACTTCGATTACGACAAGCTGCCGCTCGACGACCAGCGTGTCTACAAGCTGTTCTCGGAAGGCCGCACCGAGTCGGTGTTCCAGTTCGAAAGCTCGGGCATGCAGCGCATGCTGAAAGATGCGCGGCCGACGCGCATCGAAGACTTGTTTGCGCTGAACGCGATGTTTCGCCCCGGCCCGATGGAGAACATCCCGAGCTTCTGCGCGCGCAAGCACGGCAAGGAAGAGGTCAGCTACCCGCACCCGCTGCTCGAGACCGTGCTCGGCGAGACCTACGGCGTGATGGTCTATCAAGAGCAGGTGATGCAGGCCGCACAGGTGCTGGGCGGCTACTCGCTCGGCGGCGCCGACCTGCTGCGCCGCGCGATGGGCAAGAAGAAGGCGGAAGAGATGGCGCAGCACCGCCAGATCTTCCGCGACGGCGCGGCCAAGAAAGACATCTCGCCGCAGGTCGCCGACGAAGTCTTCGACCTGATGGAGAAGTTCGCGGGCTACGGCTTCAACAAGTCGCATGCCGCCGCGTACTCGCTGCTGGCCTATCACACGGCCTGGATCAAGGTGCATTGCACCGCCGAGTTCTTCGCCGCCAACATGACGGTGGAGATGGACGACACCGACAAGCTGCGCGTGCTGCTGCTCGATGCGAAGACCTTCGGCATCGAGATCCAGGCGCCCGACGTGAACCGCGGCGTGTACCGCTTCGTGCCGGTCAGCGACAAGTCGGTGCAGTACGGGCTGGGCGCGATCAAGGGCACCGGGCAGGGCGCGATTGAGGCGATCGTCGCGGCGCGCGAGCAAGCCGCGTTCACCAGCCTCTTTGACTTCTGCGCGCGCGTCGACCGCAAGCTGCTCAACCGCCGCGTGCTCGAGGCGCTGATCAAGGCCGGCGCCTTCGATGCGCTGCACCCGGACCGCGCGAGCATGCTCGCCAGCGTCGGCCTCGCGCTCGACTGGGCCGACACGCAGGCCGCGCATGCGGACCAGGGCGGCCTGTTCGACTTCGCGGACGAGAGCGGTGACCAGCACGGCGCGAGTACACAAGAGCCGGCGCTCAACGATGCTGAACCTTGGAGCATCAAGGAGCGGCTCACGCTCGAGAAAGGCGCGCTCGGCTTCTATCTGTCGGGGCACTTGTTCGACCAGAGCGTCGACGAAGTGCGGCGCTTCGCGCGCCGCCGCATCGCCGACCTGATGGACAGCCGCGAGCCTCAGTTGCTCGCCGGCATCGTCAGCGACCTGCGCGTGATCAACGGCCAGCGTGGTCGCGTCGCGATCTTCAAGCTCGACGACAAGTCCGAGCCGATCGAGGCGGTCGCGAACGAAGAGCTGCTGAATGCGAACCGCGAGCTGCTGAAAGACGACGAGCTCATCATCGTGCAGGGCAAGGTCCAGCCCGATCGCTTCTCGGGCGGCTTGCGGCTGACGGTCGCGCAGGTCTGGGATCTGGCCTCGGCGCGCTGCCGCTTCGGCAAGTACCTGCGCGTCGCGGTCAACGGCAGCGTGCCGCCGGTGGCCGAGGTGCTGCGCGACTTCCCATCGCGCCGGGTCGAGACCGAGCAGGGCGATCTGACGCAGGGCCTGACGGTGCGTCTGCAACTGCACCGTTCGAATGCCGATGCCAGCGCCACCGGCGAGCTCGATCTCGGCGACGCGGCGCGCTTCTACCCGACCGATGCGGCGCTGGAGCGCTGGCGTGCCGGGGCACATCAGGGCGAGGCGGTGGTGGTCTACGAATGATGCGGCCGCTTCAGTCGAAGTGGGCCGGAGCCGATAACGCCGCATGACGGCTTCTCCCTCCATCACCGGGCTGGTCTTGACCGGCGGCGGCGCGCGTGCGGCGTATCAGGTGGGGGTGCTGCAAGCGGTCGCGGCGATCAAGCGCGCGTCCAGCGGCGTGGGCGAGGGCAACCCGTTCCCGGTGATCGCCGGCACCTCGGCCGGCGCCATCAACGCCGCCGCGCTCGCCTGCCGCGCCGATGATTTCGACGGCGCGGTGCGCGACATCGGCCACGTGTGGGAGAACTTCCACGCCGACCAGGTCTACCGTGCCGATTCGCTCGGCGTGATCCGCTCCGGCGCGCGCTGGCTCACGATGATGTCGATCGGCTGGGTGATCGCGCGCTGGCGGCGTGCGCGGCCCAAGTCGCTGCTCGACAACACGCCGCTCGCGGCGCTGCTGGGCCGGCTCGTCAGCACCGAGCGCTTGCACGAGGTGATGCGCGAAGGCCACCTCAAGGGGCTGGCCGTGACCGCGTCGAGCTACGGCTCCGGCCTGCACGTGACCTTCTACGACGCGATCACCGACATCGTGCCGTGGACGCGCTCGCAGCGCATCGCGGTGCGCTCGGCGATCGGCGTGCCGCACCTGCTCGCGTCGTCGGCGATCCCGTTCGTGTTCCCGGCCGCGGCACTGAGCATCGACGGCCACACCGAATACTGCGGCGACGGCTCGATGCGACAGTCGGCGCCGATCTCGCCGGCCGTGCATCTGGGGGCGCAGCGCATCCTCGTGGTCGGTGCCGGCCGCATGCACGAGCCGCCGGGCGAACGCGCCGGCAGCAGCGAGTACCCGAATCTCGCGCAGATCGCCGGCCATGCGCTGTCGAACATCTTCCTCGATGCACTCGCCGCCGACGTCGAGCGGCTGCAGCGCATCAACGCGACGCTCGCGCTGCTCTCGCCCGAGCAGCGCGCGTCGACCAGCCTGAAGCCGATCGACGTGCTCGTGATCGCGCCCAGCCAGCGGCTCGACGACATCGCCGCCAAGCACCTGGGCGAACTGCCGCTGCCGATCCGCGCGATGCTGCGCGGCCTCGGCGTGCAGGGCCAGGGCGAGGACGCACGCGGTGCGGCGCTCGCGAGCTACCTGCTGTTCGAGGCGCCGTACACGCGCGAGCTGATGGCCCTGGGTGTGGCCGACACGATGAGTCGCCGCGACGACGTGCTGCGCTTCTTCGGCTGGACTTGAACGCGAGCGGTGCCCTGGCGCCCCGGCGGCACCGGGGCACCAGCGGATCATGCCGCTTGCTTGCGGGCGGCCTCGGGCTTGGCGGCCTTGACGGCGCCCGGGGTCTTGGTGGCCTTGGCCGGACGCGCGGCACTGGTGTCGGCCGCAACCGCCTTGAACGCGGCGCCGTTGACGGTCAGCCCATCGGTCGAGAACTTGGCCGAGTTGCCATCGCGCACGCCTTTCACGCGGGCTTGCATGTCGGCCCAGTCCTTGAACGCGCCGCTCTTGCGTGCGTCGAGGATGCGGGCCGACATCGACGGGCCGATGCCCTTGATGCTCTCGAGCTCGGCCTGGTTCGCCTTGTTGACATCGACCGCGGCGAAGGCGGCCGCCGAGAGCAGGGCGAGCAGGGTGCTCAGGATGGCTTTGACGAAGTTCATGGTGGTTCTCCAGAGGTTGCAGGGCGCGGCGTGATTGCCGGCCTGGACTGAAGTGTTCCGGCCGGGCACCGGCTTGAACATCGCCACCACGGGGCGCCCCGAAAGTTCACCCCCGAAAGCGGGATGCCTGCGCGAACGCGCTCGGGCCAGGGCTTCAGCTCTGTTGCGCGAGCCAGCCCACGTAGGCCTTCACGCCGGTCGCCACATCGGCGAACGCATGCTGGCAGCCGGTGGCGCGCAGCCGTGTCAGGTCGGCTTCGGTGAACGACTGGTACTTGCCGACCAGTGCGTCGGGGAACGGGATGTACTCGATCTGGCCGCCCTGCACCAGCGCCGCGAGCGGCAGCGCGGCCTCGCCCTTGAGCGCGCGCGCGGCGTTGACCGTGGCGATCGCGACATCGTTGAACGGCTGCGCGCGGCCGGTGCCGAGGTTGAAGATGCCGCTCTGCGCCGGGTGCTGCAGAAACCACAGGTTCACCGCGACCACGTCGTCGACGAACACGAAGTCGCGGCTCTGCTGGCCCGCCGCGTAGCCGGCGTGGTCGCCGAACAGCTTGACCTGACCGGTCTCGCGGAACTGGTTGAAGTGATGGAACGCGACCGAGGCCATGCGCGCCTTGTGCTGCTCGCGCGGGCCGTAGACGTTGAAGTAGCGGAAGCCGACCACCTGCGTTGCGGACGTTGGCAGCATGCGCCGCACGACGTTGTCGAACAGCAGCTTGGAGTAGCCGTAGACGTTCAGCGGCTGTTCGTAAGCGGGCTCTTCGCGGAACGCCGCGCTGCCGCCATACGTAGCGGCCGATGAGGCATAGAGGAGCCGCGTGCCTTGCGCCTGGCAGGCATCGAGCAGGTCCTTTGAACAACGGTAGTTGTTGTCCAGCATGTAGCGGCCGTTGTGCTCCATCGTGTCGGAGCACGCGCCCTGGTGCAGCACTGCATCGACCTTGCCGAACTCGCCCTTCGTGAAGCGGCTGTAGAACTCGCTCTTGTCGAAGTAGTCGCTGAGCTGCGCGCCGAGCAGGTTGCGGTACTTCGGCCCGTCGGTCAGGTCATCGACGGCGATCACGTCGTCGATGCCGATGGCGTTCAGGCCATGGACCAGGTTCGATCCGATCATGCCGGCCGCGCCGGTGACGACGATCTTCATTCGAACAACTCCTCGTAGCTGACGCTGGCCGTGCCGAACTTGCCGACGACGATGCCACCGGCGCGGTTGGCCAGCGGCATCGCCTCGCGCAGGCTCATGCCGGTGGCCAGCAGCGCGGCGAGCGTGGCGATCACGGTGTCGCCGGCGCCGGTGACGTCGAACACCTCGCGCGCCTGCGCCGGCACCTGCACATGGCCGGCATCGTCGAACAGCGACATGCCGTCTTCGGAGCGCGTCAGCAGCAGCGCGTCGAGGCGGTGTTCGGCGCGCAAGGCCGTGACGCGCTCGAGCAGCTGCGCCTCGCTGCTCCAGCTGCCGATCACTTGCGCAAGCTCGGCGCGGTTCGGCGTGACGACGCTGGCGCCTGCGTAGCGAGCGTAGTCGCTGCCTTTCGGGTCGATCAGCACCGGCTTGCCGGCAGCACGCGCGAGTTCGATCATGCGCGGGATGTGCGTGAGCCCGCCCTTGCCGTAGTCGGAGAACAGGACCGCGCCGTGCTCGGGCAGCACGCGCTCGAACTCGCTGAGCATGCCGACCAGCACCTCGTGATCGGGCTGGTTCTCGAAGTCGACGCGGATCAGCTGCTGCGCGCGGCCGATCACGCGCAGCTTGACGATGGTGTAGAGCTGCGGGTCGCTGCCGAGCAGTGCATTGACACCCTGCTGCTCGAGCAAGCGCCGCAGCGTGCGCGCCGGCTCGTCGTCGCCGACGACGGTCAGCAGCGTCGCCTGCGCGCCCAGTGTCTTGACGTTGAGCGCGACGTTGGCCGCGCCGCCGAGGCGCTCTTCTTCGCGGTTCACGCGCACGATCGGCACCGGGGCCTCGGGCGAGATGCGCTCGACGGCGCCGAACCAGTAGCGGTCGAGCATGGCGTCGCCGACGACGAGCACGCGCGATTGCGCGAGTTGTTGGCGAGTGGGCGTGCCCATCACAAATCCTCCAATCGTTGTGGCGGGTAGCTGTCCCAGTTCAGGCAGCCGGGGCATTGCCAGAAGTAGAGCTTGGCCTCGAAGCCGCAGGCGGCGCAGCGGTAGCGATGCAGCGGCTGCGCGGCGCGGCCGATCGCATCGCCGAGCGTCTGCGTCTCGACCGGCGTGAAGCTCGCGGCGTCGGGTTGCGTGATCAACGCCTTGGCGGCCGACAGTGTCGGGTGGCTGCGCAGGTGAGCGAGCAGGCGCTCGCGCTGGTGCTCGGGTGCGGGGTCGAGCAGCGCGATCGCGTCGAGCAGGTCCATCGACGGCGTGCGGCGGTACAGCTCGCGCAGGCGCTCGAGCGCCGCCGGGCCGTCGCCCGCGGCCAGCGCGCTCGCGGCGTAGTCGCTCGCGACGAGGTTGAACGCGTTCGGGTGCGTCACCATCAACACGCCCCACACGGACAGCACCTCGGCATGGTCGCCGCGGCGCACCGCGCGTTCGCCGGCGAGGACGAGCGGGCGCGCGGCTTGCGGGGCGGCGTCGCGGGCGCGTTGGAGTGCGGTGTCGGCGTCGGTCGTCTGCTGCTTGATGTCGGCCTCGAGCGCGATCTCGCACCAGTAGTGCGCGATGCGCGAGGCGAACGAGCCGATGCCGCGGTTCTCGAGCTTGGCCGCGACTTCGACGGCGGCGCGCCAGTCGCGCGAGCGTTCGTGCAAGGTCAGCAGCGCGAGGCGCGCCTCGGTGTCGAACGCGGTGCCGTCGAGCGCGAGGTAGGCGCTTTCGGCGCGGTCGAACAAGCCGGCCTTCATGAAGTCTTGCGCGAGCGCGTGCTGCGCGCGGTCGCGTTCGCTGCGCGGCAGATCGGCGCGTTGCAGCAAATGCTCGTGCACGCGCACCGCGCGTTCGAACTCGCCGCGGCGGCGGAACAGGTTGCCGAGCGCGAAGTGCAGGTCGGAGGTGTCCGGGTCTTGCTGCACGGCTTCGATGAAGGCGTCGATCGCCTTGTCGTGCTGTTCGTTGAGCAGCAGGTTCAGGCCCTTGTAGTAGGCCTTCGGCGAGTCCTTCTGTTCACGCCGCCACTGGCGCAGGTCGAAGCGCGAAGCCAGCCAGCCGAGCGCGAAGGTCAGCGGCAGGCCGAGCAGCAACCACTGCAGGTCAAAGCCCATCGCGCGGCGGGTGAGGGATCGTGATCTCGCGCGCGGGCGCAACGGTGGGCATGTCAGCGCTGGCCGAAATCACCGGCGCGTGCTTGCGGGCGACGCGGCGATGGCGCCACCAGGCCGGCACCATCGCGAACACGCCGAACGCGCAACCGAGCGCGAACGCGGCGAGCACGATGAAGACCATCGGCGCGCGCCACTCCTGGCCGAAGAACCAGCGAATGCCGGCTTCCTGCTGGTTGTTCAGCGCGAAGGCGAAGAGCGTGAAAAAGATGGCGGCTCGAACGAGCCAGACGAAAATTCGCATCGGCAACAGTGGGCATCAGGGCGGGCCGATTCTACCGGCCGAGTGATGCCGCAGCAGACGCTACGGGAGCGAGTTCAGCTGCCGATGTGGCCCGCGCGCGGCGCCGGGTCGACGATCAGCGGCACCTGGGCATCAACGGCTTCACGCAGCGCCTTGCCAGGTTTGAAATGGGGGACGAGCTTCTCGGGGATCACCACCTGCTCGCCGCTGCGCGGGTTGCGGCCCACGCGCGGTGGGCGGCGGTTGATCGAGAAGCTGCCGAAACCACGGATCTCGATGCGGTGCCCTTTGGACAAAGCCGCAGACATCGCATCGAGGATCGTCTTGACCGCGAACTCCGTGTCACGGTGCGTCAACTGGCCGAAACGCTCAGCCAGTTGCGCCACGAGATCAGAGCGGGTCATTGGAGCCCTTCGCCCGGCGAGTACACCGGCCGATCCCCCGACGAGGGGATGCGGGCCGGCTTGGGAGCGGCCCGGCGCTCGGCCCGCTGCGCTACAAGGTCCGGGTGGGGCATCTCGTCGATTACGAGTTGTTGTTGCCGTCCAGCTTGGCGCGCAGCAAAGCGCCCAGGCTGGTCGTACCGGCGTTTTCACGCTCGCTCGTTTGAGCCAGACGCGTCATCGCTTCCTGGTTGTCGGCGTTGTCCTTGGCCTTGATCGACAACTGGATCGAACGCGTCTTGCGGTCGACGTTGATGATCACGGCGGAGACTTCGTCGCCTTCCTTCAGCACGTTGCGTGCGTCTTCGACGCGGTCGCGGCTGATTTCGGAAGCGCGCAGGTAGCCGGTCACGTCCGGGTTCAGTTCGATCTCGGCGCCACGCGCGTCGACCGTCTTGACCTTGCCGGTCACCGACATGCCGCGGTCGTTGACCGTGGTGTAGGTGGTGAACGGGTCGCTGTCGAGCTGCTTGATGCCCAGCGAGATGCGTTCGCGGTCGACGTCGACGGCCAGTACGATCGCTTCGACTTCCTGGCCCTTCTTGTAGTTGCGCACGGCAGCTTCGCCCGGCTCGTGCCAGGACAGGTCGGACAGGTGCACCAGGCCGTCGATGCCGGCGGCAAGACCCACGAACACGCCGAAGTCGGTGATCGACTTGACCGGGCCCTTGACGCGGTCACCGCGCTGCACGGTGGTCGAGAACTCTTCCCACGGATTGGCCTTGCACTGCTTCATGCCCAGGCTGATGCGGCGCTTGTCTTCGTCGATCTCGAGGACCATGACTTCGACTTCGTCGCCGAGCGAAACGATCTTGCTCGGGGCGACGTTCTTGTTGGTCCAGTCCATCTCGGAGACGTGCACCAGGCCTTCGATGCCCGGCTCGATCTCGACGAACGCGCCGTAGTCGGCGATGTTCGTGATCTTGCCGAACAGGCGCGTGCTGTTCGGGTAGCGGCGCGACACGCCGTGCCACGGGTCGTCGCCCAGCTGCTTGATGCCCAGCGAGACGCGGTTCTTCTCGGCGTCGAACTTCAGGACCTTGGCCTGCAGCTCTTGACCGACCTGGACCACTTCGCTCGGGTGACGCACACGGCGCCAGGCCATGTCGGTGATGTGCAGCAGGCCGTCGATGCCGCCGAGGTCGACGAACGCGCCGTACTCGGTGATGTTCTTGACGACGCCGTTGACGATCGCGCCTTCATGCAGCGTCGACAGCAGCTTGCCGCGTTCTTCGCCCATCGAGGCTTCGACCACAGCGCGGCGCGACAACACGACGTTGTTGCGCTTGCGGTCGAGCTTGATGACCTTGAACTCCATCGTCTTGCCTTCGAACGGCGACATGTCTTTGACAGGACGCGTGTCGAGCAGCGAGCCGGGCAGGAACGCGCGAATGCCGTTGACGAGGACGGTCAGGCCGCCCTTGACCTTGCCGTTGACGGTGCCGGTCACGAACTCGCCGGACTCGAGCGAGTTCTCGAGCGACAACCATGAGGCCAGGCGTTTGGCCTTGTCGCGCGACAGAATGGTGTCGCCGTAGCCGTTTTCGACCGCGTCGATCGCGACCGAGACGAAATCGCCGACCTGGACTTCGAGCTCGCCTTGGTCGTTCTTGAATTCTTCGATGGGCACATACGCTTCGGACTTGAGGCCGGCATTGACGACCACGAAGCTGTGTTCCACGCGCACCACTTCGGCAGTGATGACTTCGCCGCTGCGCATTTCCGAGCGAGTCAGCGACTCCTCGAACATCGCGGCGAACGATTCCATGCCAGCACCAGCGCTGGCGGCAACTTGAGTTTGGGACATTGAGGTTTCCGGTGCGGCTTCAACAGCCGCGGGGTTAGGTTGAACAACCGCCGCCCTGGCGTGCCTTCGGATCTCTTGGGTAAGAGCGGCACAGGAGGGAGAGCGACGGACTCTTTCTTAGCTGCTCTTCAGCGCGCCTTTCTCAAGGTTTGTTGAAGGGCCTGCGCTGTTCCCAGGCTTTCAGCACCGCGACCACCGAGGCTTCGACGGTCAATGCCGAGTTGTCCAGGAGCATTGCATCTTGCGCTGGCTTCAAAGGAGAAACGGCTCGGGTTTGATCCCGGGCGTCTCTGGCTTCTAGTTCAGCGCGAAGACTGTCGATATTAGACGAAATTCCCTTTGAAATCAATTGCTTGTGCCGCCGTTCGGCACGTGTGGCGGCGCTCGCGGTCAGGAAGACCTTCAGGTCGGCACCGGGGAAGATCACGGTGCCCATGTCGCGGCCGTCGGCCACCAGCCCGGGCACGCGGTGGAACGAGAGCTGCAGCGTGCGCAGCGCGGCGCGCACCAGCGGCCACGCGGAGATCTTGGAGGCGAGGGCGCCGACCTCTTCGAGACGCAGCGTTTCGGTCACGTCCTGGCCCGACAGAAAGATCTGGCCCGGGCCGAAGTGCAGATCGAGGTTGGTCGCGAGCTGGGCCAGGCGCGGCTCGTCGTCGGCGCGCGTGCCGGAGCGCACCGCCGCCAGCGCCGTGGCGCGATAGACCGCGCCCGAGTCGAGGAAGTGGTAGCCGAGCGCCAGCGCGACCGCGCTCGCGAGCGTGCCCTTGCCGGACGCGGTCGGGCCGTCGACGGTGATGATCGGAACGCCTTGTTCGTGCGGCGTGACGACGCCGAACAAGGTCTCGAAGTAGTCGGGGAAGGTCTTCGCGACGCACTGCGGGTCGAGAATGCGCACCGGCTGCCGCGCCGGGTTGAACGCCGCGAGCGAGAAGCACATCGCGATGCGATGGTCGTCGTAGGTGTGGATCGCCGCGGGCTTCCAGGTGCCGGGCGCCGTGACCTCGATGAAGTCGTCGCCTTCGACAACCTGCGCGCCGAGCTTGCGCAGCTCGGCCGCCATCGCCGCGATGCGGTCGGTCTCCTTGACGCGCCAGCTCGCGATGTTGGTCAGCCGCGTCGTGCCGGTGGCGTAGAGCGCCATCGCGGCCAGCGTCATCGCGGCATCGGGAATGTGGTTGCAGTCGAGCTCGATCGCGCGCAGCGGCCAGCTGCCGCGTGAGACCTCGATCCAGTGGTCGCCGAGCACCGCGTGCGCGCCCATCGCCTGCGCGGCGGCGACGAAATCGACGTCGCCCTGGATGGATGCGCTGCCGAGGCCGTCGATGCGCAGCGGCGCGTCTGCGCTCGCGGCGATCGCGCCGAGCGCGACGAAATACGACGCCGACGATGCGTCGCCCTCGACGCGGAACTCGCCTGGCGACGTGAGCCGGCTGCCGGCCGGGATCGTGAAGCGAGCCCACGCGTCGTTGCGCACCTGAACGCCGAAGCGCGCGAGCAGGTCCAGCGTGATCGCGATGTAGGGCCGCGAGATCAGCTCGCCGACGACCTCGATGACGACATCGTGCGCATGCGTCATCAGGCACAAGGCCTGCAGCAACCCGGTCAGGAACTGGCTCGACACATTGCCCCGCACGCGAATCGGCGCGCTCAGGTTCAGCGCATGCGGCGCGGCGTCGCCGAGCACCAGCGGCGGGTAGCCTTCGTTGACGCTGCATTCGATCTTGCAGCCCAGCGGACGCAAGGCATCGATCAGATCGCCGATCGGCCGCTCGTGCATGCGCGGCACGCCACGTACCGTGAAGCGGCCACCTTGTGCAGTGGCGAGCAGGGCCAGCGCGGCGGTGACCGTGCGCACCGAGGTGCCGGAGTTGCCGAGGAAGATGTCGGCCTCGCGCGCTGCGAGCACGCCGCCGCTGCCTTCGATGCGGAGCGCACCGGCATCATCGCGGTCGACACGGCAGCCGAGCGCGGCCAGCGCGTCGAGCATCACGCGCGTGTCGTCCGACTCGAGCAGGTCGCGAATGACGGTCGTGCCGTGGCTCAGGCCGGCGAGCAGCAGCACCCGGTTCGAGATGCTCTTGGAGCCGGGCAGGCGCACCGTGCCGCCGGCGGCGAGCAAAGGCGGGAGGTCGAGGAATCGGGTCTTGAACATGCGACAGCGCAGCGCGGTGCTGCGTCAAAAGAGACGGACTATCGATTCGTCGGCGGCTTGGCAGCGTTCATCTGCCAGCTGCCGCGCGCTTCGGAGGCACCGCGGATCATGTCTTCGAGCGCTTCGATGTTGCCGGACTTCAGCGCGTGCTCCATCGCTTCGAGGGTGTGCCGAAAGCGCATGCTTTGCTTGAGCACCTCTTCGCGGTTGGACATCAGCACGTCGCGCCACATCGTCGAGTCGCTCGCGGCGATGCGCGTGAAGTCGCGAAAGCCCGGGCCGGCCAGCGAGAGGTAGTCGCGCCCCGCCGGCTGCCGCGCCACCGAGTTGAAGTACGCGAACGCGAGCATGTGCGGCAGATGGCTCACCGCGGCGAACGCGCCGTCGTGGTTCTCGGGCGTCATGCGCAGCACCTGCGCGCCGATCGCAGCCCAGACGTCGGTGGCTTTTTGCACCAGCTCGGGGTTGGTCTGCGGCAGCGGCGTCAGGATCACCTGGCGGCCGTTGTAGAGCGTGGCATCGGCGTGCGCGATGCCGGAGACCTCTTTGCCGGCGATCGGGTGCGCCGGCACGAACGAGGCGATGTTGTCCTTCAGCACGCGGCGCGCGGCGTCGACCACGTCGCGCTTGGTCGAGCCCACGTCCATGATCAGCACGCCGGGCTCGATCAGGTGGCGGATCGCCTTGAAAGTGGCTTCGGTCGCAGACACCGGCACCGCGATCAGCACGATGTCGGAGCCGGAGACCGCAAGCAATGCCGATTCGGCGGCCTGGTCGATCACGCCGAGCTTCTTCGCCTTTTCGGTCGTCGAGGGCGACTTGCTGTAGCCGATCACGCGCTTGACGAGGCCGGCGCGCTTGAGGGCGAGCGCGAACGAGCCACCCATCAGGCCGCATCCGATCAAGCCGAGTTGATTGAACATGGGCGGGCCGTTCGGGGTCAGTGCACGTCGATCGGGTAGGTCCCGAGCAACTTGAAGAAAGCGCAGACGCTGCGCAGCTCGCTCAGGGCGGCGGCGACATGCGGCTGGTCGGGGTGGCCTTGCAGGTCGATGTAGAAGTAGTACTCCCATTGGCCTGATCGGGCCGGGCGCGACTCGAATCGCGTCATCGACACGCCGTGCTGCTTCAGCGGCACGAGCATGTCGTGGACGGCGCCCGGGCGGTTCGCGACCGAGACGATCAGGCTGGTGCAGTCGTGACCCGAGGCCTTCGGCTGCGGGTGCTGATGCGGGTGCGCGAGGATCGCGAAGCGGGTGCGGTTGTGCGCGTCGTCCTGGATCGCCGGGGCGACGATGTGCAGGCCGAACTCGCTGGCGGCGCGCTCGCTGGCGATCCCCGCGAGGCTGCCGTCCAGACTCGCGAGTCGTGCGCCTTCGGCATTGCTGGACACCGGTCGCCGCTCGACGTTCGGCAGGTGGTTGCTGAGCCAGCCGTGGCACTGCGCGAGCGCCTGCGGATGCGCGCAGACCGCCTGGATGTCGGCCATCGAGTTCTCGCGCCGCACGAGCTGGTGGCGTACGTACAGGCTGGTCTCGCCGATGATGAACAGCGGCGTCGTCAGGAACAGGTCGAGCGAGCGCGTGACCACGCCTTCGCTCGAGTTCTCGACCGGCACGACGCCGAAATCGGCCGCGCCCGCGCTGGCGGCGTGCAGCACCTCGTCGAAGTTGGCGCAGGGCACCTTGACGATGCTGGAGCCGAAGAAGCCGAGCGCGGCCTCTTCGCTGAAGGTGCCAGCCGGGCCGAGGTAGGCGACGCGCGTGGGGGTTTCGAGCGCGCGGCAGGCCGACATGATCTCGCGCCAGATCGGTGCCACGCTGTCGGCCTGCAACGGGCCCGGGTTGACCGCCTTCAGGCCATCGATGACCTGGGCCTCGCGCTCGGGCCGGAAGGCCACCGAGCCTTCGCGCTTTTTCAGTTCACCGACCTCTTGCGCAAGAGCCGCGCGGCGGTTCAGCAGCGCGAGCAGGTCGCGGTCCAGGCCGTCGATCCGCTCGCGCAGCGCAAGCAGATCGGGTGCGATCTTGAGAGTCGGAGAGTCGGCCATGGTGAAGGTCAAATTCTCGCATGCACCACGGGCCGCGCCGTCACGCGCACATCACTTGCTGGCGGCCTTTTTCGGCGCCGGTGCCTTGGCGGGCGCAGGCGCGGATGCGGCCGGCGCGGCCGATGCGGTCAGGCTGGCGCGCACCTTGGCGTCGAGCGCCTGCAGGCGCGGCTCGATCAGCGGGCGCGCGTCGGCGACCAGCTTCTGCTGGAAGTTGCCCTGCATTTCCGGGCCGAGCTGCGCGTACTTCTTGTTGACCGGCGATTCGAGCATCGCGACGAGCTGCTTGAGCTCGTCTTCGGTGAACTTCTCTTCGAGCGCCGCGCCGAGCGTCGACGGGGCGAGCTTGACGGCCCGGTCGCGCACGATCGGCGTGGCGTCGTCGACGAACTTCTTGATGTCGGTCTCGATGGCCTTGCCGGTCGCCTCGCGCTTGTCGGACGCGACCTGCTGTTGCAGCGCCTGCCCGGCGGCCTGGATCATCCGCATCGCCGGTTGCTCGACGAGGTTGCGGGCCATGCCCTCGATGCCGGGCTGTTGCAGCGTCAGGATCTTCTGCACCAGTTCTTTCTTGGCCGGCG
>Ga0307508_10000737_pt1 | contig 38790 bp, 42 predicted proteins | sample 9_EM_MG_FD_203089 | JGI IMG/M metagenome (GOLD analysis project Ga0307508, IMG submission 203089) | Populus trichocarpa ectomycorrhiza microbial communities from riparian zone in the Pacific Northwest, United States - 9_EM | ecosystem: Host-associated > Plants > Roots > Unclassified | place... | reverse complement strand
TTTTTTTTTTTTGTTCATTCATTACTCGTGTGCGACCTAGCTAGATCATGACGAGATTACAACTACCGTTTCCCCGCCGCAAACCGCGCTCAGGCGGCGCCGTGCAAGCATCCCTTTGCCCTCCGCCCAGGTCTATCCCTCGAAGTAAAAGAAGAAGCACCAAAGAAAAAGAAAAAAAAAACACATAAGAGAGACATAGGAAATTCGTGACCGTCCCCTACTCCGCCTCCGCCGATGCCATGAAGGTGGGGGTGGGGAGGAAGAGCGGGGGCTCCTCTACCTCCATCCCCAATGCCTCTGCCTCCGTCCTCCTCTCCTCCTCCCGCCCCGCTCTCTCCTGGATCTCCCACTCCGACACCTCGCTTCTGGTGTCTTCTTCCACAGCCGGGACTGTTTTCCCCACCTCCGTGGAGGCGAGGAAGTCCAGTACAACCCGGCTGCACCTCTGGTCAGCGAAGAGCTCGTGGGCCTTCCACCACCGTCTCCCCTTCCCCGTCTCCTTCCACACCTCCTTCCACAGCATCCTCTGCTCCTTCCTCCACCTTGGGCACCCTTTCAAAAGGTGCTCTCTCGTCTGTTTGGGATGTGGGCGCCACCAGCACTGGGCAGTCAGCCGGAACTTCGTCCAATGAAGGTACTCGCCCGTGCTACAGTGTCCCGTCTTCAGCTGGTAGAACCGTTTGGCTAGCCGTTTGGCGCTCCCAGCAACCGTGCCGTCGGGTCTCTGGCTCGTCGGCATCCTGTACTTCTTCTTGGAGGTCCTGCCTCCAGCCCACTGCCGCGCCTCCGCCCATTTCTTCTCCGAGATCTCCCGTCTGATGTTGGCGAGGGATCTGGGGCGTACCCCTTCTGGCCATTCCACCCCTGGGGTGTCTGGCTCGTCTGCCGCGAGCTTGGCCCACCTGTCGGCCTGCTCGTTCCCTTCCACCCCTTCGTGCGCCGGGCACCACCTGATCTCAATGGTGATGTCTGGCTCTGCTCGCCGTAGCGCGGCGATGTGCTTTCTCGCCTCCAATGCATATTTCTGCCCCGGTCCTGGCTCATCGGATGCCATCCTCTTGATTGCTGCCTGTGCATCGGTGAAAATGGTGACGTGCTTTGGTGCCGGGGTCCTTTTTGCCGCGGTTTCCAGTGCGCGTGCCAGCACCGCACATTCTGCGTCGTAGGCCTGCTGGTTGAACCCCATGTGGGTTTTGATGCCTTCCCAGGTTCCGCTGTTCTTCCATGCCACCGCGTATCCAGCAGCCTTGTTCTCCAGCTGTGACCCATCAGTGAAGAAGACAAGTCCTGGCCTCTTCTTTTCTGCCTCCCTCTTTGCCTCCTCCCGTTCTTCTTGGACCAGTTCAGCATCGAAGGATTCCGGCTCCTCCAGCAGGACCGTTCACTCCGTCTCCATCCAGGTGTAACCTAGAGCCTTCGACAGCCTCTTTGTTACACCTGAATATTCCGAACCCATAGAGTATCTAGATTACTTAGCAAAAAGAGTAAAGAACGGGGCTGGGGGGTGACCGATGACGGATCTAGAGTCTAGGCCGGAGATAAAGGAACGGAGTTAGCTTATGGCCGAGACCGGCCATAAGGGGTAAACTCCGGGAGGAGGGGTCAACTTGCAAACGAGCGGACAAACTAAGCAGGCCCTGGTTGGGCTCTCGAAAGAGGGGAACCACGTACGGGTGGGTCTGGGTCCCTGCGGGAGAGACCACGTACGTGCGGCCTGGGGTTAGTACCCCGCTCGGACGCATGAAGAGCTCATCTCCCTTATCTACACCCCGGCTATGAACAATGGTCCACCCACGGGGTCTATGCACCTCGGAGGAATCATAACCCAAGTCACCACTTCTCACGCTGAGTCACTAGATCTCACGACGGCTTCCTTTAGAATAAAAGGAAGGGGTTTCTCGTCCCGACGGAGGAAAATCAGTACGAACATCACTCACCCACACTAGCGAACCAAACCCCTCGAAACCACACACAAGATCTAAGATTATTCCGTTGTGAATTATCGAAAGTAGCCTGATTACCTTTTGATTCTCTTACACTCTGGTTACGGGACAACCCCAGTGTCACACTATAATCTTTGATCCAAAAATCACCCTACTTTCTCAAAAGGAGACCAGCACATGCCCTCCTTCGAACAAGACCATTACTATCTTCTCGAACTCTCCAACATGCTTGAGCCAACGTCACAATACTCGCTCGACTACACATTCTCCTCGATCGACAACGAAATCGCAACTTACGAGCTGTGGGAGGAAGACATCGACGGTCCTAGGCCTTCAGAAGAAGAAATCGACTGTACTCCACAAAACTGGTACACTCAGTACTGGTTCAATTGCGCAATCAACAACCTAAGCGCCGATCTCGACGGATACAAATTCCGCGAAATTTGCGACTACACTTTCGGCGGTTACGACGAAACGATCTACACCGGGCACCTCCTGGATTTATATTAGGAAAATGTCCACCACCTCAGACTTCAACATGCTTCGTTTGGAGGCACCGAGAGGCCTGCTGCAAATTACCAATGACGAAGAACCTCGGGAAGACGCGTTGGAGGTCGCCAATCCAGCCGCGTGGATGCGGGTGGTAGCCAATCATCAGCAACAAGCGGAACATGATCTACGCCAGCTACTGGACGCCTGCAGCACCACCATGGATCGAACCGACCGACGCATCCGAAGGATTGAAGCCGCTTACAATTGGTTGGCCCAGGGTGCCCAATATGTTTACGAACAAATGGAAGCCAAGGAGCAGATTTCAGGCGACTGGGTAAGAAACGAGCTCATGGTAACAGCTAACGCATACCAGGCCTTTACCCGACAAGTCTGGGAAGCCATCATCGAGCACACCAAAACGACCGAAATGCAACGTATGCACGAAGCGACCCAGGTGGCCCGAATGCACGACGCAGTGGCATTCCTATCCGAAGCAAACCTGGCCCAGAACGTGCACCTTGCGGAGTTTCAAGGTAATGTGGAGAGATGGGCCGCTGACCACCAGCGGAAGGTGGAAACCCTGGAACAACAACGGAACGAGGACCGACAGCGGATGATAGGGCTGGAACAACAGCTGGCCAAGGCTCAGAACGAACTTATGCGGGTGGCCACTGGAGTACCCTTACCCGCCACGCCAATAGAGCAAACGTGACCCGCGGTCCGAGGACCCGCAGCCACCCCCATGACCCGCCTTACGCTAGGAAGCCCCCTGCTAGGAGGATCCCCGAGGCGCAGAAGTTCCCCGGCACTCCCAGCCATAGGAGGAGCAGGAGGAAGAGGGACCCCACCTAGGCCTCCTCAAAGAACGGCACCACCCTCTTCACCCCTGCCCTCCCTGTCGCCACCCCCCAGCGAAAGCAACGGCAACTTGTACGAACGGAACCTCCCAGCAGGCAGACCCCCTCCAAACGCGGGGGAACCCACCCCAGCCCAGCTGGCTACCATGCTCACACCAGAAGAAATAGCACGGCTGGTAGGGGCAGGAATTGCGGCGGCTCAAGTCCCAGCACGGCCCGCGGAGGCTCAGATCCGGACCTCCCGGTTAAAAATGGAGAACCCGGATAAATTCGACGGAAAGACCACGACCTCCTTCAATCAGTGGTGGGAATCCGTCACAATGTTCCTGGGATTCTACCCGGAGACGAGCGACCGCCAAAAAATCGCGTGGCTGGGAACGCTTCTAACCAACACGGCCAAGGCATGGCACCTCAACCGATACCGAGACCTGGGTGAAGCCGATACCTGGGTAAATTACGCAGCAGCCATCCGAGCCGAGTACCAAAATGAAAGGGAAGCAGCCGACGCTCAGCTGAAACTCGGGCAGCTAAAGTATCAAGGGTCCATTCGTTCCTACATGACGGAATTCCAAGCCCTCAACAACTTCGCCCGGGCTTCAGGGGAGAGACTTAGGGAAAAAGTGGACATGGCGATGCCAGACAGCATATTGGACATGAGGTTCAATCAGAACGAGGAGGACCCCATCAACGATGAAGGCTTCCTCCAAGCCACCTACCGGGCAGGGGTACAAGTGGAGAAGAAGAAGGCCCTCCGAGCAGCTAAGGAGGCGATTCGAGCGGGGCTTACCCCGGCGAAAGAGGGAAAAACGGAGGACCAGTCTCTGGAAGGACGACGGAAAGAAGAAAAACCGCCCAAGTCAAAAGAACCGCGGTCGCGGAAAAAGGACGAGTGGGAAACTACCGGCGCGGCCCTGAAAGGAGTCCCCCAGGCAGAAATCGACCAGCACAAGAAAGTCCCGGACGGCTGTTGGCGTTGCGGCAGAACGGGACACCGAACATACGACTGCTTTTCTTTCCAAACGGTAAAGGGAACCCCATTGCCACCGGCCCCGTGGAAGGCTGGAGCAGTAACAATAACCGAACCCGTCCGAAACCCCACGGAGAAAAGGAAGAGGGGGGAAGAACACGAGGATCTCCCTGCCGCAAAACTCCAGAAGGTGGCCGCGGTCGAAACAATGGAGGCCACCAACATGTGGGCAGACTCCGACGACTCGGATTTTTAGGAGACCGGGCCCCGCCGCAGCCTGAGGTCTTCCTGAAGATATGTGGAGCGTCTAGGAAAAGAAAGAGTGAGGAATCAAGGGCTGAGACCCCACTCAAGAAGCCTAGGAACCCCGCAAGCGGCGCCCGGCCAGTGATTACCATAGCCCTCCACCACCGGGAAAAGATTTATCAAGTACGGGCACTACTGGACACCGGATGCTCAGTAGCGTTAATCAACGAACGGACGGTGGAAACCCTCGGTTTGGGGAAAAAACCACACCAACAAGCCAGGGTTATCGAAAACTTTACGGGAGGAAGAGTTGCGGGAGTAGGACAATTCTATACCGAACCCCTACGCTTGCAGCACCGAAAACACTTCCCAAAAGAAATTTTTGAGATATCACCTATGGAAAAAGGAATCGATATATTCCTCCCATTTAAATGGGTCGAACAGCACCCCCCACAGGGAACTTGGACTACGGAGGAAATCCGGTTTAATAGTCCATCTTGTTTGGAACGGTGCACCAAATACGAAACCAACGAATTCGCCCCGACGTGGGACGAATCGGTGGTAACGGATCCAAAAGCTCAGACCATAGGATACGTGGGCACCGTCTCCGAGGACCCCCTTGGAAATGTACCACTAAAATTCCGGCAATACCTGGGGATTATGAGCCAAGAAGCGGCCGAGCGGCTTCCAGAGCACCGGCCTTACGACTGCAAAATCGATCTCAGAGAAGGAGCAACGGCGCCTTGGGTACCCATCTACCCGCTATCGGAGGTGGAACTCCAAACCCTCCGGGAATGGCTAAAAGAAATGGGAAAAACAGCGAAAATAAGGAAATCCACGTCCCCCGCCGGATCTCCAATTCTATTCTTTCCAAAACCAAATGGACAAGGACTAAGATTATGTGTCGACTATCGAGGATTGAATGCGGTGACCATCCCCAATCGCTACCCACTCCTGCTGATGCAAGAATTGCAGGACCAGGTCCAAGGGGCGCAATAGTTCACCAAAATGGACCTAAAAAATGGATTCAATCTCATCCGCATCCGGGAAGGCGACGAGTGGAAAACAGCGTTCCGAACGCGCTACGGACTCTACGAATTCCAAGTCATGCCCTTCGGGCTGACAAATGCGCCGTCTACGTTCCAAGACATGATGAACCACGTTCTCTCTGACATACTGGATGTTGGAGTAATAGCATACATGGACGACATCCTGGTATACGCCCGCACCGAGGAAGAGCATGACGACTTGGTCAAAAACGTATTGGAAAAACTGCAACAAAACGGATTAGCAGTTTCCCCCGATAAATGCGTGTGGAAGGTCCAGGAAGTGGAATTTCTCGGCTATATGATCGGTCGCAATGGCATCAGGATGTTCACAGGAAAGGTGGAAGCGGTCCTGAGCTGGAAAACTCCGGAATCGATAACGGAGGTTCAATCCTTCCTAGGGTTCGCCAACTTTTACAGACGCTTCATCAAAGACTACTCAAAAGTGGCTAGACCCCTAACCGAGCTAACTAAGAAAACCGGGACATGGATCTGGGGAACAGAAGCAGAATTAGCGTTTAACGATCTGAAGAAACGGTTCACCATGACCCCAATACTAAGGCACTTCGACCCCGCAAAACCAGTCATCATTGAAACAGACGCCTCGGATTTTGCGATCGGAGCAGTCCTGTCTCAACGCGACGAGGAAAATCGCCTACACCCAATAGCGTTCCACTCAAGAAAGTTCTCCCCGGCGGAAATCAATTACGAAATCCACGACAAGGAACTTCTCGCTGTGGTGGACACATTCAAACATTGGCGGCGATACTGCGAAGGGGCGGAACACCAGGTACAAGTGTTCTCGGACCACCAAAATCTAGAGTACTTCACCACTACAAAAGTACTCAACCGACGGCAGGCGAGATGGGCCCAGGAACTGGCCGTAATCGACTTCAAAATCTATTACCGGCCGGGAACTCAAAATGGGAAACCAGATGCATTGTCAAGGCGTTCGGAGTACCGCCCTGGAAAAGGGGGGATAGAAAACCAGCCAATAACGACGGTTTTGGGAAAAAATCACTTTGAGGAACGGCGGGGTTGTTCCCTCATATGCTCATCAGCCAGGATGACCTCGCTCCCCACAAGAAGATGGTCGGAGGAATTCCTATCAGAGGTCAAGGAGGAAGGGAAAAAAGACGAGGCCTACAAACAGGCCAGGAAACAGGAAGCGGCGGCGGAAGAACTGTCGCCGAAAGACCGAAGGGTCAGGGAATGGAGTTACGAAAACGACATCTTGTACCGACGGAATCTGCTCTGGGTGCCAAGCGGATTGGTACAGAAGATACTGAAATCCGAACACGACACAAAGATAGCCGGACACATGGGGCAGGATAAGACCATTGAGCTGATCCGACGAAACTTCTGGTGGCCAAAGATGAACGAACGAATCATCGACTTCGTCAAAAGCTGCCCCGAATGCCAGCAGAACAAGGCAACCCGGCACCAGCCTTATGGCCTGATCGCCCCGTTGGAGCTACCGTACGCCCCTTGGCAATCGATAGCGATGGACTTCATCACGGAGCTCCCCCTCTCGGGCAAGTGCGACCAGCTATGGGTTATAATTGACCGGTTCACCAAGATGGCACACTTTTTGCCGTTAAAAAAGGAAAAAAAGACAGCGGCCGATTTGGCGGTCATCTTCGCCAGGGAAATATGGAAACACCATGGCCTCCCGGTGGATATAGTGTCAGACCGAGACTCCAGGTTTACCTCAGAAACCTGGAAGGAGTTCCTACAACTTTCAGGCATCCGGCCCCGCATGTCCACAGCCTTCCACCCCCAAACCGACGGACAGACCGAGCGGCTCAACCAAACGATTGAGGCCTATCTACGGGTGTTCATCAACAAGGAACAAGACGACTGGAAATGGCTGCTACCAATGGCTGAGTTTGCATACAACAACTCGGCCACCACGGGAAATGGTATGTCCCCGTTTTACGCTAACTACGGCTTCCACCCCATGGCGGTGGGCCCCGCGCTCTCCGAACCCCTCAACCCGGCTAGCACGGTATACGACCACTGGATGAAGGCGGTGCACGACAAAGCGAGAAAAGGGCTGGAAGAAGCGCGGGAACGGATGCAGCGGTATGCGGATCCGGGAAGAAGGGAACCTCCGGTGTACCAGGTAGGAGACCTGGTGATGCTCAGCGGCCGCAACATTAAGACACGCCGCCCTACGAAGAGGCTGGACCACAAAAATCATGGTCCCTTCCAAATCGAGAAAATCGTCTCCCCCCTGGCCGTTCGTCTCACACTACCTCGGAAGTAGAAGATCCACAACGTCTTCCACGTATCGCTACTCGAACCATATCGGACAAGCGAGCACCGAGCCCCTTCGGACCCCTCGAAGGTGTTACGAGAGGCAGACAACATTGAACAGTCAGAGGAATACGATGTGGAGGAAGTTATGTCCTCGGTCGAGCAGGGTCGGGAAAATAACAAACGAATCTTATACCTCGTCAAATGGCTCGACTATCCGGACTGCAAGGACTGGATGGAGGAACCATTCGATAACTTCTCGGAAGGAGGTCTCGAAAAACTCCAAGAATTCCATCAACGAAATCCGGACGCGTCAAAAGACTACCGGCTCGCGGAACTATAGGAACCATCCAACTTTCGGAATAAGGAACCAGCGGGCTGGACCCGGGCCACAGATGCACCCCGCCCCCGACAGCGCAGGCACTCCTCGGCACGCCCACGAAGGGGCCTCTACCCGGACCCTGGTTACAAGCACAAAGGGCACTACGGCTCTCTCCGTACGAAAAGAGTTCGGTCCGACACGACCCCGGAACTGAAGTCCGAAACGAAGATCGTTTTCTTGAGGAAAAGACCCGCTTCTCGGGCATGAAACAAACGGGACCTCACCAGTCAAGCGCCTGGGCCAAGGAGCAGCGGAACAGCGAGGTACGGAAAGTCAGTCCCGAAGGCGCGGCCACTCCTTGACACACTTTGCGGCCCGTAGGGCTTAATCAGGCGGGTCCCTATCTGGAAGCCGGACAGCCCGAGACCAACCGGTTCGCTGCGCTACGTCTCTGAAGATCACCAGCGTCGGACTGGGGCACGACGTTTCGGAACGAACCCACCGAGGTAAGAGTACCCACCAGCCTACTCTGAGGGCCCAGCCATCTCGACGGATTACAGAGGATGTCGAAAGACTATATGACCTGATCCGGTGGCTGGGAGGGCTGCAGGGGAGGAGGACTGCAGTCCATGACGCTGAAGGGAACACAGCGTTGAAAGAAATCCTACGATCACAGAAAGAGAGGGCTACTTAGATAGAAAGAAAAATAGGCACTTCGGGACGAAGCTAAAGGGGAGGGAAGGTAGTGTTACACCTGAATATTCCGAACCCATAGAGTATCTAGATTACTTAGCAAAAAGAGTAAAGAACGGGGCTGGGGGGTGACCGATGACGGATCTAGAGTCTAGGCCGGAGATAAAGGAACGGAGTTAGCTTACGGCCGAGACCGGCCGTAAGGGGTGAACTCCGGGATGAGGGGTCAACTTGCAAACGAGCGGACAAACTAAGCAGGCCCTGGTTGGGCTCTCGAAAGAGGGGAACCACGTACGGGTGGGTCTGGGTCCCTGCGGGAAAGATCACGTACGCGCGGCCTGGGGTTAGTACCCCACTCGGGTGCATGAAGAGCTCATCTCCCTTATCTACACCCTGGCTATGACCAATGGTCCACCCACGGGGTCTATGCACCTCGGAGGAATCATAACCCGAGTCACCACTTCTCACGCTGAGTCACTAGATCTCACGACGGCTTCCTTTAGAATAAAAGGAAGGGGTTTCTCGCCCCGACGGAGGAAAATCAGCACGAACATCACTCACCCACACTACCGAACCAAACCCCTCGAAACCACACACAAGATCTAAGATTATTCCGTTGTGAATTATCGAAAGTAGCCTGATTACCTTTTGATTCTCTTACACTCTGGTTACGGGACAACCCCAGTGTCACACTCTTGCCCAGCGCCGTTGGTGTGCTGACAATCCCCCTGGCCCTCTCTCCCTCCGGAAGGCTCAGCAGCCGCAGCTCAAACCGCCGCTGCCTGTTCTCCAGCTGATTGGTTGCTGGCCTGAGCCCGGATTCCATTGAGAGAGCTCCCAGGTTAGTTGTCTGGAAGGCTCCCGTTGTCGCCCGTGCCTGTTGGTTGACCAGCAATTGCAGCTCCTCTGTACGGCCTGTCGTGCCACGAGCGTTTCCTCCTTTCCACCACAGCTCGGCTCCGAACATGGCGATGGCCTGGACGCATGCTGTCATGATTCGCCTGCAATTCGCCGGGGAGAGGCCCATGCGCCCTGTGAGCCGTCGCAGACGCGTCATCGTGTTCCTTCCACTCTTCAACCTGGTGGCATGGTGTTCCTTCAGCGTGAGTTGCAAGTCCAACCACACCCCCAGCCACCTCGTTGCTTCCTTGTTGAAAGGGACCTGTCGTCCCCCACTCTCACTTTGGCCTTTGCCTCTGTGCCTTTCCTCTTTCTCCAGAACATAGCGGCTTCTGTCTTCCCCTGGTCAAAGGCCACCCCGTTTTTCCCGCCCCACTCCATGGCCGCTGCTGCTGCTGCTGACAACCTGTTGGCCACTTCCTCATCATTCCTCCCTTCCGCCCACCATCCGATATCATCCACAAACGATAGTCTGCTGATACCCAGGGCTGTCTTTTCCACCGCCTCGAATATTCCTGACAGGTAGGTGATGAACAGGATAGACGCCGCTGGGGAGCCCTGTGGGATCCCGGTGTCCACTGCGTTTGGCTCCCCACCTCACCATCCAGCACCAGTTTGACCTTTCGTTCCGACATGAAGCTCATTGTCCACCTGATGAGGTCCGCTTCCACTCCCAGTTCCTCCATTCGCTTTCCCAGGAATGTCTTGTCGACGTTGTTGAACGCTGACTTGACATCCATAAAGAGGGCTCCCGCCACTATGCCATTTGCCCATGCTTGTTGCGTCCGGTTCATCAAGATGGCAACTGCGTCAACTCAGGACCTCCTCTTTCGGCATCCAAACTGCCCTTCGTGCAGGCCCCTGCTCTGCTCCAGGTGGTCCGCGATGAGATGGGCAGCCGTGCGCTCCAGGAGTTTGCTGACCACATCCAGCAGCGAGATCACCCGGTACGCCCTCACTTTGGAGTAGTCTGGCTTCCCCGGCTTGGGGATGACCACTCCCTTGGCCGTTTTCCAAATGCCCGGGTGTATTCCCAGTCGGATGCACGCATGCACCAGCTGAGTGATCCGCTGCTTGTCCCATTGCCAGAACACCTTGACGATGCCCGCCGAGATCCGATCGTCCCCGGGTGCTGACGTGTTGGCCGCTGCCCTGAGGAGCGATCCAACGAGCCTTGCATCCACCTTCTTGAAGGCTTTGCCGCCGTCTGCTGGGAAATACTGTCCTGGCGGTGCCTGTGGAAAGTGGGCCTGGAGGATTGCCTGCTCGCGTTCCCAGTGGCCCTCCGCAATGGTCCCGTCCTCCCGAATGAGTGCCTGGCCCGTCTTGTCTATCTGGGGTAATGTGTACCTCGCCGCCGTCCAGACCTTGTTGCCGTCCGCCTCTTGTAGAAACCGGTTCCAACAGTCCCTCTTCGCCTTCCTTATTGCCCTCTGGAACTCCCGTCTTGCCGCCTGTACCCGTGAGATCCCAGCCACCCTCCACTTCCTCCTTGCTCTGCCCAACTCCTTCCTCAGCTCCTTGAGGTCCGGGTTCCACCAAGTCTTTGACCGCGAGCACCACCTCTTCTTCTTTGCATTCTGGTCCAGCGTTGCAGTCATTGCCTCGTGTAGCGCCCCTGCCACCTTCACCACCTCCTCTTGACTACTATCATCTGTTAGGATGGGGGTCTGGCCTGCCGTCCCAATGTAACACTCCCTTGCCCGCCTCCTCCTCTCTTGCACCTTCTCTTTCTCCTCATCGTCCTCCTCTTTCATGGGGTCCCAACTGCTTATATCCCACCCTGTTGTCTCCATGCTTGTGTCTGCCCGTGGGTGGGGGTTGCCTAGCACCTCCCACGCGATGAGCTCATGGTCTGACCCGGTCGCCTCCTCTCGAAGCAGGCACCAGTTCAGTTCCACGTTCGGCGAGGACAGGGTGAGGTCAATGATGGAGTGGATTTCCGCCCCTGGCCCCATCCTCGTGGCTTCCTCCGTGTTCCATACGAAGAGGTTTTCGTTCTCGATGAGCTGTTCCCAGAAGATGTGGTTCCTGTTGCGGGTCGATCTTGGGTTCCACATCTTGCTGTGTGCATTCATATCTCCGGCGATGATTACTCTTTGGAGTCTGGCGATTTCCCCCCAAACAGCGCGCTGCGCTGGCCGGGTCGCCTCACTTCTGTTGCCTTGGTCATACACGTTGGCGATGATGATAGCTTCCCCACCTGGGGGAACCACCTCCACCACCTGCGTGTAGTTCTGGCATCCTCGCGTCAATTCTTTCAACTCCATCACCCGGCACCCTGAGGCCCGGTTGATGGCAATCCAACACTTCGCTGGCACGTTTTCCTCCCCCCTGATAAAGGTGAAGATGGGGTGGAACTGTGTGCCGTCCTTCTCCTTCTCTCCCCTGGGCTCCTGGATGAGCACCAAATCCACTCCCCTCCTAACTGCCAATTCCAACACCGCCTCCATCACCTGGCCCCCCCTGGAACAGTTATGCTGCAGCGCCTTTAGCAGCGTTGGTTCTCTGCGGTTCGCCATTATTCAGCTACAGGTGGGGTGGTGCCACTTGGTTTCATCTCAGTATCCATTTTGTTGTCAATACAGTCGGCCGCGGGCGGGTCTCCAGCAACACGGTGGGGGTGGGAGAGCTCCCGGATCTGGCGCTCCTTCTTCGGCTCCAGTCGTGGGGTGGCTGCGTGCCCCCCTCTAGCGATCTCGATGGCCACGCCCTTTGCCTTGCATCTGCCATCTTGAGTGGGGTGGTTGCCTCCGCAGTTTGGGCACTTCATCGCTGTGTGTGGACAGATCTTGCCTTGTCTGCCGCAGATCACCACCTCACATTTGTGCTCCTCAGTGCGGTGAGGTCCCGCACAGATCACGCATACAGGTGCCCCCCCCTGGTGGCAGCAGAACTTGCTGTGTCCCCATTGGCTGCATCTGCTGCACAGTGTGTCTGCCCTGTCCGCAATATAGGGCATGGCCCTGAACTTGACACCCGCCACCCACATTTCGGTAAGTAGCTTCTTCCCTACCACCTTGCTGCAAACCTTGAAGACCACCGAGGCAGCGTCCTGTGGCAGCCTTCCCTTCTGGTAGTATTGCTCGATGATCCTCTTGGACCGCATCCACCGCATCGAGAACGGCGGAACCACCACCCCCTCGTTTTCGGCCTCGATTTGCTCGCGCAACTCTGCCCGCCCGGACTCACCACCGTACTGTCCATACAGGACCAGGATCTTGAGCTCCGCCCAGGTCTCACTTGTGACCACATTGATAATCGCCTTGTCTGCCCGCCGAGCCGCTTCGATGATTTCCTTCTTGAAGTGGAGGAGCATTGCTGCTGAGGCCTCCGCCCGAGCCACTATGGTGAGCCTTCCCTGCACCGAGATCCTGAACGCCTCCATGCGGACGTGGGGGGGGGGCGACCTTGCTGAGCGCAATGTTGACCTGTGCCGCTGTACTCGCTGCCACCGCTGCGTCTATCTGCGGGGCTCCCACCGACCTCTCGAACAGGATTGCCCGCTCGTCCCATGGGATGCTTCTCATGGTCCGTTCCAAGCCCGTCAGCTCTTTGGCCACTTTGCCTCCTCGGCCAACCCGGTTAAAACCCCCCCCTTCCGTCTGCGGGAGAGCTGCCGCCACGGCCGCTCTCTGTACCCAGTTGCCTTGTTGCAGTTACAGCACTGCCTGCGGATCCCTTGACACTGTCCACTGCCGGACCTGCTGCTGCCGTTGGCGTAGCTGCTGAAGGGCCCGCTGGGGTGGCGGAGCGATGCGCGGGTCCTGTCCTTCCTGCCAGAGCTCCTCCACTGCCCGCATGCCTGCCAGATGGGCTATCCTCTGCGCTGCTTTTTCCCCATCTTCGTCGGACACTGGGAGGGCCTTGATCAGGTTGGCCACGTTCCCATAGACCTTCCATTCCTCCCTAGTCAGGTCTCGCGCCTCCCACCTGCTCTGGGCCTCCACCTTCCTGGCCAGCTTCTCCTCCTCCCGCTTCTCCCTCTCCTCCCACCTCACCTCCTCCCTCGTTGCTACCGCCCTCGCATCCTCCACCCTTCTCTCCTCTGCCTTCCGCTTCTCCTCCTCCCTCTTCCCCATGGCCTCCGCCTCAGCTGCTGCCGTCTCCGGGCGCTTCAGTATCGACCGGAGACAGGCTGGGGCGCTGGCTCCAACTTCTGGGGTCTGGGTATGGGTCTCCGCCTTTTTTCTTGCCTCGTCGACCGCCGCCTGCCGCTGCAGCTGCTGGGGGGATCCTTTCAGCTTGCGCGATGCTGCTGCACCTGGCGGTGCGGTGATCAGCACTGCTTTTGCCTTGCCCTTGTCCTTTTTTCCCCCCCCCTCCGTCCGTGCTGGTGCCAGGGTTGGCACGGGTGCGTCCAGCCCCGTCGCGTGCTGTGACGTGAAGAGGCCCTCCCGCTCGATTCCCTCCATGGCACCACCGTCACCCTCCTCCCTCGTGACCTCCTGTGGCACTCTGGACAACGTGGGCACCGTGGCCACCAGTCAAGAGGCGCAGAGGCCCTCCAGTTCAACCCCTTCCATGTCGCTGAACTCCTCAATATCCTCTACCTCAATTCTGGTCATGACAACCCCCTTCATTTCCGCTGGGGGGAGAGCCTTCTGCTGGCGCTCAGCAGCCGTCCGCTGCACGCTCAGTGGCAGTGTGTCCGCCCTTCTCTCCTCCCATCTGGGCTCCAGCGGTTGGCGTCGCAGCTCCTGTTGCCGTTGCAGCGGTAACGCTGGGGTCTCGATTGCCGCCGCTACCGCAGCCAGTTTTGCCTGCCTTCCCACCTCTGCAATCTCTTTCCTGAATCCCTTCATCTCTCTCCCCAGGCTTTCCCACTGGGCTTGGTCCCGCTGAGCCTTGGTGCCCATGTCCATAGACAGGGCCATGAGGCCCTCCGCCAGCCTCTTTTCCATTGCCTCGACCCTCTCTGTCAGGCATGCCTCTCTCTCCCGTGCCATCTTTTCTCTCACCCCTGCCCACCTCTCCCTCTCCTCCGCCTTCTCCTCCCTCTCCGCTGCCCTCTCTTCTATACGCTTTTCCATCTGCACCTCCCTTGCTTCCATGCGCTTTTCCGCAAGCACAATAGCCACCAGGATCTCTGCCAGCCCTGCTCCATTTGACCAGCCGTGGGCTGGGATGCCCGCCAGCCACCTCGGTGGTGGTACCGCTCGTGTGGACTTCGAGGTGCCCGCTGCCAATGCCCGTTTTTTGTTCCCATTAGATGGGGTGACCAGCACTGGGGTCGGTGTAGCCCACCTAGCTGGCATGGGTGTTGGAGTGGTCGACCCCTCCGGACCCACCACGTCCTCCATTTCGTCCTCGCTCATACTGGCCACTTCCTTAGCCCAAACAAGGTTCGCCTCCTCCCTTCCTCCTGCCTCCTTGCTTCCCACCCTATTGAGCTCCTGGCCGCCTTCTGTTCCTGCCCCCTCACTGGAATCCCTGGCTGAATTCGGGGTCAAAGCTGATCCCACCTGCTGGGGGCTACTGGCCGCTGCAGAGAGGGAGCGCGCGAGTGCTCCCCTCATGGACTGCTTGCCCGTAGTCGCAAAGAAATTATCATCGTCACGCATGTTGTTGTCGCAACCATTGCCACACCGGAAAAACTCCTGTGTGCTCTGCTGCTGTCCAGCGCCCGCCGCGGCGCGCTTGAAGTTCGGTCTGCCTTTGTCCTTCCCCTCCCACTACTTCCCCTCCTCCTCGCTCTCCAGCTCTGAGAGGTCGCTGCTCTCGGCATCGCTTTCCACATCCTCCATTTCTTCCTCCCTGTAGGTTTCCTGGTCTCCCACCTGCTCCGCCAGAAGGTGGGTACCGATGTGGTCTGCCACCAATGGGGCTGCCTCGGTCGATTCGGTCCCTCCGCCGGACATCGTGATGTCCATGAGGTCTGATTTGCGTAAAGTTCTGGTTTGTCGAGCGAAAGGCTTGGCGATTTTTGACGTTGAGTTTCGTCCGTGGTGTGTTGGTTTGTATCACTACCTAAGTGAGGGGCCTTTGGGGCGCGAAAGGCGTATCTAGAGACGGAATAGGGTGTACAAAAGGGGCTTAGCGCGGGCGTTGGTCCAGATAGGGTTAGTCAGCTCGTGGGACTCTTAAGCGAGTCCTTCTCGGGTTTTTTTTCCCTGTCCCTTCCACATCACGCGACCGTGGGGTCCAATACTTTTTTTCCTGCCCATCACCCTTTTTCTTCGTCCGTCTTATGACCCGTACCTAGTCTTCCTAGTGAGGGGGCTTGGCGGCAAGAAAGAAAGATAGAGAGAATATCGGGGAGTTGGGTGGCCGAAAGAGGACTAGCTCGGGCGTGGGACAAAAGGGGTTAGTTAGTTGCGAGGACTCTTTAGCGAGTCCCTCGTCGGTGTTTGTTCCGTGTCCCTTACACCTCACACGATAGAGGGTCCAACTTTTCTGTGTCATCACCCCACCACCTTTTTCTTGTCCGTCTGTGACCCGTGCCGAGTCGTTCCATCCTCACTAGCTTCACTATTCCCCCTGCCATTTACCTTCCTTCACCCACTCGTCCCATCACTCGCGCCCCCCTCCCCCCTCCCCCCTCAAACATAACCAGACTACGTACATCTTCCTTCCTCCCCTCTCTCCACTTGACAGTAGGTTCAGCCCTGCCCCCTCATGTTCTTTTGGCTTTTCTAATTGCACCTTGGCCTGCTAAGCCGAGTGAGAAACCAACGTCGAGTCAAGATGTTCAACTTCGTGCTGAAGCGAGCTACGTACCAAGCTGTCCGCCAGCCAATCCACCGCTACTGCAACTGCGTGTCCCTACACTCGGCCCATGACGGCCAGCGCGGTGGTGGCGCCGGGGTCGTCGTGTTTCGCGAGTTTTGCGCTGAGTTGGAAAAAGCGAGGCGTGGGTGGGAAGAACAGAGGCGCCAAGAAAACGATCGTTTGCAGAAGGCCAGGCTCCAAGAAAACGACCAGTTGCTAGATCGTTTGCAGAAGGCCGCCGACGATCACAGGAACCACTGCGAGAAATTGTGTTCCGAAATTGGAGACCTTAAGGTATAACCACTCTTCCTTGGAACTTTTTGTTTAATGTATGTTGACAATTATCTGGTAGATGCATGCTATGGGCCTCAAGGATGCGAAGTTGCGTCTTGAACAAAATTTCAACGTACACGGTGGTCTAGGTATGTTGATACAACCTTTGATATGACTGTATGTCTTACGTCTTCAACCATAGAGCGTATCGTTTTCCATGCGTCTTTGGAACACCAGCTCAAGCGGGAGCTGCGGAAGGCCGGAGTCCAGAAAAAACTAGACCATCTAGCGGAACGGGAGGATTTTCAAGCCATTTTGCACAAGGAGGTTGCCGCGCATAAGCTTGTGTACGATGACGCATGGAGTTGCGTCAAGAATATCTACCATGAGGCCTCCAAACACGCCCATGGAAACACCGAGCCAATTGTTCTTGATAGACGCTACTACACGCCGAATGAACTGGTGGTCTTGACTGCGTTTTTTCGGCTGCAGGAAAAGTGGAGCGGCGCCCTGGAGTGGAAGGAAAATTGGGGAGCAGAGGAGGTTTGAAGGGGGCTTCTTGCCTGCGGTGCGGTACGAGGTATGGTGAAGGAGGTACGCGACTCTGTTCGATAGCTTTCGGGGCGGTTGGCATATTGCGTTGCTTGTTGTGTTTTCTTTGTGGAAGGAACGGGTTGCAGCGTGTGCAGTCCCTTGGTCTTGTCTCATGACCAGACCATATGGCCTTAGCACCACTAAAGCGGCCCCGGCCATAGGGTCTGGTACATAGATAACTCAATCGAGATGGGAGAGTGATTTTTTTTGTTCGCCATCACCAAGCACAGCTCATGGGAGATAGAGAATACTGAGCCGAGTTCAGCGCAAGTTTCCCTGATTCCATAGCTATCGTGGTTGTCAAACGCGCAGCGATTTTGTTTTGGCCAAACAGTGTGTACCGTATTAACTCACGCAAGAAGCACTGTTTTTTTGGCGGTAAGCGCCGTCTTGGCGCCCAATAAGCGCGCACTAGTGCGCTTATGGCTAGCGCGCTGGAAATTTTTGAACGTCACGGGACTCAACTTTCGGCCGAGAGAAGACGTCTCACGACCAACAGAACCCACCACACAGCAAGGTGGCCACCAATGGGAGTTGGATCGTGACATTCGATAGAGGACATGTTATAGACGATATGGGAATACAAATACTGACAGGAGAGCTGGTGATACCAGGCCAGCATCCACGATCACGGCTCCCCGTCACCGGCGCGCCCCTGCTGTCGACTTCCCACCATCACCTAGACCCCGTGTTCACCACCCCTCCGTTCTCGACTCCCCTTTACCGCCTGTACCTGTCTACGAACTCTCAAAGATATTCTCTGCCGTCAGCTTACAGTCCACCGCCGAGGATGAGTTGTCTAGCAAGCCGGATCTCCGTTCCACTCTGACGTTCAGGCAGCGACCAGGCCCTTGTAAAAAGGCAGTCGGTGAAGCTCCACGATGGATTCCACCCCCAGGCGCGGAAGCACATCGCCACGCGGCGTATGGCCAGGCCGGGCATCGTCATCGAAATCCGATGGTGCCCAGCGCACAAAGGAGTCACTGGCAACGAGAAGGCGGACGAGTGGGCCAAGGCGGCAGAGCAGGCAGGCAACTACAGACCTATCCCACGATCGCTCACCAACCTCAAGCGGGAGATTTCGGAGAAGAAGTGGGTGGAGGCACGCCAGTGGGCGGGAGACCGGACCTCCAAGAAGTATCGCATGCCAAAGAGCCAGAAAACCGACGGTGCGGTGGCCGGTAGTACCAAGCGACTTGCCTCGCGGTTCTACCAGATCAAGACAGGGCACTGTCTGACCGGGCAGTACCTCAATTGGACGAAGAGCCGATCCACCCCACAATGCTGGTGGTGCCGATACCGGACGCAGACCCGGGACCACCTCTTCAAGGAGTGCCCGGAGTGGAAGCCGCAGCAGAAGATCCTGTGGGCGGAGGTGAAGAAGGAGACGGGGAAGTGGAAGGACCGGTGGAAGGTGCGGGACCTCCTGGCCGATGGGAGGTGCAGCCGGGCAGTGCTGGACTTTCTCGCGACCACAGATGTAGGCAAGCGGGTACCGGGGGAGGAGGATGACGCCGTCAGCGCGGTGTCTGAGTTGGAGGTGCAGGAGTGGTTGGAGGAGTAGGGAGCGGGGGCCGTGGAGCCGGACGTTGGGGGGGAACTGCCGCTGTTCTTGCCCACGCCTGACTTCATAGCGTCTGCTGGAGAGGGGTAGCCCGTTTCCTTTGTTTCTCTCATTTGCTCTTTTCCTTTTGTACTTCCCTTGGTGCACTTCACATTTTCTTGGGACAGGCCTGGGCGGAGGGCAAAGGGGTGCTAGCAATGGGCCACCACTGCGCGGACAGCGGACAGGAACTGGACTGTACATACTCTCGCCATGATCTCTATAGGTCGCATGCGAGTAATGATTAAACAAAAAAAAAAAGATGGATTCCACCCCCTGCAGCGACTGTCACGAATCTGGCATGACAGGCTCACCGGAGCCGCCGCCGGGACCGCCGTTACGCTCGCCACCCTGTGGGTCGTCCTCGTTTCCGCTGCCGCAGCCGCGGTTATCCTACGCGCCTAGGCGCATCATCCCGGTCCTGGGAAATATCGCTCCGGCAGCGATATTCCTCAGAATCCTTGACCCGGTCGCTGGCCGCCCGGGGTCCGATACGTGTGTGTATGTGTCTGCCTTACTCTACTTACGCCTCTCCTTCTCCGTATGGGTTTCCGGTTGTCTGCTTTCCTTGTCGCTGCTTTACTATTTGCATGTCTGCCTTGCTTTACTCTGTGTTATGTTTATTGCTTACCTTGTTGTACTCGCTCGTCTCCTTACCGTTTTGCATGTCTGCCTTGCGTTACTCTGTTACGGGAAGGAAAGGGCGAGGGCCAAATAGGATCATGTGTTCCTTTGGGGCGTGGCGAATGAGTCATGAGGAAGAAGGAACTGTGTCAGTCTTGCAGGCAAGCTGTGATTCCACAGAAGAAGGAAAAGGTATAAAGGAAGGGTGCGGTAGCTAGTCTGGAGATTCTTCTCCACGCAATCTATTATCTCTCTCCACAGACCTATCTCTCTACCTCCGTGAACCGGCGCTGCGACCACCACCCGTAAGAACCTCATAGAAATATAGCGAAGCCGAATACCGCAACGATACCACGCCGGGCGTGAGAAAGAGATAGCGAAGCCGAATACCGCAACGATACCATGCCGGGCGTGAGGAAGAGATAGCGAAGCCGAATACCGCTACAGCGAAGCCGAATACCGCAACGATACCATGCCGAGCGTGAGGAAGATACAGCAAAGCCTACGTTGCCTGTCGAGCTGGACGGAGTAGCGAGACAGGATCTTGACAGCGACACCTTCCCGAGCAAAGCGCTCGCGCTCAGTTGAATTCAAGCTGGGAGTTCTTGCCTGGGCTCAGCGCACGTGGCCTCCGAACTTATGGACTTGCTGGGGTCCTCAGTCTTGGTGCCAAACCCGCAAGCTAAGAAAGGAAGGGGAAGTGGAAAACCTAAGAAAGGATGGGGGAGTGGAAAGCTGCTACTACTAGCAGTGCGTCAGCAGCTGTTAGTACTGGTACAAGAAGAAGTGCGAGGTTGACTGCGACTACTCAGACCTACGTGTTGCAGTTCCCACAAATCACTGATGCAGAGGAATCTGACGAGGATGACGGAGTTGAGTATGACTTTCGTTGGCAGGATGGGGATCTTTAGTGGGATGTTCCTCCGGCCGAGGGGCGGCTCTCTTGGGTATGGTTGGGGACATCTTTAATCGACACCTTTTCGACCACATTTTCAACACCGGCTTTTCTCCTCCACCACATCTAAATTAAAAAGAAGATTGGACGGCGATAGAGCAGCATCGATAGTAGGTCCGCCCAATGCCCAAAAAAAAATAAAGGGCGTTATGAATTAAAATGTGGCGGTCAAATATGAGCAGTTTGTGTGGTGAGGGTCCTAAGATGTCGCCCTAGCGTCCACGCTAACAAGCGCACTAGCTATGTCTGGTATAGAGCTAAGCCGGTTTAGGTAATACGAGTGATGGTGAATGAAGCAAGAATAGAATGACTAACCAGAGTGCAAGGGGTGCATCACCAGTTCCAGTGATAACAGTGCCATACCGATGCCACCATAACAGTTTTTCGTTGACATCTATCTACCACTTGCTCTTATCCACCACCTGTCTGTGTCCTTTATATACACGTTCTGTAAATTCCTCTGTACCATAGCTCATTCCATCAGAGTACGCTTCTATTGTATGTTCACAGCGTTTGTAATAGCGGTGAATTGAGGCGGTAGAAACAGAGTCCAAAGCCTTGGGAACAGTGGCCCTTAATCCCTCGAAAGAATAACTGCAGTTCTCCCGCGAATACCATTTTGCTCCACACCAAAATCTCTCGATGAAATTTTGGATAGAAGATGCACAGGTGATTCACAGCAGCCAGCTCCTCCTCACGCGCCTCCTTTTTTTTCTTTAGTTTGGCCATTTGACAGCTCTCGCAGCACGCAGCTGTTGCATATGTTTACTGCCTTTGCCCGCAGCCATGACAGCACAACAAAGCTTCTCGAATCAGTATAGAGATAGCACGGACACGGCGCGAGGGTCCCGGTGGGTTATCGGTTCAGCTGATGTGTACTTCGGGGCAACGGTGTAAAGTTGTAAAAATCCGTTAAGTGATGGTACGGGTGCGAAAGGTCTGTCCCGGCGATGGTTATGGTGGTATTGGTCCCGAAGCCCCCGCATCGTGAGGTCTTACATGAAATTTCATCACTTAGTCATCATCATAATTCATCACTCGCTGCTTAGTCACTCGCCAAACGAATGTCGCCTATCATATGGGCAACCAGTTCTGGATTTCTTGAGAACGACAAGGGTGGGGGCGAGGCCGGGGTCACCAGAACCGGGGGGGGGAGAGGGAGGAGGGAGGTGCACAGTCTCCTTAAGTTACGCTTTCTTTCTCTCTGTCTTCACTTGTTACCTTCTCTTTCCTTTCCTACTGTCTTTCGCTATTTTTCCTTCCTTCTTATCTTGGGACAGGCCGGGGCGGGGGCAGGGGGAGTCGCCGCGAGCCGCTGGCGGACTGTTCGAGGGCGCAGCGGACGGCAAACGGGAAAGGACTGTATATAATATCGTCATGATCCAATAGGGTCGCACACGATCAATGAAGCATCATCATCATCAGCATATGGGCAACAACCAAGAGGCCTACGACGCAGAGTGCACTGCTCTTGCCCATACACTGGAGCTGGCAACGCAAAGGAGCACGGCCCCGGAACGAGTTACCATCTTTTCGGATACACAGGCAGCCATCAGGCGGATGGCATTGGACGAACCTGGCCCTGGGCAACAGTACACCCTCCAGGCACGGAAACACATCACCACACTATGCAGGGCTAGGAAGGGCGTCGTCATCAAAATCCGATGGTGTCCAGCCCACAAGGTAGTCGCTGGCAACGAGAAGGCCGATGAGTGGGCAAAGATCGCAGCAGGGGAGCCGAACACCTGCAGGGTGCAGTGGCTAAGCGCCTCAGGACGGGCGGAAGTGCGGGCGGCACCACTCCCATGATCCCTCGCCAGCCTCAAGCGGGAAATCTCGGAGAAACAGTGGGTGGAGGCACGTCAGTGGGCTGGAGGTCGGACCTCGAAAACGAAGTACCGCATGCCGAAGAGCTGGAAACCCGATGGCACGGTGGCCGACAGCACCAAGAGGCTCGCCTCGAGGTACTACCAGCTGAAGACAGGACACACCTGCACAGGACAATACCTGCACTGGGCCAAGGCCCGCCCCGATGCCCAGTGCTGGTGGTGCAAGTGCCCCTCGCAAACGAGAGACCACCTCTTCAAGGTGTGCCCGGAGTGGAAGATGCAGCAGAAGATTCTGTGGGCGGAGGTGCTCAAGGGAACCAACAGGTGGAAGAGAAGGTGGACGGTCCGGGACCTGCTGGCCGATGGGAGGTGTGGGCGGGTAGTGCTGGACTTCCTCTCCTCAACGGACGTGGGGAAACTGGCGCCACCACTGGAAAAGGAGGATGCTGGGGGTGAGGTGTCAGAGTGGGAGCTCCGGGAGCGCCGGGAGCAGGAGGAGCAGGGGGAGGAACCCCCGCTGTTCCTCCCCACCCCCTCATTCATGGCACCGGCCGGCGAGGAGTAGGGGACGGATCGCGCTCTTCTCTTGCTCTTTCCTTTGTCTATTTCTTTGGACGCGTCTACTTTCTCCCGGGACAGGCCTGGGCGGAGGGCAAAAGGGCTTGCAACGAGCCGCCACCGCGCAGACTGCGGACAGGAAAACTGGGCAAAATGTACGCAGCCATGATCTACCTAGGTCGAATGCGAGTATGATTAAACAAAAACAAAAAACCTGCCAAACCATGGCCGATGACATACCAATGCGAGACTCCCTGCCGGTTGCTGCAATTGAGCACTCGACAGCCAAAGATATCGAAAAGTGGAGCTGTAGGGAGTCACTGCAGCATTTGAATTCACGCGGCACCTTCGTTTCTGACCTGGATCAGGGGAAATTCCGGGAAGCTTGTATCAACGGCGACTTGTTTCTGTGTGCTGGTGGCACCGACGACTTCCGGCGCAAATGCGGCCCGTCGTTCGGACAGAGTTGCATTCTTGAAAAATTGGTGCGCAAAATTAAGGGTAACGGCAAGCGAGAACTGAAGAGTAAGCCCAGATGTTCCGCACCCACCCATGTATCTGGCTAATCCTGCAACAGGTTCGACGGGCCGCAGCGGACGGTTTCGCCGCAAAATATCGAGAGAGCGGAAGTTTGGAATTTGACGATTATTTGTATACCGAACTTTCGATACGAAGCACCATCGACAACTCTTGTCGACCGTGATACGTAGGCAATCAAAGTCATAACTACTGCCCAAGACAAAGTGCATCAGTGCAAATACTAATATCATCTGGAAGGGCCCCAGGTACGAGACCGCTCGTAGTTCCGCGATGTACACGCGTCAGCTCCCCGCTGTCGCCCCAGACGCGTGTGTGCGCCAGCTTAGTTTGCTAGGCTAGGCTTGCGAAGTGGACCGTCTCTCGGCAATGCGGACCCGCGCACTCATTCGATCGTTTTCGCTCTTGTCGATCCGCGCACATGCACCAAGGGAGTTCGAAGCTCGGGTCCCGTGCCACGGCGAGTCCCCAGTGAGACTAGACACGCACCGGATCCCGAAATGCCACTCGACCGCTCCCCAGCCCGGTCGAATAACCTCCCACGGCCGGTATGCTGTGCGTGCAGGGCAGATGCGCTTCCAGAGGAGAGGAGACGCCAGCCATCGATTCGAACAGCTCCCGTTCCAGGTCGGTCTGCTCCGTTCGCAACGTGTGTTGTTGTTTGCGTCGCTGGACATCCAGCTGGCGGCGAACACGACGATCCCGCTCTCCGACGGGCATTCCGTACCGACTGGCGACGAAATCGGGGGACGGCGTCCATCAGCAGCTATGTTGCTACTGCAAGTGAATCCTTCGGCGCATGGACTCGACGATAGAGTAGCCACGTGCCAATCGTGTCCCTCTCTTTCCTGTGTAGAGTTATATGCGAAAACGCTGCCAACCCGATCCGGCAGGCATCAGCAGAAGTGCGCGTATCTGTACATCTACTCTATCCGTACTCGACTAAACCTGGCGAGATCGCGATAGTTGCGCACGTCAACTAGTTACATACATAACCGGCGCATCGCTTCCCGCTGTCCGCGATGGCTCGGCGATCGCCGACGCAGATGTGTGTCTACTCTACCTATCCAAATGCGGCTGGCCGCCCACCACAATCTCTGCTGTCTGCGCCCTCCCCCTCCCCTTCAATCGTGCCACAACGAATACATAGACACGACAGCGCAGTTCTGTCGCGATACCCACGGGAATACCCGTCCCCCACTCGCAGCAGACGGGGAGATCAACACGGTGTGGGTGAGATCTCGGTTTTTTTTTCTTTCTTTTTTTCTTCCCTTTGGTCCCAACCTTACCTTATGAGTCTTTAGACTCTGTCCCTCTCTCATACACGCACTTACCCGTGCAGCACGGGCTCCCTCACTGACGTGCAAATGTGGCCCATTGCTGAACAGGATCCCACGATATGTCCCTGATCGCTCCGGCCACGACCGCCGTTGCAGCAGCGGAACGGCGATTGTCGTGTGCGGAATTCGTTGCCACATCTGATGCACCCCCAACATGTCCGGCTCGCTCTCCCTCCGTCTCGTGCAGAGAACCGCTGCAACGGAAGCAGGTTGGATCCGCAATGGGGCTTCGCCGGAATGGACTGATGTTGCGTAGTGGCTGCGGTTAAGTGAAACACTTCACCACTCCCGCTATTGGTGGCGTTCCTTGCATCGATTAGGCAGCGGCGACGTTCGCTTCTAGAAAGTACTTGTTCACGCTCACTCGTGATGCTCACGACTCGGCGTGGGAGCGTAGGAAACAATGGAACAAGGCGCAGGACGTGGTGGTATATAGCTTCAGTGAATGCTGCATCCACGGCAACACACAAGAATGGCATCAGCAGTCACATGGGGAGACGGAAGTAGTGGCATGGGAGACGGACAATGAAGATAACGCACCACAAGAAAAGCGCTGAGGACACCCGTAGGTACAGGTCTCGGGTGCGCGCTGGATGGCGTTCGAAGAAATTAACGTCGTCTGACGCTTGCGGTCACGGTGACTGACCGGCGACGGGGTGCACAGATACAGATCTTCCACCCAATCGACCTTCATTCGGCCACTCGTACTCGGTACGCCCGGGGTGCAAGGAAAAGCATAGCAACACCAACCCCAGGCAATATTCGCCGTCCAGGGCTCGTCCACTCCGCCCGCGACTACCACCAAGTAAGAAACGTTCTGTTTCTGGGGCGCAACTATTCTCGTACGCATCGAGGACCTGACGTTTGAGGGCGTCGAGCGATAATCTGCCTGGGCTCGGGCTCCGGCTGGTCGACCGCGATCGACCTCGTTGGGGGTATCGAAGCGGGAGTAGCTGTTTGGGCGGTCGGCCTCCGAGTTGGCAGCGATGACGTCGTGCGTGGACGAGCCATTAGCAGCAGCCCCATGTCGGACAGCACGCCCGTGAGCCGAATAGATCTCAGGTCTAACTGGTCGCTGTTCGCCAAGGTGTGGCCGGAACCGGAGCGATCTCAAATACCGCTGTCGTCTCCCACATCCTTCGAGCAGCACCGAAACGGTCCCGCAATTATCGTCGGCTAAAAAAAACCCATGGTGGAGTAAACGGTGGACGCTGACAGTGCAGCCTAATCGGGGAACAGACCTCGCCCGCACGGAGGAGTGCCCGGGTCGGTTCGAACCTCAGCATCGCCGGCGCCGCCCGACAAACGAGGAGGACGCGGCGGTCACGGGGATCAGAAGCGTTACGAACTACCTAGCGATTGAGGGCTACGATGCTTTTGCCGCGTTCGGGAAAGGTACAGGGAAGGGACTACCAGTTAAAGCACGGCGCAAAAACGGAAAATGGTCGCAGATGGCTCCCCGCACATCTCCAGAGTGAAGTTCGACGACTACCCGAGTGAGGTTGCGGTACGCGGCTTATAGTTTGCCGGTACGCTACTGAGCCCCAATGGTTGATCACAGCTGCTGCGCGTGCCCGAGGATGGTGCTGCGGCGCCCGCCTGGAGATGGAGTTGTTGCGCGCGCCAAATGCCCGGCATCCAGGGGAAGCTTCTAATGAGCACGTAGCAAGCGGTTGAAATAAGTTTCCATCCATTTTTCTTTCTTTGGAGGATTCACTCTTTCTCCTATGTACGTCTGTGGGTTCCCCATGAGGTTTTTTTACACGGTTACGAGTTTCACGATCCATTCGACGATACTGGGTTTCTGTATTTCTCCTTGCTGCTGTTAGTTGTTCTTCCCACTGTTCTGGACAAGGTATATCCACCCGTCTCCTTCTTCATCACTCTCTCCGAACACTACATATCTCTGATTGAGCCTCTGTAGAGAGAACCTGCTGTCCAAGAAACATGTTTCCCTACCGAATTATTCTATGTCGGACCCTTCATGTTTGATCGGATATCATGATCCGGATTTAGCACCTGCGGATCTTCCTTCCGATTGGTTGTCGGTGACATGTTGCCACATCTTCCGAACGCACTTATCCACATTCCAGCAGGCACTTGGGCGGTTGTTATCTATGTGCTTGTAGAGCGGCAGCTTGCATATTTTGGGACCAATCATCAGACAGTTTGTGTACCGAACTACATACGATAACTAACGGGCGACCCCTGGTAGCGATCACGATCGACGGAGGAATTACTACTAAAAATACTACCCAATGATACACGGCATGCTGCACGCGCGCGCCTGCATGAGCGACCCCGCTTTGCGCCAGGGTCCAGCCATTCGCGCCAGGATCCAGCCAGCCAGTACATAAATGGGCCGAGTCCCACTCCACCGAAAGCCCACCGGACACGTTTCTGCCATAAAACTCCCGCTCCCGCACTCGATTCCTCAAGTCCTTCGCAAACCTGCAACTTCCCACCGCCACCTCTCTCTCCTTCAACCCACTCCTCCAGCAGATCAACCATGTCCGAGAAGCCAGCCGACCGCCGACCGAACGGCTACTCCCACCAGCACTCGGGTCGCGACTCCGTCACCACCCAGTACACGAACTCGAGCAACTGCGGCAACACGACCGACTCGCACAACGTGACAACCTCGACCAACACGTACTACGGGCCCGTGCACGGCGGCAACCACTACTCCGGCGCCGGCGCCGGATCGCGATACTTCAGCTCACACTACGCCCCCGGCGCCACCCACAACGTCAACTCTGGCGCAGGAAGGCAGTACACCGGAAACGCGAAGGATCTGTCGAACATGCAGAACTCCGTCACCGGAAACCAGACCTTCTAGTGGCGGCGCATGGTGGAGGAGTGACGCTGCGTGGCGGAGGAGTGACGGGCGCAGTTCGGGGTGGCGATCGGGGGGGGGGGAGCGCGAACGAATATATCTCTTGTGTTGCTTCTTTGCTTTGAATCTGACCCTGCGATGATAACCGGAAATCTGCAATACGACATAGAGCCCATGTCGCAGAGCTCCGCACCTGTAGCCATACTGTAGGTTCAAAGTCAGCGCCTAGCAACCGCAAACGGCCGATTGGAATACCTAGCTTCTATATAGACCGCCGTGGCGGAAACCCTGCAACTCGTAGATCATCAGCAGAATTAGCAATAGAATATGAACACCGCCATTGCCTCCTCCGCGAATTGTGCCCCTGTTACACCCTAGTCCGACGGGCTAACAGCTCAACGAGAATGAAAGAGATATTTGGTGGACGCGCACGTCGACGGTCTCTCGAGTGACACACTGTACGTCGACGGTCTCTCGAGTGACACACTGTACGTCGACGGTCTCTCGAGTGACACACTGTATGTCGACGGTCTCTCGACTGCCACACTCTTCGACGTCGACGGTCTCTCGAATGACACCCCTCGACATCGACGGTCCCTCGAATGACACACTCCTCGACGTCGACGGTCCCTCGAATGACACACTCTTCGACGTCGACGGTCTCTCGAATGACACACTGAGCGCGAGAGTCTAGGCGGGAGGCAAGAGTGGAAGTAGGACCTCGGCGGCCAAAGTGGTTTGCCGGGGACTACTCCGCGGCAGCAAAGCGGAACCCGTGTGACCCATAGAAGCTATGGGAACGACGAGGTTTGCAGCAGCACCGTATCTTGCCGTTGGTACCGGCCAGGACGAGCACGCTCTGGGCCCTTGTAGGCCCACGTTCACCTTGGCTTTGGCTGGTGCATACGTGAGTGAATTCCTGAGGACAAAGGATAGGGAACAGGTGCGCGCTGAGGACAAAGGATAGGGAACTGGTGCGCGCTGAGGACAAAGGATAGGGAATTGGTGCGCGCTAAGGAAAAAGAGCAGGAATGGGATGTGTGCGCGCTGAGGAAAAAGAGCAGGAATTGGAGGTGTGGCGCGCCGAAGACAAAGAGTGGATCGATATGCGCTTACGCGTCTCTACATTCCTGAAGACAAGGTCAAAGGATAGAGGCCCGCGGCAGCGTAGGATGATTCCGCTCTTATAGGCGTTCGGCGCGCCGCGCAAAAGAGGGGGAGGACAGAGAGAAACTGTATCGACACCCCTTAGACTATTCCGTTGTGAATTATCGAAAACCTGACTACGATATATCGATTCTACCGTGACTCCGGTGACGCGTTAACACCCCAGTCTCACAGCCCCGCGGCCAGACTCCACTGGAAAAGATGCACAATGCGCGCCGTTTTAATAAAGTGATATCCATTACCCACGTCGAGAACCACTACACGCGTCTCTAGAGTGTTAACTAAGCGGAGCGATCGTTGCACCTTGTCGCACCGTTAGCTTCTTTAGGTGGAGCAACAATTCACCGTGCAACCCTTTTGGGCGCGAGTATTGATTTACCCGGCGGCGCGGCTCAAGTAGGGGACACGTGGTGCTGCCGCTGCCACGACCAGCATCAACCAATCGGAATGTTTGGTTCCTACTTGGAATCAGACTCTGTCACTCGGATATTCTCCGACCGTGGACGACCGCCGAGTATGGACAGGAGGACCCCGAGACGCTCTTTAACTCGCTCCTTCTCAGAAGTGAAGCTAAATCTTCGGGGCTGGGACCAGTGGTGATCTACTTTCGTGAAGCGACGCGGGTGCCGGTCAGAATAATGAACGCCCGGAGAAGACGGCTGCCCGAGTCTCCGACCAGCGGCTCCGTCCGTTCCCCCGACGAGTCACTGAGGTCCGTTGTATATAGAGAGCACATTTCTGCCTTCGGCTATGTATCTTCAATAAATCCACTCTCTTCATCTCTATCGATCCTATATTCCAAGAGTGGGTTTGGCATAGATTTAGCTATAAACTTTTCCAGTTGATGGCAATCCATCATTTCCAGTTGGCTCCACAGAGCCTGCGCTCTATCAAGAATCGCGGCGTGCATTCCATCCGTTGATTCCTTCTCACCTTAATGACGCAAGCCATTACATATGAGGATGTATCCGAGACGTTAACCACCATGAGCCGTGGGTTCTGTAGCACGCCTTGAGAATTGCGCAAAAGTGGGGCAAATGGATGGCATTTACAATGACGTGAATGAAGTGTAGTGTAGGAAATTTGGGCGCAATTGCTTTATAGTACAACCAAGGACACCGAGAAAGAGAGAGTTCTCCCAGTTGCGTGCGCGTGTCGACACAGAGGGGCGTGGCAGTGCTACAGCAGAAGGAAGGATAACTTCTGGCAATTGAACAATTACGCCCGGAGATACGAGTACCCGTCGACCAGGCATGCAGGCGCGAGCGAGTGAGGAGAACAGGAGCTGCACAGTCGGGTATGCCCAACATTTTGAGCGAGCACAGATCGGGCGTAATGTGGAAGAAGGATGGAAGCAGAAGAGTCCACTTGGAAATTCGGGGTCAGCACATATCAGGTAGCGACTAGACAATGGAAGCGAACCCGACCGTATCGCTTGATATCGATTTTTTGACGCTCGTATCCGGTGGGAGGAACTGAGATTGTGTAAACTGATCAGGGCCTTCAACCATGCAACGAGCGAAGGCATATCGAGCGGAAGAGGGAACTATTTGAGCGATCACTCTGGAAAGCCTTGAGCGAAAAGAGATAGGAGAACTGAGAGTGGGACGAAAGAATACGCCTAGAGTTGGTAAATGAGCACAGATCTGGCGACGATGACAACTGGGTGGAGCGGAGCTTCCATCATCGTTATTTGTTGCCGATAGCCCGCCATACCTGCAACGACCCGCAAAAGGAGCGACCTGACCAAAAGTTAAAACAACGGCACAACATCGACAGCAGTTCATGCTGCCTGTTCCAACTGGGATCGCTTTCGCCTTCCTTCTTGGCCTCAGGATATCCGAAAGACGGCTTTTTCGTCCAGCTCCTCGATACACGTGTCCTTTCAGCTTCTTCTGTGATATAGTCGACTCTCTACATAAGAATTCTCACTAGAAGACCATACTAGTTATATATGTTCTAGCCTGTCGGGCAATTGGGTTTTTCCTAAATGGGCCGGCCCGCCGGCCGGCAGGCTCGTTTGCCTGGCCGACCAGACCACCCAGCAAATAGAAAAGCAGCGACAGCCCACTCACCAAATAGAAAAGTTGAGCAGCCTGCGCATATAAATGACACAACATTCGGCCCACGCCAACCCACTGCCATAACGTTCGACCCCCACCCCGATTTGTTCCTGACCGGTGTCTCTCTCATATCAGCAATTAAGCACCACGACCCCACCCGACCCCCACCCCACCCCAACTGCATCCCCAACACAACTCCATTACACAACTCCATCCCCACTACGACTCCATCCACCACCACTCCATCTAGGTACCGCAACTCCGTCCACCACAACTTGATCACAAATACACCTAAATCACCAACACTTTACGCCGACTCGGAACGCTCAGTATTCTCACATACCATTTACTGACATGCAAGCAGTTATCCCCGAAAACGATTTATCTGAGGAGAATCCTTACGCTCCATTTCTTCGTGAAACCTTTGGAGAGTTTCAAAATTGGATGCAGAAAGATGAGAGTCGGGTAAGACTATGGCGAACAATCCCTTTGGTGTTTTCGCAAATGTCTCGCACTAACAGTCTGTGATATTTAGTGGCTTTTTACTCAAAAGAAGCGTGCTCAGTATATCGATTGGATCCAACAACCTGATAGAAAACCTCCCCCTGGCCCTGATCAGCGTCGCCTTTGGAACCAGAAATATGATGCGCAGGGAAACTACAGGGAACTGAATGGTATGGAAATTGGCTAAATAAAACGAGTTGTCTGTACAATAATAGCAGACAAACCGAGCTGTAGTCTACCGCGCTGCTGTTCTACCTGTATACTTTTTCTCGGGGGCCCGGTCTATTTGCTATTTGCTATTTGCTATTTGCTGGGCGGTCCGGTGTCGACAAAACCAGTGCTCTATTTGGTTGGGGGGCCAGCCACCTCGCAAAACCAGACAGTTGACTGAACAGCACGCCTGCCAGCCGGCAGGCTAGCGTGTCTATAAACAGGCCAGCCCATTTAGTAAACGAGAAAATTTGCCCGACAGGCTAGAACACATATATATAATGACACCGGGTCCCATGAGTTATCACTCCATACCAAGCCCATTCCATAAGAATAAGCACTCTATATAAATCACTTTCCCGGGTGCGACAGTGATTTTATTTATTTGCCACATCTTTTGTTGGCCTGCAGTGTTGCGGCTCGGGCCGTACCGCGCGCTATATAGTCTTGTATCTAGAATCTATCTATAGACTATGTATGTAGATACATATCATAGATGCCCTGCAGTTTACCCTGCAGTTAACCCCGCAGTTAACCCCGCAGTTAACCCCGCACTTAACCGCACACCTGGAATACCAACGATCACTCCCTATGCACCGGCAGGTAGCTGTCATCAAGTCGATCAACACCTCCACCCAACATCTCCAGCAATTATCGACGTGACCAAGCGCGATCCCCTTCGGCCCCATGGATGCAACAATCCAAATCCTCGATTAATATCGTCCCAACACCAGATCGCCAGAGCCTCGCTCTGGCGTCCCGTACACTCCTTCTCCGAGATTGCCCGCGGCCGCAGCACTTGGTACCCATCGCACATCGACATCGCCCTCTCTAGAGCTAATACCTAGTGTGTTAGATCGCTTCTGTCCCTCGAAGAACCACCGCCATGACGAACCGCCCATACCACCCGACTCTCCACACCTGCGCTCCACGCTATTTCCGTTAACACGGGAGTAGCTACTTTCATCGACCGAATACCGCATATCGATTGAACCCGTTCCCGTTCGCGAATCCGTCGCGCTCGACATCAGCAGCTGCCTTTGTCGAAGAGTGGCTGAATGCCATGGAGAGCGCGCTGGGCGCGTTTTGTTGTTGTAGTGCAGATCAGATGATGCACTCCCACCGGCTAGAAATGAGGGTGGCTGCGATAGCGGTTTTGGAAGCCCGGTCGTCTGGGACGGGGGGGCTAGGGTGGAGGCTGGTGGACATATGGGCTGATAGGGATGGATGGTGGCGAACAGGACTACGGGTTGCAATATGGCGGCGTTTTTGCGACAGAAAGAAACTCGTGGCGAGATAGCTGGGGTGTAGGGGCGGGGGTTGGGAAGTAGGTAGTTGTAGGGCTAGGAGAGGGCAGATGCAGAGAGAGAATGTAACCGTATCGAGACTGGGCCGCCAGGGCTGCAGGTAGCGGACAGGAAACTGGGAGTGGGTGAACGGTGGCAGGCGACGAGCGGAGAGTGCACGAGTGGACAGCCGGGCGGCGGCGAGTGGTGAGCGGGGGCGGCGACGCGGTGACTTGGTCGGCGGCCGTCGGCGGGGACAACGGGATTCAGGGCAAGGAAAAAGAGGACGCTTCTATGGCTAGATAGGGCAAGACAAGACCGACAAGGCAAGACAAGATCGACGAGACAAGGCAAGGCAGGACGAGACGAGCTGGAAAGGTGTGGGCGACGGCTCCTCATGAGGATATCCGTCGCCCCGCGCTGGTGATGTCCGTTTGCGGCGGCCCGCGTTCCTGTTACTCCCTTCTCCCCGTCCTTCCCGATCCAACCCGACGATTAGCCGTGAAGCAACTGCTGGCCGGTATTAAAGGGTGTTAAGGCCCCCGAGCTTTTATGCCCCCCCCCCCCCCCCCCCCCCAAAGGGGATCCCACTTCATCTGCATATGTATGTATTATACGGGAGAGCATACCTTTACGCCTTATCCTCATAGGGCAAGGGGCCACGACTTCCGGCTTCGCCAGCAGCCAAGCTCGTGGCTCTACAAACCTTCTATGGGTAACTACCAGTGATCACGCTCATCCCGGGGCGGCCACTGGAATGTACTCCACCCCCTGCACTGGGCAGTATTCCCACCCCCTGGCGCAATTGTGGTGACTCTGGCCTTCCCGCGATGCAGTTCCCACCTGCATCCTCTTCTGCCTTCCCTCGGAGATTCCCAGCATCACCCGCCATTCTAGTTGGGGGGTCTGGGGGAAACGAAACAGGTGCACATTAGCTATACACGGTAGTTATCCCCTAGTCCGTAACTGGTTTCCGTGCCAAATGGCACGCAAAACCTTACCCCCCTCGCGGCACTGGACGGGGGCATTCAGCTCAATAAGACTGTCAGATGATGGGTTTAGTTGCTACGCTTCAATATAGTTCTTTTTAATTGTACAATAAAGATTTCTACAACTTCAATTTGCAACTTTTCTCTGGGTGGGTGGTTGTCGAGCATCATTTCGGGGCGAATATCCCACCACCCCCACGCCCACAATTCCACCACCACAACAGACCAAATCACCTAAGACACATGCAGTTCAGCAAAGCAGTTGCGATCTTCAAAAAGACACAAGGGCAAGTCACACCTCCCACACGACCACCGAGTTTTGGTACGTCTTTGGAACCCCTTCCATCACCACGTCGTTTCCAGTGACACAACCAGCAAGCAAGCTTCTTATCCGGTGGTAGATGGATAGGCATATGGCCCGGTCCAAAGGGATCGAGGGGGAGTGCAGTATCAGACTTAATAGACCTTCTTGGTTGGCTTCGGTGCAGCATCTTCAGAACGGATCTTCGTTTGTGGGGAAGTTCCAATGAGGATGAGACCCCATGCATACTGCAGTCTGAACTCCTTATGACTGATCGGTGGAAGATCTTCTATATCGGAATATATGAGGTACGCATTTGTGGCCATCGTGTCTAGCCCCCAGAACATCATAGGCCACCAGGTTCGGAACGAAGTGGGCTGTGTGTTGTAACTACGCAGCTGTTCTGCGATGTCGACTCCGCCCATGTGGTGGTTGTAGTCATCGAAGCATACTGGGATCGGTATTTCTTTCTGCTGATCCTGGCCAAATGCTTCTCGTACTCGTTTCACATTTGTGCTCTTCTTTCCTGGGCGCTTGCGGCTGCGTAGAAGTTCACCGTCAAGTCGATGAACGGTTGTCATTATCGTCATTGGGGCATTGTCGAATCACAACAGCACCCCCTTAAATCCTTGTTCAATGGGTTTGCTAGGCATCTTGTAGTATCCTGAGACTGACCGGTGCATCTGACCACTGCTCCACCCACAGCAACATTAGTTGATGGCATCCGGTATGCTTTCAAACATTTCTGAAGTTGCTTAAGAATCGAATCAACTTTCGCATGCCGTAGTCTCCCTCTAGATGGAGTGACAAGCTCAAGCCTTCGTAAAGAGACATGAAAGTAACGTTTGATCTTTTCAAATCACGTCTGACTCATGAATTGGTGTCTGAGATGGGCTAAGTACCGTCCGTCGTGTTTCCAGTAGTCTGTGACGGATGGGGAGGAATGAACGCCCATATAAATAACAATTCCTAACCAACGTTTATATCTTTCGGCACAACCTCCTTCCACTGCCACCCACCGCTTCTCTTCTCCTCAGCGAGCTTCTGGCTGGTGTTGTCGGTTATTGTTTTGCGAAGCAAATCGGTCAAAAATGGCCTCAGGATTTCAATTGGCCCTATCGCAATGGAACCTCGAAATATTGCAGTAAGTGTATTGTAGGCTTTATGCAGAAAGGCCACGAGAACCATGGGACGGAATATGGATGACTGGGGCGATGGTGTTGATGCTGACGAGGCCAGCAAAGTTGGGGGAGTAGGATTCACATCCGCACCCAAGTGACTTTTCGTGAATCGCATCTTCTTGACTGCCTATTTGACTAACGGTGATCGCTTCACCACAGATTGACCAGGATATGGCTTGAGATCATGGTCTGAGGACGAGAGACAGTTGGACTTATTTCTGGGTTGATGGCGAATGACTGGTTCAGTCATGTTGGGGTTACTGATGTTCTCGCTAGAGTTCCGAACACTCTCCACAAGGTGGCGTATTTATCTCCCACCGGAAAGGCCGCAGCTCTGAGAATTGATAGTATGAGAGTTCAGACATCAAAGAGCAAAATAACCTTCAGTATTGGGGGGTACAACAGGCTACTTCTTTCACTATGATCGAGAGTTGTGGTGGCGGGGGTTGAGATGGCATGGAAACTCAGTTTCTACGGTCCAGGGGATAGAGTTGCATTATTTCCTTTGATGGTGTTTTGAGTGGTCCATTTGTGTTCTTTGCATGTATCTCCGTTTTAAGTACGTACTCAGACAAAAGCCTCTGTGATTGGTCAAACCGTGTCCTAGTCCAGCCACATTGACTGGGGTAGCCTCTCCCTTCAGAGCACCATGAATCAAGAACTTAGATACTGGACATTAACGAGAAACTGAGATGAGAACAGGAGAAAGACAAAACAAGGAAGCGGCCAGCGACACAGTGGATCTTGGTACACACCAGCATTGACGGAGCCAGTCTTCAGCGGAACTAGCGGGGCTGCTTGCCCCAGAAGCAGCCACATGCCATCAACTTCACCTGACAATGCTTCACAGGATTGATGGCGTTACATGCCACCTCTCCTGTCCCGGCGTACTGAAGACCCATTTCTGCTGTCCTGCAGGCTGCTGCTCCACACTACACTCGTGACTCGTCGCTGTCGATCAACCGCTCGAGGTCCTCCTCAGTCCAGTCCTTGTGGGCGAGAGCCCATTGAATTGGGCGTTTGCACGTTTTGTCTTTAACCTCGGTCGTATTTTCGCGAGCCAACGTTTCGCCTTTAACCTTGGTCGTATTTTCGCTAGCCACTTCCTTAAAGGGTACTGTCGGATCAAGCGATCGAGCATGCGAAGGGAAATATGGGGCATAGGTCCGACGAATCTGCTTGCGTGTATACTGCCTGTGCTTCCGTATGTCGCTAGGATCGTTCTCTTGTCCCGTTTGCTAAGGGCCTCGGGCCGGCTGGCTCGTGGGAGGTTATCCGTCGTGGCACGTACAGTACCGCTGGGCGGAACTCTTCACTGTCGACCAGGGACGGCCGACGAGGGGAGATATGGGTCACCGTAGATGACGAAGAACGCGATGATCAAGCCATGTTCGACAGTGCTCAACTCTCTTCGTTTTCCGTCGCACCCCTTTTGATACTTTGGAACCTCCACCACCTCAGGCTTTAGAGTCCCATGGGGTTTCTTTGGTGTGTCAATCATGATGTTTGAGTCAGTGGTAGAGAGGAGAAGGTGGGGTAGGATCCCTGGTCAATGCGGCTAAAATGAGACACGATTTGACCAATAACGAGGACTTTTGGCGAGGCACAGTACTCTACATACCAGGAGCTGCCAAAAAGTGGTGCCTCACCAATTACGAATTATAAGTGCGGATAAGCACTAGTCTATGTTAGGTGCGTACTAAGCCAGATACAATTAAATGAGTGAGTGGTTATGACTAAGTTGTATGAGGGAAAAAAGTCGTGCCTCACCCTCCGCTTACCCACTCAATATTCGTCGCCACTCCTCCAGCATCAATGACAGCTTGTAATCTCGCAGGCATGCTCTCTACCAATGCATCTAGCCCTTCCTCTGTAATAACCCGAGCCCAACACACAGCTAAATACAATTGTAAAGCTTCAGCATCCGCTGCTCGTCCCCATATCTCTCCCAACACCGACTCTACATCTCCCCAGCAAGCCTCTATTGGATTGAGATCTGGAGAATCAGCCGGCCATTCCAAGGTCTCCATCCCGTTCAACTCTCTGTAGGCTTTGGCATACCCTTTATGCCCAGGAGCGTTATCCTCTTGCACAATAGCCCATCCGTATTCCTCGCAACACTGATGCCAAAATGGCACAAGAGCAGGCTCAAGGACCATTCGTACATAGGTTGCAGAGTCGAGCTACGCTCTGCTGGGAACTAAAATAAGATCAGACTTTGTTGTACCACAGAAGGCCCCCCAAACCATCTTACTCTTCCGTCCCGAGTGAAACTTTAAATCGACGCGGTCGGGGTGATATTCTTCATCTGCTTTCCGGATGACCCATGGACGATGACCGAAACCTGCCGTTGAGAAGGAGCATTCATCCGTCCAGATAACTCTCTTCCACTCCTCTTTAGTCCAATGCAGTCTGGCTTGACACCAAGCAACCCGTTTCGGTTTGTTGTCCAGTTTTACGTTGAACTTCGTTCTTGGTACACGTTTGTGATATCCCAATGAAATCATCACATTTCGCACAGTCTTCGGATCACTCTCTATGCAGATTGCCTCCCAGCTCAGATGTCAAGTACGGGAGTCGCGGGTAATAAAGGCAACGAGACGCGCTTTCTCTTCATCGTCGAATATTGGAGGTCTGCCGGTTCGTTTCCGGTTCGAAGGAGTGCTGTACTGGTTATAGCAGTGATGAATTCTTGAGGCCGTTCGAGGATCAAACCGGAGCTCTCTTCCTATGTGCCTCCAGCTCCATCTGGCATTTTCACGTAATCAAATAATACGCATCCGTTCGTCCCGGGTGGTTTCTCGGTGCCTCACTCCAACTGCCGGATCACGGACTCCCTTCTGCTTCATGGCCGAATTTTTCGTGTAACGATGACTTCACGTAACTTAACGATGACTTTTGATGGCATACAGGAGGCAGACGGGCGGCGGGTGGTTGAAGATGATGAAGTTCAATGTTAGCCCCTTCACAGCTCCTCGCCATGCCAACCCCCCCTGTCCGCCAAGCAGCCCCTACTAAGCGCCATTAATGGTGGTGAGTGTCAGAATAATGGGCGTCCGGAGATGACGGACCGGAGACGGCGTCTGGTGATGACGGACCAGAGGCAACATGTCCGGAGATGACAGCAGCCTTAGTCTCCGAGCACCGGTTTGGGAGACAGTCTTCCGTCCTTTCCCCTTGGCGAGTCCCTCAGGCGCGTTGTATATAGAGAGAATGTTTTTCCTTCGACGTTGTATCAATCAACCAATTCACTATCTTCACCTTTTATCGATCCCTATATTCCAACAGGTTATGAGCCCGGATTGAACGCTCTGCCAATCCGCTACCCATCGATAATCGTACCCGCCGTACCTGCCGCTTTGCGCCTCGCTTCTGCATCTCATCCCTGCACTCTTGATTTTTAAGCCTCAACCCCTTGAGCCGCATCGCTACGCAACGACATCACCACCATGACCTCTACCCGACAAACTGTCAAATTCGAAGTCGCCGAGCTGCTTAATGCAC
>Ga0307508_10000736_pt1 | contig 38803 bp, 34 predicted proteins | sample 9_EM_MG_FD_203089 | JGI IMG/M metagenome (GOLD analysis project Ga0307508, IMG submission 203089) | Populus trichocarpa ectomycorrhiza microbial communities from riparian zone in the Pacific Northwest, United States - 9_EM | ecosystem: Host-associated > Plants > Roots > Unclassified | place... | reverse complement strand
GGGTCCTGGGGTAAAGTTGATGGTCTGGGGGTGTATTTGGGGGCGTAACAAGGGGCCTCTTATCCCTATCTTCGAGAAGTCAGTCAATCGATGGGTGTATATCGGAGTCCTCGAGGACGGCCTCGTCAACGTCCACCAGGAGGTACACGACACACTCGGTGACCCTGTCTTTCAACAGGATAACGCATAAATACATACTGCGAAGGATACCATGGCTTGGTTCGAGGAGCACAACATTCAGGTCATGACATGGCCTGCCAACTCACCAGACATGAACCCGATCAAGCACGTGTGGAAGAGGCTGAAAGAGAGGATGCCTAAGAGGTTTCCAGAAATTCACAAGACACCCGGCGGTCCGGACAGAGTGAGAAGGGCCCTTGCAGAGGCTCTCACCGACACTTGGAGGGAAGAGATTGAGGGGGACTTTCTGGAGGCACTGTGGAACTCAATGCCTAGGAGGGTGGCTGCTTTGCTGGAAGCGAAGGGCTGGTACACAAAGTACTAATTTTTTTGGCTGTAAAATTGTTAGAAGCTGCACTTGTATCTAAAGACTATGTATGCAAGTTTTTATTACTTTCTATGGTGTTGTTGCTGAGTTAGAGAGGTATATGTGTGTGGTGGGGTGGCGTCGTTGGGGCAGGTTTACGGAAACTTTTGGCCCTGTACTTTAGAGTGGTCATGGTGGTAGCATCAAAACGCGACTGTCAGAGCACGGTATATTGCAGCAAAGACTATTAAACTTGCATATGGTTCCAGACATTGTGACTCAAGCCAGTTCTATTCATTACATCGAATTTACATCTATATATCACGTCACCGTAGACAGCATAGCTCTACATCACCATAGACAGCATAGCTCTGCATGACCGAAACAAAGACAGTTTGCCGGATGAGATACGACGTGACGAGGACGATGTCAATGATGATGGCAGTGAGGCTGCCAGCAGCAAAGACGATAGCAAATATGACGCGGCAAGAAGATCAACGAGCTTTGTCAATTGTGAGCGCAGCACTCACAGAGACAGTGAGAAGTTGTACAATACGACGCGACGTGACAAGTACGATGTCAATGAGGATGGCAGTAAGGCTATCGGCGGCAATGATGACTGCAAATATGACGCGGCGAGAAGATCAACGAGCTTCGTGAATTGTTAGCGTAGTACTCACAGGGATAGTGGGAAGTTTTACAATACGGCGCGACGTGACGAGTTTGATGTCGATGAGGATGGCGGTGAGGCTACCAGCGGCAAGGACGATAGCAAATATGACGCGGCGAGAAGATCAACAAGCTTGGTGAATTGTTAGCGCAGCTCTCACAGGGACAGAGGGAAGTTGTACAATACGACGCGACAAGTACAATGTCGATGAAAAGAGGATGCTGCCGGCGTGGGTGAGATCAAGACGTGATGAGTACGATGTCAATGAGGATGACGGTGAGGCTGACGGCAGCAAGGATGATAGCAAATATGATGTGGCGAGAAGATCAACGAGCTTTGTGAATTGTTAGTGTAGCACTCACAGGGACAGTGGGAAGTTGTACAATACGGTGCGACACGACGAGTACGATGTCGATGAGGATGGCGGTGAGGCTGCCGGTGGCAAGGACGATAGAAAATATGACGCGGCAAGAAGATCAACGAGCTTCATGAATTGTTAGCGCAGCTCTCACAGGGACAGAGGGAAGTTGTACAATACGACGCAATGAGTACGATGTCGATGAAAAGAGGATGCTGGCAGCGTGGATGACAACAAGACGTGACGAGTACGATGTTAATGAGGATGACGGTGAGGCTGCCAGCGGCAAGGACGATAGCAAATATGACACAGCGAGAAGATCAACGAGCTTCGTTAATTGTTAGCGCAGCACTCACAGGGACAGTGGGAAGTTGTACAATATGACGCGACGAGCACGATGTCGATGAAAAGAGGATGCCGGTGGCATGGATTACATCAAGACACGATGAGTACGATGTCGATGAAAAGAGGATGCCAGCGGCGTGGATGACATCAAGACGCGACGAGTACGATGTCAATGAGGATGGCGGTGAGGCTGTCGGCGGCAAGGACAATTGCAAATATGACGCGGCGAGAAGATCAACGAGCTTCGTGAATTGTTAGCGTAGCACTCACAGGGACAGTGGGAAGTTGTACAATACGACGTGACGCAACGAGTACGATGTCGATGAGGATGGCGGTGAGGTTGATGCAGGCAGCGTGGATAATAGCAAGATGCACGGAGTGCACTGGTCACGTGTATGATATGATGAAAGTATGTAGACGAAAAAAGGGGTGGACTTGCAACCCATGCTGTCGTATTCAGCAAGCCGAGCTGTGGTAAGCAAGCCAAACCGTACGAAAGCGCAGGCACTAGCAAACGCTTGGCACCTTGCAAGTTGCATGCGAAATCACTTGCAATCTGCAAAAACTGTGAATTCCTCTCCCATAGTCGTCGATACCCAGGAACCCACTGTTTACATATGCACAATTATTCCCCATTATATCACTTCCGTCGCACCTAAAGTTTGTGCCAACCGGCTCCTGATTTGCAACCTATTGATGGTGCTGTTCTGATTCAACTTCCTCTGCTAGGAGAATCTCTATTATATACAATGCTCTACATCTGTATATCATTCATGTTTCCAGTATTACAACCTTGAAAACCAGAAGTAAGTAGGTACAAACTTTAGCTCCAACTGAATTGATATAATAGGGAACAATTGTGCATATGTAAACAGTGGGTTCTGGGGTATTGAAGACAATGGGAGAGGAATTCGCCGTTTTCGCAGATTGCGAGTGATTTCGCCTGCAACTTGCAAAGTGCCAAGCGTTTGCTAGCGCCAGCGCTTTCGAACGGTTTGGCTCGCTTACCACCGCACGGCTTGCTGAATACGACGGCACGGGCCGCAACTAAATACTTCCATCATATCATACGTACGACCAGCCCACTCCTCACATCTTGCTATCATCCATGCTGTTGGCATCAACCTCACCACCATCCTCATCGACATCGTACTCGTCGCGTCACGTCGTATTGTACAACTTCCCACTGTCCATGTGAGTGCTACACTAACAATGCACGAAGCTCGTTGATCTTCTCGCCGCATCATATTTGCAGTCATCATTGCCGCCGATAGCCTTACTGCCATCCTCATTGACATCGTACTTGTCGCGTCTTGATGTAATCCACTTCACCGGCATCCTCTTTTCATCGACCTCGTACTCATTGCGTTGTATTGTACAACTTCCCACTGTCCCTGTGAGTGCTGCGCTAACAATTCACGAAGCTCGTTGATCTTCTCGCCTTGTCATATTTGCTATTGTGACACTGCAATGTCCTGTCAACGTCGGAGTGACAGTAATATTGAACTGGTCAGGTTTCTCCATAGTCACGAAGGAGATGGGGCGCACGCGGTCTTCGCCGGCGTTCAGTTATTATACAGGAATAACACCCCCTATGACAATCCTTCCAAGCTCGTCCACCGTTAAGGGATTTACAGCGAATAATCTAAGGGGTTCGGTTCGATATCTGCGGCACCCGCTGGCCGCGGCTTAAGTGCCGGATCGCTCGTGGCACTTCGGCGGATCGTTCGGATTGAGAAGGGCCCGGCCTCTTGCCCAATAGCTCGCTCGTGTGTCGCTTCGGCGGGTGGTTCCAGGCAGGCCCGGCAGCTTGCCCGACGGCTCGCTCGTGTGTCACTTCGGCGGATTGTTCGATTGGAGCCTGACGTCTTGCCCTGTGGCTCGCTCGCAGCGCTTCGACGCAATGGTCGGATCGAGACAGGCCAGGCGTCTTGCCCGACGGCTCGCTCGTGTATCGCTTCAGCGGATGCCAAACTGGTTTCATGACAACCACCTCATGGGTAAGATAAGGTAAGGAATATGCTCACACACCAGACCCTTCTGGGTGCAGGCCGGAGCCCGAAGCTACTCGTCCTGGTCAGTCTGACAATAAGGTGAGTCTGAGGGTCCTATTGGCACCACATAATTCCCTCAGTTCTAGACCGAGTTCTTTCATGCAGCCCGGGTGGTGTCTGGAGTATCGGTCGTTATGACAAACGAGCTCCATGGGGAGTCTCGACCAAGCTCTCTGGAGAGTCTCGTCCTAACACCTGCCCTCTCACGCCTCCGGTTTGCCATGGCCCCCTCCTCCGGAGTAATCCATACGCCCGGTGTCTCGGCTCTATCCTTAACCCCGTTCCTTATCTCCCGTCTAGACTCTCGAGCCCGTTACGTATCCTCCCGTCTCCTTCCCGATCCACTATCGTCTCACTCGCCGCGCTTAGGAGTATCTGCGCTTCGGCGGTTGGTGCGATGCATGCCCGGCGGCGTGCCAGACGGCTTGTGTATATCGTTTTGGTTCGGCGGATCGTCTGATGCTTCGGCGACTGCCAGACGGCTCGTGTGACAACTGCCTCACGGGTAAGATAAGGTAATGAATACGCTCACACACCTGACCCTCCTGGGTGCAGGCCGGAGCCCGAAGCTACTTGTCCTGGTCGGTCTGACGATAAGGCGTGTCTGAGGGTCCTGTTGGCACCGTATAATTCCCTCAGTTCTAGACCGAGTTCTTTCATATGGCCCGGCTGGTGTCTGGAGTATCGGTCATTATGACAAACGAGCTCCCTGGGGAGTCTCGACCGAGCTTTCTGGAGAGTCTCATCCTAACACCTGCCCTCTCACGCCCCCGATTTGCTGTGGCCCCCTCCTCCGGAGTAATCCATACGCTCGGTGTCTCGGCCGTATCCTTTACCCCGTTCCTTATCTCTCTCCTAGACTCTCGAGCCCCTTGCATATCCTTCCGTCTCCTTCCTGATCAACTGTCATCTCGCTTGCGGCGCTTGTAGGAGCGCTCGTAGGATCACTCGCAGGATCGCTCGTAGGATCACTCGTAGGATCGCTCGTGGGATCGCTTGTAGGATCGCTTGTAGGATCGCTCGCAGGATCGCTCGTAGGATCACTCATAGGGGGATGGTCGCTGACTCGAAGTCTTCGTGACCAGAAGGTGGTCCCTTGATGATTGACCGTTCTGTGGTTCATGGTTCCGCTGATGATTAAGATGATTCTTCCGATGATTCTGCTGAGGATTCCGATGATTCTTCCGATCAAGACCGGTTGCCCACCACTCGTCGGTGGGTCGTCGTATATGTATGCTGCTCGGCAAAGTCACGTGCTGTGGGGAAATTACCCCGCAACGCGACGTAAAAACTCTTTACCTTGGCGTTAAACTTCATCAGTGTAACACAGATAATCTCTCGATTTGGATCGGAGAGTAGTGCTTCCACGTATCCTAAGAGTGGCCAGATCAGGTCCTCTGTTCTCTCATCGTGATTGGGTGATGCCATATGTGTTGTGTGTGTGGTTGATTACGCTACTCGACCCGAGCCAGAGCAACGAACCCTCAACCATACCAGCTATCCTTTCTTCGGCCGTGACGGCATCAAGGCATAGCTCCGCCCCATATCTTTCCCAATAGACTCTCGAACCTTGAGGTGTGGTCCTGTAGCGGCATTTGCACTTTCCCAAACACGAGCTGGTGCTTGGTCCGGGGGCTACCCAGCGCTATAGGATTGGCTTGAAGTCAAGCCTCCGCTTCAGTATCTGTTCAACTTGACGTTCCTTATCTTGGTACGGCATGTGCCCTGCATCATAATCGTTGTAAGCATCTCGGATAAGTGGGGGATACGCTCACGCTGTTGTGCGCTGGCAAAGCCCAGTACTCCCTCATCCTGATCGGTTTCCACAATAAGACCGGTAGTGGTGCTAGCAGCCACGTAACTATCTCTGCGCGAGCATCATCACGTGGCCTCGTAGGGTTCAGGGAGAATCCAGGCAAAGCTGGTCGAACTCCCCCCAACGGTTGCATCCCTTGCTGCTGGCTCCGGGTTGGTAGTGGTGCTAGCAGCCACGTTACTATCTCTGCGCGAGCATCATTACGTGGCCCCATAGGGTTCAGGGAGAACCCAGACGTAGCCGGTCAAACTCCCCCCTACGGTTGCCCCCCTTGCTACCGGCTCCAGGTCTTATCTCCACCGCCTAGACTCTCAGTTCCTTGCGTTCCTGTTTCCCTTCTGATTGCTTGTAATGACCACCAAGGTTGTCTTCCTCTGCGGCAGCGCTTGCGCTTTCCCGGTCTGTGCTGGTACTTGGCTCGGGATCATCCGGTGCTGCAGAGTCGGTTGACCCGAGCCGAACCCCGACGGTGTCGGTTGCCCGGTCTCGGAATTCCATCCTAAGACCGTGTGACGAGTTTCCGATACCTTCCTGCCCAGTCCGTATCCGAATGTCTGACCCGTAATATTTAGGGTGTAACAGCTATCGTCCTTGCCACCGGCAGCCTCACTGTCATCCTCATTGACATCGTACTCGTCACATCTTGATGTTATCCACGCCGCTGGTATCCTCTTTTCATCGACATCGTACTCATCGTGTTGTATTGTACAACTTCCCTCTGTCCCTGTGAGAGCTGCACTAACAATTCACGAAGCTCGTTGATCTTCTCGCTGCGTCATATTTGCTATTGTCCTTGCCTCTGACAGTCTTACCGCCATTCTCATCGACATCGTACCCATCACGTCGCGCTGTATTGTACAACTACCCACTGTCCCTGTGAGTGCTGCACTAACAATTCACGAAGTTCGTTGATCTTCTCGCCGCGCCATATTTGCTACCGTCCTTGCCGCTGGCAGCCTTTCTGCTATCCTCATCGACATCATGCTCGTCGCATCACGTCGTATTGTACAACTTCCCACTGTCTCTGTATGTGCTATGCTAACAATTCACGAAGCTCATTGATCTTCTCGCAGCGTCATATTTGCTATCGTCTTTGCTGCCAGCAGCCTCACCGCCATCTTCATTGACATCATCCTCATCGTGTCGTGTCTCATCCGGCAAACTGCCTTTGTTTCGGTCACATAGAGCTATACTGTCTACGGTGACGTAGAGCTATGCTATCTACGGTGACCTGGTATATAGATGTAAATTCGATGTAATGAATAGAACTGGCTTTTGTCACAATGCCTGGAACCAAATGCAAGTTTAATAGTCTTCGCTGCAATGTACCGTGCCCTGACGGTCGCGTTTCGATGCTACCACCGTGACCACTCTGTTACCTATGTGTGGTACGCCATCGTTAGTCTCGTCTGGATCTCATTTGCCTTGACACTCTGCGTCTGTAAGACGCCCAGCGTCCGGATGGTGAAGATACTCCTCATCCAGAAGGCAGATGCCGTGGCATACATCGTCCGGACGACATTTGCCTTGACACTCTGCGTCCAGAAGGGAAATACCCAGACAGTCTTGGTCTGGAAGGCAGATGCCTTAGTGCGTATCGTCCGTACGACATTTGCCTTGACACTCTGCGTCCAGAAGGGAAATACCCAGACAGTCTTGGTCTGGAAGGCAGATGCCTTAGTGCGTATCGTCCGTACGACATTTGCCTTGACACTCTGCGTCTGGAAGAAATTTGCCTTGACATTCTGCGTCTATAAGACATGCGCTGCGTTCAGAAGGCAAATGCCCTGACACCCCTCATCTGGACGACATCTGCCTTGACACTCTGCGTCTGTAAGACACACGCTACATCCAGAAGGCAAATGCCCTGACACTGCTCATCTGGAAGGCAGATGCCGTGGCATGCATTGTCCGGAAGACATTTGCCTTGACATTCTGTGTCTGTAAGACACACGCTGCATTCAGAAGGCAAATGCGCTGACACTACCTATGTTGGTAAGATACACGCTATGTCCGGAAGGTAAATGCCCTGACACTGCTTGTCTGGAAGTCAGATGCCGTGGCATGCATTGTCCGGAAGACATCTGCCTTGAAATTCTGCATCTGTAAGATACACGCTGCGTTCAGAAGGCAAATGCGCTGACACTGCTCATCCAGAAGGCAGATGCCATGGTATTTGTCGTCCGGACGACATTTGCCTTGACTACCTACGTCTGTAATACACACGCTGCATCCAGAAGGGAAACGCCCTGACACTACTTGTCTAGATGTATATGCCGTAGCTGCTGCATCCAGACGCATGGTGCCGTGGCCCAGTGCGTCGCGATGTATGGTGCCATGGCAAGTGTCGTCCGAGTTAAGCAGGTTGCATCCGAAACATCTAGTGCGTCTCGAGCATCCGAATGCTTAGGATGCAAATTTTTTTTTTCCTGATGGATTTCCAATGATTCATCAACGAAACCTTGGCTCCTTTCCTCGATCACTTTACATCAGCTTTCCTCGATAACATATTGATTTATTCGGATACGATGAAAGAACATAATCAGCATGTCCACCGAGTATTGGAACGACTAACCGACGCCGGCCTCCACCTCAAACCGGAAAAATACGAATTCCACAAAATGGAAGTTAAGTATCTGGGACTAATCATTGGTGCGGACGGCATCAAGATGAATCCGTCCAAGGTTGAAACAGTGAAGACGTGGCCCCCTCCTGAAAATCTACAAGATGTACGAGTATTCTTGGGATTTGCAAATTTTTACTGCAGATTCATCAAAGGATATTCAAAGGTAGTTGAGCCACTGACACATCTGACAAGAAAAGGCCAGCCGTTCAAGTGGGAGACAAAGAAACAGGAATCGTTTGATGGACTGAAAACCTCCTTTACGACGGCACCCATTCTGCATCGGTTCAATCACAACCGCGACATTGTGGTGGAAACCGACGCCTCTGACTTCGTCTCCACCGCAGTCTTGTCGCAATATAATGACGAGGGTACCCTACACTCCGGGGCCTTCTTTTCAATGAAACATTCCCCCGCTGAGTGCAATTATGAAATTTATGACAAGGAACTGATGGCAATTGTCCGGGCATTTAAGGAGTGATGCGCAGAATTGCAATCAGTGGAAAACCTGATATCATTCTTAACATATCATAAGAACTTGGAATATTTCATGACGACCAAACTGCTCAACCACTGGCAAGTGAGATGGGTGCAGTTTCTCTTCCAATTCAACTTCAAAATCGTCTACAGACCGGGGAAAGCGGGAGCCAAACCAGACTCCTTAACTCAAAGAGCCGGAGATCTTCCTAAGGAGGGGGATAAATGACTGACCGAAAACTTCCATGCCGTCATAAAACCACACCAAATCCTACAACTCGACGCCGGACTCAACGACAGACGCAGACTCAGACTTGTTAACGACAAGATCACCAAACTATTCTCTGAAGCCTACAACTGGGATCCTTTTCCCATGGAGGTGCTGGCTATGCTAGAGAAGGAGGTTCACTATTGTAAGCATATTATGCTATCGGAGTGCTGCCGGAGCCCAACAGGAAGATTACTGTATCGAGGAAAGTTTTATGTCCCTACCTACTGTGACACTGGGGTGTATCGTAACCGGAGTGCAAGGAGAATCAAAGGTAATCAGGCTACTTTCGATAATTCACAGCGGAATAATCTTAGATCTTGTGTGTGGGTTTCGGTGGTAGTGTTTGGTGAGGAGGTTCGTGCTGGTTTTTCTTCCGTCGAGGCGGAAAACCTTCGTCTTTTTATCTGAGTGAAGCTGGCGTGAGAAATGGTGACTCGGGTTTGGATTCCCCCAAGGTGCATAGACCTCGTGGGTGACTCATTAGTCCTGGCAGGGTGTAGATAAGGGGAGATGAGGTTTCATGCAAGCGGGTAGGGTGCTCTCCCTACCAGACTCTCTTCCATGCACCCTCAGCAGGCGACATGGCATCCCCTCCTTTTGGGGGAGGGGTCCTAGCCCAAGTCCGGTGGTCCGTACGCCATCAGCAGGCAACGTGGCATCCTCTCCTTCCGGGGGAGAGGTCCTAGCCCAAGCATCTCTCCATTTGCAATCTTCCCCTCATCTCCAGAGATACGTATCTTAGGTCCGTCTCGGCCGTAAGCTCATCTCCGGTCCTTATCTCCCTCCTAGACTCTCTGAGTGCGTTCCGTCATCCCTACGTACCCCTTTCTAGCTTGGCTACGTACTCGAGATATTTTTAAGGTGTAACACTACCTCACCTCTCCCTTAGCCTTGTCCCGAGCGCTAACACTTTTCTTTTTCATCTAAGTAGCCTGTCTCTTTCTGGGGGTGTGTCTTTCATGGGGTAACTTTTGTGGTTACCGCGCCTTGTGGTGTCGCTTACCGTGACTGTAGTCCTCCTCACCTACAGCCCTCCCAGTCACCGGATCAGGACATGACTCTGTAATCCGTCAGAATGACTGGGCCCTCCAAGTAGGCCAGTACGTACTCGTACTTTCTTTGATGAACTTTGATCACGTCACGCATTCGCTATGACTACTTCCCGTACTCAAGTTCCAGGGTCGGCAAGGATTACAAAGGAGCGGCAGAGGCATAGTATCCTTCGTGGCTAGTCTGGTATCCCGAAAGTGACTGGGCCTGATCTAGAGCTCTACAGTATAGGTAGGAGTGACCGCGCCTGATTCGGGGATCGCGTGACCCTCATGCTCGCCTTGTCACAGGTTCCCTTTCAGGGTAAGGAGAATATGACCGTACAGGAGTGTGTCAAGTTCATTGGGTCGTTTCGGGTTTTCTCGTCGGACGCTCAGTCAGCAGTTTCTCCTGATTGCCCAAGAAGCGGGTCTTTTTGTCAATGGCAATGTTTTGGTACTGAAGTCCTCCGCCTCTTCAGCCCACTATCGCCAGTGTCACGAACATGGCGCGACAGGCTCCTAGGCACCGCCGCAGGTGCCGCGCTCACCCTTGCCACACTATGGCTGATCCTTGTCTCCGCCGCCACGGCCACCGTCATCCTATACGCCTAGGCGCAGTACCCCAGCCCCTACCAATATCGTGCCGGTAGCGATATTCCTCAGAACCTGGTCGCGGGCCACCCAGGATTTTCCCCGCTTGTTTCCTTACTGTCTGCATGTCTGCCTCGCTTTACTCTGTGTTATGTTTATTGCTTACCACGTTGCGCTTGACGTTTCCTTACTGTCTGCGTGTCTGCCTCGCTTTACTCTGTGTTATGTTTATTGCTTACCTTGTTGTTTCTCTACTGTTGTGTGTGTCTGCCTTGCGTATTGCGGGAGGATGAATGGCCGAGTAGGATCGTGTGTTTCCTTGGGCACAGCGATTGAGTCATGATGAGCTAGGGAGGAACTGTGTCAGTCTTGTGGGCAAGCTGTGATTCCACGGAGGAAAGGAAAGGTATAAAGGAAGGGCGCAGTAGCTAGTCTGGAGATTCTTCTTCACGCAATCTATTATCTCTCTCCACAGACCTATCTCTCTACCCCCGTGAACCGGCGCTGCGACCACCACCTGTAAGACCCCAGAAGAGATTAGGGCGAAGCCGAATACTGCCACAGCGAAGCCGAATACCGTATCGATACAATGCCGGGCGTGAAGAGATTAGGGCGAAGCCGAATACCGCCACAGCGAAGCCGAATACCGCAACGATACCACACCGTGCGTGAAGAGATTAGGGCGAAGCTGAATACCGCCACAGCGAAGCCGAATACCGCAACGATACCATGCCGGGTGTGAAGAGATTAGGGCAAAGCCGAATACCGCCACAGCGAAGCCGAATACCGCAACAATACCACGCCAGGCGTGAAGAGATTAGGGCGAAGCTGAATATCGCCACAGCAAAGCCGAATACCGCAACGATACCACGCCGGGTGTGAAGAGATTAGGGCAAAGCCGAATACCGCCACAGCGAAGCCGAATACCGCAACGATACCACGCCAGGCGTGAAGAGATTAGGGCGAAGCTGAATATCGCCACAGCGAAGCCGAATACCGCAACGATACCACGCCGGGTGTGAAGAGATTAGGGCAAAGCCGAATACCACCACAGCGAAGCCGAATACCGCAACGATACCACGCCGGGCGTGAAGAGATTAGGGCAAAGCTGAATACCGCCACTGCGAAGCCGAATACCGCAACGATACCACGCTGGGCGTGAAGAGATTAGGGCGAAGCCGAATACCGCCAGAGCGAAGCCGAATACTGCAACGATACCCCGCCGGGCGTGAAGAGATTAGGGCAAGGCCAGATACCGCCACAGTGCAGCCGAATACTGCCGAGCGGCGACCAAGACTACGTTACCTGTCGAGCAGCACAGGCTAGTGCGACAGGATCTTGACACTAGATTGCGTCTCCCCATCGACATCTGACGTAGCAAGACATAGTGGCTTCCCAGGGCGGAAGCACCGAGGACCCCCTCAACCTTCCGGAATTCAGGAACGTCCCGGACGACCAGCGAGTGCCGAGTCCAGTAACCCCAGAACCCGGATCTAGACCACAATCGCCCGAGTCACCAGAACAGCCAAAAAGAATGACGGAAGGTCCCCATCTACTGACAACAGAAATGTTGCAGACACTCCTAGCAGCACGCGACAGACCGCCGCAAACCAGCTATCCAAAGCTCTGGGACCCGGAACCATTTGAAGGAAAAAAAGCGAAATTCAAAACATTCCTGGCCCAATACGAGCTGAAGTTCAGAACAGAGGGAAACTGATTCGACGACGATGAAAAAAAAACGGGATATGCATCATCCCTACTCCAGGGGGTGGCATGGAACTGGGTGGAAACCTTCCTAAACCAGGAAGGGGGAATCAACCTAACATGGGAAGAACTGAAAACTAACATGAAACATGCTTTTGGCCAAGTAGACGCCGAAGAAATAGCGTTGGAGAAATTCCAGAAAATCCAGCAGGGAAATCGGACGGCGGCAACCTACTGGGCAGAATTCCAGCGAATCAAAGCAGATCTCCCATACGCAGACAACGTATGCATCGCACGGTTCCGAGATGGATTACACCACAAAGTAAAAAGACACCAAGTCATGAGCGAAACACCCGCCACAGCTCTGGTAGATTATGCCACTGCGGCCATCAAAACCGATAGCCACCTATGCAACCTGGGAGTCATTAGTCGACGCCCCGTAGCCAGCCCAGAAGCGCGCTTCCATGTCCACACCAGGGAACCTCCAGCGGCATCCCCGGGAGACCCAATGGACCTCGACGCCACCTGACGATTCAAGTTCGCCCAGAGAACGCCGAACCGGTTCCTCCGACGAACGAACACAGAAGACTGCTACAATTGCGGAGAGAAGGGACATTTTGCGAGGGAACGCCCCCAACCCAAGAAGATACGACATCCAGGGAAAAAGCCATACCGAGTGGCGAAGGCTACATACGAAGGAAATCCCGAAGAAGAAGAAACTCAGGAAGAAGAACCGTCGGGAAACAATGGCCCTTGGGAATAGGCCATAGCAACAGCCACCCGAGGGAGAAACCAGTTGCAGAAGATGAAGATCCGCCCTACCGGATTAGAACAACCAGGTACGACCGCGAGGAAAAAGTCATGATCAAGGTAAGGATCCGAGGAAGCGATGGAACGGAACAAGCCACCACCGCCCTGGTAGACAGCGGGGCATCCGAAAACTTTATCGACAAGGCCTACGCCGAAGTCAGTGGGATACCCATGCAACGAAAAACGGCACCACGACGAGTCCTAACCATAGACGGAAGTGAGGTCGCTGGCAGGCTGGTGACCCATGACGCCCAAATCCACCTCACCATCAATCATCACGAAGAAGACATCCAACTGCACTGCATCACGATCGGAAACGCCCCAATCATTCTAGGACTCCCGTGGCTCAAACTGCATGACCCGGTCATAGGATGGAAAACCCACACCGTGAAGTTCCACTCCGACCACTACGCCGAACGATGCCTACCCAGCTCACCACGAGCAAATACAGTCCCTGAAGAAAAAGTCATAGAACAATACTACAAGAAGACTCCGGAAGAATGGCAAATCGGCAAGACGGATCCCTGGGAAGTCTGCCAGACAGTAATCGACAAGATAAAAAAAACGGATAAGATAAAGCCCCATCAGACGATCCCAATGGAATACCACGAGTTCCTCCCGGTATTCACCGAGAAAGAACCTACGACTCCACCGCCCCACAGGACGCAGAACCACCATATTCCCCTAGAAAAAGGAAAAATACCCCCATATGAGCCACTACGACCACTAAACGATGAAAAAATGAAGGCACTCAAGGAATTCCTAGACACCAATGAAAAACAGGGATGGATCCGGGTATCCACCTTGCCAGCCGGAGCACCCATACATTTCGTGAAAAAGAAGGATGGAGGACTACGATTGTGCGTAGATTACCGACAACTAAACGAGATCACGATCAAAGACCGAACACCGCTACCATTGATCGGAGAATCCCTGGATCAACTGTCCAGTGCCACCATCTACACCAAACTGGATATCCAAGACGCCTATTACAACCTCCGAATTGCAGCAGGAGATGAATGGAAAACAGCCTTCCGAACCCAGTACGGACTATACAAATACTGTGTCATGCCTTTCGGGTTGACCAATGCACCAGTGTCGTTCCAACGATGGATGAACGAGATTCTGAGCGAATACCTTGATATCTTCTGTGTGGCCTATCTGGACGACATCCTCATCTTCTTGCAAAATCTGGAAGACCACCGGAGGCACATCCGGACAATCTTGAAACAAGTTGAGGAAACCGGGCTCATACTGAAAGCATCCAAATGTGAATTCCATACAACGGAAACAGAATACTTGGGATATGTCATCTCACCAAAGGGACTACGAATGGACGAAGAAAAGATTCGAACAATCAAGGAATGGAAAGAGCCAACGAATGTAAAAGGAATCCAGAGTTTCCTAGGGTTTGCCAATTTCTATCGTCGCTTTATCAGGGACTATAGTAAGATCACGACGCCCCTCTCCTCCCTCATAAGAAAGGAAAAAGAGTGGAAATGAGGTGACAAACAGCAAGAAGCATTCGATACCCTAAAAACGGCAATGATCACGGAACCCATACTACAGCACTTCAACCCAGAACGGGCCGTCACCATCGAAACGGACGCCTCAGATTACGCCATCGGAGCCATTTGCTCGCAATCCGACGACAACGGAATTCTGCACCCAGTAGCCTACTACTCAAGGAAACTCAAAGACCCGGAGCGCAACTACGATATCCACGACAAAGAGCTACTGGCGATCGTGGATGCACTGCGAAAATGGGATACCTATTGCAAGACAACGGGACCCAAAATCACGATTCTCACGGACCACAAAAACCTCGAATATTGGAAAACCAAAAAAGATCTCAACCTACGGCAGGCCCGGTGGGGTGAGCGATTAGCTAACTATGACTTCGTGATCAAGTATCGACCCGGGAAATTGGCCGGCAAACCAGACATCCTCTCTAGAGAGTCAGGAGACTCTCCCTAGGAAGGGGATATGAAGCATCAGCAGAACCACGGCCGAATCCTGTTACCCAAAGAAGCGTTCGAAGCACTCCAGGCCAATACAACAGAAACCATCAACCTCGAGATAGACAAGGAACTCCTGAATGAAATCCGGACACTAAGCGCAGCAGATAAAGAGATCCAAGAAATCCGGAGGAAAAAGGCGAGCGGGACCACCCGCGACGGAAAGATCACGCTAGGGTTATGCGAGGAAAACAGCGGGTTGCTAATGTATGACGGCCTCATATGGATCCTGGACGACGACACCCTGCGACTACGTATATTAAGAGACCACCATGACGCACAAGCCATGGGACACCTGGGCCGAGCAAGAACCCTGGAACTCGTTAGCCGAAGCTTCTACTGGCCAGGGCAACGAAAGTACATCCACAGATACGTCGACCACTGTGACACCTGCCATCGCATCAAGCCAATCCGTCACGCGCCATTTGGACTGCTTAAGCCACTCGAACTCCCACACCAGTCATGGGACGCGATATCAACGGACTTTATCACCGCGCTGCCGATGAGCAACAGAAAAGACGTATTATGGGTAATAATCGACCGCCTCACAAAGATGGGACATTTCATCGCCTGCCAGGGCACCATGAACCCCGAAGACCTGGCAGACCACTTCCTCCGACAGGTAATAAGACCCCACGGACTGCCAAGCAGTATTGTATCAGACAGAGGGTCCCTGTTTACCTCAGACTTCTGGAGACGAGTAACGGAAGCACACGGGATATCACGCAACCTCAGCACAGCCTTCCACCCACAAACGGACGGACAAACGGAAAGAGCAAATGCCACCCTCGAGCAGTATCTCCGGGCATACTGCAACTACCAACAGGACGACTGGGAAAGGTTGTTGCCAATTGCCGAATTCTGCTACAACAACACACAAACCGGAACCACAAGAATAACCCCCTTCTTTGCCAACTATGGATATCACCCTCGTTTCCTGCCAGACCTCGGCACCTGGAACGAGGAGACCCCGGAAGTATCGGAATATGTTGCGGCATTGAGAAGGTTGCAGGAAGAACTTCGAGCAGAGATTAAGGAGGCCCAAATGTCGCAAGCAGAGCAAGCCAACAAAGCACGACATCCGGACCCGGTACTGAACCCACGCGACAAGGTCTGGCTACGACGAAAAAACATCCGAACAACCCGACCATCGAACAAACTGGATCACAAGCAGATCGGCCCATACCCCGTCCTAGAGAAAGTGGGCTCACGAGCATATAAGTTGGATCTACCAGCCACAGTCAAAATCCACCCCGTCTTCCACATCAGCCTCCTTGAACCCACAGCCAGCACCGAACCCATCCCAGGACACCAACAACCACCACCACCGCCTGTGATCATCCAAGAACAGCAAGAGTGGGAAGTAGAAAAGATCCTCAACTCCCGACGCCATAGAAACCAGATACAGTATCGAGTCAAGTGGACTGGCTTCTATGACCCCGATCGTACCTGGTACCCAGCCCGCAACTTTGAAAACTCACCCGACCTCATCCACCAGTTCCACGAGGAGTACACTGAGAAACCTGTCCTCCAAAATTAGCAATATGTCCACTACCGCCACGATCGACACCAACAAAGGCTGGACCTTCCCCGACAACAACAACCCCGTTCCCAAATTCCCTGCCACGACCGAGCCCGACAACAATTGGGGTATTCCTCCCACCGCACCTTCCCCGCTGCCGTCCGCTGTAGGACATCCCCATACCAACGATCACGCCTCCCTCCACTGGATGGCTTGCTACGACGACTACTACAACACTCACCGCCAAATGAAGGACAACAACTACTACCCCCGACACGGCAACAACCGCTGCCGCCGAAGCCACCAGCAGTGCGACTGCCCCAACGCCCACCCATACGAGCTGGCCGAAGTCATCCGTGTGAGACACCTCAACCCACGCAAGGCCTGCGCTGATTGGCAGAAGGGAAAGCGGGTCTGCTCCGACTGCCGATTTCTGGTAAACTTGAAGGACCATCACCTACGTTGCCAAAGCACCACGCAGTGCGCACCACTGGCCGACATCACACCACCCCAGAAGGCTCCCGCGGCCGCCAAAGAAAACCCTGACGCCGAGGCGGCTACGCCCCCGGACGACCAAATCCGCCTGTTGGCGGAAATCATCACCACGGTCCAGAACACAGTCATACAAGAAGCCCGCCATAACTACGGAATCCAGTGCCTGCTGGCCCAGACGATGCGTGACCAACACAACGCCGACCAATGACAACTCCAGAGGATGGCACAAACCCTGGAAACCATCACCGCTGAATAGCAGAGAATAAACGAACAACAAACCAGGCAGCAGGCTAGCCGACCCATCCGCATCTACCGCACTCCGATCCGCCACCGTACAACCGCCACCCGGCCTGACCTCGCCGGAGCTTCGGTCTGGACAGGGGACCTACTGTCACAAACCTGGCGCAACAGGCTCCTAGGCGCCGCTGCGGGCGCCGCGCTCACTCTCGCCACACTATGGCTGATCCTTGTCTCCGCCGCCACGGCCACCGTCATCCTACGCGCCTAGCTGCAGTACCCCAGCCCCTGCCAATATCGCGCCGATAGCGATATTCCTCTGAACCTGGTCGTGGGCCGCCCAGGATTTTCCCCGCTTGTTTCCTTACTGTCTGCGTATCTGCCTCGCTTTACTCTGTGTTATGTTTATTGCTTACCACGTTGCGCTTGACGTTTCCTTACTGTCTGCGTGTCTGCCTCGCTTTCCTCTGTGTTATGTTTATTGCTTACCTTGTTGTTTCCCTACTGTTGTGTGTGTCTGCCTTGCATATTGCGGGAGGATGAAGGGCCGGGTAGGATCGTGTGTTTCCTTGGGCGCAGCAATTGAGTCATAATGAGCTAGGGAGGAACTGTGTCAGTCTTGCGGACAAGCTGTGATTCCACAGAGGAAAGGAAAGGTATAAAGGAAGGGTGCAGTAGCTAGTCTGGAGATTCTTCTCCACGCAATCTATTATCTCTCTCCACAGACCTATCTCTCTACCCCCATGAACCGGCACTGCGACCACCACCTGTAAGACCTCAGAAGAGATTAGGGCGAAGCCGAATACCGCCACAGCAAAGCCTAATACCGCAACGATACCACGCCAGGTGTGCAGAGATTAGGGCGAAGTCGAATACTGGCACAGCGAAGCCGAATACTGCAACGATACCATGCCGGGCATGAAGAGATGGGCAAAGCCGAATACCGCCACAGCGAAGCCGAATACCGCAACGATACCACGCCGGGCGTAAAGAGATTAGGGCGAAGCCAAATACCGCCACAGCGAAGCCAAATACTGCAACAATACCATGCCGGGCGTGAAGAGATTAGGGCGAAGCCAAATACCGCCACAGAGAAGCTGAATACCGCAACGATACCATGCCGGGCGTGAAGAGATTAGGGCAAAGCCGAATACCGCCACAGCGAAGCCGAATACCGCAACGATACCACGCCGGGCATGAAGAGATTAGGGCGAAGCCGAATACCGCCACAGCGAAGCCGAATACCGCAACGATACCACGCCGGGCATGAAGAGATTAGGGTGAAGCCGAATACCGCCAGAGCGAAGCCGAATACCGCAACGATACCCCGCCGGGCGTGAAGAGATTAGGGCAAGGCCAGATACCGCCACAGCACAGCCGAATACTACCGAGCGGCGACCAAGACTATGTTACCTGTCGAGCAGCATGGGCTAGTGAGACAGGATCTTGACAGCCAGGTCCTCGGTGGAACTGGTTTAGCCCTCAGTGAGCCGATAGTCCCTCGGCGCGTCCGGATTTCGTCAGTGAAACTCTCGGAGTTTCTCCAAACCGCCTACTGAAAAGTTGTCAAATGGTTCTTCGGTCCAGTCCTTGCGTTCCGGATAGTCGAGCTATTTGACGAGGTATAGGATTCTTTTGTTATTTCCCCAGCCGCGTTCAACTGAGGACATTACTTCTTCGACGTCGTATTCTTCCAACTGTTCGATGTCGTTGGCCTTCTGTAGTACCTTTGAACGGTCTGGTGGTGCTCGGTGTTCGCTGGTTCGGTAGGGTTCGAGCAGCGAGACGTGGAAGACGTTGTGGATCTTCCATTTCTGGGGCAGCGTGAGGCGGACGGCCAGTCTGAAAACGATTTTCTCGATCTGGAAAGGACCATGATTTTTGTGGTCAAGTTTCTTTGATGGGCGGCGCGTTTTGATGTTGCGGCCGTTGAGCATCACCAAGTCTCCTACTTGGTATGCCGGGTGTTCTTTTCGCGTCGGGTCGGTATACCGGCGCATTTGCTCCTGTGCATCTTCCAGTCCTTTCCGGGATTCGTCGTGTACGGTGTGCATCCAGTGGGCGTAGACTTGGCTTGCTGGGTTGAGGGGTTCCGTTGACGCGGGGTTCATGGCTGCCGGGTGGAAGCCATAGTTAGCGTAGAACGGTGACATGCCATTACCCATGGTAGTCGAGTTATTATAGGCGAACTCGGCCATCGGTAGCAGGCGTACCCAGTCGTTCTGTTCCTTGCTGACGAACGCTCGGAGGTAGGCTTCGATCGTTTGGTTGAGCTGTTCCGTTTGGCCGTCAGTCAGTGGATGGAACGCTGTTGACATTCGAGGCCGAATTCCCGAAAGTCGTAGGAACTCCTTCCAAGTTTCCGAGGTAAACCTGGAGTCGCGGTCTGACACAATATCAGTGGGGAGGCCGTGATACTTATATACTTCTCGGGCAAAGATGGTGGCCAGGTCTGCCGCCGTCTTTCCCTCCTTCCCCAAAGGGAGGAAATGCGCCATCTTGGTGAATCGGTGGATGATTATCCATAGTTGGTCGCAGCCGTCCAAGATTGGGAGTTCCGTGATGAAGTCTATTGCTATGGATTGCCATGGGACGTAGGGTAATTCTAGCAGGGAGGACAGCCCATAGGGTTGTTGTCGGGACGCCTTGTTCTGTTGGCATTCGGGGCAGCTTCTGACAAAGTCGGTGATTCTTTCGTTCATCTTTGGCTACCAGAAGTTTCGTCGGATTAGTTCGATGGTTTTGTCCTGCCCCATGTGTCCAGCCACCTTTGTGTTGTGTTCTGATTCCATAATCCTCTGTACCAGTCCCCTTGGTACCCAGAGCAGGTTTCATTGGTACAGTAGGTTGTTTTCGCAACTTAGTTCCTTAACCCTTCGGTTCTTCGGCGACTGTTCCTCCGCCACCACTTACTGTTTCCTTGCCTGCTCATAGGCTTCGTCCTTCTTCCCTTCTTCCCTGACGATTGCTAGGAATTCCTCCGTCCACTTTCTTTCCGGGAGTGATGCCAGCCGTGCCGAGGAATAGATGAATGATCGCGTTAATCGTTCCTTGAAGTGATTTTTTCCCAAAACCGTCGTGACCGGCTGGTTTTCTACCCCCCCCTTTTCTGGGCGGTACTCCGGACGCCTGGATAGTGCATCTGGTTTGCCGTTCTGTGACCCGAGTCAGTAGAAGATTTTGAAGTCTATTCCAGCTAGTTCCGGTGCCCAGCGTACTTGCTGACGATTTAATACTTTAGTGGTGGTAAAGTATTCCAGGTTGTGATGGTCTGAGAGCACTTGGACCTGGTGGGTAGCTCCCTGACAGTAGCGTCTCCATTGTTTGAAGGCATCCACTATTGCTAGGAGCTCCTTGTCATGGATTTCGTAATTGATCTCGGCGGGTTGGAACTTCCTGGAGTGAAAGGCTACCGGGTGGAGGCGTCCTTCCTCATTTCGTTGTGATAGGATGGCTCCTAGGGCGAAGTCCAATACGTCCGTTTTGACTATGACTGGTTTTGCTGGGTCGAAATGAGCCAGAATTGGGGCCGTGGTAAATCGGTGCTTAAGGTCTTTGAAGGCAGCCTCCACTTCTTGGTTCCATGCCCATTCCTTTCCTTTCTCCTTTTTTGTTAACTCTGTAAGGGGTTTTGCCACTCGGGAGTAGTCTTTTATGAAGCGCTGGTAGAAATTAGCGAATCCCAGAAAGGATTGGACCTCCGTTAGCGAGTTCGGAGTTTTCCATCCCAATACCGCCTCCACTTTTTCTTCCGACATTTTTATTCCGTTTCTTCCGATTATGTACCCTAGGAATTCCACTTCCTTGGCCTTCCAGATGCACTTTTCCAGGGAGATTGCCAGCCCATTTGCTTGCAGTCTCTTGAGCATCTCCTTAACCATGTGGTCGTGTCCTTCTTCGGTGTCTGCGTAAATGAGTATGTCGTCCATGTAGGCTATCACTCCTACGTCTAGCATGTCGGAAAACACATGATTCATCATGTCTTGGAAGGTGGAGGGGACATTGGTTAGTCCGAAAGGCATCACCTGGAACTCGAAGAGACCGTAGCGGGTTCGAAACACGGTTTTCCATTCATCCCCTTCTTTTACTCGGATGAGGTGGAACCCGTTTTTTAGGTCCATTTTCGTGAACCATTGTGCCCCCCGGACTCTGTCTTGTAGTTCCTGCATCAGTGGTAACGGGTATTGGTTCGGGATCGTAATGCGGTTCAGCGCTCGGTAGTCGACACAGAGGCGGAGTCCTCGTCCGTGTGGCTTGGATACGAAGAGGATCGGGGATCCTGCCGGCGACGTGGAGGGCTTGATTTTCCCTGTTTGCTCCATCTCCTTCAGCCATTCCCGGAGAGTTCGAAGTTCTTCCTCCGAGAGCGGGTATATGGGTCCCCAGGGCACCGAACTTCCTTCCTGGAGGTCGATCTTGCAATCATAAGGTCGATACCTTGGGAGAGTGTCGGTGGCTTCTTTTCCCATTATTCCCAGAAACTGCCAGAATTCCATGCAGTGGGGACTTTCTTTAGTGGGTCTTCTTCCGCCGCTGATACGTACCCGATAACCCAAGCATCGGGATCGGTTGCAACCAATTCGTCCCAGGATAGTGAGTACTGGCCTGTTTCGTACTTGGTGCACTCCCTTATGCATCTCGCGCTGTCAAACCGAATTTTTTCGTTCGTCCAGGTCCCCTGGGGTGGGTGCGCCGTTATCCAGTCGAAAGGGAGGAAAGCGTCAATGTTTGTCTCCATTGGTGAAATTTCGAATTTCTCCTTGGAGTAGTGTCTTCGGTGTTGGAGGAGCATTGGCTCTGTATAAAATTGTCCTGCTCCTTTGACGCTTTCCCCGGTGTAATTTTCTATGCTGTGAGGTTACCGATGCGCTTTCTTCTTAATCCTGAGTTTTTCCACTGTCTGCTGATTGAGGAGCGCAACGGAGCACCCAGTATCCAGTAGTATCCGGATCTGGTGTTTCTTTTCACCCATGTATAGTATCATGGTGATAATTGGGCGTGTGCCGCTGGGGACTGTCCTTGATTTTTTCGACGGGGTTCCCACACTTAGTTCCTCGTTCCTTCGTCTCTTGGATAGTCCGTATATTATCGTCGAGGTCTTAGGCTGCGGCTGTTCCGACCTCTTAAAAATCCGAGTCGGATTCTTCCCATAGCGGAGCAACGGTGTCAGTGTCCATGGTTTCGACCGCTGCCACTTTTTGCTGGTTGGTTGTCGGGTGTTCCTCTACTTCTTCGTCCCGTTTCCTTTTCCCTTTCAAGGCCCCTGCAGCCTTCCAAGGGGCTTTTGGTAGCACGGTCCCTAGCAACGTGTTGAACGAGAAACACTCGAACGTTTTGTACCCGGATCGTCCGTATCGCCAGCAATTGTCACAGTTTCGGAAGTATGTTTCTTGTTCCTTTTGTGGAACTCCTCTCAGGGCTTCTTCCTTGGAGGCCCAGTGGTCTTTTCCTTCCCACTATTCCCGGGTTTTTCCGGAGTGTTGTTCTGGTCCTTTTCTGCATGGATTGTCCTTTTTTCCTTCGTCTTTTCATCTATCATCCTTCTTTCTTTCATCCTTGGAGGTGGACCCTCCTTTCGACACTTCCCTGGCTGCTTTGAGCGCCTTTTTCTTTTCTACCTAGATTCCCGCTCGGTAGGTGGCACTGATGAAACCTTCATCATCCGTAGGCTCATCCGGGTTCCAGTTGAATCGCATGTCCAGGATGCTGTCTGGCATTGCCAGGTCGATTTTTTCTCGTAGGCCTTCCCCTGTCGCCTTCGCGAAGTTGTTCAGGGCTTGGAACTCCGTGAGGTAGGTGCGGATCGATCCTTGGTATTTCAGTTGCCCTAGTTTGAGTTGGGCATCGGCTGCTTCCCTTTCGTTGCGATACTCCGCTTGAATGGCTACCGCGTAGTTGACCCTGGTGTCATTTCCTTTTAGCTCACGGAAGCGCTGTAGGTGCCATACCAGAGCTGTATCTGAAAGTATTGTTCCCACCCAGGCAATTTTCTGTTGATCCCCCGTTTCTGGGTAGAACCCAAGGAACATGGTGACTGCTTCCCACCACTGATTGAAGGCGGTCGAACTTTTCCCGTCGAAGGCTTCCGGGTTCTTCATTTTTAATCGGGCAATATTGACCTGTTCGGGTCGCGCTGGTCGGTCTTTGCGAGCCCGTTCCACTCCTTCTGCCACTAGTCGTACGAGGTCCTGCGTGGTGATTGTGGGCCCAGGATTCCTAGGTGGCGAAGGAGAGTGGGGGCGTCGGAGAGGCGGTCGAGGTGGTTCGGATGGCGAGCCCGAGGGAGGTCCCGTGGACGACCCGGGTGGTGTTGAGGGGGGAGCTCCTCCTTGCCCTGCCGCGGGCTCGAGTGCTGGTGGCCTTGGGGACACGTGGCATCTGAGTTGCTCCAGTTGCTGCCTCATCTCTGGCGTTGTGGGTACCGCCGGGGGTCTCTGCCGTCAGAACATCGGGCCCGGGTTTAGGCGTAGCGGGCTCCCCAACACTGGTTGTGAGTGAGCCAATGGGGCACTGGTACTGGTATGGCGGATGGGGCTTCTCCATGTGGGTGGTCCCGCCGGCACTGATGGTGGTGCGGGTAGCGGGATTCTGGTCACAATGCGTTGGATCTCTGCTCTTGCCTCCCGGAGTTGGTTTTCCAGGGCGGACACCTGGTTCTGGTGAGCGGCTGCCCATAGTTCTACGTTTCCCTGAAAGTTGGCCAGGTGTTGATTCCGGGCCGTGTTAGCTTCCGCCAGGAAGGACAGGGTGTCGTTTACCCGGGTCAGCCGAGTGGCCTGACATATTTGTCGCTCATTGGCCTCATTGGTGCACTCAATGATGGTCTGCCAGACGTTTCTGGCGAGAGATTGGTACGCGTTTGCTGCGTTCGACAGCTCGCTGCGTATCCATTCTTCTGCTATTTTCTCGTTAGCGTTGACTCGGTCATATACATACCTAGTGCCTTCCGCCAAGGTTTGATAGGTCTGTTCGATCTCCCGCGTCCATTGGTTGGTTCTATCGTAGGTGTCGCCGCACAGCTCAGTAAGTCCTTGTAAGTCGTTCTCGGCCTGCTGTTGCTGGCGTACCAGGGTCCTAACCCAGACTGCGGGGTTGGCTATTTCCACCGCTTATTCTGGTCTTGGTGTTCCATCGGTGATTTGGAGCAGGTCGCAGGGGGCCTCTAGCCGGAGCATGTTGAAGTCTGAAGAGGTCATCATTGCTCAATATAGGTCAAGGAAGTCTCCGCTGTAGATGGTGGAGTCGTAGTCGAAGTGGTAATCGAACAGGTTGAAGAGTTCGTCTTCGTCGAAATTGGCCGGTTGGGCGAGTAGCGTACAGTTCCACCACTGCTGGGTATACCAGTGGTATGTGGCGCACTCGATGGTTTCATTGATCGGCTTAGGTCCGTCGAAGAATTCTTCCCACAGCTCGTGCTTTGAGATCTCGTCGTCGATTGACTGAAAGGTGTAGTCGAAAAGGTACTGAGACTTAGGCTCCAAGAAGGTAGATAGTTCGAGTAGATAAAGGTGGTCTTCGAAGTAGGTGTCGTCGAAATAAGTCATGAAAGTAGGGTGATTTTGAGATCAAGATTATAGTGTGATACTGGGGTATATCGTAACCGGAGTGCAAGGAGAATCAAAGGTAATCAGGCTACTTTCGATAATTCACAGCCGAATAATCTTAGATCTTATGTGTGGGTTTCGGTGGTAGTGTTTGGTGAGGAGGTTCGTGCTGGTTTTTCTTCCATCGAGGCAGAAAACCTTCATCTTTTTATCTGAGTGAAGCCGGCGTAAGAAATGGTGACTCGGGTTTGGATTCCCCTGAGGTGCATGGACCTCGTGGGCGACTCATTGGTCCTGGCAGGGTGTAGATAAGGGGAGATAAGGTTTCATGCAAGTGGGTGGGGTGCTCTCCCTACCGGACTCTCTTCTGTGCGCCCTCAGTATGCGACGTGGCATCCCCTCCTTTTGGGGGAGGGGTCCTAGCCCAAGTCTGGTGGTCTGTACGCCATCAGCAGGCAACGTGGCATCCTCTCCTTTCGGGGGAGAGGTCCTAGCCCAAGCATCTCTCCATTTGCAATCTTCCCCTCATCTCTGGAGATACGTGTCTTAGGTCAGTCTCGGCCGTAAGCTCATCTCCGGTCCTTATCTCCCTCCTAGACTCTCTGAGTACGTTCCGTCATCCCTATGTACCCCTTTGTAGCTTGACTACGTACTCGAGATATTTTTCAGGTGTAACACCTACGGCCCTCTGAGATTATATCTGATCCAAACGTATCACGAAGTACTTGTAGCGGGCTACCCCAGACGATCGAAAACACTCGAATTGCTCTCAAGGAACTACTACTGGCCGAAAATGCAGCAAGCTGTGGAAAGGTTCATAAGGAACTGTCACACTTGCTGGCGATCGAAAACCAGTTGACACACATCCTACGGAGTCCTCCACCCATTGGTAATTCCCCAGCAGCCATGGCGGGACATTTTGAAGGACTTTGTCATGGGCCTACTATGATCAAAGTATCAAGATGCTATCTGGATGGTAGTGGATCGGCTCACGAAACAGAGGCATCTTGTCCTGTGCACTACTACCGTCGATACCCACGATCTGGCTGACCTGTTCTTCCAACATGTCTTCCGATTACATGGACTTCCGCGAACAATAACTTCAGACTGAGGGCCTCAATTTCCCTCCTCATTCTGGCATCGTCTCTGTGCACGACTGGAAATTGAACCGCAGCTGTCTACCACATTCCATCCACAGACCGATGGTCAGACCGAACGAATGAACCCTGTAATGGAACAATACTTGCGGTCGTACGTTAACTACCTGCAAGATGATTGGGCTGACTGGTTGCCGATTGCCAAATTCGCATCGAATAACCATAACTTGGAAATGACGGCTGTATCTCCGTTCTTTGCGAACCTCGGCTACAACCCTTGCTGGCAATTCGACCTTTCGGCCTCCCCAGCCAACCAAGCAGAAGATCAACAAGCGTGTTCTGTGGCGAAAGCATTGTCTGAAATTCATGACCACCTGCGGACAGAAATACATCGCGTCCAACTCCGCTACCAGGAAACCACGGATACCCATCGTCTCCCCGCTCCGGACTATCAGTTGGGGGATCTTGTGTGGCTCGACGCTCGAAATTGGAAGACTTGACGGCCATCAGCAAAGTTGGATCATCGATGGCATGGTATATTCAAGATCGTACACAAGATTTCCTCTCACACCTTCCGGTTGGAACTTTACAGCTCGATGCAGGTACATCCTGTTTTTCATGTGTCCTTACTTGAGCTGGCAGCACAGGATCCGCTTCCGGGACAATGACAACCACCACCTCCTCCAGTGAAAATCGATGGGGAGCAAGAATGGTTTGTGGATTCCATTCTCGATTCTCGAATGCATCGAAGACGACTACAGTACCTTGTTAAATGGACCGGATTAGATCACCCGAATTGGGAGCCAGCGGAAAACGTCAACGAACTAGAAGTGGTTACTTGATTCCACGAATAATACCCTCACAAGCCAGGGCCTTTCAAATAAAGCTTCATGGGAGCTCAGCGATAGGAGGGGGATACTGTCATGGCATAGATCTCGGCGCTCAGTTTGAGTTTGGTTGTTTGATTTCGGGTGCTGGAAAGGTTGAGCTGTTTGATTTCGTTGTTGATGCCAGCACCTCGCTCCGGATGTCTCGATCTTGGGAAGAGTGTCGGCACCTCGCTCCGGATGTCTCGATCTTGGAAAGAGTGTCGTCACCTCGCTCTGGATGTCTCGATCTTGGAAAGGGTGTCGGTTCTGGGCCCCGGTTGCATAAGAGAAGGTTTTATGAGTTGCGCAGTTATGAGCAAATATGTGAGTATGAGTATGTATGTGAGTTACGCAGGTATGAGTAGGAGGATGTATGGGAGTTGCGAGAACTGTGTATATAAGGAGGGCTGTCTTCTGTGTTTTGTCTTCTTCTTCTCTTCATGCAACCTCTTGTATTCTATTCGGAATATCAACCTCGTCTCCGTTTCCTCCGTTTCCTCCATTCCTCCATCTCAGCAACACTCGCCCAGTGCTGTCTGTCCCTGTCCGATACATCCGTCTGATGCTGTCCATCTCTCTGTTCGACACGTCCATCTGACATTGTCCTTCCCTGTCCGACAAGTCCATTTGACCCTGTCCATCTCTCTGTCTGACACATCTGTCTGACGCTGTCTGTCTCTCTGTTTGACATGTCCGCCCGACGCTGTCCGTCTCTGTCGACACATCCGTCCGACATTTTCCCCGTTCCCATTCCCATTCCTCCTCTATTTTCATTCCTGTTCCCGTTCCCGTTCCCGCCCCACTTCCGCTCCCGCTCTCACTGTGTCACTCGAACTCACTCGAGTACCTTGGAGAACCGCTGCCATTACAGCGGCACAACACCAGCCATACAGACTATCCTTGCCCTTGAAATTACCATATACCCTGTGGCAATCAATAGCGATGGACTTCATCACGGAGCTACCAAAATCGGTAGGATACGACCAACTATGGGTCATCATCGACAGGTTCACAAAGATGGCCCACTTCCTACCGCTTCCAGAGAACAGGAAGACAGCGGCAGATTTGGCAGTAGTGTTCGCACGAGAAATATAGTGACACCACGGACTACCTCCCAACATTGTCTCAGACCGGGATTCATGGTTCACCTTGGAAACCTGAAAGGAGTTCCTTCGGCTTAGCGCAATCTGGCTGCGTATGTCGACAGCATTCCACCCCCAAACGGACAGGCAAACAGAACAGCTCAATCAAACAATTGAGGCCTACCTCTGGGCCTTTGTTAGCCGAGAACAAAATGACTGGGTACACCTGCTACCGATGGCTGAATTCGCCTACAACAATTCGACCACGACAGGAAACGGTATGTCCCTATTCTACACTAACTATGGCTTCCACCCGCTGGCCATAGACCCAGTGTCAACAGGCACCCTGAACCGGGCCAGCAAAGTATACACGCATTGGATGCACACCGTGCATGATGAATCCCAAAAGGGATTGGAAAACACACAGGAACGAATGCAACGATATACCGACCAGGACCGAAAGGAACCCTCAGAATATCAAGTAGGAGACTTGGTAATGCTCAACCAACGCAACATCAAGACGTGCCGACCCTTGAAAAAGCTGGACCACAAAAATCATGGCCCCTTTCAAATTGAGAAAATCATCTCCCCGCTCACTATCTACCTCACGTTGCTCCGGAAGTGGAAGATCCACAACGTCTTCCACATCTCGTTACTCGAGCCCTATCGAACGAGCGAACATTGAGCGCCACCGGGCCCATCAAGGGTACTCAGGGAAGCGGACGACATCAAGCAAAGTGAGGACTACAATGTGGAAGAAGTTATGTCTTCAGTCGAATGTGGCTGGGAAAATAACAAACGAATCCTTTACCTCGTCAAATGGCTGGGCAATCCAGAATGAAAGGACTGGACGGAAGAACCATTCGACAACTTCTCAGTAGGCAGTCTGGAGAAACTCCAGGAGTTTCACCGACAAAACCCAGACGCACCGAGGGACTACCGGCTCACCGAAGGCTAGACCAGTTCCACCGAGGACCTGGCGGTAGTAGGCTGAAGAGGTGGAGGACTTCAGCCCAATGTACACACCGACAGAAAGACCCACTTCACAGGCAAACTACAATGAAGCCATCAACCGGACACCCGGCGATAATCACGAAACGACAGGATGAACTCGACGCACTCCTGTACGGTCATATTCCTCTTACCCCGAAAAGGAACCGGTGGCAAGACAGGCATCACAGTCACGCGATCCCCGAATGGCACAGTCACTCCTTGACACATCCATCAGCTCATTCGGCTTGCACGGGCTTGGATCACTATCTGAACACTGGTTACCAGCCACGAAGGATACCATGCCTCTGCTGATGCTCTGCCTGTCTTGATGACCCCGGAACTTGGGTATGGGAAGAAGTCATAGCGAATGCGCGACGTGATCAGCGTTCATCGAGAAAGTAAGAGTACGTACCGGCTTACTCCGAGGGCCTAGGCATTCCGACGGACTAAAGGACTTCGAAGGGAAGAAGGCTCCTTATCCGGTACCTAGGAGGGTTGCAGGGGAGGAGGACTGCAGTCACGGTATCCACAATAAATCAGACACAACAAATTACAAAAGAGGAGGGCTACGACAAATGTGTCAGCACTCGGAACGAGGCTAAGGGAGAGGTGAGGTAGTGTTATACCTCGGGTATTTAGAGTACGAAGCAGGTTGAGGCGGTACGGGACTAGAGGATGACAGAACGATTCAGAGAATCTAGGAGGGAGTTAAGGAGACGGAGTTTAGGTGATAGCTGAGAAGACGGATGTAAGAGCATAATTCCGGAGATGAGGGGTTGATTGCAGACGAGTAGAAACTGAACAGACTTGGGCCGACTCCACTCAGGGAATGAGGGGAGAGCCACATCACCCCCGACAGGTGTACGGAAGAGAGTCTGGGCTCAGAGAACCCTGCTCAGCTGCATGAAACCTCATCTCCCCTTATCCGCTCCCAGGCCAGGACCAATGAATCGCCCACAGGGTCTCTACGTCTTGGGGGAATCCAAGTCCGAATCACCGCCTCTCACGCTGGCGTCCCTCAGATAAAAAGGAAGGATTTCTTCCTTGACGGAAGAGAAATCAGTACGAATATCCTCTCCAACACCACCACCGAACCCACACACCAGATCTAAGATTATTCCGTTGTGAATTATCGAAAGTAGCCTGATTACCTTTGATTCTCCGAGCACTCTGGTTACGAGACTACCCCAGTGTCACAGTTGGAAAGGATTCACACCGAAGCTGTAGGGAAAATTCACTAAGAGATTAGCGTCGAAATATCACTAGAGGGTTTATCCCAGAAACAATGTAATATTGTTAAGGCTCAACTTCCGACTGATTGTTGCTGATGCCTCTCTACACAGGAAAACTGACACCCTATATACGTCGCACCGACTCGTTGGCTGTCTGCCCTCGGGCCAGCTCGAGAAGCGCAATATCTCGGTATTATGCAACAGTGTCTCTCCTCATCAGAGGGAGATAGGGTTGATTGGGACGTGGCACAGTTTGATAGGTATGGACCCAGAAGATCTTCGATCTGGGTACTTGCGAACAATCTTCATTTGCACCTCCTTGTAGGCGTCATCACCCTCGTACTCCTGTTCATAGCCCTTACTGGCTATATGCTTCTCAGGTGCACTCAGGGTCGCAATCTATAAGTCTAGATGCTTCCAGGAATGCCTGGTGACATCAATACAAGTGCCACAGCAATTGCAGTTAACTAATGAATACATCTCTGTAACTTGACAAGTTAAGGAATGATCTTCTTCAAACAACTGACAGATGGTCTGGCTCCCCTTGTATACCCACCGGACCTGTTCTGCCTCGCGCGTCCTGCACTACCACTCATGAGTTATATTGTACCCAGAAAAAGTTGACATTTTTGCTGGTATACAGCAACTAGTAGCTTTTAGTATGGGTCTTGCGGAGGATAACCTCGACACCTCTCAGGAATGTGACCAGGCCCTCACCTGAGGCTGCCACTTATCCCCTCTCCCATTGGTAACCTTGAGTTACCATCCGGCTGCTGTTGGGTCGGTAATACTCCTCTCTTTTAGACTTCGCCCTAGCCTGTGACTTTCACTCATGAAATATCACTCGGCCTCAATCCTCAGATTGGGTCTGGTTAGTCATACTAATTGCATGTCTTGGGGTGTCACCAGCGCGCTGGGTGTAACACCATCAACGTCCAAGAGTGTCTTTTCAGAGACCGTCGATGTACACATCCACTAAATATCTCTTTCATTCTCATTGAGCTATTAGCCCTTTGTACTAGAGTATAACATACGACCTCAGAACGAGTTATCGTCTTCTCAGATGCACAGGCAGCCCTCAGGCAGATGACATTGGACAAGTCCGGCTCAGGGTAATAGTATGCTCTCCAGATGCGGAAGCACATTGCCACATTGTACTGGGTCAGGCCAGAGATTGTCATTGAAGTACGATGGTATCCAGCATACAAAGGAGTTACTAGCAACGAGAAGGTTGATAAGTGTGTAAAGATATGGATAGAGAAACTAGATACCTGTAGGGTAGAGTGGCTGAACTTCTCAGCCCAAATAGAGGTGTAGGGGGTACTCCTATCATGGTTCCTCGCCAACCTCAAGTAGGAGATCTCAGAGAAGAAGTGGACAGAAGTACACCAGTGGATAGGGAGCCGTACCTCCAAGAAGAAGTACCGTATGCTGAACAGTCAAAAGCCCGATGGCGTGGTGGCCAACAGCTCTAAGAAAATCACTATATGGTTCTACCAGCTTAAGATAGGGCACTACCTAATGGAGTAGTATCTCAACTGGATAAAGAACTGACCCATCCCATAATGCTGGTGGTGCTGGTACCGAATGCAGACTTGGGACCACCTCTTCAAGGAGTATCCTGAGTGGAAGTCATAGCAGAAGATTTTGTGGGCAGGAGTAAAGAAGGTAACCAGGAAAGAGAAGGACCAGTGAAAGGTATAGGATCTACTGGCCGATAGGAGATGCAGTCAGGTAATGCTAGACTTCCTCTCAACTACAGATGTAGGCAGGTAGGTGCTGGGGGTGGAGGAGGATAACACCACGAGCGTGGTGTCTGAGCTGGAGGTATGGAACTGGCTGGAGAAGTAGGAGGCAGGGGCCAAAAAGCAGAACACTGGGGGGAAACTACTGCTATTCCTACATATGTCTGACTTCATGGCAGTGGTAGGTGAGAAGTAGAGGAATAGGGTATGCTTTTTCTTCATCTAGTTCTTTTGCCTTTCACACTCGGTCTTCTCTCTTTTGTTATTTCCTTGGGTACATCTACTCTTTATTGGCACAGGTCTGGGTGGAGGATAAAAGGGGTGCTTGCAATGAGCTGCCGCTGCTCGGACTGCGGACAGGAAACGGACTGTACATATTCTCGCCATGATCTCCATAGGGCCACATGCGAGTAATGAATTAACAAAAAAAAAAAAATTATGTGAGATAATACGGTAGGTGCAAATTTTGTGTAACACGGTGGATCACTCGGGCTTAGATACCAATTTTCGGACTTGCAACCTTGCCAAGAATTGCCAAGGCACTATCGCGTCTAAGTCTAGACGTAACGCAATGTTACCGCTTGGCAACAAGTCCTCTTTGGTGTCGGCAGCTGCACGTTTCCGCATCTGGTGAGACGCAACTCATCCCCCCGGCAAACGCGTTCCCTACGTGGCACCAACGCAGTGCTGGCGGACTGACATCCGACCGAACACCGCTCGGCCGCCGCTCGCCCGAGAGAGACCGCGCCGCGCGGATGGCGATGTCGCGATGTAGCGAGTGCGGGTGCGTGCACGACCCACACACCGCCACGCGTAGCACCACATCGCGCCACTGCAGGTGGCGAGGGCGGCGGAGAAGCACAGGACGCGGCGACGGTCAGGATCACATCTGCGTAATAGATCGCCTCTGCGGATCACCTGGCACGGCGGTCAATGCGGCGCTGCACCTCTGCGACCAGGTACGGACGGAGCCGGAGCGCTGCGTGCGGACTGCTGAATGAAGAAAAAAAGATGTGTGCGGGTTCGCACTTCGACATCGCCCCCACTGCGATCCCCGCTGCCTACCGCTGGCATGTCGACGCAAATCCCGCACCCGCATGCCCCACCGTCCCCTACATAGATTTCCCCTTCCCCGTAGCAATCACGGCGTGCCGTCGACTCGTCGACTGGCAACGCTCGTCTCGTCCGTAGGCAGGTACGGTCGGCAAGCAGATGTGCACGCAGGTGCAAGGCGGGAAAACACCGCACTGCCAACGGGGGCGTGATGGGGTGGCGGTGGTCTCAGGGGGGTCACTGGGCAGCGGCGTCCGTGTGCAGTGCGGACTGGCATAGCGTCGGCGGACCTCACGATGGAAGTCGTTTCGCAGCGACTAGTTTTACAGGCGAGCAACACGATACGACTGCTGAGGGAGCATGTGTGCATTTGCGCGTGGGGGTTATGTACTTCGCTGCAGCAAGTCCTTCCTTTCATCAGTGGCTGTCCCCCGTCACGACATCTGCCAGCCTGCCCGATCTGGCGGCGACAAAAATCAAAGATCGCGCGAAAAAGAAAAGAAAAGCATACCCCGGTCGAATAGGTAACAAAAGAAAGCAGAGAACGGAGGAAAAACGCCAAACACCGGTACCGTGCCCAGAACGGAAACCCAACCAAAGTCCGCTATGCCAGGCTCACGATGCGAGCTGCGGTGGATGCGTCGGGACGGTCGTAACGCACTGGCGCGTTCTCCTCCAGCCGGGCCTTCCACCGCGCGCCCTCGTCGCGACGCAGGACGAAGCTCATCCACGCGCACTCACCGGACTCGGGCGCCTTCTCCTCGACGACGGTGCGGATGCTGGTCTGCACCAGTACCTCGATACTGCCCTTGCGCTTTGTGAGTGACGCCTCGGTCTCGGCGCACACCGTCAGGCTCGAGGGCGAGAACTCCTCGACCGTCTTGATCGGCGTCTCGGTGTCAATGGTGGTGACGACGCTGCTCTCGCGCAGGGGCACGAACCGCCAGCGGCCGAACGCCCAGTTCAGCACCCAGCGGTTCCCGGCGGGCGGCGCGACGGGCGTGTCGTCGGTCGCGGCCGTGTCCGGGTGTTGCGGCGGCGGCACGCGCAGCCGCAGAATGCCCTTGATGCGGTAGACCTCATCCTTGGGCGCCGTCCGGAGCAGCGCCTCCAGCGCGGCCACGTCCACGTATCCACCGTCCTCGTCGGCCGATTGGGGCAGCCTGAGCGAGAGAACGTCGACCTCGCGGCTGTGTTCGTGGTCGTGCTCGTCGGGGATGCCAGCGCGGCACGAGAGCCCACGTGCGAGACTCGTGTCGATGCCGAACACAACGTCCTTGTCGACCCAGCCCTGCCGCGATCTGACGACCGGGGTGTCGTCGGCCACGTCACGGATGCGATCCAGCACCTTCTCGACACGCTCGCTGCCGGCACACTCCCACTTGTTGAGGATGATCAGGTCCGTGTACTTGGCCTGCAGCTTCGCCGTGTAGCTCGTGTCGGCGTAGCCGGTCCAGTTCTCGACATCGATGACCTGGATGACGCCGTCGATGGGGAAGATGCCGGAATTCTCGACGGAGATGCGGTTGACCTCCTGTGGGTGGGGCGTATTAGCGGGGGCGGCTCTTCGGGTGCTGGCAAATTGAGGGTGAGGGGGGAGGTGAGTCGTACCATGGCAAGTGTGGCCGGGAAAGCCGAGCCCGAGGTCTCGATCACGATCCGCGTCGGCTTGTAAGTGTCCCTAAGAGCGAGCAGAGCGTCACCGAGCTGGCCGATGAGATTGCAGCAGATACTGCGTCGGTCCGATCAGCAATTGACTCCGTGAAGAGCGATGCGGGGAGAACAGTGCGGAACGGGGGAGGAGGGGTGAGGAGCCTCACCAGCCATTGAGAAGTTCCGTCACACCAGCAACCGAGCTCTGCTGCGCCAGTCTCGAGTCGACGGCGACATCGCCGAATTCATTCTTGAGGAGACAAAGTTTGTAGCCGACGGGCAGCTGGGGCAGCAGCGAGAGCAGCAACGTGGTCTTTCCGGAACCGAGGAAGCCGGTCAAGATGGTGATCGGGATCGGGTTGGTCGGCGGCGATAGCATCGTGGTGCGCGGTGGATGGAGGACGACGGGAGGCGGTCGGGCGAAAAGGATTTGCAGAGCGCGATCGGAGTGGGCGAGATGTGAGACTCGTGGAGCTGCGGGGAGCGAGAGATGGCGCAAGCGAGCGAGCGAGCGAGAGGTTGTCGGACTGAAGGTGACGGCAGCTGGAGAAGTTCCAGACGGGAGAGTGGAGGAGATGAGGAGAGAAGGAGGGAGTGAGGAGAGTGGTTTCCGGACGAGATGACAGCCGAGGCGAGAAGAGATGGGCGAGGGGGAGCGATGAGTTAAGTAGAGGTTTCGGAGGGTGCTCAGCGAAAGGACTGCCGGCGGGACCAGGTGGCGGAGCGCAGGTAGTGCAGCGCGCTGGGCCACAGGGACAGGCACGGCCACGGCCGTTCTACGCGGGAGATGCCGCAGCCAATAATCCAACATCCCCGGGCTAGTATCGATACCGGCAAAGACGAGCCAGGCGACCGCGACGATGGGACTCTTCCCCAAGCGGCGCCGAACACTCGGTTCTGCCGTGATGCGTGCGACGACTGGGCGTTCATGCGTGGTTGGATTCTATTGCTTTTTCTGCTCCACTGCTGGCGTTGCCGTCCGTGATGATGGCGGTGGCGGTCCGTCTCGCCATCGCGAGTGCCGATTCCTCAGGGCCACATTCGCCGGCCTGCGGTCATTATCACCCCGCCCGCTTGCCACCAGATGAATCCCCATGACGAGCCGAAGCATACGGGCGCCTTCCTATCAAAGCAGCGCCGCTCGCCCTCCCACCGCCCACCCCACCCGTAAAACGGCCCATCATCATCCGCAGGACCTCCTCCAGCGAGGAGTCGATTCCAAACAAGAAGGGGAAAAAGAAAAGCGCAGCGCAGAGCCTAACTCGCAGTCTGCAGGTTTCGCAGATACGCAAGTCCAGCACCGGCATGCCTAGCTTTGTATCCGGTCTGCCTCCCACGGGCCTTTTCTCCATCCCCTGCGGACCTTCCCTAGTTGTTGCCAGCCAGCCAGCCATCCTGAGCGGAAACGAAAGGGGAAATAGGCACATTAAGCCTGGGAGGAATCTGCATAACAGACGACCGTCTGTTCGATGCTTGTGGTGCCTTGCGTTGCGCGTGCATCACATCAGCACATCAGCACAACAGCACATCAGCACATCGGATTCGGCATCTGCTCCGCCGGCGCCTGTCCTCGTCCGTTGGTGTTTTCTGTGGCTTTGTCTCCGGGTTGTTTCCCATTATCGAAGGGTGAAAGGGAACAGAAAAGGACCGAGATGGAGTCCGCGATTTGCTGTTCTCCCGTCGCCGGCTTAAAAAGCGGCAGGCACATGCTGCAGAAAACGAATGCGTGAAGGAGAGAAAAAAATAAGCGTCGAACGGAGGAAGGAGGAGTTTGTCGCCCGTGCGCAGGGGGCGCGCGTCTTGGCCGGCTTCGGTAGATAGTTGCTGCGATGACAGCTGACATCCCCCGCGGAAAAGAATCGAAACCACGGCAGAGGGGTGGAGCGCCGAGCCAGGAGGGAGCGCATTGGGCGGTGCGCAGGGTGGGCGGCGCGGTGCTCTGCGTTTGCACGAATGCATCTCTCCTGTCTCTCCTTTCCTTCCTTGCCCCTTCCCACCACCACAGCAACGGTCCTTTTCCACCTCCTCCGGCACCACGGCTGACAACAACGACGATGACCAGCCACTGCAAGCGGACGGCGCGAGGAGACACGGATCCGGTTCGCCCCGTCGCCCAATCGTCCGTTCACCGGGACCTGCCGTCGGTGGCGACGCCGAGGCGCGAGACGACACGCGGAGGGAGAGTCCGCGCCGCGAGTTCCCGGACTGGGCTGGCGCGATGGAGGGAAGGCACCGGTCCACGGCCACGGGTCTGGAATTGCTAGTCTGCCTACGCGAGGCGCAATCTCTTGCTGGACGAGGACGCAGGAGGTGGAACGGAGTCTCTGTATGTATCCAGTGCGAGCGAATCCGCACGTCAGCGCTACAGTAGCGGCGCCGTCATGTCGAGCTATCTACGGCAAAATCGGGGGCTGGCTGGCTGGCGAGCGAGCGAGCGACCGCCATACGGAGACGAGCAGATCGCCGACGCGCGAGATCACTGCGGTTGGCTCACGGCGCGATTTGGAGCGAGATATCCGGCGTGGAAAGACATGTGCGCCACTGCACCACAACGAGATTGTAATCACACGGCAATCTCACCACTATCACCAGCAGTCACTCCACAGACCATACCCAGACCACTGCGGCGAGTGGGGGGCCAGAGCTGAGCTCGACCGGGCTGGACGCCTAGAGCAACGAACCAGCCTATGGCGACGGCGATGGTTGGGGTGCATGCGCAACTTGCGTCCATCTGTCCGCAAAAGACGAGGCGAATCGGTTGGACATTGGGCCCGCCCACACGGACCTGCTCCTCTGCTCGGGCACACCATAGTACGCAGCCACCGCCGATCGCGAGACGGTCAGCAGGGCAGTGGTGCGTCGAATCGATATCTTCTTCACACGCAGAGCAGCTATCTACCCATCCCAGCGGTGGCAAAAGTCTACATACATATATACTCTCGCTGCGGAGTCCCCGGCACTCTGGGCGCGGACATAGGCGCGCGGCCAGCCGACCAGTGCGCGCCGCGAACGACGCCACCTGCCATGGCGCGGGGTGGACAGGAGCCTCCCGGGCAGGTGCTCACCGTTCCAACCAGCTCCAACGATGCACGTTCGTGCACACGTCGCGAGGCCGACGCTTCCGTGGAGCCACCACGGACTGCCGGCGGGTCGGCGGGGTGGGTAGGGGTGAGCGGAGAAGGTGGGGGTGCACCGTGGCCGTGGCCGTGCCCTTGCCCTCCCACGGCGGACACCGGAGAACCGTGGGGGGTCTCGGCCGCCCGCCCGCCGCTTCGATCTCGGTTTGCTGTATCGGCGTGCTAAATATATACGGTGCACGCGGGGAGGCGTCAGACCAGGCGGGGCGGGTGGCGGGTCTGGTTTCCCCTGCGCTCGCCGCTACTGGGTGAGGCGTGCAGGCAACTGCACAATTATTGCGCCGCGTGTAAGTGACGCGCGATCCGGCGTCGGGAGACCGCTCTGCGAACGCTCTGGGGATGATCGGGGATGCGCGGGAGAGAGGCCTTCGCTTGAGGCTTGCCCGGTTCGATGTGGGAAGGTGTTTCCCCTTAGTTTTTGCCACCGCGACGCGCCAGTGGTATCATCCATATCGCTCAAGGAACTCCGCTCACCTGCCGCATCGTGACGATCCAAGCGCCCGCAGAGTCGAAGTCGAAGCCGAAGCCGGCCCAGTGGTCGAGAGAGAAAAGAAACGCCGACTCTCCGGCGTCGCAATTTACTCCGCGAACTTGCCCCACTCCGCCTCCACCGCCGCACCGCTGATGCGACTCGAGCAGACCACTCCCGGCTGGTCGGGCGTGATCTTCTTCACCCCAGCACACGCAGCTGCCGTAAGGATATCCCGGGTTCGCCAATTCAGACCTTTATCGGAGGGGGGGAGGGTGGCTCGTTAGCCGAAGATTCTCCGCGTGATCTCCTCACTCCTCGGGGGGGGGGCGCCCCCCCCCCCCGCCCCCCCCGGGGAGGTATCCTTTTGGAGACGTCTGTGTCTGGGTGAGAAGTAGTAAGTGGGTATGTAGTAAGGAT
>Ga0307508_10000735_pt1 | contig 38877 bp, 38 predicted proteins | sample 9_EM_MG_FD_203089 | JGI IMG/M metagenome (GOLD analysis project Ga0307508, IMG submission 203089) | Populus trichocarpa ectomycorrhiza microbial communities from riparian zone in the Pacific Northwest, United States - 9_EM | ecosystem: Host-associated > Plants > Roots > Unclassified | place... | reverse complement strand
GGGGACGTCTCTAACAGTTAGAAGGGGGGCTTATTTTGTTGCCTTTGCCCCTGACTGTAACGGCAGTGTGCAGGCCAAGGGGGTAAAAAAAAAATTCGGGGCACACTCCTTCCTCCGACCCGGGGGGGGGGGGGCACCCCGACGGGGCGGAGTGGCTCCCACGGGGGGCCGAGCGCGCCTCTGGAAATCAAAGGGCAACGCTAGGGTTTGCACTCCTAGCCATAAAAGGAGCTTGTGCACCATAATGATTATAAAATAAAATATGAAAAATACAATTAGTAATTTAAAATTCCGTGGCATGTCATACTCGTTCCAGTCTTCTCAATTCGGTTCAATCGCTAAAAAATATTGGATTAGTTCGTCACTTGCTATACTACTAAAAAACACTCGGCATTTTTCTGCTTTTTTTAGACTTTTAGATGATAACCACGACATTAATTTTATTGATAATAAGCCGCGGGCCGCCGGGCCAAGGCTTCCCGCCAGGGGCGGGGCGCCTATAGTAAAATATGATAATGCTGATATAGATAAAGTTAAAATTCTTAAAGAAAATAAAGGAAAATCAGGTGTTTATCTTTGGACAAATTTAATAAATGGTAAAAGCTATATAGGTTCTTCTGTAAATCTCCGCGGAAGATTTTATGTCTACTATAGCCTACGTTTATTAGCCAAGAGTAATAGACCTATAGATCGTGCGAAATACGGGTTTGCAAATTTCAGTCTTGAAATCCTAGAGTTTTGTGGTACAGAAGAATTATTAAAGAGAGAACAACACTATTTGGAAATTCTAAAACCACAATATAATATATTAGAAATAGCTGGATCTATATTGGGGTACAAACACACTGAAGAGACTCTTGCTAAGCTTAGAGCTTGTAGACACTCTGAAGAATCCAAAATAAAAATAAGTGAAGCCCGTAAAGGAAGATTCAGTGGGAAAGCTAATCCTATGTGAGGAAAAACTCATAGCGAGGAAAGCAAACTAAAAATTAGGGAAGGTAATCTAGGTATTACACTGTCAGAAGATACCAAAAGAAGGATGAGTGAGGCTCGGTTAGGTGTTCCCTCCCCTCGCCCCCCCCAAGCCCCCCTGGGGGGGTTTGGGGGGGGGGGGGGGGTGGGAAGCAAACTTTCTGATGAGACTAAACAGAAAATTAGTGAAGCGAATTTAGACATTGTCGTAAACACTCTGCCGAAACTGCCGCTAAGATTAGCCAAAAGCTTAGCCAAAAGATAGAAGTTATGGACCTGGAAACAGGAACTAAAACTACTTACTATTCTATGGGTGAAGCAGCAAGAGCAGCACTCTGATGAAACTCGTAAGAAGATGTCTGATGCTAAGATAGGTCTGCAAGCAGGAGAAAATAATCCTTTTTTTGGAAAATATCATTCTGATGAAACTAAACAGAAAATGAGTGAAGTACGGAAAGGAATTCTGTTAGGCCGTCGAAAGCAAGACCAGTAGGAGCAGGTTGCCCAAGTGTTCAGATAGAAGTACTGGACCTGTCTACAGGAATTAAAACTGTTTATCCTTCTATACACGAAGCAGCCAGAGCCTTAGACATCCCCCGATCGTCGATTTCTATGTATTTCACTCAGAATACCAAGAAGCCCTATAAAGGGCGATATAAATTCTCCAAAGTTTAACCGCTCTATTATTTGTCTTTAAGTAAGAACAAATATAGCTTATTTTTATTATCAGCAGTTGCCTCCTCACCAGTTGTAACTTCTACGAATTCTGATCTGGATAAACTGGATATTTTTAAAGAAAACAAAGGAAAATCCGGTATTTATCGTAGGGTAAATAAGAAATCCGGTAAAAGTTATATAGGTAGCAGTCTAAATCTTTCTCTTCGTCTTAGTCAATATTTTAGCTTAGCGGTTTTAAATAGAGACGATTCTATGATTATTTATAAAGCATTGTTAAAATATGGGTACTCTAATTTTTCTCTAGAAATACTCGAATACTGTGAGCCTTCTAAATGTATCGAAAGGGAGCAATATTATATCGACCTGTTAAAGCCCGAGTACAATATCTCACTCACTGCTAGAGCTCCCATGACCGGCCGTAACCATTCTGAGCTAACTAAAATAAAAATGAGTGATGGACAAACCGGAGAGGGTAATTCTTTCTATGGTAAAATTCATAATGAAGAAACTCTCAAAAAAATGAGTGAAGCTCGTAAAGGCCGTCTCAGAACAGAAGGATCAGGAAGACCTAGTCAAAAGATAGAAGTTTTTGACCTCACAACAGACATTAAACTACTTATGATTCAATCAGTGATGCAGCTAGAGCCTTAGGTGAGAAAAAAAGTGGTATTTCTATGTATTTAAATCGGAATACCGATAAGCCCTTTAAAGGAAGATATATTATAACCAAAATCCACATTTAGTACCAAGTACAATTAAGATTTCAATTAACTCAACATATCAGAGATGAACAATTGATGAAAAATTTAATGGATTACTTGGGTTGTGGGAATGTAAGTATAAATAGAGCAGCGATTTATTTTCAAGTTACTAACTTTTCACATTTAACTAATAAAATTATACCTATACTTCCAAAATACCCTTTACAAGGGGAAAAACTTTACAGTGAGCGGAGCTCGTTATAATTAAAATTACATAGTGTAGGTGCATAATAATCAGGAGGGCTTCGCCTACCCTGATTAAATAGTCTCAGATCTTAATTATGTCCTGGCAGCAATTTTATAAGCCAGTCGACGTCAAGGTAAAATGAGCGTATAGTTATATAAAATTACTTATGAAAAACAATAACAACAATTTCTTTACTTTAGAACCTTCTAAATATATAAATAAATTAATATTATATTCTTCAATAACTGCTGCTGTATCATTCTTTATCTTGGAGTCTATTGGTAATTCGACTGATCTTGCTCCCAATTTATTATTAGCTGCTGTTGCACCAATTAGAACTTATGGTAATTCTGACCGGGATAAACTGGAGATTTATAAAGAAAACAAAGGGAAATCCGGTATTTATCGTTGGGTAAACAAGGAATCCGGTAAAAGTTATGTCGGTAGCAGTACAAACCTGTCTAGGAGACTTAGTTCGTATTATAGTTTTTCGTGGTTAATTCTACAAAAAGGATCTTATATATGTAGTGCTCTGTTAAAATATGGTTATTATAATTTTACGCTAGAAATATTGGAATACTGTGAGCCTTCTAAATGTATAGGCAGGGAGCAATATTATTTGGATCTGTTAAAACCTGAGTATAATATATTAAAAACTGCAGGTTCTACTTTGGGGTTTAAACATACGGAAGAAACTATCAATAAATTTAGAACTCGAAAACACTCAGAGGAAACTAAAAAAAGAATGAGTGAGGTTCCTAGAGGTAAACGCACTGAGGAAGCTAAAAAAAGAATGAGTGAGGCGAAAAAGAATATGACGGAGGAAACTAAAAAAAAAATGAGTGAAGCAAAGAAAGGTAACAAAGCTCGGGTAGGTCTGGCAAGACCAGTAGGAGCAGGAAGATCTAATGTACAGCTAAAAGTACTGGACCTGGAGTCAGGAATTCAAACAGTTTATTCTTCAATTAGTGAAGCTGCTCTAGCCTTAGGTACGACTAAAGGAAGTATTTCTAAATATTTTTCTCAGAACACCAATAGGCCCTTTAAAGGAAGATTTTGTATAAAAAGATAAACCCTGGCCAGATTTTGTTAAAGTTGTAGAATTAATGAAAAATAAATCTCATCTGACAGAAGAAGGGTTAAATCAAATACGTGAGATAAAAGCTAATATGAATACTGGAAGATACTACGCAGGAAAATTAGATAAATAAATCTATATATTTTGTTTATATTTTTTTACTTAAAGAATATTTATTTACTTATTTATTTGTATGATAAATTTGATGACCGTGATAGTTTCCGTCTTATTTTTAATATCCTTATTCTTGGTTATAGCAGTTTATTTAATTATGGTCGGTATTCATTTTATTGGTTTGGCCTATCTATTGGTGTACTTGGGTGCTATTTCTATACTTTTCTTATTTACAATTATGCTAATGAATATTAGAGTAACTGAGTTAACCAGTTATGTAAGCAATAGTCTACCATTAGCTTTATTTTTCTCTCTAATCTTGTTTTATACACTTTCTTCAGATAATCTTGTCGAATGTGACGTAGATATGTCTTCTTCTTATACTTGGGACGGTGCACTTGTAGGTGTCTCTCATATCTCAAGTATTGGGAATATCATGTATACAAGTCACTCTATTTGGTTAATAATTACAGGCTTTATCCTATTGCTAGCCATGGTCGGGGCGATTGTAATATCATTAAATTCTACATCTAACAAGGGGACTGTTTTAAACAACAAAAACCTTTATAGCTCTTCTAACTTAGATAAAAATACTAGCCTTACCTTAAAACGTAGTTATTGTGGGCAAGCCCAAGGTAAAGGTAAAAATAGACAAAATGTTACTGATCCACGTAGGCTTTACTCGGTTAAAGTTGGTCCTAGTCCTAGATGTATAAATATTCCTGGACAAGAAAATAGTTCTATCTCTCCTAACCCCTCCTCTAACAGCACCGGACCGCTCCGCTCCATATATTACGGGCTTCATAGATGCTGAGGGTTGTTTTAGAGTTAAGATTACAAAGGACCCTAAAAGACCCTCAGGAGTGAGGGTAATTCCATTATTTACGATACATCTTCACATAAGGGAAATAGCTTTATTGGACAAGATAAAAGAATATTTTGGAGGGGCAGGATCTATACGAGTATCAGGTGGAGGTAAAACAGTTACTTACTCTGTTTCTTCTATCAAAGAGATAAATGATGTTGTTATTCCTAATTTCGATAAATACCCCATAGGGGTATGAGACTAATTAAATTAAAACTGGCCTCTGTGAGCTAGGGTATAAATTCAGATGGTAGACTTTCGATAGTCATGTATTTACAGGGTGCTAGCACCTCCTTGTGTATACCCCTGCGAAGTTATTCTAGTATTTTCTAGAGGTCGAAGTCTATTGGAATTTTTCCCTTGGCAGATATGCGATAGGAAACCTTGGTATTCTTAAAAAATTCTAGTAGGTGAAGAGTGGCAGGGTCACAAGTTCTGCCGGCCATCTGATCTATTTGTACTGCACGACGTGATTTGCACGAAGTTATTGCTAGTTTTTATATCTCAATTCTTTTCTTGTTTACTCTTATGCTTATGCATTTTAGCATACGAGTAGTTGAGTTAATTAGTTATACAAGCAATAGCCTACCATTAGCCCTATTTTTCTCTTTAACAATCTTTTACGTACTTTCTTTTTCTTTCGGGAATCTAGGCGAATTAGACCTAGATATGTCTTCTTCTTACCGTTGAGATGGAGCACTCGTGAACGGTTCTGAAATCTCTAGCATTGGTAATGTTATGTATGCTAGTCATGCCCTTTGGTTAGTAGTCACAGGGTTTATCTTACTTTTAGCGATGGTAGGAACAATTGCAATATCATTAAAGCCTAAATCTAACGAGGGGATTGTTTTGAATGACAAAAACCTTTATAAATCTTCTAGCTCTCCGAGGGGGAAAAAATACTAGCTTTCCCTCTAGACCTTACAGAGAGGTAGGTTGTGGGCTAGCCAAAGCTAAGAATAGTTTTGAATATATTATAGACATATAATATGTTAAAAACGTAGAAACACGGAGTGTTTCATCGAAAGGCTGGGGGTCAACGTAGGGATTACTCGGTTAAAGTTGGCCCTAGCCCCACACGCCAATTCCAATTCCAATTCCAATTCAATTATTTCCCTGGCGGCACAAAAAACAGCTCTCTCTCCTCAATACATCACGGGCTTCACAGATGCTGAGGGTTGTTTTAGAATTAGTCTTACAAAGGATCCAAAAAGAACCGCAGGAATGAGGGTCATTCCCTTGTTCGTCATAAACCTAGACCAGAGGGAGATAGCTTTAGTGTACCGCATTAAAGAATACTTTAATGGGGCAGGGTCTATTAGAGTATCCGGTACAAGTGTGACTTACTCTGTTTCTTCTATCCAAGATATAAATAATTATATTATTCCTCATTTCGATAAACATCCACTACTAACACAAAAAGGAGCCGATTTTCTTTTATTTAAAATGGTCATTGGATTAATCAATGAGGGAGCACATCTTACAACTGAAGGTTTAACTAAAATAGTCAGTTACCAAGGTGCTATGAACAAAGGTATATCTCAAAATTTCAAAATTAGTTTTCCCGATGTAATTATAGCAGAAAGACCTACAGTTGATAACATAGAAGCTATAGACCCTAATTGGTTAGTAGGGTTCATTAGACGGTGAAGGTGTTTTGTTTTATTGGTATAACTAAAAATGATTCTATGCTTACCGGAGTTTTAATTCGTTTAAACATAGAAATAGTACAACACACACGTGATATTAAGGTATTGGAAAAATAATGAGTATCGGAGGGGCCCTTGTGGGAATATACATAGAAGAGGGGATAGAGATACTGCCGCTATCCATGTAAGTAAACTATCAGCTATACTTGATATTATGATACCCTTCTTTGATCGTTATCCTCTATAAGGTTCTAAAAAGGTAAACTATCAAGATTTTTGTCGTGTAGTTTTTATGTTGAGGGATAGAGCTCACTTGACAAAAGAGGGGTGTGAAGTCATAGCCCAAATTAAATCAGGTATGAACAAACAGAGAGTTTATGAAGTACCTGAAGATTCGGACACACTAAACGTAGTAAGGGGTTCCGATATGTTTCGAAAACGTCTCTATCTGTATGATGCCAGCACACTCGAGTTAATAAAAACATTTTCAATGCAACGAGACTTACTAAGTGAATTAAGTGTGTCCCCGAAGACTATAACTAAATATCAGGATACAGGGGTAGTTTTCAGGGGCAAATACATAATTACAACTAAACCTACGACTAATGGTGCAACGGGAGGTTAGGTTTGTGGTTCCGCGGATTGACCTTCGGAGGGGGTTTATATTAATAACATAGCAGCTATGTGGGCGCTATTTCCATTCTTTTCCTATTTACACTTATGCTTATAAATGTAAGAGTTTCTGAGTTAGTTAGCCATACTTCCAATAGTATACCTTTAGCTTTTATTTTTTCTATTTCCCCCCCCCATTCAAGTATAGATATGTCTAGTACGTACAAGTGAGATGGTGCACTTGTAAGCGGCTCTGAGATCTCTAGCATTGGTAATGTTATGTATTCTAGTCACTCTATTTGGTTAATAAGTATGGGGATAATATTATTACTAGCGATGGTTGGAGCAATAGCAATTTCTTTAGGCCCTGTGCAAAAAACTAATGATTTAACTCAAGGTTTGTCAAGATAAACCTTTATAAAAGCAGTTTTGTGGGGACCTAAAATTCCCGCGTATCTCCCCGCTAGATATACAGGGGGGTGGGCTAAGCCCTCCCCCCACAAAACGTAGCCGCCGCATGCATTTTTTATAAAAAAAATCTCAAAATTTATATATAAATTTTTGAATTTTATATATATATAAATATATACAAAATAGATGCGCGGATTTTCCTCGATAAACCTACTAATAAAAACACCTTTCCGCCTTCGGCCTTCCTCTCTCCATCCCCTCACTCTCTTGTTTTATATATATAAATATATATAAATCAAGTTCTAAAGAACTAGTTCTCCTCCGCTCCCCCCGGCTCCCTCACTCGATTAAAACAAAATCGTAAAATACTATTTTTATATTTATAATATAAAAATTAAAATATATATAATATATATATATTTATAATTAAGCCGGACCCCTTACTTTTTATACGGGTAATCTACAGTTTTATATTAGATAAATTAGTAACCACAAAACTTGTGTTTAATTTATAGTAAGCAATACTTTATTTTTGACTTTATATTGTACTTTAATTTTTTTAGCCTGAACAGGCTAACCTTAATAAACACAAGTTTTTTTCTTTTTTTTTTTAGGTATGTAAAAATCCTATGTATATAATACTTTTTCGTAGTATTCTTTTTAGCTCTAAATACGCAAATTATTCATAGGTAACTTATAATAATTATATATAAATATGACAAATTTAATAAGAAGTAATTTTCAAGCACATCCTTTTCATTTAGTTTCTCCTTCACCTTGGCCTTTATTTACTTGTATTTCTTTATTAACACTTACTACAGCCGGTGTCCTATGACATATGCCGGCTCTAAATCAAGCTGTTTGCTGAAAACTCTTTAATGCATATTTAGAATTCGCGCTCTCAGAGGCGACGGGTCTATTTTCTTTTATGTGGGCTTTTGAGCCAATTAGCTCATTTTTATTAGTAGTTACACCTATTGTAGTTTATGACAATGCAGACTTACAAAAGGAGTCTATTTTTAAAGAAAACAAGGGTAAGTCAGGAATTTATTTATGGACTAATCTGAAAAATGGGAAGAAATATGTAGGTAGTTCGCTGGACATCCGGCGTAGAATGTATAATTATTATGATGCTAAATATTTAGTAATAATAAAAGAAAATCAAGGCATATCCGGTATATATCGTAGGGTAAATCTAGAAAATGGTAAAACTGGTAGAAGATTTTATTCTTCGCACAAAAAGCAACAAAATTCTTTAGTTTCGCTGAGTCCTAACTTCGTTACTGGGTTCTCTGATGGTGAAAGTAGTTTCGTAGTTTCAATTGTCAAAAGAAATAGTTTAAAGACAGGCTGAGGAGTTCAAGCTAGATACCAGATAACTTTACATAAAAAGGATTGTGCTTTGTTGGAAAAGATAGCATCTTTTTATGGTGTTGGAAATATTACAAAAGGAAGTAAGGATTCAATTCAATATCGTGTTACATCTCTTAAGGATTTAATTAATGTAATAATACCGCATTTTGATAAGTATCCCTTAATTAGTAATAAACGTGCCGATTTCGAATTGTTTAAACAAGCTGTAGAATTAATGGGTAGCAAATTACATTTAACTCCGGCTGGTTTCCAAATAATTTTAGCGATAAAAGCATCACTAAATAGAGGTTTATCAGGAATTGCCGAGGGGGTGTTAAAGACAGCTTTCCCCAATATTACTCCTATACCTAGACCCTTATTTCAATTACCAGAAAAGATTGATCACTATTGAGTAGCTGGGTTTGTGAGCGCTGAGGGTTGTTTCCAAGTAAAAATTCGAAAATCCCCAACACATAAATTGGGAACTCGAGTTGAATTAGTTTTTACAGTAGTTCAGCATTCACGCGATGAAGAATTATTAAAAGCATTAATTATGATATTTAATTGTGGTAGATATACTTTACGTAAGAATAAACTAGCAGGAGATTTCGAAGTCTCTAAGTTTTCAGACGTTCAACTTAAAATTGTACCGTTCTTTGACCAATATTCTATACAAGGCGTAAAATCTTTGGATTTTGCAGATTTCAAGCGAGCATCTGATATAATGAAATCCGGAGGTCATTTAACTCCAGAAGGCCTAGAACAGATTCGTTCAATAAAAGAAGGGATTAATACAGGGAGATCAAGCTAGTCTAAATTACCTTATTGTATAAGCAAGATAATTATTCAGCGGATTGATAGGTAGATTAGTATTCTAATCATCAGGTTCATTTACCCTCCTAGAAAATAAGAGCTCTTTTAAAACCATCCCCCAGGGTGCCCCGGGAACCCAGGGGGGCGGTTATTCTAATTTTACTCTTGTAATTCTGGAATATTGCGAACCCGCGAATTTAATTGGGCGAGAGCAACATTTTATTAACTTAATTAAACCGGAATATAATATCTTAAAAAAAGCAGGTTCTAGTTTTGGATTTAAACATTCAGAAGAGACTCTCGCTAAGTTTAGAGCTCGTAGACACTCTGAAGAATCCAAAATAAAAATAAGTGAAGCTCAGAGGAAAAATGATAATCCTGCTCGATTTAAAGAAGGTCATAAACATTCTGAAGAAACCACAATAAAAATTAGTGATGCGATGAAAGGTAGAAAGAAGCCAGTAGGGGCAGGTAAACCTAGTGTTCAGATAGAAGTTCTGGACCTGGAAACAGGAACTAAAACTACTTACTATTCTATGAGTGAAGCAGCAAGAGCCTTAGATATCACACAATCGACAATTACTAGGTATTTTACTCGTAATAACCCAAAGCCCTGTAAAGGAAGATATCTTTTCACAAAATAATCAACCTTTACAAGCGTTTAAAAATTTACGATTTTTACATTAACTATTTGACTATTTACATTTTCAACTAAAATTCTTGAGGGTTCAGATTTAGATAACCTTTTAAGTTTAAATGAGTTAATTAAAGGATAGAATAAATCCTACAAAACCTATTAGAAGTAACCCAGTTATATTAAAATATCGAGTTCAGAATATTGAAAAAAATTTTTATAGTTTAAGACAATCAGCAGGAAACCTATTAATACTTGAGTCTTTAGGGATCCTCAGAGACTATACGCTTGAGTTTTTTAGCTGTAAAACTGGTAATACAAATATAGTTCTATTATTCTGCCCTCCTGTTACCCTACATAAAAATAAACTGGACAGTAGTTATATTTCAGGTTTTTCCCTTAAAAATACGACGATTTGCAGGTCTTTAGTGCCATGAGGAACAAACTTAGGGTTTAGTTTAGGCTCAGGTCGTTTTACAAAACCATTACGAGATAGGATGGAATTTCCTGCCTTTCACTTGAGTGTGGTAATTGGATTAGCACTTTCTGATGCATATTTAAGGTTTGCCACTCCTCAGAGTAAAACTACACTTTTAGAATTCAAACAATCAATAGTTAATTCTGAATATTTCTGATTTGTATTTAGTATTTTAGCCCCCTATTGTTCTAGTTTTAAATATATATATATATATTTAAATCTTGATTTACTTATATAATAAGTAAAGCTAGTTACCCCCGTTTAATTAAAGGATCCAGAAATGGAAATCAGTTTTTTGCTTTAGTGTTTTTTACTCGTTCATTAGCATGTTTGCTGAAAATATATAATTTATTTTATGTTAATGGCGAAAAAATAATACCATCAAATATTTATGATTTATTAACTCCTGTTGCTTTAGCTCATTGGGTCATGGGGGATGGTGTCAACGATCACGGTTTCGGAATAATACTATGTAGCGATTCATTTTCTTTACAGGATATTATTAGGCTAATGAATGTTCTTACGATTACGATACAGATTAGAATGTACTCTAAGAAAGCATGGAGTATATAATCGTATATATATTCGTAGACAATCTATGCCTCTATTAATAGAGACTGTTATTCCTTATTTTCATAAATCTATGTATTATAAATTGAAATTGAATTCTACTTTATAATAATGTACAGTTTGTAGGTTATTGAGGGATGCTTCGCAGTTGTTATTAGAAGGAATAAAAAATTTCAAACGGGGTGGGAGGTTCTTCTTTCATTTAGGATTATGTTACATAAAAAAGATCTTGCTTTATTAGAACGTGTGCAAGCATTTTATGGTGTAGGTACAATTATTAAAGGAAGAGATTCCGTATGTTTTAGCGTACAATCAATAAAAGATTTACATAAATGTAATAATTCCGCATTTTGATAGATATCCTTTAGTAGGGGAGAAACAAGCTGATTTCCTTCTATTTAAATCAATTGTAGAATTAATGTATAAGAAAAAGCATCTGACAATTGAAGGACTACGTGAAATTGTTAGCATTAGTGCATCTCTAAATTTAGGTTTATCTGATGAATTAGTGAAAGCTTTTCCTGATATTACACCAATTAAAAGAGCAAAACTTGAAGCACCAGAAATCATAGATCCTCACTGGCTAACTGGCTTCGTGGATGGCGAGGGTTGCTTTTTTGTAGGCTGTAGCTCCTCTAAAGCATACACAGTTGGATACCGAGTACAACTAAAATTTATATTAACACAACATTATCGTGATATTCAACTAATGGAAAAATTAGTGAACTATTTTGGCTGTGGTACTATAACGTTCGATTCAAGAAAATCAGTTGTTTTTTTTACTGTTACTAATTTTTCATACATAATTAAAAAGATTATACCATTCTTTAATAAATATCCACTAGAAGGAGCTAAACATTTAGATTTTAAAGATTTTTGGTAAAGTTGCTGAGTTAATGATAAAAAAAGCTCATTTAACAGAATCAGGGCTAGAAGAAATACAGAGAATCAAAGCAAGAATGAATACTCAAAGAGTGCAATAGTTATTAGTAATATGTTATACAAAATTTAAGTCAGATAGATAAGAACAGAGTAGTTGTTATATACAACGAGGGCGGGTTAGGGGTAGAGTATCTATCTTAGAATCCAAAAACTAGAATCTTACATATGGAAAATTTAGGGACACCCTATATTATTTTACAGAAATAGGACAATCAGCAGGAAACCTGTTAAGTTTTAACTTTTCAGGGTTCTTCAGAGACAACACGCTTGAATTTTTTTGTTGTATTACCTTTTTAACTGCAAAAAAACCTTCATCGGATCTGCCTTCAGAAAATTCTGCGCCTAATGATACGTTAGGACATTATCTGGCGGGTTTGATTGAAGCCGATGGTACTATTATAGTTCCAAAAACGGAGAGATCCCCAAAAGGCAGATGAAATTACCCATCCATACAAATAATCTTTGACTCTCGTGATGCGACTTTAGCTTTAACTATTCAAAGTACCCTAGGGCACGGATCTTTATCTAAAAAAAAAGGAGCTAACGCTTATGTTTTGACTTTTAATAGTTTCTGGCTCGCCCTCTTGAAGAAAACGTATATTAACAAAAAAAAATAATAAAACAACTTTGTTCATCTGACATATTAATTCCCCGCACCCTAGGAGGGTTTCGCTCAGTTAGTATCTATAAGAGGTACAAGACCTTTATTATACCTTGTTAGTTATTGGTAAACTAACAAAATATAAATAAAGGAGTACCAGACCCAGCGATTGGAAGTTCGTGTTGAGTTTATTATATAGTGTAGGTGCATAATAATGTAGGGGGGGTTCTACCGCCCCTCATGAAATAGTCCCATATCTTAATTAGTCCTGTGAAGTGCAATCTTTTTTTTGAATATATATTTATATATATTTCTAAGCATCTCAAGTGACGGCGAGGTAAAATGGGCATATAAATAATAAAAAAAAAATTATGAAAAATCCAAATACAAATATGAATAAAATTAATCCAGTGGTTACTTACAATGATGCTGGTTCAAATATTAAATCGATCCTTAGAGATAATAGAGGTAAATCCGGTGTTTATCTTTGAACAAATAAAGTTTCTGGTAAAAGATATGTAGGCAGTAGTGTTAATTTAGGTAGAAGATTTAGAGATTATTATAATTCTTCTTTTCTTACTCAAATTAAAAATAAAATGACAATAACTAAAGCCTTATTAAAGTACGGTTATTCTAACTTTAACTTGGCTGTCCTCGAGTATTGTGAGCCAGAAAACGTAATTGAAAGAGAGCAGTATTATATGAGACAATTAAACCCTGAGTATAATATCCTAAAGATAGCCGGATCTCGCTATGGTTTTAAACATACGGAAGAGACTTTGGCTAAATTTAGAGCTCGTAAGATGACAGAGGAAACAAAGGGTAAAATATCCAGAACTAAGCTTGGGTGTAAGATGACAGAGGAAGCTCGGATAAAAATGGCTGCCGCTAAGCGAGGGAGTAAGCACTCAGATGAGACTAGGGCGAAATTAACAGCTTTTCAATCAACAAGGCTAAAACATCCAAGAGTGGGTAATCAGGTTAAGGTGGTTGATACCCAAGTTGGTGTGACAAGTGTATATGATTCAATACGTAGTACAGCCAAAGTACTTGCTACAAATCATACTACAATAAGAAATTATATAAAAAGTCAAAAGCTATATCGGGGAAGATATTTAATAGAACTTCAATCGCTTTAATTTTAGAGCTATTGCTATTTTTTTTAGTCCCTTGCTTTGATTTTTATTTTTTGAATTTTGCCTTAAAACACTCACTCCCGCGAAGCCCCACGGGGGGGGGGGTAGACCCCCGGCCAGTTGAAGGAAAAATAAATGGAAAAATGAATGAAGGAACACCTAAAATTCAGCCCTTATATGCTTTAATTGATTGGCTAAATTTAAGACAAAACTCTGATTCATCGACAGAGGGGCTGGATATAAAAGACCCAGCAGCTAAGACTATTGTAAAATTACCTTTAAATTCAGAACCTTTAGACTCTAGCCCTTGGTTAACAGGTTTTATAGAGGGAGACGGTTCTTTTCAAGTTAGAGCTACAGCTCCAAATGCAAAAAATAAGTATCCAAAAGTAGAATGTAGATTTGAACTAAAACAAAATATTTCTATTAACTCCGGTTATGACTTTGAACCTATCATGAATATCTTAGCAAAATATTTAAATGTTGAGCTGTCTATTACAAAAACCAAATCTTATACAACTTTCAGCCTTCGAACGCTAAATTTAAAATCTAATGATATTTTAATAAAATACTTAGATTCATTCCCGTTGTTTTCAAGTAATTATTTAAATTACAAAGATTGGTTAAAAGCTCTAGAAATCTATAAAAAATGTTTTGTTAATGATAAATCAGAAGATATTTTTAAACAAATTCTTACTGTCAAAGAAAATATTAACGATAAAAGAACAATATTTCATTGAGATCACTTGCAACATTTTTGAAGTTTATATACTTCTACTCCTCGCATATTAGATACAAAAGAGATAGGTGTTTATGGTGGCTTAGTTCAATTAACTTCTCCAGCTACCGTAAACGAAACAAAAAAATTATTAACAAATAAAGAATTAATTATTAATGAAAACAGAGGTAAACCAGGAGTTTCTCGCGGAGTTAATTTAATAAACGGAAAATCTTATGTAGGAAGCAGCGTGGATATTGGAAGAAGACTAAAAAGTTACTATAGTAAAATTAGTCTAGTTAGAGATAAAATGTTGATTAATAAAGCTATCTTAAAATATGGTTATATTAACTTTAAACTTGAGATACTTGAGTATTGCGATCCAAACGATGTAATAAAAAGAGAGCAATATTATATAGATCAGTTAAAGCCTGAATACAATATTTTATCAACGGCAGGTTCAAGTTTGGGTCATAAATATAAAGATGAAGTGCGTTTAGCTAAGAGTGTATCTCGTAGGGGAGTGGTAATCACTTTTACGGGAAAAGCCACACTATGGAAACTAGATCTTTAATGGCTGCCGCAAAAGGTGCATATGGGCTTATATCTGTAACTAATCTAGAAACAAACGAAACCGTCGAATATGCTTCATCTCATCTGGCAGCCGCAGCACTTAATGTTGGGCCTAACACAATATTAAGATATATAAAATCTCAAAAGGTTTTTAAAAAAATATATAAGCTTACTAGATAACTTACTATTGTTCTGTTCTTTCTTCTTTTCTTATTTTTTTTTTCTACGTCTTACCTGCGTACCCCCTAGGGGGGGGGGAAAACCTGGGATAGGAGGGAAGGATCTTTTGATTTATTCGAGGGCCGTGCCCACGTTTTGAGGAGGGTCGAGTCATTCTCGACCCCGCACAAAACTCTGTCCCCCCCCCAAGCCCCTGGGGGGCTGAAACTTCGCTGGACCTTTCAGCAGAGAATCAATGGGGATATCTGTTAAGGTAAGGGATAACCAAACAGGAATAACTAATATATATTATTCTAAAACTCAAGCAGCCAAAGAGCTAAGCACGTCTTTAGATACCGTTCGTAGATATATTATTAGTGGAAAACCCTATAAGGGTAGATATTTAATATCTATTATCTAGAAAATTATAAGGTAGGACAGTGTTATTTATCTACACTAACTTTAAAGAGTGCAGACTATGCATGGGTGTTATGTTTGAGGGCCTCCACCCTCACGTTTATAGGATATGGTAGGCCAGGCCGTACACAAAACTTATTATAATTTCTATTTATATGAGTTCATTTTTCCTATCCTCTGTGGACGCCAATTATACTACTTTAAGGTCTTATTGTGAGGGTAGTAGCAAATATTTAAACTACAAAGATTGATTAAAAGTATTAGTCCCCGCGGTAAACTAAAACAAAATATATTTTTTTAAATAAATATATATATATATTTATTAGTTTCTTTGACCGGTGGGGACACCGACAGGTCCCGCGGGGTCGGAGTCGTTTAACTACCCTCCCACCCCCCACCCCACACATGTGTGGGGTGGGGGGTGGGGAAAGGGGAGTTTAAAAAAAAATCGCCGCGGCATCTGTTCGTTCCACTGTAGGGACTAAATATGATGCTGACTTTTTAGATAAAGTAGTCAAAATTATAAATGTATGCCCCTCCGGGTGGGGCATGGAGGAACTATATTTGGTATGGGATCATCTACAAGGGTTTTACAGATTAAGAAAATAAGATATAGTCCTATCCACTACGTAGGTAGTGGGGTATCTACCTTAAAGGAGGCATATTCTAAGTGGGAATGCTTGCCTTTTTGAAATCTAGTTCATGGAATTATACATAACTTGTAATTATGGGGCTTTATGCCCAGTAGATAAAAATATTGGTATTAACAATGCATGGTTTTTCTAATGGAGGATATTTTTTAACATTAGGTTTTTTATCTTTAATAGGTTCTATGGCATTTTGGTTTAGAGATGTAATCTCTGAAGGTAGATTTTCACTTAAAGACGTACTGTGTAACTATATACTAAAGATTGTAAAAGCTATACCTAAAGAGGAGATAAAACAAATACTTGATAATTACTCTAAAGATCCAAGTATTTCAAGAGCGGATCACCTTCCTAAAGAGGAGTTTGGTTATTATTTAGCTGGATTAATTGAAGGAGATGGACATATTTCTATACCGGCTCTGGGTAATACTACATTAAATAGAGTATTAAACCCTCGTATTGTATTTACTTCACACATTAATAATATAGGAATTATTGTATTTACAATTTGAGGGGTAAATTTCTCTTCCCCCCCTGCAAGCTTGCAGGGGGAGGGGGTATATAATGGAAGATTAACAAATAAAGAAGCGAAGATGTTTGTTAAATCAAATTTTTCGCGTGAAGCCCGGATACTAACCTTAAAATTTAATGCAAAATTTCTCACAAAACAAAATAACTATTTTCATTCTAATAACAATAAGAACAGTAATACACAATTAGTGGTTTGAGGAACAAATTTAGGATCTACAGCAGGCGGCTATGGACAGCTAAAAAAAGAAATTAGCGATAGTGTCGCAATACCACCTTACCAGTGTAGTATTTTTGTTGGATTACTTTTGTCTAACGGTTGATTATCTTTGCCTTATCGAGGTGCTCGAGAACCAAATGCACGATTTGGATTTCGTCTGTCTTATACTCAACTTGATTACATTTGATCTGTTTTTAATGATATATCTTTTTATTGTAATAGGTATCCTTATTCTTATGTTGGTGTACGAAAAGGTACACCATTCCACATTGTTACGCTAACTACTCAGCGGTTGCCTTGCTTTACAGAATTATATTCTATGTTTTATTTTAATAAGAAAAAAATATTACCACAAAATGTTTATAATATTCTGACGCCGGTAGCACTAGCTCATTGAATTCTGGGGAGTGGTAAAAAATTACAAGGGAGGGGATTAAGACTTTGTGTCGATTCGTTCAGTATTCCTGAGGTAGTTACATTAATGAATGTATTAATTATTAAGTATAGACTAGTTTGTACACTACAAATAGATAAGGATAAACCTGTAATATATATTCCCCGCAATTCTATGGAGACATTGATAACATACGTTAAGCCTTATATAATATCCAAAATGTTGTAAAACATTGGAATTTCTTTATCGGCTCTAGGTAATACTATATTAAATAGAACCTCTTTATCATTTTTTTCTATAAGTAAAGTAAAAAAAATATTATGAAAAATAATAATATTCACAAAAATTGAAATGTTAATCACATTTCGCCACAGGGTTTACCTCATACGCGGTTAGTGTATCTAAGGCCCCTTGTGGTCACTGAATTTACTATACTTTCCTAATCCGGTTATGTAGTAAAAGTCTTATCTTTAGTTCCGAAACATTCTGTCGTCTACTTATCTATTGGGGTTTAAGAGATAGATAATAGAGTGGAATGCTTACCATACGCCTTGTAATTCTAATGTACCCCAGTTCGATGAGGAATTGAGGGTTTGTTAAATTAGAGAGGATAGTACCCCTTACTGGGAATTAAAGGTAAGGATTTCAAAGATTGAGAAGTAGTTTACCATATGCTTGTTTCTAAAGAACACCTTACTGAAGCAGGAAGGTTAAAAATACGATCTATACGATCGAACATGAATAAACAAAGAACCCATTAGGTTTAAATGGGCTCTGGCTAGCAATCGAAATAAAAAAAACACAGTACGGCACAAAATTAATAAGTGCTTTCATATACTAGGCTGTATGCTGTAAACTCTTAAAGCTTTAAGTACTAGATCTGGAACAAGGGTCAGTGACAATCTTAAGGATATTATAATAGACAAGCAGCAAGAAATGAACGGACGTATAATTATCCTAGTAAAATCTTCAGAGACTATGTGGCTAGAGCGGATGCGCCAAGCGTAGCTTGGCCCATCAGTTAAGATATAGTTCAGCCAATGCAGAAATGTTTTGGGTAATATGACTTACCTGGGAAACCATACGGCACAAAAAAGAAATTATTCTTCGTACACAGAGAATGAAGAAAATTTGGCTGATGCCGAGTTTGGTTATTATTTAGCCGGGTTAATAGAAGGAGATGGCTCTATCGCCGTGAGAGAGGGTGTTAGAGAAAAAATAGCTCCGGCCTTTGTTTTTACATTCCATAAAAGGGAGCTTCCCTTATTCGAAAAACTAAAACAGGAGTTTGGTTCAGGAAGTATTAATCAAGATAAAAATAGTGTTTGTAGAGTCAATCAAGATAAAAATGGTTGTAGATTTATAGTTACTAATATTTATACAAATGTATTTAGCCTTTTCCCTAAACGTATATGGTATATATCTAATTAAAGTAGTGTTATTCTTTACTATTTATGCTTTGTGATCTAGCTTCCTTGGGGCCTTAAATTTTAATTGCCTGTCACCCCGCTCCTACATATGCATTGCATATTGAGGGCGGTGGTGGGGGCTGCTGCACCAACTGGCCGGACGGGTTATTAGGGATTTTCTATTCTTTATTTTCAATGTCTCAAGAGCCTTCTATTTTTGAGCCCTGCCTCGTTTTTGCAATAGTTCCTGTTTTGGTCTACTCCAATGCTGATCTACAGAAGGAGCAAATTTTGGACGATAACAAGAAAAAATGTGGGATTTATCGTTGAACTAATGCGAAAATCCTATGTAGGGAGTAGTAATAATTTATCCAAGAGATTTAGCCAGTATTTTAATTTATTAACTCTAAGAAAGTATAAGGGATCTAGCTCTATTATTAGAGCCTTGCTTAAATATGGTTATTCCAATTTTACCATAGAAATACTAGAGTATTGTGATCCGTCGGAGGTAATTTATAGAGAACAATACTATTTGGATTCATTAAATCCCGAATATAATATCTTAAAGGTAGCTGGATCGTCTTTCGGTTATAAACACACCGAAGAGACAATATCTAAAATGAGAAATTCTCATTTAAATCGGATATGAAGAGAAGAGGATAAAACTAAAGCCAGAGAGATTCTGTCTACTGGTTCTCTTGCCAGATCTCAAGCTATTTTGGTAACAAATAAACTTACAGGAGACGCTGTTGAATACCCATCTAAAAGACAAGCAGCCAAAGAGCTAAAAGTTAGTGATGTTACTATTAATAATTATTTAAGAAGTGGAAACTTTTAAAAGACATTTGACTAATATCAAATAAATAACGACATTACTAATCCAAATGTAGTTATTAAAATAATTAACATGGTGAATGGAAAATTCCGAACACCTAAGATCGAAGCTCTATATAGAGCTATTGATAATGTTAATAAATGACGTAATTTAAACATTGAAAAATTGCCTTTAGATGCTAGCCCTATTGATTCTAATGCTTGGTTGGCAGGGTTTTCAGACTCTGACGGGCATTTTTCAGTAAGACTAAGTGGTTGTTATGGTTCAGATGAATCACAAGGTAGAGGTAGAGTACAGTGTGTATTTACTATTAATCAAAGGGAAATTCATAAAAGAACAGGAGATTCTTGTGTCCCTTTTATGCAAAAACTGGCGGATCATTTTCTATGTAATTTAAACTATAAAACTACTATGATTGATTATTTTAAGGGGCCTGCAAAACTTGTAGTCTTCTTTGTTCAATCAGATAAAAGCCATCACTTGGTTACTTCTTACTTTACTAAATACCCTCTAATGTCAAGTAAACATTTAAACTATCTCTGTTATGAAAAATCATTGAATTATTTAGGTAAGCGTTTAACACAAGAAGAAATATCTGAGCTACGTAATATTAAAGGTTCAATGAACAATAAAAGAACAGAGTTTACTTGAGACCATTTGGATAATTTCTATAAGTGGCGGGCCTCCACCCCTTCACCCAACAGCAAAATTGTTGGGCAGTAGGATGGAGGGATAGCGCGCAGCCGAAGAGGCGCGCGCTTTATGGTGACTAGGTAGTCAAAATATAATAGAATTTATTTTGTATTATATCCCCCGGAGCCCGGGTGAGGGCTCGGGGAATAATGTGTGATGAACAAGCTGACTTACTTAGGAAATCACACCATGGCAGTTCAGCGTGGAATTAATATGGGTGTTGCTTTATTTATAGTATCTGAAGCTTTATTCTTCCTTGCTATATTTTGGGCTTTTTTCCATAATTTGAGCCTAGGCAGCTCTAATCTTTGTGGATAAGAATCAAACTCCGGGGAAGCCCTAAAGCTCTAGTAACCAAAATTATTTTGGAAACATATAATTGGCTTAATTAATGACTTAAGGTATGGTAATATCACTAGAGATGAAGGAAACTGCAATGGGTAATCGCGGATCTAAATCAACCAGTTAAAACAGAAAAAGGAGTAAAAATCTCATTCTGGTTGTAAAAGAGCAACGAGTAGACGGTTCTTCAGCATCTTATTTAAAAGAGACTGTAAGGTATACTCTAGTCGCCGGGAAAGCCGGTTTTTTAAAGAAATAAATACATATATATATGTATTATATATTATTATATGTAAAAAAATATTTACACTATAAGTATGGAAGTATTGCTGCCTAATGCTGAAATTATGGAGGGTTTATACTTTTTAGCCAACGCTGCTAAAAATATAGGTGATTTATTTTTTTTCATCCCCCCGGGGGGCCGGGCCCCCCGGGGGGTCCCCCCGGCCCCCGCCCCTCTTTAGTCCCGGGCCCCCCTCTCCCTCCTCCCTCCTCCCTCCTGGGAGGAGGGAGGAGGGGGGGGGGACCGGGGGGGTAATTTTGGTTTTATCGGGAATCAAAGCTGATTTATTAACTAGTTTAGATTTTGTAAACCCAGGTGAAATATACCTAGCTTACACTCAGCCACTTTACTTATTATCTTTTTTAACTCCTCCTTACCCTATTGCACAATTAAGTCCTTATTATATAACAGGGTTTTCTGCGGAGAGGCTTGTTATTTTATTGGAATTAGTCCTAACTCAAGATTAAGTGCTGGTTATAGAGTAAAAGTATCCTTTCAAATTGGCTTACATGAAAATGACCGAGCACTATTAGAATTAATTAAAACATCCCTTGGAGTAGGTAGTATAACCAAACAAGGCCAAAAATCTATTCAATACCGTGTTACTTCAATTAAAGAATTAAAAGTAATTATTTCTCATTTTGAAAAATATCCTTTAATGACTAATAAGTGAGCTGACTTTGAATTATTTAAACAAGCGGTTAAATTAATAGAGCGAGGAGAGCATTTAACTACTGAGGGCTTAAATAAACTAGTATCAATAAAAGCATCAATGAATAGAGGTCTTTCGGACAAATTAAAAATACCTTTTTCAGGTGTAACACTGGTTCTAAGACCTGTAGCTCCAAATCAATCAATCCCAGATCCTCATTGAGTAGCTGGGTTTACTGCAGCAGAGGGTTGTTTCTTTGTGCCCTTGCCCCCTACTGATATATTACAAGAAAGGGCAAAGGGTAATAAAAAAATCTATAAAATCTATATTAGGTGAATCAGTAGGATTAAGATTTATAATTACTCAGCATAGCCGTGATGAGAAATTTATGATAAATTGTTTAATTAAGTATTTAGGATGTGGAAAGTATTATTCTCGTTCAAATAAAGATTGTGGAGAATTAATAGTAGAAAAATTCTCTGACATTGTTGAAATAATAATTCCGTTCTTTGAAAAGTTTAAACTTCAAGGAGCAAAGCAAAAGGATTTTGAGAATTTCAAAAGAGTAGCTTTGTTAATGCAAAGTAAAGCTCATTTAACTTCACAGGGATTAGAAGAGATACGAAAAATAAAATCAGTAATGAATACTCGAATATAATGCCTTACAAAAAGGATAACCTAATCAAAAAAAATAATATAAAATCAATATCTTTAAAGATTAAAGTTTTAATAATAGCCTAATCCTAAGTTAAGTAACCAATATCATAAAACTAGTTACTTAATAGTAAGGATAAAATTATGAGATCGAGTTCATTATCACCAACTGTTGAATTAGGAGCTCAGTGGCCACCTTTAGGTATAGAACCTATTAACCCCTTTGAACTTCCATTATTAAATACTGTGATATTATTATCTAGTGGTGTTACTATAACTTGAGCTCATCATTCTCTAATTTGTGGAGAAAGAAAAGGAGCATTATACGGAGCTCTTTTAACTATAGGACTAGCGGTAATATTTACAGGTTTCCAAATGGTTGAGTATAATGTCTCATCATTTACTATCAGTGACGGTGTTTTTGGTTCATGTTTCTACTTCTCTACAGGTTTCCACGGGATACACATTTTAATAGGTACAGCATTTTTAGTCGTTGGTTGCTGAAGATTATTGACTTATCATTCTACTGACTCTCACCATCTTGGATTTGAGTCTGCTATTTTGTACTGGCATTTCGTGGATATCGTTTGGCTTTTCTTGTTTGTAGCTGTTTATTACTGGGGTTCTTAATCTGTTATCTTTATCCTTATACTTACGGTCCTAGGGTTTATTCAGTTAAACCTTTATACCAGTCTAATCTAAATTCGTCTTCGGACTCCATTTTCTTAAGGTATAGTCCATTTAATGTTGTAAGACATTTTATTAGACAATATACTAGCCTAAATAATAAAGATAGTTTTATTGAATGATTCCGCGGGTTTACAGATGCAGAGGCTTACTTTGATGTAGGTTTAAACAGAGGAAGTTTTACTTTTAAATTTGGAATAGTTTGCATTTCGATGATCTGAATACTTTACAACATATAAAACAATCTTTGCAAATAAAAAAAAAGATTTAAACCCGGGTAAGGGGGCTATTTTTCAAGTAACGCGACAAGAGGAACGCCCTTGCTGGAAGCTAGCTTCCAGCAAGCCCGGGGGTATTAATTATTGAATTAATTTACTATAAGTAAAATGAAGTTCTGGTGTAAATAGGTAACACATGCTGTGGATAGGCATATATCGGTTCAATTCCGAGTAAAACTTCTTTAGCTACTTGGCATAGTTGTGATTAGGCATCCCCTTTACTTATCGGTTAGATAGTAGAGTCCCTGCAGAGTCAGTAAGATTATTCTACTGCGACAGGGTAACTTCACGATGATATCTTCTTAATACAATTCATAGAGGTCACAATCTACGAATAATCCAAATACACGTATTAAGTTAATATTTAAAGCCGGTACACCCTGAATTTATTATATTTTCCTGACGGTTATGTAGTAAAAGTCTTATTTGTTTTTTGAATTACTCTGTTATCACATTCTTCCTATTTACTTGTGAATTTATTGTTCTAAGGTATATGGTATGTAGGTAATAGAATTGATGGTTATATAATATTATTCCCTATGCATATATATTAAAAAGCCTTAATTTTCAAAAAAATTATATATTTATACTGATATGAATAAAAAAAAATATCTGAGCTATACGGGATTAAAAACTTTTAAATGCCCAGCTTCACCAGGGGTATCCCGAAATTATTCTCATGTAGAGGTTAAGACTAATGTCCCTCAACTTAATGCTTACTTTTTAACAGGGTTTAGCGATGCTGAATCTACATTTATAATTTCTATACGTAAAAAATCAGACTTAAAATTAAAGTGGTCCGTCGAGTTGGCGTTTTCTATTAGCGTTAATAAGAAAGATCTTAAAGTCTTAGAATTAATTAAGGATTATTTAGGAGTAGGTAATATCTTTTACAATAAGAAGGATGATTGTTACCATTTTACAGTAGCATCAGTAAAAGATCTGACTAATGTGATAATTCCTCATTTTGATAAGTATCCTTTACTTTCTCTAAAACAAGTAGATTTCTTCTTATTTAAATCTGTAGTTGAACTTATTAATGGCAAGGAACATCTTACGCTTTTGGGTTTACAAAAAATTGTTGACATTAAGGCTAGCTTTAACAAAGGTTTACCCCAGAGCTTAAAAGACGCTTTCCCAAATTGAAAACCAGTGCCAAAACCTGCTGTTCAATTTACAAAAATACAAGACCCGAATTGATTAGCGGGTTTCGTTAATGGTGATGGTTCTTTCAGTGTAACAATTTCTTCTTCTAAAACTAATCTTACAGGATATTCAGTTAGATTGCGTCTTAGTATTAGTCAGCATTCTCGTGATTTAGAATTACTTAATAGCTTTACCAGATATCTAAATTGTGGTATTGTAACTTTGAGCGCTAAATTGCCTAATTGTTATTTTTCTGTTACTAGTCTTTCTGATGTGGTAAATATTATTGTACCCTTTTTCGAAAAATACCCTATGGAGGGTTCAAAAAAAGAGGATTTTAAGGATTGATGTTTAATTGCTAAGTTAATGGAAAATAAAGCTCACCGTACCAAGGCCGGATTAAATCAAATAATAAAAATTAGAAATGGTATGAATTTAAAAAGATAGAATCATGGCAATAAATCCTTTTAATAAGGGCGAAGGATCAACTGTTTTACTTATATTATCTGTTATGCCAGTTAACCGTAATTGTGCTGACGTAGTGGTTTAAATCCATTTTGAATTAGTGGGTTTTCAGACGCCGAATCTACATTTATAATTTCTATTCGCAAAAAATTAGACTTAAAACTAAAGTGATCCGTGGAGGCTGCGTTTTCTATCAGTGTTAATAAGAAAGATCGAAGGGGCCCTTTTTTAAAGTCAATTCAAACTTACGATTCCCCCCCTCTATTTCGAATAAATATATATATATATATTTATACGTTTTATATTTTATATATAAAACTATTTCTCTTTTTCTCATATGATGAATGATATGAGAAATAGGGGGGGAGTTAAACTACTATTTTAAATAAATATATAAATATATTTATTGAAATTTATAGTTTAACTTCCTTAAACTACTATTTTAAAGAAATATATAAATATATTTCTTGAAATTTATAGTTTAACTTCCTTAAACTACTAAAGAGGAGCGGGAGGGTAATATCTTTTACAATAAAAAAGATAATTGTTACCATTTTACAGTTTCATCAATAAGAGACTTGACTAGTGTAATAATCCCTCATTTTGTGTTATATCCTTTACTTTCTAAGAAACAAGTAGATTTCTTTTTATTTAAAGGGTTGTCCAGCTTAATAATGCGGAGGAGCATCTTTCCCTTTTAGGCTTACAAAAAATTGTTAACATTAAGGCTAGTTTGAACAAAGGTTTATCAAAGAGCTTAAAAGAAGCTTTCCCTAACTGCAGTCCAGTCCCAAGACCCGCTCTTCAAGTTCCCCCAGGGAGAAATTCAAGATCCAAATTGACTAGCGGGTTTCGTAAATGGGGATGGTTCTTTTCATGTAACAATTGCTGTATCTAAAACTAATATTACAGGGTATGCAATTAGATTGCAATTTAATATTGGTCAACATTCTCGTGATTTCGAACTACTTAGTAGTTTCACTAGATATCTTAATTGTGGATTTGTAACGCTTAACGCTCAATTACCTAACTGTGCTTTTACCGTAAGAGATTTTCTGATGTGGTAGATACTATTATACCGTTTTTTGAAAGATATCCTTTGGAGGATACAAAAAAACAAGATTTTATGGATTGATGTCGAATTGCGAAGTTAATGGCGGACAAAACTCATCATACTAGTGCAGGATTAAGTCTAATAAGAGAGATTAGAAATGGAATGAATCAAAGAAGAAGCTAGTAATTCAAGTTTTCAATCCTTTGCTCAAAGGGGCATCGGCCCTATAACCCGATGCGAAAAAAGCTATATGCGGGGAACTTTAAGAAAATCTACACTAGGTATACCCCTTAGATTCTAGCGGGATCAACCCCTTATCGAGATAGGGGGACTGCCGAGTAACAGCTAGGTTTTTAAACAACCCGCAGGTTATATTTATATAACTGGTAAATCAATAAGAAAATTTGTTAGGTGGCCGCGGCTCGATTCTGTATGATAGTGAGCCCTAGGCATTTGCCGGAAAATATTATGGTTTGTCTCATTGTATAAGTAGAACCTCAACGATCACATGCTTTTGTGTAAATTATCATGAAGTGACCATAGCTTGTTCTATTTTTTTTACCCCTGGCCTCCGTATTTTTTTTATAAAAAAAATGCCAAACACAAAATAAGGGTGCGGTTTTCATAGGTGGCAATACCACCGAATTATCGAACAGTTCCCCCCCCTATTTCTCATATCATTCATCATATGAGAAAAAGAGAAATAGTTTTATATATAAAATATAAAACGTATAAATATATATATATATATTTATTCGAGGGGGGGATCGGTTCGAAGGGATAAATTTCATTTATCCCAATTCCCCCCCCCCCTCCCCCCCCCCCTAGCCCCTTCATCGTATGATGGAGGGGCATTTTTATTGGCCTTTCATTCAAGACCTGTATAGGTCTTGAATGAAAGAAAAGGGAGAGGGGGGGGGAACGTTTTGAGGATGTCCGAGTCATTATCGGACACCGCACAAAACTCTAACAGTAGGAGGGGCCGGATATAATTAACAGGCCACAGCCGGCGTCCGACGGTGCCTTCTGATATATTTATATAAGATATGATCTAAATATATTTTTTTTTAATCAATATAGAAAGTTTATGCGACTAACCTTCTTTACATTCGTCCGTTGTATATCAACCACAAGCATATTACATCGGGATGTAAGCCCAGTAGGTTATAACAAGAGTAGTCTTCCTTGAATAAATAAAGAAGACGTCCTCCCTGGGGAGGATGTCTGTTGCGCAGACTATGAGATATTATATGGCCTGATATTAGGGGATGTATTTATCTCGAGAAAAATACTGAAAATGCTCAGATAAAATTTTAACAATCGCCGCGCGAGATTTTTTTGAATATATTAAAAAAAATAAGCGCGGAGTTTTGTGCGGTGTCCGAGAATGACTCGGACATCCTCAAAACGTTCCCCCCCCCCCCGGGGCCGGCTTGTTTATCTCCCCCACGAACAAGTGTGGGGAGATAAACAGGAGGGGGGAAGTGGGAAAAAATTCTTTTCCTTCGGGACTATAATTCATAAAGCTTATCTTGAGCATTTATTCAATAAATTTAGCTATCTATGTACTAGCAGTGCGTCAGTTAAAAAAACGGATAGAAAATTATTTAATACATCCAGTTATTATTTTGTCACTCGTCAATTGAGAGCTATAACAGAACTCCATACTTTATTTTACCGTACCCCTCCCCCCGCGGGGCGCCCGCGCTTAGGCGCGGCTCTACCCCCCCCCCTCCGAAGGGGGGGTGAAGGTAGAAAAGTACGCATAAAAGCTGTCCCTATACAGGTCTTGAATGAAAGCCGAGAGGTAACTGGCGCGTCCGAAGATAACGGGTATCGTGGGCGTTGGAACCGGGGAAGAGGCAAAGCTCCGCCGGAAAAATGTTAATGCGAACAGGAGTTGACCCGCGAAAGAATGGCTGAGGTAACCAACCCAAAACAGCCAAGACGCCCAAACTAAATAGACCACCGAATTTAACTCTATATCTTTTTGTTGTTACCTAATAGGTTTTTCTATAAGTAAAGAAATCTAGTTAAAGGTTAACACTTAGCTGTGAAGAAGCTAAATATATCGGTTCGAATCCGAGCATATTTCCTATCGTACTACCAAAATGGTACGATAATAGGCAAAGTCGGGATTTACAGGAGGAATCCTCCCTTGTAAGGTCGGTTAGATCTTAAAGGGTCCCCCCTTCCCCCGTCTCTCTTATCATTCATCATAAGAGAGAAGCCAGGGGGGGGGAGTTCAACTACTTCCTTCCCCACCCCCCCCCAATCCCCCCCCCCCCCTCCTACCCCTCCCCCCCCTTGGGGCTGGGAGGGGGGGGGAGCCGGGGGAAAGGAAGGCTGGGGGGGGGGGGGGGAGGCCCCGGGAAGTTTAACTCCCCCTTTGGACCCCCAGGGGGGGGGACGGAATATATCGCTGGCGAAGCCAGAGTTTAGCTGCCTTAAACTACTAAAGAGGGGGCTACCGATGATATTCTCAACACATCTACATAGTAGTACATATATTACGTGAATAATTCTAGTGTGAAATTGAGGAAATATTTAAAGCCTGTATACTGAATTTATTACAACTTCCTAACCGATCTTGTAATAAAAGTCTTATTCGTTGTCTTAAGGTTTCTATCATGTCCTGCTTTTCTACCATGTTACCCTCGAAAGAGTAGGGTAGATAGTAGGAGATTATAGAATGAAGAGTGTTATGTAATTTTTATAATTAAAAACCGCGCTTGCGCCTCTGTCTTTCATTAGAGACCTATAACCGTATTGAATGAAAGTATAAGGTGAAAAAAATAAAAAGCTATAATGAAAACAAAAAAAATATCTCTAGGGTTAAACACTTGGAAATGGATGATGGGGAGAGTCATAAATCAGGTTTTATTCTTAATACCAGCGGATTTACTCTTAGCGACATAAAATTATTAACGGCACAATCCCGGCCCCCTGCAACCCCTCCATCATAGTTTTATATATAAAATATATAAAACGTATAAATATATATATTTCTCCGATGAGTTTTTAATATATTATAGACATACAATATGTTAAAAACGTAGAAACACGGAGTGTTTCCTCGAGGAGATAAACAGGCGGGGCCCGGTATTATGCATTTAAAGATAATTGGGATATAGATACTTCTATCCATAGCAGAAATAGAATTTATATAAATTCTTATTCGGGAAAATTTTACTGCTAATTCAATACCCCCCTCCCCCACCCACACTTGATCGTGGCTGAGGGGTTGGCGGGGACGTCAAGAGGGGGATGGAATTGTGCATTTTTTTTTTATAAAAAAAAAATTCAAAATAAATTTATTGAGTTAGTTAAACCTCATTTTCACTCTACAATGTTATACAAACTTGTTTAAAAAAAAATCATTTGTTTGAGTTACCTTTATTAAATACAGTAATACTATTATCATCAGGTGTTTGCCTGACATGGGATAATTGTGAATTGATTTATTGTTTGTCTGCTTTACCATTTAGCTCTCCTAGAGTACCAGCAACTAAACGAATTGGTCCTCATCATGAAGATGTTATATCTATATTTATAGGTGCATTATTGGGAGACGGTTGTATGGAAAAAGATGGAAATGGGTTTAGATTTTGTTTTTACCAAGTTGCTAAGCATATTGAGTATATTTTATGATTACATAGTACTTTGTTTAACCACGGCTATTGTAAAAAAGATATACCTCAAATATTTAGTAGAACTTCTCCCCCCCCCCCAACCCACCCCACTCCTCCGGAGTGGGGTGGGGTGGGGGAGGAGGGCGCTTATTATTGTAGATTTAAAACTTTTACTTTCAGCTCATTCGGTTGAATATATGATTCATTTTACATAAATAAGGTTAAAGTAGTGCCAGGTTTTATTAAAGAATATCTAACTCCTCTAGCTTTGGCTGTGTGAATAATGGATGATGGTGGATGAATTAAAAATAGAGGTTTAAAACTAGCTACTAATTGTTTTAAAAAATCAGATGTAGAACTCTTAGCAGGTATTTTGAGGGATAGATACGATTTAAAAGTATCTATTGTATCAGCAGGTAAAATTAATCAGTATTGTATTTATATACCTAAAGCTAGTATACCTAAATTAGTAGGTATAGTCAAGCCTCATATTCACCCGATTTTTCTTTACAAATTCAATTTATAAACACAATTATTTTATAGTCCTGTTATTACATAATGTGCAATTTATATAAAAACAAACATTATTATTTTTAAAATAAAATAGCAGAATATTTTGACGAAAATATTGGTCATATTTTGGTTATGACTGGCGATGTTAGTGAAAACGGTTAACGATGCAATATTTTAATGTCAAGACCGTCGGTTGTTTGTACAATCGCTACAGACTGGGTCACTAATGGGTGCCTGAAATGGTGCTTAATGTACAGTCGGAATCTCAGTTTAGATCCCGGCCTACGTTTTCAATATATATATATATGTCTATATATATATAATGAAAACTATATCTAAACCTCAAGGCTTTATTTTTAATTTTCAACAGTTTATCCTATTGATAAAGAGAAAATATTACATAAAAGTAAAGCACAGGAATAATAGTAAAAAATAAAACTATTGGTTGAGATTTGGTTCCTATTTGCCTGAAATGAGATCAATCTCGCGTATCTTGTAGAAAATTATCAAGCTTGTCAAAAAAAAAATCAAGTAGCAAATCTTTAGAGTTAAGTGAAACTAGTGAAGAGCCTCATTTATACGAACTACCCTTTAATTCGCCTAGAATAAAAGGAACAAAGCGTATAGGTCCACATCATCGAGATGTATATTCTATAATATTCGGTTCTTTATTGGGTGATGGTCACATGGAAAAAGGGAAAGAAGGTTCTCGTATGATGTTTTATCAAGGTGGAGCAAACAGTCCTTATCTCTTATGATTACATAGTCTATTGGTTCAACTAGGCTATTGTAAGAAAAACCCACCAATTTTACGATCTCGTCCCCTTAAAGATGGAGGGGTAGCTTATTTCATGAGATTTGAGTCTTTTACGTTTACTAGTTTTAATTGAATACAAGAAGTATTTTACCCTAAAGGTAGAAAAGTAATACCTTCTTGTTTAGCTAGTTATTTAACTCCTTTAGCTTTAGCCATTTGAGTGATGGATGATGGTTGTAAGCTTAAAAACAAAGGATTTAAGTTTTGTACTAATGGATATACTTTAACTGAAGTTAAATATTTATCAAGTATTTTAAGCGATAAGTATGACTTAAAGACTTCTATAATTAAAACAGGGGCAGTAAATCAATATAACATCTACATAACAAAATCTTCTATGAGTACCTTAATAACAATAGTAAAACCACATATGCACGGGTCAATGCTATATAAACTTTATGATTTATAATTTACTATTAACAAGATAATACAATTATATTAAATATAATATATATATAATTGTTGGTTGATCTTATAGTCACTACAATTAAAACACGTTAATTATTAATGAGAAGTGTTTTATGAAAAATAATTTAGTGGCGACACTTGTGAAAGCGGTTAAAAAGATAGTCTAGATCTTAAGACCGTCGGCTCATTAATAAGTCGCTACAGACTGGTTCACTTGTGGGTGGCTGAAATGCTGCTTAATGTACAGTCGGGGTTTCTATTATAAATATTAATGCACTTTTTATTGGAGTGCAACATATATTAGTAATACGCAAGGATTATACAATAGTATAATTACAGCAGGGGTAGAGAAATAAACTAACAATTTATTTAATTATATTATAAGAATATGGTTTAAATAATTTTTTTCTCTTAAGAACCTTCAATTCTTAGATTATCGGCGGAGCAGCCCAAGCCTGTTTCTCTTATCATACATCATAAGAGAAAAAGCAGGGGGGGGGCTAAGGGCGGCGTCGCAGGTTTGAGCCTCGCGCGCTGCGCGCGCGTGGATCAAACCATAAAATTTTGATTTTAAAATAATTACTTGAAACCTGGTCACGGTAACGTATGCTCATCATTCTTTAATTCAAGGTAATAGAGCAGGAGTTTTATATGGTCTCTTTTTTACAATTGCACTAGCTATTATTTTCACTTTATTTCAAGGTGTTGAATATTCTGTTTCATCCTTTACTCTTTCGGACGGGGTTTTTGGGTCTTGTTTCTACTTTGGAAGCGGTTTTCATGGCCTTCACGTTATGATTGGGACGGCATTCCTAGCTGTAGGGTTCTGAAGGATTTTAGCTTATCAATTTACAGAAAATCATCACCTCGGTTTCGAGTCTGCTATTCTTTACTGACATTTTGTAGATGTAGTTTGATTATTCTTGTACATTTCTATCTATTACTGAGGTTCTTAGTTCTTAGTTTATTTTTAGTTTTCAATTCGTTCGATTTTTTTTTCTTAGTACCTGAGGTTTATTCAGTTAAACCTTTATCCTCTTAATTTCGTTTGGACAATATTAGATAGGCTGGGCTCCGTCCCTGTTTATAGTAAGCAATACTTTATTTTTGACTTTATATTGTACTTTAATTTTTAGCTTGTATAAGGGAACCACTTCTAGTGGAATGATGATCCCCTCCCTGCGGAGCTAGAGAAGGGGGCTAACACTCCGCCCCAATATATACAAGTTATTGCTTCATCTTTAGATTTTTTGTTTTTTTAGGTATGTAAAAATCCTATGAATATAATACTTTTTCGTAGTATTCGCCTGTTTTTGTTATAAAAATACGAAAATTATTCATAGGTAACTTATAATAATATATATAAATATGAAAAATTCAAAATTTGATCCTCAAGCACAGTCTTCTCTGCTCCGCAGTACTGGGAGTGAAGAAGAAGAAAGTAAATCTTACGACTATTTGGGTTATATCGACACTAGTTCGGAAGATTACGATGATATATTAAATCCTTGTTGGTTGACAGGTTTTTCATCTGGCGAATCTACATTTGTTGTAACTATTTATCGAGATAGTAGAATGAATACTGGGTGAGCAGTTCAACCTTTTTTTGCTGTCACTTTACATAAAAAGGATTACGTTATTTTGAAGAAGTTTCAAGAATTTTTTGGAGGAGCAGGCTCAATTAGTAAAGATCGGAAAGATTATGCTCAATATAAAGTATTTTCTAAGGCAGATTTAGCTGTAGTCATCAATCATTTTAATAAGTACCCTTTACTAACTCAGAAGAAAGCAGATTTTGAGCTCTTTAAATCTGCTGTCGAGCTTATTAACCGGAAAGAGCATCTTACTCTTAATGGACTTAAAAAGATTGTAACAATCAGAGCTTCAATGAATAGAGGTCTCACAACTGTATTGATAACTGCATTTCCAGATTTGGTTCCAGCACCTAAACAAAAAATAGTGGATCAAGAAATTTATGACCCTAATTTGCTATCTGGGTTTGTAACTGCAGAAGGATCATTCATGGTTTCGTTAAAAAAATCTCCACGCGTCAGAGTAGGATTTTCTGTTTGATTAAGATTTTCAGTCTCTCAAGACTCTCGTGATGCTGAATTTATGGCAAGTTTAGAAAATTATTTTGGTTGTGGTAAATATTACTTAGCTAAAAATAGGGAATCAGGGGATTTTGTGGTTCAAAATTTTTCGGATATTTGTAACAAAATTATCCCGTTCTTCGATAAACATCAAATCTTAGGTGTGAAAGCTAAAGATTTTGAAGACTGAAAAATAGCAGCTAAATTAGTAGCTGAAAAAGAGCATTTAACAGAGTCAGGTTTAGAGAAGATTAGACAAATTAGATTAAATATGAATTCAAGAAGACTGTAGTCAGATTCTGATAATCTTATCTAGTGGTGGTAACCTTGCCCTTGTCATACTGCGTGTGGGGTTAGTGGCTCATTACATGCTGTATAAAAAGCTCCCGGCGAGTTTTTGGATCTTGTTTCTACTTCGCGACTGGCTTTCATGGGCTCCATGTGTTGATAGGAACAGCATTCCTGGCAGTTGGGTTCTGAAGAATTTTAGCTTACCAATCTACTGAGAATCATCACCTTGGATTCGAATCCGCTATACTATACTGACATTTTATTTCTGCAAAGAGTGTCGTGGGTAATCATCAATCCCACCTAGTCGCTATAGACCCCTTCGTGGTAACGACCAAGCGAAACACGAGGTAGCTTTTGTATATGTAGGATCTATCTTACAACTACAAAAATCTATATAACGACCGGACAGGGTGAAAACGGTTAATGACCCCCTAGTTGAAGACCGTCGGTGGCTTAAGTACATCGCTACAGACTGGTTCACCTACGTAGAGCTGAAATGCTCGCGAATGTACAGTCGGAACTTAGAATTGGCCCGCTGAGCCCGCGAAGCAGTATTAATAAAAAGGCGGGCTGATTGGTGTGCAGGGCCCTCAAAGCAATGATGTTGAATGCGAGGGGAGTGTACAGAGCACGGAGAAAACACCTGTGGGGCAATCCCACTTTAGATAACTAAGTTTGTTTGTTGATATAGTTTGATTATTCCTGTTCATTTCTATTTATTACTGAGGTTCTTAGTTTTTTTTCGTCCTTAACTTTTTCTATTTTTTTTCGTAACTTTGTCTGAAGGTTTACCCCGGTAAACCTTTATAATGTATTATAGGTAAAACCTTAATTTCTTATTTTAGCTGTATACTGGTGGGTTATATTCAGACAAATTAATCAAAACTTGGGTTTAATTTGTAGTAAGCAATGCTTTATTTTTGACTTTATATTGTACTTTAATTTGTAGTCGATTCCCACCTTTGTTCCCCCGGACCCCCCCACAAGGGGGGGGGTGTGGGGGGGGGGGAACAATGAAGGTCCGGTTAACCCAATTAAACCCAAGTTTTTTTACCTTTCGAGGGGTCTTAGCCCCCACGTTTTATCCCCCTGGGCAAACCTTTTTTTTAAGCCAGAAAAGGCCTTTAATCAAGTCAGCTTTTATTAAAGTCAGGTTTTACAAGAGATTGCCCCCCCCTTCATTAATTGAGGGGGCCCGGCGGGGAACAAAACTTACTTTGGTTTTTATTTCATTTTAGGCATGTAAAAATCCTATGTATATAATTCTTTTTTGTCTCCCTCGGCTTCGCCCCCCCCCCCACGCGTTTAACTCCTTCGGTAGATGAACAGGGGGGGGGTAACTAAATGTGGAAAACGAAAATTATACATAGGTAACTTATAATATCTCAGGTTAGAGTTCTTTAGGGAAGTTCTCCTGAGTGGAGGGACTTCATATTATGCGCGAGGAATGGAGCGCATAAATATAATCTGATTACTTTTTTTGTTCATTTCTATTTATTACTGAGGTTCTTAGTTCTCAGTTTATTTCTAGTTTTCAAGCCGTTCGATCTTTTTTGTACTCACCGCGCGCGTAGCGCGCGGAGGGACTATCTTTTCTGATTACCTGAGGTTTATTCAGTTAAACCTTTATCATCCTAATTTCGTGGGTTGGTTTTATATTAGATAGATCAAAACTTGTGTTTGATATGTAGTAAGCAATACTTTATTTTTGACTTTATATTGTACTTTAATTTTGAGCTTGTACAAGGGTACCGCCTAGAGTGGAATTCTGATCCCGGCTAACACTCCGCCTGACAAGTTTTTCTTGTTTTTAATTTCTTGTTATACCTAGCTTGCGGGGCACGGTCCCCAAAATATATATATATATTTGTTGTAGCTGAAAGGTCCAGCGTTTTATATATATAAATACATAAAAATAGTTTGTGGCGAGAGCAAAGATGTCAGGCCATCGCGATAGAAGTTTATAAGTTAAATCAGAGTTTCTTAAACCACATATTCAATAAGAGTTTAATCCCTCTTCACGCCGGATAATTTTATGCAGTTCCTTCGTCGGCCTACGTTTTCAATATATATATATAGACATATACATATATATATAATGAAAACTATAAAAATCTCCCAAAAACCCAAAATCTTGCCGCGCTTTCCCTCCCCTGTAACCCCTCACTAGATAAACAATAAAGAGGGAGGGGCAGGGCCTCAGGCGGAATGGGGAGATATACAACCCGCGTATCTCCCCGCTAGATATACAGGGGGAACGATGGCACAATAAATATATATATTTATTAGATTTTTGTGCGTACGCCTTAATTTTTTTTGGGGTTTTTTTTTGTATAAAAAAAACCAAGAAAATATATTTTGGGCGGAGCGTTTGTTTTTGACCGCTGGCCAAGATACTAAAATAACGCCTCATGAGACGTTATAAAATAGAAAGTTAGTAACTTTTTATTTTAATATATAAATGAATTTACTACAACTCCCTAACCAGTCTTGTAATAAAAGTCTTATTTGTTTTTACAAAAACATTCTTTTTGTAGAATGTTATGGTTTATAATTATAAATCTTAATTTATAATTAAAAAAACCAAAATATGTAAAAAAAAAACTAAAATTGGATATGTTTCAATTATTTTTAAATAATATACATGAATATTGCGATGCTCCTAGACCTTGAGGAATATACTTCCAAGATAGTGCTGCTCCACAAATGGAAGCATTAGTCGAACTACATGATAATGAGTGTGGACTACTCATACTTGTGTAAAAGAGCCAAACTCCGGGGAAGCCCTAAAGCTCTGGTAACCAAAGTCGTCAGGGAAACTTGGCGGCCGGCCCCATTAATGACTGGGGGTAAGGTAACATCACCAGAGATGCACGAAAGGAAATGGGTGATCGCGGATCTAAATCAGACAGTGTCTGTAAAAGAGCAACGAGTAGATGGTTCTTCAGCAGCGATATGCTGGCTGTAAGGTGTACTCTAGTCACCGGTAAACCGGCTCTTAAGAGAAAATTATATACGCTAGCCCGTAATTCTTCGCCATCCCCCACCCCCCACCCCACACATGTGTGGGGTGGGGGTTGGGGGGGGGGGGGGGGGGGGGGGGGGGGGGGGGGGGGGGGGAGGCGGAGAGGGCCGTAGCCTATCTCGGCCCCCCTCTTCTCTTCACTACGTCCCCCCTTCCCCCCCCCTCTTACTCAGGCGCGGAGACAATGGGTTGTTTATCTATTTTTATTTTTATTTTTATTTTTCAATAAATTTAAAAATCAAAATAAAAACCCGCTGGGAGTTAAACTACTTCCTTCCTGTTTATCTCCTGTTTATCTCCTGTTTATCTCCCCCCCCCCCCAAAGGGGGGGGGCCTAGGGGACGGAATATATCGGTGGCGAAGCCACAGTTTCGGGGCCTAAACTACGTAAAGGGGGGGGGGGGGTTGCACCGGGGGGGGGGGGGAAGGGGCTAAATAAGAGATGAGGGGATTTTTAATTTTGGACCATTGGAGCGTAGGGTATTAACTCGGGCTTTTACTTTTATTTGAATTATTATACGGGGACCCGCTGGGTTGTTTATCTATTTTGATTTTTATTTTTATTTTGCAATAAATTTAAAAATAAAAATAAAAACCCGCTGGGAGTTAAACTACTTCCTTCCTGTTTATCTCCCCCCCCTTTGGACCCCCAGGGAGATAAACAGGAAGGGACGGAATATATCTAGATTTCTTGAAATTTATAGTTTAACTTCCTTAAACTACTAAAGAGGAGAAAACGTAGGCCGTCCCGGAGATTTTTGAAATCTCAGGGACATCGGCGCGCTGGCGCGCCGCCGTCCCTCCCCCGGGGCGAAATGAAGGTATCCAAAAAATTGTAAGAATTAAGGTCTCTATGAATCTAGGTTATCTGATTCCTTAAAAGTATTATTCCCAAATGTAATTCCAGTTCAAAGACCTGCGCGCGCGCAGCGCGCGACTGTCGCTGCCTGGGCGGCGCGACCTCTTTTTTGTTGTTATATTTATATAGCCCGCCCCTCCCCTTTCCCCACCCCCCACCCCACACATGTGTGGGGTGGGGGTTGGGGGGGGGGCGGGAAGGATATTCCTCACTCCTTCCCCAACCCACTGCCCCCCTGGGGGGGGGGGGCTGGGTGGGGTGGGGCCAGAGGGGAATCGGGGGCTCCGCAGGGGAAATATATAAAAAACAAAAAATAACCGCCGGGCGCACGCGCGCGCCCGCCGGTGGATAAAGAGCAAGAAATTCCAGGTCCTCATTGAATAGTTGGATTCGTGGAAGGTGAGGGGTGCTTTTTTCCCCCCTGCAAGCTTGCAGGGGGGGCGTCAAAATTTAAAAGAGTAGTAAGATAGAATCGAGATATCAAGTTATAGTGGGATTTCAAATCACTCAGCATAGCCGAGATACCTGGCTGATTAACAGCATGGTTACTTTTTTTGGTTGTGGTAGAGTAGAACCACATTCTTTAGGGTCAGCAGTTAATTTTGTCGTGACGAAATTCTCTGATATAACTGAAAAGATAATCCCGTTCTTCGATAAATATCCTCTATTCCTTTCTGGAAGCTACGCTTCCATAAAGGCCAGGATCGAAAGCTAAGGATTTTTCAGATTTCTGTAAAGTAGTAGAGTTAATGAAAAAGAAAGCTCATTTAACTGATGAAGGATTAAATGAAATAAAAAAAAAATTAAGACAGGAATGAATTCCTTAAGAGAATAGAATTTGTTTAATAATTATTAGTTCTTTAACTGAATAGTGACTTTTAACATCGGTAATCTGCGTGTAAATTAGTAAATAATTAGTTGTATTCTGTCTTCATGCAACACCTCTACAGGTCTTGCATGGAGATAATTTAAAACTAATCCCCCGGCTCCGACTATTTACCCCTCACCTTTCACTCCAGACGGTTACCCGTCTGGAAATAAAGCAGGGGGGCTGGAGGCCCCCTTCCCGATTCCCCCCCCCCCTCCCCCCCCTGTCTCTCCATTCCCATTTACAATGGGATAGAGAGGATGGGGAGAGGGGGGGGGGGGGGGGGGGGGGGGTTTCCCGATTCCCCCCCCCGCATACGGTTCCGGCAACCCCCCCCGCGTACGATGTGTTTTTAATAAATTA
>Ga0307508_10000734_pt1 | contig 38893 bp, 50 predicted proteins | sample 9_EM_MG_FD_203089 | JGI IMG/M metagenome (GOLD analysis project Ga0307508, IMG submission 203089) | Populus trichocarpa ectomycorrhiza microbial communities from riparian zone in the Pacific Northwest, United States - 9_EM | ecosystem: Host-associated > Plants > Roots > Unclassified | place... | reverse complement strand
GGCTTGGCGCTAAAAGCTATATGTAGCTTTGCGAACCTTCAACTTCTCGAGAACCGACGGTTGGCGAAATACGGTCGAACCAAACAGGGCCTAAGTCCACCATTGCTTGCATTGTACCTACCCTTTCCTCCGCATGTCGCCCTTCTGTGCTCGCTTTTTAGCAGGCATACCCCGAGGTACATATCTTGGTCAAGGGCGGCTTGCAAGGTTGAAGCTCGAGTTCGTTTTTTCCACTATTTTTTACCTGGCGCAGCGAGTCCGAGTCCAGCTTGGTCAGCCTGTTGAAGCACTCGAAATCGAACGGTACTATGTCGGCTTTGTAGGTTTCAGCCCAATTGCCACGAGAAAGGGTCTTAGGCATGTAGTCGATTGGAGCTCTTGCCTTAAGGTGATAGATGGGTGCGACCGCATGGCCACATGGCACGCCCGTGTCCTGGTAACGAATGCAGGAGCAAGCAGACGCCGTCAAATCCACGAGAAAAATCTGACCATCGGGTATCTGGGTGACATGACTCGTGCCTGCAGCCATCAAAACCTTATTCCGACTGGCAAAGCTCAGTGATTCACGGAGTAAAGCTTGAGCCCATGGAGTGAACGCTGGGTGGCGGACAGTTGGGTGGCTGCCCGATGACGCAGAAAATGCCTGTGCATCTCCTTATGGTAAATCCCAACGCGCATATCAATGACCGGAAGGCCGCGTTCCTCATTGTATGTGGCATTCGCAGATTCCACGGTATTTGAGGTGAGAAAACCGTATCTTGGGTCGGCAAAGAGATAGCGAGCCCACATCCGCACCGGAATAGTCTTCAGATACTCGATAGGTAGTTGACGGTTTTTACTTCTAGTGTAAGTAAGCACCTAAACTACGCACATAGCGATTTAACTTAGGTAATTTACCCTACTTCAACTAACTATGAAATTTTGTGTGGGGTCCATCGTGGATAGAGGGTCCACGCTGGATATTTCGGCGCTGGAGAGGTCCATCGGGGATAAAAGCCGAATTATTCATGAATGCAATTAGATCACGGGTGCTGGTTCTCGTGATGTTTGTTAATCTTCATCAAATGTGGCCAGTGATAGTCGATCACTGCGTCTATTCATTACTCACGTGCGACCCAGCGAGCCCTTTGAGAGCAGAAGGTGTCTCAATCGGCTAATCCGAGTGACAGGCTATGGAAATCTGTGTGATTGTAGCTAACGTGACTGGTAACCAACTATGTGCACATACGCCAAGAGAACATTCCACACTCCCTATATAAATAGCTCCATCCTTCGACCTCCAATACAACACACCAGCAACACCATCCTAGCCTTCAGTGTCACTGGATGTTACTTTTTCAACCCCCCGGCGGTATATATCAAACCAAATGATTTTCAGCAACGACAAGAGGACAAAGAATGTCCCAGTGAGGATTTCTATCCTCCATCCCCTTCCTTCCCACTGTTCTCGCCCTCGTTCTCACCCGCCACTACCACCACGTCAGCCCAACACAACCGCAATCACCACCACCACCAAAAACGAACATGGGCTGCATCAAGCTCTCCTTCAAGAAGTCCTCCTACAAGGCGGTGGAGCTGCCGGATCCACCAACACCTTACGCCTCGGGCCGACATGCGCGGCACCCCTCAGGGGCCAACGGGGGGCGTGTTCCGGCGCAACCGTCGCCGGATCTCTGGCAAGAGCCTTCCGCTGACGCCTCGCGCCAGGGAGAGGGCAGCGTGGGAGGTCCTGGACTCGATCCCGGTCCTGGAGGTGACCACGCCTAACGGCGCCAAGCGCCCCTCGAACTTCGAGGGCCCTTCCAGGGCTGCTGGTCCGAATGCCAGCATCGGGCGCGGCAAGAGCTCCAGGACTGAGGGCGCCGGTCTGTCTCGCCGCTCATCATCGCTAGGGTACATCTTTGTCGCTCTGTCGCGCCGCGGGCTGCGACGGCGGCGGCAACGATGGCGGTCCGACCTATCACTTGCAGATCCTCCGGGCTTCGATGCAAGTCGCCTCTCTTCGCACATTCGCTCTCCCCCTTCAGCCCCGCTGATTATGGGAGCAGGTCCGTATCCCGGAATACAAGGGCGAAGATCGGCTCCAGCCGCACGCCGATGAAGAAGCGATACCTGCAAAGGCGCGAGGAGAGGGGAGGATATGGGACAGGATTCTGTCGGAGGGAGTCTTCGCGTCCAGCAGCACGCGAATGAAAGAGTGTTGTGGTTGGATATATATCTGCCTGTGCCCCGCCTCCAGGCTCTCGCCCACTGGAATTATACGGGAGCACTTCCCCTCTCCCTCGGGCCAGTAACTGTCCGATGCCTTGATTATTATCCCTATTGCCGCGCCACGCCATGCCATGTTGAGTACCCATGCGCCCCAATAAAGTGCCATCTAGCCAATCCACTTATGCGCACCACAGCCCTGCGAACACGGGGGACGCCACCCCTCTGTCCGCGACGCAACAGAAGCAGTCGGGCGCATTGTCGGCGTCCATCACCGCTGCTCACTCGCCACGCATCCCCGGCCCAGCTCCCTATATATATGGTACATACTCACAATACCCAGATTTGCGCCGGGATAGGTTATAATTAGCGCCTCCGCTACGCTACGGTACCGCGCTCCCGAATCCGCACATGCGTAGGCACATGCCTGCTGCTCGACGCCTTGCGCCTGCACGGGCGTGGGCGTGTGTAGCAGGAATAGAGTGCTGCGCATGAGGCAGACACAACACGTTGCCGCACCGCCCTCCCTCCCTCCCCCCCGCTCCTTTCGGCAGGACGCGGCGCTCTGCATCTGCCGGCTCGGCAGGTAGTATGTACACACATATGATGCGTGCCCCCGCCGGCGAGGTGGGCGGGCGAGTCGGCGAATGCACAGATGTCCGCACACCCAGCCACATACAGCACACGCCTGTCCGCCCAGTCTGTGCTACCATCCGCCGGCTGTCCGTCCGTCCGTCCGTCCGTCCGTCAGCGCGGCTCGGTCCGCCGTGCCTCCGCCGCTCGCGCGCAGAGGAGGGGGGAATCCTGCGTCCACACCTCATCCGTCCGTCCCATCCCAGCGCTGCGGCGCGTGGCCGTTCGGGGTGGCCGGGTCGGGCATGTGCCGGGGACGCGCGGGGGGGGAGTGCTGCCTCGGCTTCCCGCCGCCTGCTCGGCTCCCACGGTTCCGTGCTCCGATCTCGCGTCCGCAGCGGCGCGCGGGCGGCAAGCCGTTCATCCGCCATGCCAAGCTGAAGCGAGCTCTCGTGAGACCACACCGCCTCGTGTTGCCCTCCCCTCTCCTAGCTCCATCCGTATGCGCGGCGGTGTGGCCGTTGCACATGGCTCGCCGAGCGCGGTCGGAATACGGGGGGCGTGTATGCATGGCTGACGCGTCAATATATCCCGTCCCTCGTATCGACGACGCTTAGCCGGATTGATGTCTTGGGGAACGAGGGGCAGGGCCTGTCCGTGAGGGTATATCAGCGTCTCCCTCTCGCGCCGGAGAGAGCGCCTCCTCACCAGCCCAGCGCCGTCCTCCTCCTCCTCCTCCTCCTCCTCCTCCTCCTCCTCCTCCTCCTCCTCCTCCTCCTCCTCCTCCTCCTCCTCCTCCTCCTCCTCCTCCTCCTCCTCCTCCTCCCTCCTCCTCCTCCTCCTCCTCCTCCTCACCACCACCACCACCACCACCGCGACCGCCTCCTCATCCCTCACCCCGCAACGATGCAGTCCATCGCCGCCGCCGCCCTCCTCCTGCTGCTGCTCCCCGTGGCGTCCGCGCTGCCGTCTCCGCAGGCGGCGGTTGTCCTACCAAACGCGTGCACGCAAGCCTGCGCCAACGAGTACTCGTGCATCGCGTCGTTCCCCGGCGGCTGCATCTGCTGGAACGACGTGTACGCCTCCTGTGCGGCCCAGTGTGGCCAGGACCCCGCGCCGACGGACCGGGACTGCACCGTCTCCAAGAAGCGCGCGACCGGCTGCGTCGCCACCTGCAAGGGCAAGTACTTCTGCACGCAGGTGTGGCCGCAAAGCTGCTACTGCGCCAACGCCATCGAGCAGCGGTGTGCCGAGCAGTGTGGCGTCGAGGTCCCCGCGCAGAATGAGTGCCCCGCGTAGGCTGTTTTTCGGGGTTGTTTCCTTCCGGCGAGTCGACGTAGGGGGACGTGGTGGATGGAATGCACGTATTCGGTTGTCCATCGCGGTCACTGGGGAGCTGGGGGAAATCGGGGAATCGGGGGGGTTGCGGCTCGTGGGATCGACGGAAATGCTGGGACGTGGACGTGGTATGCTTGCGTGTAACGGGTTAGGTAGCCATCTCGGGCAGTCCAACGATGTTGCTGGTGTTCTCACGAAATATGACTCGCTGGGCGTCGGTATCTGCCGTGTGTTCGGGCATGGCCGAGGTGGGCATGCCTACATACCCGATACATAGATATGTACGCGAATGTGCTTACGTACGTACATGCGTATGTAGCACCTGCCTGCATGCTAGCGGCAACGGCCGAGGACAGACGGACATAGTCATGTGTCGCCCACCTGCCGAGCGGAAAGACGAAGGGCCGGCCGTCCGGCGCCTTCGGGAAGGCCGCACGAACGCACGCGGCAGCGGGATTCCGTTCCGCTCCGCCTCGCACGAGCCGCTCGTAGGCGCCGCGGCCGGAGAGTGCCGCGTGCTCAGTCAGCGAGGGCCGCGAACTTCCTTCCGGCCCGCAGCCGCCGCCACGATGCCCGGCACAGGGCCAAGCCGTCCCCCTGCGATGACACACCACACAACAGTCCGCCCGCCAACTTGCGCACCCTCGCGGCACCGCGTGACGGCGGCACGCAGACCGGGCGGGCTGGCGAGCTCGGCTGGCGAGCTCGCTCGGCTCGGCTCGGCTCGGCTCAGCTCAGCTCAGCTCGAGAGAGAGGAGAGAGGGAGAGAGAAGATAGCCCAAGCGCAATCTCTGCTATGTACATATGACGCCGGTCCCGCTGGTCCCAGCCGGGCGGAAAACACCCGACGACGGCGAGTGCCCCGTTCGCGCTCCGCACTCGTGCATGTGCCTCCCTTCCGCTGAAACGGGCTCTGTTTCTGGTTGGTTTCCGTTTTGCGGTTCTGTTGGACGGGCTGGCTGGCGACGGCGTCTGTTTTGGGCTCCAGGATCCGCTCCCGCCAGCCCCCGTCCGACGACGGCCCAGGCGCGGCGACAACTCTCCCCCCTTGGAGGCTAGATATGATGCCAGACATGGACGGGAGGAGGCAGCCAATCGAAGACACACAGCGTCTCACTCGTGCGATATCCGTCAGGCTCCACCAGCCTCCTCCCGACACTCTCTGCGTGTGGGGCAGGGTTGCAACACCGCCATCCGCGCGGGAAATAAAAGGACGGACGAGCGAGAAGGAGGAAGGTTGGGTTCGGTGCCCGCCCGGTGGCTTGGATGGGGTTCTCCTCTGCTGTTGCTGGTTATTTTCTGCTTTTTTTTGTGCCCGCCGTGATCGGACTTGCGGACATTCGGGGGGGGGTTCGTTGTTGTTTTTTTTTTCCTCATCTTTTTTTCTTTTGCTTTTTTTTTCTTTCTCCTTCTTCTTCTTCTTCTGTTTCTTGCTTTTTTTTCCCGTCTCTTTCTTTTCTTTTCTTTTCTTGCTTTTTTCTGTCGCCCACACGGAGTTCGCGGGCGTCCCCTCACATGGCATCCCACAATCGCTTCGGACTCGAGATCGCGATCCGCACATCCGCTCAAGACGGCCACGCCAAAGCCCAAGAGCTGAGACAGAGACCGCATGTCTACGGGAGAGGCAGGAGAGGGGGAGGCGGAGAAGGAGGATGAATTCCCTCTCCCTCGCCGTCGCCCTCGCCGTCGCCCTCGCCCTCTGTCCCCACCCCGTGCAGCGGCTCCACATGCCTCCCTCCGCGTGCTAGTGATAACTGCGGGAATGGAATGTATCTAGAGTACGTATCTAGAGTATGTCCTTACGTACTCTCCTCACCTCTGCAACGCACGATACCCGAAAGGGGACCGCTGCCCAGCCGGACATACACACATTCAGCCAGCTGCGGCCACGGACTGGTTTGTTGTGGGTAAGTGTGTTTGGCATGTGAGACACTCTTTTCCTTCTGTTTGTGCGAAAAGGTGTGCTTGCATGGGCGCTTGGCGCTTGGCGTTGGCGTTGGCGTTGGCGTTGGCGTTGGCGTTGGTGTTGGCTTCAGGGCGTGGGCGGAGGGGGAAGGGAAGAGCGCCCAGTCCATGGAGGTCGGACGACAATAGAGTAACTATTGGAAACCCGCATGCATCGTACACACTTCTGCGCTGGTTGCTCGGTCGGTTGCTGTTGTATCTATGTGTCTGTTTTTTTTTTGGTTTTTTTGCGTGCGGCTCGGCGCAGCACGAGGAGAGAAGAACCTTCGCGAGAGAGAGAGAGAGAGAGAGAGAGAGAGAGGCGGCTGGCGTCAGTTGCAGCTGGCGGCAAAGGCCGGAGGACACGAGCAGTCCCTCCGCCAGCCGAGTCTCTCTTTTCACGGGGGTTACGACAGCAAAGTTGCACACGACCTACCGGGACATGATCTCTAGTCTAGAGCAGCAGCAGCAGCAGTAGTAGTAGAGTAGATATATAGCTGCAGCCATAGATATATAGCAGCAGGCAGTGCTGGCGCAGTAGCGTGTCGAAGACGGTCAGCGGTGAGGGCGGTGAGGGCGGTGATGGGCAAGATATATACAGAGGCACTTATATGTATGTACTTCCAGGTGTATGACGTAGAGTGGGTCGAAGTTATCTGCTCGCTCGCTCGCTCGCTCACCCGATCGGAGTATCGACTTTCCCTTTGTCGGCGGCCGCATCTCTACAGCGGAGGGGGGGCGGGGGCATGTGATGTCGATCGATACGGAGGAAGGAGAGGGCGCAGGCGTCATTCTTTTTTCTTTTTTTCTTTCTTTCTTTCTTCTTCCTTCATTCACACACAGAGCCCCGCGGAGGAAGCAACGGTAACCAGAGCGACAGTAACAGCGACGGTGACGGTTACGGTGACGGTGGCGGTAACGGTAACGGTAACGGCAATTGTAACTGTAACTGTAACGCGGGTAGCCGGACTGGGAAGAGCTGGTGCTGATTGGATGGGGATCGGCGCCGCAATGGGGCGGAATCATGCGGAATTCTGCAGAAAGCCGTTCGACGTCAAGCGGGTCCCACGGCAACACCACGGCCGTCACGGATGGCTTCTGTTCTTTCGGCCATGGAGGCGGGGAGGCGCGAGGTCGCAGTGTGCGTATATATCGCATCTGTATGTACGGCGAGCTCGCACCGGGGAGGGGAGGGGACTGGCGGAGGGCACAAGGAGGAGGGGAGGGGCATGTCCATTGAACTGGCGATGCACAATTAAAAAACAAACAAAAACAAAGATTCCGCATCTGAATTCCATTTATTTACATAAGTATGTTTATAAGCTCCGTGCATCTTGCGCCCTCAGGGCCTATATATATAGGGAATAGATAAACAACATTAATTCACCGGCTCGGTTCTTTCCGCCGGGCGGAAATATGTATGCATCTTGCATACATACATCACACCCAGATAGATATTGTATTAACAGGCTAGCGTCTTGGCAAGTGCAAATTAAAGAATTCGGTGACTAAGCCCGAGTGATGATGCATGTCCTCCCACTAAATCATCCCCATCTACCACGATATTGAGCGAATCGATACACATGGACCAACTGCCAGTGCCCGTGTGTGTGGGAAAACTTGAACGTATGTACGTTGTATGCGGGTTGTGATTCGGTACAGTTACGGACTATTCGGAGCTCTGTAGTCTGAGCGGGAGGTGGATGATGGCGGGTACCAATGGCCTGACGGTAGGGCAGCGCGAGTATGCAGAGAAAGCAGTACTATACAATATAAGTCGAATCGCAGAGCAGGCAGAGATGTCTTCGTATCATTTTTGTAGACATATATAGATACTTAGGTATGCAGTCATAGAATATTATCTGTGGGCTAGCCTGATCTGGCAGGTAATCTGTGCCAAGATCACCTCCACTTTAAACCCCCCAAAGCTCGGCAAACATCCCCCCCATTAAAGAGAATTCGTAAGCGTATAATGAATCTCTACATACTTTTAGCTATTCCCCACATCTACGCTCTTTAATTAAGTTTCTTTTTTTATTTTTATTTTTATTTCGTGGTGGAGTAGTGTTCAAGAGAAATGGGTGTCCAAACCCGGTGGCGCTACCCCCGTCAAAGTGTCCGGCAACTCTATCATATCTATGTAGATATTGCGTTGGGGGCAAGGGTCCCTCCACCCACCTCTTTGCCTTTTTTTTCTTTTCTTTTTTTTCTTTCTTCTTTTCTCTTCTCTTCTTTCTCTCCCCACGAGGCGGAGAAGCGAGAGGAGAAACACACGCGCACGCCGTCCGATGGTTTTGCTGCCCCCCCCGGTGCGAAGTCGTCGTCGCTTATCGTGGGTGTGTCTTTCGTCCTTCTCTCATATAGATACACAGATATCTATATGGAAGGAGCAGCTGGCGTGGTGGCGGGGCACTGGACTCGGCGATGTCCAATCGATAGGCCCAGATACCTACATACGTGCATGCATCATCGACGTGCGCTCTGTCTGCGACCGTTTCGGTGTCGGAGGTCCGCCGCCTTGCGCACATATGTAGATGCGTCAACATGGCGCTTACATACATATGTGCTGGTCTGTGCACGGAAAAATCTGTCCGTCCCGTCCAGCCGTCTGCGGACAGCCGTGGACGATGAGGCGCACTATCTATCTATCATGGCGCACAGCTCGAGACGGGGAGGGGGTGGGGTGTGGACCGATCCGATCCCCGCTGTCTCTCTCTCTCACCGCCCCGCCGACGGACTTCCAGCGTTGATTCTCGACTGACCGACCTCCGTCCCTTTATACATACTCTACACATTTGCACCGTGGCGGATCGTTAGCTCAGGGGGCGCGGCGGCTTGAACACAGGTTCTCGGGGGCGTGGAGAACTATCGCACACGGACGACGGGTATTTGACAATTTGTAGCACCTACGGAGCCGTGCGGGGACGCGGGAGAATGACAAGCCAAGCCATTTTCCCCACCTCTCTCTCTCTATTGTTTATCCGGGTTGCTATTGTTATTTTATTTCTCTCACACGTATGTATCATACATTACACCATTATTCGCATTTACTATGAATCGACTAGGTAGGTATCTATCCTTTTTTTTTCTTGCGGCTGCAGAAGTGGGAGAGGGAAGCAGCAGAGTATGTATTCTGGGGGGCGGGACAACGCAGAAGTGGAGCGCTTCGAGATACTCTTTCGCTACGTACCAATACTTGTCGATGCGCGTGCTGCATACACATCCTGCACGCGGGCTGCCTCTACATATCTATACGTAGCCGGAAAGCCCGTTCCCACTGGTATGTTTTTCTTCTTCTTTCCTTTCCGGTGCGGGGAAGGAGGAGGCCAGATTTTGGCCGCCAATGGCCAAGGCCAGCGCCAGCGCAGAGAGATCCAGGGAGACAGAAGCATTTCCCTCCTGCCACGAGAGTAGGGTTCGAAGCTCGGAGTGGACACCGATCTCGAGGCCCAAGCAGGCGCATCGTACCTGATTCCTGCGGAGGAGTCGCGGCCACACGAAAGAACCATCTCGCATGGCGCGGATGATAGGAATCCATCTGCCTGAGATCCACTCCACGCGCAGTGTAGCCCGGTCCAGCAATGTCGACTGCAGTCCGGAAACCTCGGGGGGTGTGATCGGGAGAAAGTGCCCACACCAGAAGCGTTAGGCTTGGGCGCTTGTGGGTTCACCGTCTCTGGGTGGACGGATGGATGCGGAGATCGCGGTCACCCGGCTCCGTCGGACCCATCTGGCGGCGGCGGCGGCGGCGGCGGTGGTGGTGGTGGTGGTGGTAGTGGTGGTGGTGGTGGGTGCGGGTGTCACGGTCTCCGATCATGCAAGGAGAGGCCACTGCACCAGACGAGTCGTCTCTGCTCGGCTTCTTTCTGGTGATAAGGCGAGAGCCAAAATGGACGGTCTGCTCGATGCGCTCCTGAAATGTACGCCAGAACCGAGGACACTCGTCCACATACATACGTATCTACGGCGGACGGATCCCCCACGATAGCAGCTCTCGTGATGCCGGACAGCACAGGCGTGATTTCGGCGAGGATACGCAGGCGTATGGCGCGGGTAGCCACTTCCTCCAGAGCTGGCCAGAGTGGATCCGGGCCCCGGTGGCTGGGAGCGGACGGAACACCTGATGCGGTTAGAGAAAGTCGACGACGAGCATTTCCGCGTGCGAGAAGTGGAGAATACGTATACGTGGCGCGTGCATGGCAATTCTGCTGGCCGGTGGGGAGTGAAGAGCACCCGGCGCGGATATCATATCGACGAACGAGCAAAGCGCGGATGTCCGATCGCTATCCACTCGATGAAGGAAGGAAGGAAAGAAGGAAGGATACGAGGGCATCGGCAAGCTCGGAAGGAGCTGGGAGACACATCGCCCCACGGTATGTACGAGCAGCCGTGCGCGTACGTCGAGGGTAGAGTGTCGGGTGTATGGGAGCCGTCGCCGCCCAATCATCGGCGGTGAGCCATGTAGAGTGATACATGGCTGGCTGCCTTCCCTCCCTGTCGCGGTCAGACACGACTAGTCAAGCCACTAGTTAACCGCGGCATCGATCGCCCACATCCTCGTTCGCTGCTTGTTGTTTTTTTCTTCTGCGTTCGCATATGTCCGGTCCGCGGCTGTGATTGATTGAAGAACAGCCGTCCGCCACCACAACCGGGGCACATCTCATCAACCAGCCCGCCAGCTCGCGTCGCATCGTCGTCGTAGTCGCCTGGCCTCCTATCCGACCAAAACAAGCGCTGTTTTTTTGGAGCGCTCGATCGCTTGTCTCATCCACAGCGAGATCCCGCCCGGGCGGGGGTGGTTGTGCCGTTTGTTCCTGTCTTATCGCCATCTTCGTCCGTCGTTCGTTATTCCGACCACGGGTGCGAACTCGAAGCGACAACTCCAGGAACTCTTCCTCCCGGGCGTCTAATTCGACCATTTGACGGCTCGGCTCGACGCGACGCCGTCCGACGACGGCCAGACAGAAACAATACATCATAGTCAGCCGTTCGAGGGGATTCTCTCGATCGTTTGGGTGAGGCCCCGCTTTGCTTCCGTCCGGACACCGTTCGGAATCCTGTGCTCACCTTTTTTCGTCTCTCTTTCTTTTTTTCTCTCTTCTTTTCCGCGAGTCGCAAGCGGGTTTGGTTCCATTTGCAGCCGACGCGCGCGCGGACATATCGTATCCGTCCGGCTGGTCTGTTTGTTCCCTGAACTGCCAGCAAGCGCGCTGTGTTCCTTCACGCGCTCTCGAACTCGCGGTGTCGTCAAGCAACACACGAACAAAAAAAAAGCCCGAGGGTTGGTTGCAGCCAAGTGCTCTTGCTCTCTTCTCGTTCCCTCACGCTCTCGCTCACACATGCTTCTCTCCTTTCTCACCTCCTCCCTCCTCCCTTGCTTCCTTCTCCTCCCTCCTTGCTTCCTCCGTCATTATCCTCAATTCAACGCAGCCATTTTTTATTTATCTATTTATTTATTTTAATACTCCACAACCAGCCCCCCCCCCCCCCGGATCTCGATTCCTTTTATCCCGTCACACTAACTCGACCATCCCTCGCCCAAGTCAATACCATTCCCCACATATTCCACCACGAACATCAATCCACCATCGCCACCGCCACCACCATACCGATCCGTCGCTGAAGTGTGTAACCTCTCCCCTCCTTCTCGCCGTCCTCGCTCCCGCTTCCGCTGTGCGTGCACTCGGATGAGGTGCAGTCGAATGTTAATTCAAATCTCTCATTTTCGCCAAAAATCCCCCATATCGCCGTCCGCTCCCCGTTCCCACTCCTTTTGCCTTCGCGCTTTCTGTTTGCCCTCTCTCTGCTGCTCGCTTCATCCAAACTTCTCACGTCCTTGGTTTCCTTCATCTGCTGTAAGATGCATGTAGTACCTGCTCTGCACCGTAGGTACATCTGCTTCTCAGTGGCTTTAACCCTCTCGGGTGCTGCCATTGCAGCCGGAACCAGACCGACCTTCCGTTTCCCTCCCTTCTCTCACTCTCCCACACCACCCAACTCGCATTCGACCGCCCCATCCTAAATCCCTTACCCACCAAAGTCCACCCCTCCAGAACCTGGCCAACTTGTCGTTGTCCCTTCCACCATCATTCTAATTCATCCCCCCCCCCAGACTCCTCCCTTCCACTCGCACAACCCCCCGCAAAAAAAAATAATAATATTGCCATCCCCCAAAAATTCTCTATCCTCTCACAAATTCTTCCGTCCCCACACCCCCTCACCTCCCGCAAAAAAAAAACCTGCTTCGGCATTACAAAAAATAAAATAAATTAAAAAAAACCTCCCATTACAAAATCTAAAACCTCATTACTCAACATTACAGTCGGATTCCCCCTCCCGAAAAACAGTTACCTTCGAAAATATTTCGCAATGCCGTTTCTAATCTCTGCTTGTTGAGAACAGTTGCCGACTCAGTCCAACCGTCGCTTAGTGAGCCCGAACCCTCCCCCGAAACCTGCCTCGTCGCTGTCATCTCGTCCACAAAATCCGCTGGCCGCCTCTACTCTCAAACGCTCCGCCGAGCGCCCTCGTCTCGCCGCAGACATCGAGCCCCTGCGAAAGCGTACGCGTTACAACCCGCCCGATCGTCGGCCTGTACGCGACTCGATGGACTCCGATGCTCTGGCCGATCTCTTGGTTGTGTTGCCGGATTGGGCTGCACGGTTACAGAACATCGCGGCCAGCAAATTTATCGACCATGGCACGGGTCCTGTGGGCGCAGTTAACCCTGGTGGCCCCGACTCCGCAAACCCTGCGCACATTCGAAAGATCGAGCGTCCCAAATCGACGCCCGAAGACGTTACCCCGAAGTTCGAGACTGGAGGCAAGAAAATAAACCAGAAGCCTGGCGCCACCAAGGCCAAGTTCTCGAGCATCAGCGGTCCCGACATCTACTACGATGGAGAGAGCCAGAAGTGTCTGTTCGATTGTTGGACTTCGCTTAACTCGAAGCGAGGCGCGCTGCGGAAGGAGATGATAGCTATTCGAAGGAAGAAGGTGATGCCTTTGCCCACCGCCAACTACGGTTACGGCGATTCGGACGACGATCTGGAGGCGGACGACTCGGACAAGGAAGACACCGAGGAGGACCGACTGCAGCGCGAGGAGGAAGAGCGGCAACGGATTCTGGAGGAACAGAAGAGGAAGGAGGATGAAAAAAAGAGCAAGAGGTTGGAGTTCATCGATGGTTGTCTCGACAAGGCGGCAAGAGCGTGTGAGAGCGCCGCATACCTTTGGCTCAAGGGCGAAGGATGTATGGGGCATGTTGTGTTCATCACTCAGCGAATGATGGAAGCAGTGCAGCGAATCCAGGCTGAGATCGCGCAGAACACGAAGCCAGCAGTGCAAGTGCGTGAGCTGAGTCTGGACGAAGGCTTCGGCGAGGACGGAGAAGATTACCACAGTGCCCATGCCTCGGAGGAGGAGCTGCACCACAAGCAACCGGCTGATCGGTTTCGAGGTCGTGACGAGCGACAAACAAGTCCGCGGCCGGTTGAGGTGGCTGGATAGTTCGATGGCGGACTGTTCACTCGCCAGGATTCGGTCATCGTTTGACGGAACCGTACAGTCCCCCGCGCGACCATTTCAACCGGCGGTCCAAAACATCGCCCCACACTCTCTAAGTCCACACACCGCCTGCATCCGTTTCCGTACATAACTTTAAACACATACGAGCACCTCACGACCTACATACCCAATGATGTTCCGTCTTCTTTGCATCTCATCCTCGATAAAAGCCTCCCATATCGCGCATCGCCGCTCTCCGTGCGACCACCACCGCCATCGTCATCTTCCGACCGATCCAAAATTTTACCAGCTACCCACTACTCCTCATTACACCGCCCACTGCTCCGATGGGACCGACAATTTCGTGTGGCTCCAATGTGTCCCTTACGAGACAGTGTTTTTTTTTTGGCGCTGCTCTGTGATACTGAGTCGCCAGGAGTTCATCCCGTCTACCTATTTATTTTCGTTGCTTTCTTTCTTCTCTATCTCCTAGGGTCCATTCTTTTTCCGTCCGTCAGCGTTTCATATTGTCAGTAATTGGGAATGCATTGCCGTTGGAATTGTGGTCGCATTCGTGTGTGAATAGGGATGGAAGATGACAAGAAGATTCGACCACCAGTCGTTATGATTTTGCCACAGCTGCAGCTGCATCTGGTTGGTAGGTTACGGGCTTGGGAATTGGGGCACATCCATCGTCATCACATATCATAGCGGGGGTTATTGCTTGGTTACTCCACCGTCTGTTTGCTTCGCATTGTCTTGTTTTATTGTTCTCGCCTCATCTCATTGTTGTATCTTCTCCCCTTCCAACCCTTTTTTCCTTTCCTTTCCTTTCCTTTTTTTTTTTTTTAGCTGCCACCGTGAAGTGTGTGTGTTCATTCCTATATTTTTTTTTCATCGTTTTCTCTTTTTTTCTACTTTGTTTCTTTTCTCATGAAGTTTATGATACCCCGATTGCGAGTCGGGATGAGCGGTCGGTGAAAGGGAGTTGGTTTTTTTTATACATAACTGCTGTATAGTTCAAGGGGGGGTAAAAAAAACCGTTTTTTCCTGCTGGACGCATATTGCTATTGCATCAGGACATGAAAAACACGTATTTTGACCGTGTTAAACTATATCACTACCGTCTTGGTCATTGATATGATAGCACTACCACAATTTTCACCCCCCTCGCCTACACCGTGGCTGACGTTGGGGGTGAATCATCAAATGGGATCGTAAATTGAACGCAAGCATTCACTAGTACTTTTTTGTGGAAAACTGCATGTTCAGCCCATTCTCTTCTCCGGCGTGCATAAGTAGACGGGGGGGTTTTTTTTTGCTGGGCGTCACCCAGCTGAGTGCCTAGAGTACATAGGTAAGTACTTCAGAACCTATTGTCGGTCGGGATGTATGTATGATTGAACAAAAAAGGGTGTTTGTCGGTCGGGATGTGGGCGCTGAACCGGCGGGCGTTCGGAGGGAGACTTGGCCGCAAGTATCTAGGTAAGTAAGTATGTACTTGCACACCCAGCGCGGTGGGCCGGTCGGTTGGTCTCTGTCTGGAATTCTCTTCGTTTCGTTTCGAATGTTTTTTTTTTTATTGGGGGGGGGGGGGTGCGAGCGAGAATGGAGTTGGATACATACATACATACATGGGACGAATTGCACTCCGCCTCGAGTCTGGTCGGTGTGGTGTGCATGAGAAAGTTTTTTTTTTTCTTCTTTCAAGTGATAGAACGTGCAGCATGCGCGAGCTTCCCCGTCGTTTGGAACGGAAGCTGTTTTGCGGTAGGGGGGCTGACCTTGGATTTGCCGCTCATGTTATGTACCTATAGGTACATAACTACCTATCTAGTTGTCTCGTGTCAATTAGCCGTGGAAGTGTGTACGTATGACCTCCGCTCTGCCCAGCTGCTGCAGATAATATGTCTACCCATCTACATATGTGGTGTTGGTAGGTACTCTACCGAAACCGAACGCTGCAGTGACCACGTCTGTGGAGTCACCTACCCAAGTAACTGGCTACCGCGGGACGGTGGGATTGGCGCCGCCCGCTGCTCGCCGCCGCAGACACCCCGTATCTAGTTGTAGACACGCGCACGCACGCTTTGGAGGAATCGATGTGGGTCAACATGGCAGTAGACGGGGGGGAATGCTCGAGTTGCCAGGCCCGCGATCGGATGCGCGTATTATTATTATTATTATTATTATTATTATTATTATTATTATTATTGAGAAGGGGGGGGGGGGCTTCTTGCGCATCGCAATCGCGATCGGCACTATTACTCGTCCGCCGTCCGGCAAGTGGTGCCCCGGAGTCAGATGTCGGCGGCTAGTCCAAGTACTCTATGTACATTCTCGGCTGTTTTCCGAGCTCCGGCCGGAGGAAATATGCTTGCGTAAGTCTCGCCCCTTACTTGAGGTACTTACTTGCCTGCTCTGCGACTATCATATGTAACTAGATGTGACTACGATGGAGTGGGATGTGCTTTGGGGGCTAGATTAGCCGCTGTTAGAGTAGACTGACACTAAGGCAGGCTCGCTATGTACATAAGTAGTTATACATACGGCATCTGCGCTTGCTCCTCCGCGATCGACGGAAACGTGGCTGGCGGATGGATACTATACTTACATACATAGCAAGATGGGCACTGTGGCGAATCATTCACACGTGTGGATGCGTAAGTGTTGTGCGGCGGCACATAGCTAGATATCCAACAAGCGAGGCACGTACTTACATAAAGGTAAACTACTACATACTTGAACTCTCCGTAGACCGTTTGCTTCTGATGGGTCTCCGCGTGCAGTCTCGACCTCCCCTTTGGAAGCACCCCAACACGTCCCCAAGCAGCAAGATCGATCTATGATCAACCTTCCGGGCTCTGCTTCCGCCGTCCAAAGCTGTCAGCCGGAGCCTCATTGCTGTTTCCTGGCCCCCGCTGCTCTGCCACCATGATTTTGCGCTTCTGTCTGGCGACGGCTCGTGCCCTCCGAGCCTCCTCGTTCCTCTTGATTTTCCGCGCGATCCTGGCTTCCTTCGTCTGGAACCGGCCACGCATCGCCTCGGGAATGAGGTCTGTGGGCTGGGCCATCTCTTCGTCGTCGCGGAGGTCGTGGTACGCATTCCACTCCTTCTTCTCCTTGCCCTCTCGTTCCATATTCTGCCGTCTAACATTCGCCTCCTGGACGAGGCCTCTGGTCTCATCTAGGCGTTTCCTCAAGCCCACCATGTTCTCTTTTCGCGCCCAATCCTGCATTTCAAGGGCCGTGCCTGGTAGCGACCTCGGTCAGGTTGGGAGCAAGCGAAGCGTGGAAGTGTGGATTTGTGGAGAGGGGGGGGGGGGGGGGGGGGGACAAACCAATGTGGGGGATGACCCCAGCGTGCGCCACCAACTGTTCGCTTTTTCTGCTGTAGTCATCGTCCTGGCCGCGGACGAACAGCGCTGGCGTCACTGCCAAAAGCACCTTTCCGATCGAGAACACCTCAAATGGGATCTGGTTGATTTCCCTGGCTTGCTCCAAAATGGCATGCACTGCTGGATCCTGGCCCACCCACGCCTCCTCCCGCACGTCGACCATAGCCCGATCGTCGAATTGGTGGTCGTCGGTGGGGCACCTCATGCGCGTGTACCAGCACCTGCGCTGGCACTGCATCGAGATGGCCAGGTTGACGGCGTCCTTGACGATCCCCCAGAGTTCGTACTTGAGAGCCGAACGCCGGATCTGTTTCTCGTCCACTATCCGCGCCGGCTCGACCGTGTCGAAGATCAGTCGGTGGACGGAAGTACGCCAGCGGAGCATTTCGGGCCGCATGGGGTCGTCGACGAGCTGGAAAATGGTCTTTGTCATCCTTGCACGGTTCAGGTGGAACGCCTTCATGTCGAAGGACTGTTGGAAACGAGAGTCCATGTCATCGAAGAGGTTGTATCTCAGTGCCCTCTTCTTCTCGCGCTCCGCGGCACTGTTTGCCTGGAGCCGCTCCCTCGACTGCAGATCCAGCTCCGTAAATTTGAGCGGATCAAAAGTCTTAGTATTGGCGTCTCCGAGATTCTTTCTCATCAACGCGGCCTCCTTCCGATCCCTCCAACTGCTGGGCTTCCTACCCTCGGCCGATAGGAGCAAATCTGGATGGCCCAGCCACGCCGTTTGTGACTGCTTCTTGTCCATCCAGGCCACCGCTGGGTCCGAGAGCTCGAACCTCAGGAATTTCTTGACGCCCTCAAAAACCTCTTCGTGGAGAATACGGTGTACCAGGCCCTGGACGACTAGATGCCTATGTTCGCTGTTAAACAGCACCAAGAAGGTGGTCAGCCGTACGGATATTTCCCTGGCGTAGATACACAACAAGTCTTCGTTTACATCACCACACGCAAGAAAATGATCGGCCCCCAACTGAGATACACCAGGGCCATAAGTGTATCCCACATGTGCCCAAGTGGCTATCCGGTCGCAAAGCTGTTGCCATCGGTTTCGGAAGCTGGCTTGCGTGTCGTCCATTACGGTCGGGATCAGTTGGTTATACTTGATATCATTCAACTCCTGGAAAGCCTGTTCGCAGTCGTTCCAGGAGGCCACCCCAGTGGCGAAACTCCCGCGAACTCCACCACCGACACCTCCTCTTGGCCCAGACGCACCCTGCGCCGCTGCCTCCGAGAGATTCCCCGGAAGCCACCCTTTCTGCTTTTTGGCGAGCAAGTGCTCCAGTTCCTCGATACGGGCTTGGTCCTTCACGTACTGCATGCCTCCGCCCACTCCACCCCCACCCTTCTCATTGTTTGCAGCAATCTTGTTGCGGAGAGTCGCCAATTGCTTATTGGCTATTTCGAGGTTCCGCTGGAGCTCGAGAATTTCCGCTTTTTCCGTTGGCAGTTTTTTCGGCACCCTACTCGAATCCTTTGGAGGCACCTTATCTTGAGACCCCGATGCTCCGTCCTTGCCGTTTGCAGCATCTATCCTCTACGTTAGCGAAACTGGTACCCCCCCGAAACCTACATCTCGATCTCGACAAGAGCCTACTCGAGTCAAGCCGAGCCCCGTCCACCAGTGTCCGATAGGAGAAGCAATCGCAGTGGAGTAGGGTGCTAGAAAAACATGGGACAAGAGTACAAACCCCGAACTTTCATGAGCAAGTGAGGCAGCTCCCGAACCGCCAGATCGACCAAGCTCTTGAGCTGCTTGTACGCGTTTGCCATGTCGCTGTTCTGCTGGCGGGCATTGATGGCCTGTTGCGTGAGAAGCCCGAAGGCCGCGTACGTTGCATCTCTGAGCTTTACGAACTCAATCATCGGCTTTTCGTCCCCGGCCTTCTGCGATTTCCGAGAGCAATTGTACGTGGTGTCTAGGGCTGCCCGGGAATACGTTTCCAATTCGGCAAGAGACTCCACCACCCTGTGGATCTCAAACTCGCGGTAGCCCTGCTGGCCGTCCCTGCGCGTGAGCACGAGGTCATCCTCACCGCGGAAGGCGAGCGGGAGCACGAGTTCCTCCGTCTGTGCGGCACGTGCCGGCAGCGTCGGCGTGTATTCACGGAGCTCACCGAGGTGCCTCGCAATCCGTTCCAGTGTTTCTTCCAAATTTGCGGGAGGGACGTACTCTTCGTCGGGGATGGGGGGGTTCTTGGCTCCTTTGGCCATGGCTACCGTTTTGTGTGTGTATCTTGTGGCGGGAGGTTGTTTTTTCCTTCACCGTCCTGGAGGAAAAAAATCAACCAAGTGGGATCTGCTCGACGGCGAAGAGGAAGAAAGTAGGGGAGGCTGTGGTTCGGGATGCGGTGAGGTCAAGATGAACGAGATGGTGTTTTCTAAACAATCGTCCGAACGAGACAGAGACCGTTTTCTCCCGACCCTGTTATGAGGGAGGCAGTCTAAGCAAACAAAGAACAAAGCCCTTGCTGCGACCCCCACCGCCCGGCAACAAAGAACGCAGTAGTTTATCTTGCTTGACGATCAGAATGCTCTGATTTCCGTTTCAAAGACATTGTTCTTTCGGATAACCGATCAGCTTATGTCACCGATGGGGTCGTGGGAATGTCGGCAAGTAGCCATCACACCCAGACTTGCACATTATCGCCTTACGATCACTCGGTTCTTGTTGCCCAGACCCAATGTTTTCTTCCAGACTTCGTGAGTTGAGTTTCGCACACCCGAAAATGCAAGCGAGTGATGGATAGATATCACCCAATTTTGACTGGCACCCACGATGCCATTCTACTTCCCTCTCCTCCCACCGCCACCTCTACATGCCACTATTCCTCTCCTCTCCATCATCCATCACTGCTCGCATTCCTCTAATACTACTACCATACATTACGATTTTTCTACCCTCGATACACTTACACATTTCTACTACTACCTTCAATTACACAACTTGCTACTACCATTGGCGATTGTACGCAATTCCACCCTCGATACATCACGGCTATTTCCTTTTGCCACTTCGATTGGTAGACAGCTGTATGCACATTATGAAACTTTCGACGTACCTTCTCGCCGTGGCGTCTGGCTGTTTCGCGGCACCTCTCTGCAGAAGGACAGAACCTGTAAGTCGAATGGTTGTCCTCCATAGATGTTTGTGCGCCAGCTGACCAGCGATTCAGCTTGATGTCAAGACCGTCACAGTCAAGGTAAACAGACCGCATTCACATGTGAAATTTTGGGGAGGAAAGGAGGGGAAACATGGAATGCTCACTCGTTCGGTGACCAGTACCCCGAAAACCTGCAGCACGCAAAGACCAGCACCGCCCAGTTCGGGATGCTGACGGTTTCAGTGTACATCGCACCCTTACCCACAACAACGGCAACAACGGCCGCAAAGCCCCAGTCAACCGCAGCGCCCGTCACGACCGCCGCCCCCACGACGCAGCGCGGCAGCGTCGCAACAGCAGCCACGGCGCATCCCACCCGGTTGCAAGCCTTGCCTTCCAAGCACCACTCGCCAGCGCAGGAGTTGCCTGCAGCCGCGAACGCGAGCGCTGCCTCCGCCTCCGCCTCCGCCTCCGCCAGCGTCGCGCCGCACCGACAGCGCACGATCCTGGCGCTGTCGATCACGTTCCTGGTCGTGTTCGTGGTCCTCGCCGCGAGCCTGATAGCGTACTACTCGCACCGACAGGTGGCGCGCGTGTATTCGTCCTACCGCCGCGCACACGTCGGCCAGGTGATGCGGGTCAACGCCGCCGGTGCCGTCGAGTGGATCACGCCGCCGACCCGCTCGCGCGCCGACCTCGGCCTCTTCCACGCCGACTCGTGTCCCGTCGGGTACGGCAAGAGCCCGCCGCCGCACCGCGCTCCGCTGCCGGCCCCCGCGCGCGTGTCGAAACTCGTGGCTCGTATTGTGCACCCCCCGGTGGGGACGGCGGACGTGTCCCAGGCGACGTCGTCCGAGATGCTGCAGGTGCCCTTGGCCCCGAAGGTGCTCGAGGACAGCGGCTACGCTGAAGGCGGCCCGGATCAAGCCCGTGGCCCTGGAGAGACCGTCGAATGCGTGTGCGGCGGGAAGGTGGTGGTGGTGCCCAGGCCCGTGAATGGGATCTCTGACGCTGGCACCGATGACGATTCGGATGATCTCCCCGATAGCATCAGCTATCGCAGCATCAGCGGCCAGACCGCCAGCTGGCTACGAGACTACGGATACATGGGTCCTGGTTGATCCTGTCGTGTCCGTCTGGAATGTCCTCGCAGTATAGCATAGTATAGCATAGTATAGGCTCGTAATCGGAATTAAACTTTGTTGCATTGGATCTCCCCCGTTGTACGCCACCACCAGGTATTATATTGTGTATAGATAGAAATAGCTAGATATATATGGTACGTACTCATGTATGGCAGTATGGTACATGAGAAAGACCGCCGACCCCGCCTTCGTGCCTATGAAAATTCGCACTTGAATATATCGTTCGTTACATGCCGCCCCCCTCCACCGCCGTTCCGCCACCTCATCAGAACAGAATCAACACCTAGAACTCCACGCCGGTGGATACAAAAAGTAATTCAAAAAGATCTCGGAACCTGCTTCTCGCCCAACTCAGGCCCATCCATGGTTATCATCCTCTCCCGGCCTTTGTGCGTGAATGAAGTATCTGCCCCATCATCAGCCCGAGGCTCACGTGCGCAGGGGGGGGGGGGAACAAAGAAGGGATGGCTTACGTCTGAACCCAGTATCTCCTGTCCGCCTGCATGAGATCGGCCATGGCCGCCTGGATTTTGTCTCTGACCTGCTGCTCGCTCCAGTCCAGCTCCCTATTTAGTCCCATCGAGAAGCTGTTCAGGCTCTCAATCATCCCTCGCCGGCCCCAGTTTCCCAGCTGGTCGAGGTATTTGATCTCGGGCCAGGGCGTGAGCGGCCACGCTTTGATCTCCACCTCGATGCCGATGAATCCTGCGTCCCGCAGCATGTCCTCCATGTTCCGTGCGATGACAAGTGGCCGCCCGCGGGATGCGGCGGTGCTCAGCATCAGTGCCCACCAGTCCGAGAACGGCGTCGTTGGTGGTGCCGGAACTGGGTTGAGAACGTCGAGGTGATTCGGGTCTGGGCCGTTCACGAACAGACAGGCGCCGTGATCCTGGAACTCGACGAAGCCGCCGGGCTTTAAATGCCTGCGCGATGGGGAGGGGAGTCAGTAAAGTGCACAGGATGCGACGATGAGAGATGAGAAAGATGACGGCGCACTCATAGACCCGGCTCAGGAGCAACGGCCAATCGGCGAAACAGCCACTCATACTTCGCATGTGGACGAAGTCGAAGTGTTTAGGTGGATACACCCATTCGCTCTCTGCATCGTCGACCTCGAAGACACTGGAACTTGTCAGAACGACCGAGGCACGGAGATACATGGAGACGGGTGTCACCAGCGCTCACCAATTCGAGGGCGCCCTGTATGCACATGTCAGCATGCAAAGCTCGCCTCTTGATACACTCGGAAAGGTAACATACCATGAAGGCTGAATGCGGCTCAGATCGTTACCGATGACTTTCGCTTCGGGATGCTGCCTACACAGAAAGGAAAGTCGAGTCTCAGCCCACGACCGCAAATCACCCCTCCTTCCATCTATCCTTCCACCTCCCACGTCGTCAAACCCCGCAGATCAATCAATCTAATACTTACTCAGCCATATCCATCGCCCATTCCCCAGCCCCTGTTCCGATATCCAAAATGAACTCGAGGTTGCCCAAAGGCGCTCTGTACAACGCCCCTCCCAGCAGCATCAAGAAAAGATGATGGTGCAGCTCCAACCTAAATGAAACACGACGAATCCATCGCAGTCATTAGCTTTCCGGGCCAGCGGGTGGGGGGTGGAGGTAACGCGTGGAGCGCGAAGGGTGGAAGCAGTAGGAGGAGAGCAGATGAATGAACCTTTGGATTTCCGGCTCATCGTTCGGTAGAAGATATTTGCCGGCGCGATACGCGTGATAACGTCGTCCGTTCTCGTACACGAACGAGTTGAAATCGGAATGAGTCGAGTTACCGGAGATACTGTGTAAGCCGTGAGGAGTTATTCGTCAATGACACCTACTCTACACCCCGCAACGAAATGGTCGCGTACCCAGTCTGGGATGAAGAGGCGAAACCGGAATCGACGAGAGAGAGCGCATCCTGGCCAAAAGTGGAGTCAACCATTTTGATCTTCCCCTGCTTCTTTCTATGTCTCCCTTCGAGTTGGTTGCGGGGGGTTTTTTTTTTTCGGTTTGTGGGAAGGGTGAGGGCGAGGGAGAGGGCGCTGTGATGGCTTATGAAGGAGTGTGTGGTTGGTGTGAATATTCGTTTCTTTTTTCTATCTGCGAAGTATTCCGCGCAAAAGCCAGAGACGGGAAGGCGAAGCACGCTGTAGGAAGAGGGGGAGGGGACTGAAGGGGCTGGAGAGACTGCACCACGATAATGGGGGGGGGGGGGCACTCACGTCTGGAACGCCCGAAGACCAATACTGCGAGAAAAAGCCATCCATGACTATTATTTTCGGTGTGGACGCTGATGGATGGGGGGGGGGGGATGTTCGGGGGAGCAAAGAAAGAGCAGAGACTGCTGGTTCGTTCGGGACAGTTCTGATCGACAGATGTAGGAAGACCCTAGGTAGCTTGTGGTAAAGCCGTTGGAGAATCCAGCCAGGTATGCATGGGGGGCAGGAGTGGGTGGACGAGACAGAATTAAATTCACCCATCGACACAGCCAAGTTACCATGTTGGAGAGCGTGGGTGGGGGGGAGTGATTGGCGACGGACACCGGGGGGGGGCTCCGCTGGAAGACGCAAGTATGTAAGGCTCTGCGTTGATGATCGCTTGATCCCGAGAGCCAGGTTAAGCACCCCACTTCCATCGCCTAAATGTGGAATCGTGCGAGGGCAGTCCAACCACCCGGTGTCAACATTCAAACAGGCTCCCATCTGGATTTCTTCAGGGCCTCAAGTTCGCATGACCCCGTGGTCGTCGGCCGGGGCAGGCAACGCACTCAGCCGCCCCCGGCTGGGCTTTCCTCGTAGAATGCTCGACAGCAGCTGAGTCCAGCAACTTTCTCCTCTGTCTAGCAACTTCTCCTCTGTCTCTATCACTGCCGCTGTGATCATCTCAATGTGCGCCCACTTCTCTGCTGCCGACTCTCGTTCGAGAGCGGCAGACGGGCGTCCTTCCGGCGCGGCGCCTGGGGTTTTGCGTGCCATACCGTCGACGAGATGATGAGACGGCGATGGTCGAACCGTAGAAGAATACGGACAAGTGCAGAGAGGAGATGCAGCTGGATGGATGGCAGATTGAGTACATAACTGTCTATGCCTGCTGGTCCAATAGTGTTAGGCGAGACAGGGTGTGGGTGGAAAGAGCGGATGTCGAGATCATGCCCACGCCCCAACCAGCGACACATCCCTCCCCACTTCCCCCATCATGTTTCGATTGCATGCACCCTTCTTCCCCACCCCACCCGGTGTCTTGGTTGCAAGCAAGGGAGGAAAAGCGACACAGGCATCTGCCATTTCAGCCCGTCTCGTGATTCCGCTGCACGGTCGGTGATTTCCCCGTTTGGTCCTTTTACATAGCCGCTGGGCTCGGTGCATATGTATCTAGATACACAATTTTCATCTTCTCACGTCCTATCATATGTGCCTGTCTTGGTGCCGCTGACAAGATCGACAAGTCTCACGCACGGAAGAAAAATATCTATGTATCATGGATGTGGAGCTCAGCTCCATCCGAAAACGCCGCCTTCCAACGGTTCGTCCCGGACCCACGACCTGGAGCAAAAGGAATCCGAGACGGCGGTCGTCGAAGTCGCCCCCATCTCATCGTTCTGACAGCTCACCCACTGGCGGCCATCCCGCAGCGCATGAGGGCTCGCTCATGGAATGTTCCGTTCACACGAAGCTGGCCGTGTTCGGACACCAGGAAATATGTAGGTCTACATACTCTACTGTGGCCTATTAGCTCTGGCTCCGGGGGGTGGGGAAGCAAGCCTGCGATTGCCCACCCGGTCTGTCTGTCCGCCCAGCTGTCCGGAGCGAGTATAGTGCACACCCATCCCGCGACCGTGGGATCCCTTATGTATTTCGTAGTATCGCGGATGCTTATCGTCACGGAGAGAAAGTTGTGATGCTGTTCGATTATCTATATGCTGACACAAGCCAAGGATGTCCCCCCGAAGACCAGTTGCTCCTTGCAACAGAGAGAAAGGTGGTGAGCGCATGAAATGGCAGTCGGAAGGGAGATTCGTATTGAATGCGAATGTGAACGTGTTGGCCCAATCGCATTGGAGTTTGAGGGCTGGCTATCAGCGAAGTCGAATCAAAATCAAGTGACGGAAAGCACCGCTTTGCTAGCCCCGGCTCCCCTGGCTCCTTCCTACTCCTCTCAACCTACATACATATGTATCAACCCAGCTCCGTGTATCCTCAACGAAGCAGACGTCGGCTCCGACTCCCCACGCGCACGGTGGCCTTGCCCCACGGCTAACAGCCCGTCCGTCTGAGATTCAAGGATTTCAGGTCTCGCCTTCTGTCTTTCCGCCCGTCCACGGAGTCGGGATGTTCCTTCGTTGGGAGAACTAGCTAACGCACATGGTTCTTGAGTTTCATATGTATGTATGCATCAGACTTCCAGCAGCTCGGGCCCACTTGCATATGTAGGCTCGTCGTAAGATATACTACTCTACGTAGACTATAGTAGAGATAGACACTCTCGAGTAGATATGCAACTCGCAGCGGCAGCACCAGCAGTGGCAGAGCGACTACCAGCTAGCTGCCATGCCTATCGTGACGGGAGGGAAGACAGCAAGCGAGGTGCCGCTCGAGAGAGTTGTCCGGCTACTGTTGGGTATCTGCCCGGCGAAGAGCATGCACACCCGTTTCCAGGCCGCGCGGAATTTACCTGTATGGCCGTCGTTCATGGCGGGAGAACTGGATGCTATGAAGGAGTGGCAAGGCCAAGGCGAACGCTTTCCATCGGTCCTCCTAAAAAGTTTCGGAGCGGCTCGAATACCAGATATAAGGCAAAACATCCGAAGAGGTATGTATCACTGCATGGCGGTGCCTGCAGGCGCCCGAGTGATCCATTACTAAGCGCAAATGACACCCGAGTATTGACCGACCACGCTCAATCCGCTCACCAATTGTTGGCTGTAGGAGACGGGCCATTCCCTCACCGGCCAATACCCGAAGTGGAAGGGGAACCAGCCCATAGCCAAGTGCACTGGTATCGCCCACGGCCCGTCCAGGACCCAGACTCGGGAGCATGTCTTCCCAAAACTGCCCCAATTGGAAGGCCCAGCAGAGGATCCTGTGGGCGGAGGTGCTAAAGGAGACCGGGAGGGGGAAGTACCGGTTTGAGATCCGGGACCTCGTCGCCGATGTGAGATGCAGCCAGGCGGTTCTGGACTTCCTCTCCGCCGCGGATGTGGGGAGGAGGATCCCAGCCCCGGCTGAGGAAGACGCACAGAGTGAGGCGTTGGAGTGCGGGCGCCGGGAGAGGCAGGATAGGGAAGATGCCGAGGAGGTATGTGCCGGTGGTGAGGAGCAGCCGCTGTTCCTTTCACGGCTTCCGTGGAGGAGGAGGAGGAGGGAGCCCGGGGGGCGGCTTCTTTTGTTTTTTTCTTTCGCCTTTCCTTTGCCGTTTTCTTTTGTAAATTCCTTGGTGCGCTCTATTGCTTTTGGGGCAGTCCTGGGCGAAGGAGGTCGATCAAAGGTCGAGGTTCGGACAGTGGCCAGGAACAGGATAGTTTTGTTATCGCCGCGATCTGTATTGGTCGTACGCGATTAATGGATACCTATGTAGATTAAAAGAAAATACGTAGGATCGAGGTAACTTGTGCGCTATATATCTTTCGGGACAGATCTGGGCGGAGGACAAAGGGGAGCTAGAGTACATCGGGGCCACCTGCAGACTGCTCAAGGTCGGGTGTATGTACTTGTATGTACTCTGGGTTCAGGTTCATTCCGCAGTTCTTGTCATCTTGTCAGTCCCTGGGGTTTCCAAAGAACTTGCTAAGTGTCCTCCTTTCGCCCACCACGGACGGGGGCGCGCGATGTCCATCACCCGTACACGATCAACGCAGCTATAGGATTGGATGCCGTGGCCATGGGCACTCCGGGCAGCCAGACCCTCGAGCACCCTCAAAAGCTGGCCCGAAGTGGGTTTGGCCGGTTCAAGTGGCTTAGATTCAGCCTGCTGGTGGAATTTGCTGATTGAACGTTGACGGCGCCGCTGCTCTCGAGCTTGCGAGGCTCAACATGATGCACGGGTACGGAGAGACGTCGATTCACATATATTTCTCAATTCCAAAGCCGAAACCCCACTGCGGCTCCCCTGCACGACGCATAGGTGTCTTCAAACCATACATCAACACTGCCCCTTCCCTTCGCCTACTTCGAGTCGACATGCCCCGGCCCCGTGGCGCCCACATCGATCCCGCGGGTCGCCTTCAGCGTGTGTCTACCGGCGCCCAGCTCTTTGCCGCCATAGGTTTCTCCCAGGTGCTTATCCTCGACGCCAGGCGGCAGCTGGTCTCCCATCATCGTGGTGACCTCGCCCGTGCGCCCGGAGGCCCGCGGGTTGTCTGGCAGATCGGTCGTGTTGTCGGCGGCCGGGCCCACGAGCCGCGAGTCCGTCTTGAAACGCTTCTCGCGCGCCGCCGAGTGCACCACGTTCTGCGTGCCCGCGTCGGCCGGAATGCTGGTCCCGCCGCGCGCGGAAAGCTCGGCGAGTGTGCCGCCTCGGTAGGCTTCGCTGGACTTGGGATCGTTGCCAGTATTCGACATGCTGGATCTGTTGTTTGGATATTCGTCTGTTTTCTCTTTCTTTCTTTTTTTTCGGTAGGTGGAGAATATGCTTGGTCTGCTCTGTCCACCTGGTGAGAGCCGGTATTTTATGAGGACGGCCGTGGCAATCGTAGTTTCGTCACAGTGACGTCATGGTGACTTCGGTCGTGGCAGCACGGCCCGGTACGTACATGCCAGCCGGAGGCAGATCGTTCAGCGTGATGTTCTTCATTACAGATCAGAGCAGGACACCCAGTATTTCTCTCAGTGGAACCGGTTGCCTGACCTTGTCCAACTGTCAATGTGACGATCTCCTGAGAGCCAACAGTTGGAAGCGAAATGTCACTCTCGCGGGGCATGTGCTCCCATTTTCGGATACTATAAATCCAAGATCTATTAATCATCTCTCGTCAAACGTTTGATATCATTTGCCCAACTAACAGCCTGGTTTTCAACTCCCAACAAAGTCCACATCCTACAGTCCTTCGGCAGAGCCACCCAGCTCTTCCAACGCAATGTTCGGATGCAGCACATAGACCACATTACTGGCAGCGGCGCTGCTTCCCTCATCCGCGCCCTCACCGTCCTCCACCAATCCCTCTCCGCGGATCTGCATCACTACGTTATCCCGCACCATCCGCTTGAGCACCTTGGTGACCAACACCCGCTCCTCTTCCAGCTCCTCCTCGCTGTTAATCTCTTCCTCTCGCTGCTCCAAGTACCAGGTCTTGAGATCCTCCTCCTCCACACCAGTGCCGCTGGTCGTCTCGTCGGCGTTGATACGGCGTACGAGTAGCGTGAGAATCGACATGTATTTATCGTACGTGACTTTTGTCCTCTCACGCAGCGGCTGTGAAGAAGAAGCGGTGGGAGCCGGCGTTGCTTCTGGGGCAGCAGCAGCCATATCGGCATCTCCGTCCTCGTCAACGTCGGGAGCCGTTTCCTCCTCATCCACCTCGACATCGTCGTGTTCGACGTGAATAATACTCTGACGAAGCAGGCCAAATGCTTCTGTGACGAATGCCTCCGTGACGTCTTCGACACAATTGGCTTTGGCGATAGCCTCAGAGAGGCGGATGAGGGATTCCAGTTGACGCACTGTGATTCTGTACGAGTTGCGGCCGATACCTCCGTTGGCATCGTCGGACCGCAACTGCTTGTACTTGTCCACCAGCAGGATTTTCGCCTCTTCCGTGAATACGGGTTTGAAAGTGCGTGCGAAGCGGATGTAGCGTTGCAGTTGCTCAGTGGTGAACTCGGGGGTGATGGCCTCGTCGCGATTGCGATGAATGTTGACGATGTGTCTGGCTAGGTTGGTGTCGGTGGCCTCGTTACAGTCATCGAGGACGATGAAGAACAGATCAAAGCGCGACATGATGGGGGCCGACATGTTGATATTGCTTCGAAGCGTCGCCTTACGGTTGTATCTTCCCCCCACAGGGTTGGCGGCGGCAAGGATCGAGGTACGCGCATTCAGAGTCGCCTGGATACCCGCCTTCGCGATCGAGATGGTCTGTTGTTCCATGGCCTCGTGAATGGCTACCTGATCCGAGATATCCATCTTGTCAAACTCATCGATGGCACAGATTCCGTTGTCCGCAAGCATGAGGGCTCCTGCCTCGATCGTGAATTCGCCAGATTCCTCATCTTTGACCACAGCGGCGGTGAGACCGGCCGCGGAGGAGGCCTTTCCAGATGTGTAAACGGCACGCGGCAGAAACGAGCAAATATACTTGAGGAACTGAGACTTGGAGGTGGACGGATCACCAACGATGCAGATGTTGATGTCTCCACGCAATGCCATACCCTCAGGCGTATACTTGTGAACCCCACCCATGAGCTGGAGGAGAAGCCCTTTCTTGATGATTTCGTGGCCGTAGACGGTAGGCGCTATAGAATTGACGAGACGACTGTAGATATGGTCGCTGTGCACCATGGCCTTCAGCTCAGCGATCTCAGCCGGTGTAAGGGTGTTGAGAAAGTCGTCCTGCGCGCGATCTTCATCGTCGGCCTGAGTACCACGCAGAAGACGGGCAACCGCTTCCTCCTCCTCGGATTTCTTCCCACCGATTGCGCCGGGGACACCTGCAGTATCGGATGTTACCATGCAGGCAAGGAACGCAAGACGATAGGTTAGGTCGCGAACACCAAGGGATTTGAGACCAGTAACTCCAGTGCTCTCTGCACCCCGAGGTGCATTCTTAGAGTCGCGCATGGCTTGTGCCTTCAACCCAGGGAGACCCAGCATCGACACATCGGGAACCACGATCAATGTTCCAGTGAAGATACACTTCTCACCAGCTTTAGCACGCTCCACAATCTCGCCGCGCAGAATAACATCCAATGTTCGTGGCATAGAGCCTGTGGGGATTTCACCCGAGTTCTCTTGCACGCGCACCTTCTGCCAATCCACAAAGCTGGACTGCTTGATCTCCAATCGCCAACTCACTCGGTTTCCACACGTAACATTTGGGCATTGTGTCGGCTCAGTGTATCGGAAGGTCTGTTCGACATTATGTACGACTGCGCGACAGCTCTCGCAGGTGAAAGTTCCGAGAAGGAGCTCCGGCCGGACTTCGGAGGTACGGGTCACGGTGGCTGAAATTGAGGAAAGATTGCCGATCTCGGCAGTGCGCAGGTTGCGGATACGGGTGGTCAGTGGGAGGTTGTAGAAGGCAATATTGAAGACCTTGTCTGTTTGCGGCGTTGCCTGGATAAGTTAGAATACAATTCACCATACGGACAGGAGAGTACCCACTGATTCAGTACCGCCAACCTGCTGGCCTGTCTTTCCCCAGTATTCAGGCTCGTACTTTCGTACACAGGCTTCAAGCGCGCGTCGAATGAACGGGAGGAACCGGTAGTGTCGCTCCGTCACCGCCTCCGCGAGACCTTTGACATGGGTTTCGCTCCAGTATCTCAGATGCGAGAAATCGAGGTATAGCGTACAAGATTCCGTCGCCGACATGTTGTGAATCTGAGCGATGTAATATTTGTCCGTGCTGATGGCTCCTGTCATTGCCGACGAAATGGGCGGCGTGGGATTTGGATTATTCGGATCTTCGACGAAACTGCATTCTGATCAGCCCCTGCGTTCTGCGGCCTGAGATTGAAGAAATACTTCTCTAGGAAATCCATGAAGGCACGCATGATTTGGTCCCCAGCTTCATCCGACACCTTGGGAATCTGGCTCAAGTCCGCCCTCGGCCGTCCAGCTCGTCCGCCGGCGGGGCCGCGAGGTCCAACAACTTCGTCGTCAGGGTCCATCTCCATCTGGTCGGCATCGCTGGTAGGTAGACCAGGCCGAGAAGAACCCGCCGCGGATCCACTGGGACCACCGCGTTTCCTTGGGCGAGGGCGAGGTGTTGGAGCGTCATCAGAGAAGATGTCCTGCGAAACGATTGCGTCCACCAACGACGACATTGGTGCGAGCTATTGGGTGTATTGGTATCTGTATTTGCCGTGGCGCTTTGTGGAAGTGGAAGATTGCGTGAAGGCTGTGATGAACTGCTGGATATAGTGGGGAGTTGACTGGTTGCAGCGCAATCTAACTAGGGGAAAACACACCGTGTAGAGTGGAATTTGGCGCGTTCTGGATTGATCAGAGGTCACGGGATCGCCTGGCATCTTTGTTATCGCTATCTTATCGGCCACATCTCAACTCGCCATCTCTTCCTATGGATTCAACTTTCGCCGCAGAAAGAAAAAAAAGCGGTTACTTCGGTAACCGACCCCGCGCGACGGCAACTAGATACTCAGGTCTCCTGGCCATCGCTGTCATGGTTTGAGCTCAGCACATCTCTGACATGTGAATCTTCCCTCGTTAAGCATCAAAAAACCATCCTTATCGCCTCTCCATAGACACGCCATACAACGCACGTGGCACTACAATGTCTCGCCCTTCAACTACTAACCTTTACCCACCTTCGACAGTTCATACAACTCACGCTGCAAGTAGTGTCATCAATGGCGGCAGCTCCAGGACTCTGACGTTATGGATACACGATCCCGACGGCACAACTACGCTATCTCGCCATGACGCGGTGCTCAATTACGATCTCTTCGGACCCGGTGTAGCGAAGCCTGGAGATGTCGCCGAGGTCCGCCTGATACCGCAGGTGGCGTCTTCATCGTCCGGTGGGAACATGTCACCGGAAGGCTACTCATCTGGAGGGAACGGCCACATTTCTGACAATGGAGTTGGCATTGCTGCGTCTGAGCGGCGAACGGCGACTGGGCGGAAAGGAAGTTGCTCGGGATCTATGGCTGGGGAGGATGACAGGTCAAGGTCTGAGTTGCAACCAAAGGAGGATGAAAACAGGAGGTTTCTATTTGTCATTAGAGAGCTGGAGGAATCTCAGCGCAAGCTTAATGTACAGGTATGGAGCTTCCCCCACTGACTACAGTTCGGGAGGTGCTTATCGATGCAGATATCGCTTGCCAGTCATGTCGCCGCTTTATTCGGCTTTCCGTCTAGAGCAACGGTTCGAGTTACAATTGTATGGCCCCTTGCTGGCTGGTGGGCTGTGATGTGATTGCTCATGGGTGGTTGGTAAGGTCGACAAACCTCTTCACGAAGCTTCTCATGTCGAGATCTTCTTTCGCGACCAGTATATCACTCGTAACGACATTTGGCGATTGACCACCAGCCTCCTCTCCAATACCTGTCCTTACAAGTCGCAAAAGCTTCTCTTCATCAACTCGATCCGAGCAACGGTTGGTAATGTTTGGGTCCGTGGAGAAAAAGTCAGATCCGCGTATTTCTCGCCCCGAACAGTTCCTATCTTTCGTTCCGAATCTTCCAGATATGCGATATTCATCCAGATGAGCCGGGAAATGTGGCACTTTGATACCTATGATGGGTGCGACGGAGACGAGCCCAACGACGATCCGTTGGCTGGGGGCACTGGCGGAGTGGGGGGTGAAATAATGTTCAACAAATTAATCAACGGTTTTTTGCCGGAACTCTTCAAGAGGTGGCGCCGAATCGATGCCCATCATCTTGTGTCGATTGTGTTGTTCACTCGGATCGTGTACGAACATGGTGAGCCGGTTGGGGTTGTGTGCCTGGACGAGAAGTCGGACGACGAGTTCCTTGGGACGCCCGGCGGGATCGAGACCGGCGAGGGGCGGCGATATCGCGACTTCTTTCGTGTGGTGATATCAAATATGGGGAGTGCTGACTGGACGGTGATCCTCCACAGACTCAAGCGCGAGTTTGCGACATTCCTTAGAGATGTGTTAGTGCAACCTGTTTCTGAAGAAGATGGCGCAGAATACAACATGATGGATCCCACGCCCCCCGTTTCTTCCGCTGCCAGTATGGTTTCGAGGCCCGGCACTCCCGCGATGTTACCAGTAGACAAGCTCCGCCCATCTTCGACCCCGAACCAATCTCCCAGATTGCCGGCAGCCGGGAAGTCTTCACGTCCCCCCAAGACAATCATTACTGGGCGGCCATCTGCCGCCATCCACGGGAACATCTTGGAAGCAATCAATCTTGCTACCATCCAATTTTCTCGGACATACATTGATGTGGATCTTGTGCGGACGGGTGTCTCGATTGTCCTTGTTACGCCTGGTACTGGTCTATTTGAGGTGGACTACGAGATGTTGAAGGCCACAACGGAAGGATTGGTCTCGAACGGCATGGGCATTGATCTCGTCTGCCTTAGCAAGGCTCCGTTGCATATGGTCCCTCTGTTCCGTTACCGTAATCCCACTAGCAGTAGGACTGAGGAAACACATCTTCGTCCTGGGAGTTCTCCGCCAAAGCATTATCCCGCCCACCAACCACAACCGCAACCGGGTGAATGGGTTTACTCCATGCCTCATTGGATCGATATCTCATTCTGGTCATCAGCTTCTGAGAAGAAGACCCGGCGTAACCGTGGTCCGGCGAACACAAGGATCGAGAAACGGAAGGACCCTAAACTGCAAAAGAAGAAGGCCGCTCAAGTTTTTAGAGCTAGGTGCAAAATCTACGAGCTCCAAATGATGGGGATAGTCGAGAACGCGACATCCTGCATAACCGTTCCGTTTCTCCACCAAAACCCACTGTGGAAGCCTCTGCCGGAGAGTGGACCTCCAAGAGAACCCGGCGGTAAGGACACCGAGAAAAAGAGGAGAGACCAGTGGAAGGAGGAGAATTTTGGATGGATGGACCAGTACGACGATTTGTCATTCCGCCCATTACACGTTTTCCAAGGGGCCATACGGGAAGCCGAGCAACGGAAGATTAGTACCGACGAAGAAGACAAGAGAATCCTGCAGAAGCTGGATGAGGAGGAGGAATTTGTGCTCGGGACGAGTTTTCGCGGTGACCTCACCAGGCAGTTGTCTATTCGCTCTGGTGGATTCTTTGATCGCAAGATGAAAGAACGGCGCCCCGAATTGGAAATTCCTATTGAATCGAAGGCTGTTCCAGCACCAGCTGAGACAAGCACGGGCCGCGGTGGCGTAGGTGGCGGGCTACTGGGAAGACCTGCGGCACGGCTACGGCAGATGAGTTTTGGGTTCAAAGCTTGGGGCGGTGCGACCAAGTCTGCAGCCAAAGTGACGACTACCGACGTCACTGGCCTTGGGACCATGGTGACGAGGGGATTTGATACCGGCGAGCATAGCCTTGCGTCTCCGAAGAGTGGAACGCTATCTCCAAAAGGCATAATCCGAGAATCTAAGATCGAAAGGAGCCCAGAGAAGCCGGTGCGGGGCACTCGTCCAATATCCATCACCTCAACATCATCACTAGAAGTTGCCGCAAGAGATAGGGAACGCAGAAGAAGCATCGTAGGGTCTCCATTGGAATACCGCGCTCTGGGCGGTGTGCGGGATATCGATATGAAGGGGTCATCAGCATTGATTCGGCGGCCCGCTCCCGGAAATGATCACACCCCAAATGTGGATAAGGGATTAAATCACATGTCTACAGTGTCACCAATCACTGCCATTGCCCCCTGGGTACAGATTTTGAACCCGAGCAATCCCAAAAAGAATACGCACACCTCCGTGAGCCAGTACCGACGTTGGCACCACGTATTTCCGAGGCCTCTCAAGATCTCCTCAGTGAAATGGAAGAGCCTGTGTTCTCCGGCGCTGCTGCCCCTGACCACTGAGAATTTCCCCACTGCGGAACAACTAGCGACCGAGTACCACGAAAGTCCTTATGTTATCTCGCAGAACTCCGACTACGAACTCAGCGAGACGTCAGGGAACCGGGAGGCTTTGGTCAGAGCGATGATCGCGCTTCGTCTTACTCAAGGCTTCCAGATTGTTGTGGGTAACAGGGTCACCGAGGCAACACAAGGGAGAGGAGGTCAAAATGGCATATACAATAAGAACTACATGTCCACGCCAGGATCGTCGTGCTTCATGAGCCGCGGGTCACATATTCACCAGCTGATCTGCGACGAGGAATACAACGTGGAAGTCAAGCGGTATATCCGGAAGCCAGCTACCGCCATTACGTCCGTCAAGAAAGCCGGCGACGATGAATACACTAGCTACATCAAAACGCTTCTCAAACCCACGTACAAACCCATCAAGGTCAGCTTGTATCAGCCTGTCAGCGACTACAACTGGAACTACGCAGACCAGTTCATCGGGGGATACGAAGACGCCATGACGGACCAGTTGAGGTATTGGCGAGCAAGATTCGTCCTCATCCCTTGCGATCCCCCCGAATCTGCACGTCGCGGACAAGGTCCAAGCTCGGAACTCAACGATGAGGAGATCCACCTTGAAGGTATTCGACGTCTGACCATGATATTCCAACGCAACCGTTGGGTCCCCCCCGAAGAACGGCACTACGAGCAGTACGGCGGAGCTCGGCAGAAAGCCAAAGAAAAGAACCCATTGCGGATACTCTACCAAACAGTCGACCCTTCGGTGGCAGTCGCCCAAGAGCTCGAGAGCTTGTTCCAACCGGATACCGATGGTCACATGCGGCGAAGCCAGCTCCTAACAACGGAGATGTTTGACTCTAAGAATTTCGACATCAAGGCAATTGCGCAAGAGCTCCAGGGGCCTCGCGGTGTCCGATTGCAGGATCGACGCTGGCACCTCAGGTTGCACAACAACAGCTTCATCGGAGAAGAGATGGTGACCTGGATCGTAGAGAATTTCAAGGACGTCAACACGAGACAGGAGGCCGAGGCGGTGGGCAATAAGCTCATCAAATTGGGACTGTTCCAACATGTGAATCAACGCCACGATTTCCGCGACGGCAACTTCTTCTATCGCATAGCAGAGGCGTGGGCAATCCCGACACGCCCCTCTAGCAAAGGGAGATGGTTGCCCTCTTTGCGGATTGATAAGGCCGTTCCACAGGCACCGTCGTCCGAGACGGCTTCGTCTCCGCTCCGTCGCACGCGCTCACGCTCAAGCACGATGCTCACCGAAGATTCAATCAGCAGCGAGAGCGGCGGGGGCAAAACGCCAACAACTTCTTTCCATCCGCAGAAGAAGAAAGCCGAGGTTGACCTCTCGAAGTCCATGAAGTACGATGTTGATCCCTCGCGCAAGAGCTACCGTCCTGAAATCATTACCCTGCACTACGACCGGCTTCACAACCCCGAGAACTGCTACCATATCCGCATCGACTGGATAAACACGACGTCGAAGCTGATTGAGGACTGTCTCACTTCCTGGGCTCGCACTATCGACCGATATGGCCTCAAGCTCGTAGAAGCACCCATCGATGAGGTCTCACGCATATCGAATTCTAACCTCTTCCGAGCCCCCATCGCCGTCAAACTCGCGCTCGCGCCACCGCCACCCCCCTCGCCATCCACTTCGACATGTTTAACGGAAAACATGGAGCTTTCGACGATCCTGACGCCCGTGTCTTTCACACCGCAGCCGCCGCCGGACCCGTGGATATACCACAAGCTAATCCTCAAGAAGTTTAACTTCGTTCTGGACACCGAAGCCGCTAGCAACTTCCCACAGGACGTAAAAGTGCGGTACTCCTGGGGGTCGCTCGATTACCAGTGGTCGCAGTACATCCACCGCTCCGGCGTGATCTTCGCGCAGATCTCAGACACGGGAGACTTCTATCTCATGGCCAACCGGGCGTACGCTCTGCGCGTCAACTCGCCGCCGCAGGCGCGTGTTGGCGGCGGGGTGGGGTCAAGGTCGGAGGGGATAGGGAGTTCTTCCGCCGCGAACATGATCAACAGCATGGGAGGCACGGACGTGGGCAGCCCCATCTCGAGCGTGCATCTTCCTACGCCGGAGGGTGTTAAGGCGGAATTGCAGGCGTTCCTGAGCGATCCCGAAGCGCTGAGGAGGTTCTACGAAGAGGTACTCAGAGGGAAGGGGGTCCCGCGACAGGCGGCGGGAGGGCTGGTGGGTGGGCGGTGGGACAGCCCTATCATCGCCCCGGTGGGAGTGGTGAGGATGGGTAGTCCAACGGTCGGAGCGAGCGAGGTGCACGCATTTGGCGGCCCTGGAGGGCTGGGTGGGAACGGTAAGGCGTTGAGCCTGGGCAGCGGGGGGACGGGCAGTGGTGAGGATGAGGGCGGTTCTTTCATGCTTGCGAGGTAACTGAGAGATGCGCGTTTGGGTGGAGGGCAGGGGGGAATTTGAGGCGGAAAGCGAGCAGCGCAAGAGTTTCCATTTTTTTTTTATGATTATGGAGGCGATAGGGAAGTACTTACATACTTGAATGCTACTTTGCAACCTTTGAGGTCCCTTCCTGGGGGAGAAACTACTTTGCAGAATGCCATACCTACTCAACAAAGCTTGCCCGCCACTCCATCCTGAGGCTATCGACCGCTAGCTACGTATCCTCAGAATACCCGCCCGAAAACTCGCCGCCGCTCAGACCACGCATATAGGTACCCCAGGGATTTTTTTTCCGCCAGAAGATGGAGGCTACCACGGGTGATATCGCGTGAAGAAGTCTAACGATCACGTGGAACCACTGCCCGGCGGCCAGAAGGGTTTTTGCGCATATGTGGTAGCCGGCTGACTCAACCGGGGCCGGGGTAGGGGGGGGTGGCTTTTTTTTTGGTAGCAATTGGAAACGCTCCGAAGGTATTTTTTTTTCGGCGGGAGTGTGATTTGGGCGAGTGTGAAGGGTGTACGGAAGTGAATTGAGAAGTGAGTGTGGGGACTTAACACCATCCCCTGGATCCGGCGGGGTGTGTGGAAGGCTCCTGCGTTTGGTTCCAGCTATCTAACTACACCTGTTCCCCTAGACTCCTTCCCTCCTTCCTCGCGTTGTACGTGCGTGAGCGATCGTGGAGGGGCACTACCGACATGCCGGTGTCCCGGTGGGGACATTACCAGCTCCCTCTCGTGCGGTAGGATAAGTACTGGAGCGATACCCCATTGCTGCAAGCCGCGGCCCGACATCGCCGTCCTTCACCGTGGATCACTCGACCGGCGTGTGATCTCCGCTCGGTCGAATAAAATGTATTCGACTTCCACCCCTCCCACCCCACATCCTCCGCCTGTCCGTAGGTGTCCTTTCTGCAGCGGCGGGGAATCGTGCGACATGTGTCGATGGACGGACGAGGCATCTCGCGTCCGCGGCGAGGGTTGGGTGTTGACTACTGGCCAGTAGGAGTCCGACCGCTAGGACGACACGATACGAGCCGATGTGGAGGGAGAGAGAGGATCAGTTGTTGTGGCTGCAGACGGAGGCGAATGTCTGCGAGCAGGAGACCAGCGTTCGCTTTCGCTTTTCTCGTTGGCAGCCACAGAGGGTGGTCGCGGGACTGGACCGTGGTGGATATGGCTGGAATCGTTCTATTGGGTGCCGGCCGTTGGGGGGTCGGGTTTGTGGATGTGGATAGCGTGTTCGGTTACAGGCAGATGCGCCGGAAACGTCGGAAACGTCGGAAACGCTTTTGTTCCCATACCCGTGGGGCAGTCTGTCTCACGCGGTGGAGGTGGGTAGGGAAGAACGGGTTTCGGACAGATGTCAAAGGAAGGAAGGGAAGAAGGGGGGGGGGCTTGGCCTCTCGTATCCCTCCGAACGAGGCGAGGGCGGAGCGGGGGTGGGGGCGGAAAGAAGGAAGCTAGAAATACCGTTAGGAAAGTTGAAGGGCTGGATCCATCAGCGGTGATTGGGGGGGGGGGGGGGGGGTTGAAATTCAAGCAGATCA
>Ga0307508_10000733_pt1 | contig 38916 bp, 56 predicted proteins | sample 9_EM_MG_FD_203089 | JGI IMG/M metagenome (GOLD analysis project Ga0307508, IMG submission 203089) | Populus trichocarpa ectomycorrhiza microbial communities from riparian zone in the Pacific Northwest, United States - 9_EM | ecosystem: Host-associated > Plants > Roots > Unclassified | place... | reverse complement strand
TGAAAGTTCTCCCGGAGCTCAAAGCCAACGAGGATAGAGTTGCTGGTATGCAACCCGAGGATGACAGCGACAACATTTCTTTTCCATCTGGTATTTAGTAACTTTTCGCTACCTAATGTAACTGCACGATATACACAATATTTCTCACTGCATTCATCTCAGTGCTTCGAACATGATACGGACGACTTGTTTTGTGGTTGTGGTATTGCCGGTTTGCTTGAAGCGGCTAGACCAGTGAATTAGCGTGCTCTGATTCACTTCTGGGTCTGGTTCACTACCTGCGCTACTACGTTATACCTACTCTACGTAGTCAGCCTGCATGGAATGTATCTAAGTATGTAGAGATGCCAAATCACCGTCACATTGAGTTCCCGGTCTAAAAACGCCAGTACCCTGGTATGTAGAGTAGAGTACCGTATTATCTCATGCAAGACGCATGGTTTTTTTGGCGGTAAGCCAGTATTGGCGCTGAGAAAGCGAGCACTAACACGCACCAGCGCGCTTCGGGACTAGCGCAATATCAAAATCGCGCTAAGTTCAATTTTTTGAATTTCTTCACTTATCTATCATCTACGTACCAAAGAGGTGACCAGAGGAACATGCCACTAAAGATCTCCATCCTGCCAACGAAAGTCATACTCAAGGCACCACCCTCATCACATTCCTCTGTGTCAGTGATTTGTGAGAACTGCAGCTCGTATGTCTGAGCAGGTTTCGCGGTCAACCTCGCAATTGGTTATTGAGCCCATGCAAGGACTCCCAGCCCGAATTCAACTGTGGGCGAACCCTTTGCTCGGGAAGATGTCGCTGCGGGGCGTGGAATCCATCGTGTAGCTTCAGCGACTCTGTTTTTAGGAGCGCCTGGCCGCTGTCTCAACTGCAGAGCTGACTTGCTAGCCGACTCATCCTCGGCGGTGGACGGGCGGCGGGGGCCGGTCGAAGCGGGGCGACGAGACAGTAGTAAGTTGACGGCAGAGAATATCTTCCAGAGTTGGTGGACAGGTACAGATGGTACCGGGAAGTCGAGAACGGAGGTGTGGTGAACACGGGGTGTAGGTGATGGTGGGAAGCGGCGGTGCGCTGGCGGCGGGGAGCCATGATCGTGGATGCTAGCCTGGCACCATCGGGTTTCCTATCAGTATTTGTATTCCCATATCGTCCACAACATGCCCTGTATCGAATGTCACAATGCTACTCACGTTGGTGGTTATCTTGTGTGGTGGGTTCTATTGATCGAGAGACGCGTTCACTCGGCCGAAAATTGAGTCCCGTGACGTCAAAAAAATCCCATGCGCGCTAGCCATAAGCGCTCTAGTGCGCGTTTATTCAGCGCCAAGACAGCGCTTACTGCCAAAAAAACCATGAGATAATGCGGTATCTATGTACAGTACTGGCGCGCTAGTGTGTATAAGATTAGCCCGCGGGGCGGTCTTCGAACGTCAGGTGATCAGCCTATATTACCAGCTGCATACATACGCAGTTTCTCCACCGCTTGAAATAATGCAGCTATTGAATGAATCACTGGCGGCCGAGCTCGAGGCTGCCGGCTGCTGATACGCCTGGAAAGCGTTCACAGGTCGGGTTCAAACGACGGCCAGGGCCAGCCTTCAGCGTCTGACGCAACTCGAGGTAGAAGCCAGGGTGCATGGCGTGTCCGGGCGCGCTGTGCGAGTCGGGAGGGGGGGGGGATATGGCCGTGGCAAGAACCTATGCATAGTGCCCGAAAATTCGCCCAGATACCCTTCTAGCATCTTCCCGCACTAGGTAGGTAGGTAGTCTGGTCGTCGACTCGCTCTCAGCCCTGTCCCCAGCACCAACGGCGACTCGTTCTCGGTGTTCCTCTCGGCAGCTGCGTGCAGAGCTGTGTATCATGTATCTGACATTTGGCGTCGATATCGGCGCGTTCGGCATCAGGGGTACAGCCGCCCTCCCAGCGGGTGCATGCTAGGCGGGTAGGGAAACCTCAGCGCAGTCATTGTCATTTCTTTCCCGCAACTTACTGTACCGGCACACTGAGGGTGGTGGGGATGAAGATGAGGGCGGTCTTGAGCACGGCTTTCGTTGGCAACGCAGAGGTGAGTTCCAGTCGGATTTGTAGACACTGTAGATTCTATGTATGGACAGAAGGTCCTTGCGCACAAGCGCGATTTGATATTACGCTAGTCCCGAAACACGCTTGTGCGCCCTCTATCTAATCTATAACAGTGGCGTCAACAGTGGCGTTTATAGGGGGAATTTATCGAGTGAGATGATACGGTATGAAGGAGTAGTAATATCACGATTACACGACTTCGATCTCCATACCGTCCATGCTGCCCATAACCTGATCCATCTCCCGCAGTGTGTACTCAATCATGAAGCTCTGCTCTATGAGATCCTCCATCCTCTTGTAGTGTCTGTCCGTGTAGCTGCCCAGCGCATCCCACACATCCCTACCGACACCGCGCAGATCGACGAGGCGCTGCGCGCTGTAGCTCTTCAGCAGCACGTGCAATACTCTCTGCGCCACCACGGCGGTGCGCGCATTGGTGTTCCAGTCGCGGATTCGGCATAGCAATACCGAGAGCTGCGAGTCCGATAGCGAAGCGAGCACTTCGTCCACGGCGACGATGCCGGACAGCGAGCCGTCTTCGGCAGGCGAGGTCGTCGTAACGGATGTCAGCAAGCTAAGCAATCGCCCAGGGTGGTTCAGCGACAGCGCCAGGGAGATCGCCGAGCGGTAGTCGTTGACTGCGATGTAGTTCTGCAGCTTCTGTTCCTCCTCGACTAGGGCCTGCTCTTTGGCGTCGGCCTCGGCGATGGTAGCACTGGTTGCGTCCTGCCAGACGGTGATGACCCCCTCGGCATCGGCCGAGGCGATAGTCGTGCCGGTGTCTTCCTCGTCGGGGCGGATTGCCAGCGCCCAAATCTGGTGGTTGTTAGCCGGCCGAGCCACGCAAGTCAGGGGCGGAGGAACGTACCCGCTGCTCGTGATTGTCCAAGGTAGCGGAGCACTCTCCGCTCTTGACGTTCCACACCTTGACGAGGCCATCGTTCCCACCACTGACCACCTGCAGTCCCCCCGAGATCCACAGCGCCCTCTGAATCGAGTTGGTGTGCCCCTCGAACGTCTTGAGACAGGTGTAGTCCACCAAACTCCACAGCTTGACCGTCTTATCTGTCGATCCGGTGACGACCATCCTGCCACCCTTCATCCCAGCCTCTCCGCCAACCACGCTCGCGGTGACGGCGGAAGGCGCGAATTTAACGGACCACACAGCACGACGGTGGCCGCGCAACACACCGATGGTCTCACCTTCCTCGACCGACCAGATCTTGACGAGTCTGTCCTGCGATGCGGAAGCAAAAAGGATGTCATCTGGGGAAACGTCAATGGCGTTGATATCCTTCTCGTGGGCGCGCTTAGTCCAGACCGCTCGTGGCTTCTTATCCCCTGCCGTCGAGACATCCCACTTCTTGATCGTGCGATCGGCGCCGCCGGTGAGCATGAACTTCGGTGGAAGCTTCTCTGTCGCCGCCCTGGAGCCTTCTTGGGGTCTCTGGCGCGGTAGGGAAAGCGCCGCTATACTCTCCGCGTGGCCGGTAAAAACCGCCGCGCAGGTGAAGGAGTTGTTGTCTGCTTCGATCTTCCATAGCCGTGCATCGTTATCTTTGCCGGCTGTAGCGAGCCAGCGTCCAGACCAATCGACATCGAGAGTGAGCACTGTTTCCGTGTGGCCGCGAAGGATAGCCACATCGTGGAAGGTGGAGGATGAGACGAGGCTCACGTTCTCCGAATTCGTGGCGATGGCGATCAGGGACGAGTCCTGGGGGAGATACTGAAGGTCGAGGATCTGGTCGTAGTTTGTGGTGATGTGCCGGCTCGTGGGGAGGGAAAGCGGTGCCGGCGATGGCAGATGAAGATTGTGGATCTGGAGGGTGAAGTCCTGGTGGACGGAGAGTAGCGACGGCAGGTTCTTGTGGTATCTGCGGAACCGTTAGCAGCCGTTCCCTTGAAGCTCTCCTCGCCGGGACAGAACGAACATTATCTGGATAACCCCCTTCTCCTCATCGTCCGCTATCTTTGCCTCCTTGGTGATCTCCTCTCCCGCTGCCAAATCCCATACCCGCACTCTGTCCTGCCTTCCCGCCGCAAACACGAGCCTGTCCACCCGTCCCCCATCCTCCCTTACGAACGTACCGGGAGCAACGAACCCTACCGCCTCAACCTCCTCACCGGTGGGCGTGACGACAGCGTTCCACGTGGCCGTATCGAAGAGACACACAACACCATCCCTGCCGCCACTCAGAAGCCTTCTCCCATCCGGACTCCAATCCAGTCCCCTCACTATGCTCCCGTGTTTCTGCAGGGTGGCCACATTCCTCACCGTCTCGAGGTCCCACACCCGGATGGTCGCATCCTCGCCGCCGGTAGCGAGCATGAACCTGCCCATGCCGCCCTTCTTGCCGCCGCCTTTCTTCGCCTTCCCGTCCATCTCGACATTGGTCTCTCCCTCGGCCATATGGAAGGCGAGCGCCGAAACCAGCCCACCGTGGCCGCGTAGGCTGTGCGTCACGAATCCCTTGCGGACATCCCACACCTTGACGAGGCCGTCGGCGCCTCCGGTGGCGACCAGAGTTCCGGTGGGGTCGGTCGCCGAGACGACGATGGGCGTCGTCTGGCGCACCGACCGCTCGCGTTCGGGGGCGGCGGTGATCGGCGAGGCGGAAAAGTCCGGCGACAGCGCGTACGTGTGCATCTGGTACGATTTGGAGATCCCGAGGATCAGGTACGAGGCGTCCGAAGTCAGCGCGAGCGTCGAGATCTCGTCCTCGAGCTGTAGGGGCCCCGCAGCAATGGGATGTCAGCGCTTGCGCTCTCTCCGCAGCGGTGGGTGGAATGTACCCCATCGATACGGGCCACCTCTGACCCACTCTCGATATCGGTGATCACGGCTTCATCGCCGTACGCAGTGACGAGCAGCCGGCCGGTGCGGTCGAGTGCAACACAGCCAGCACCTCCGCTGTAGTACGGCTGGATGACCCGCGAGGGCTTGAATGTGGTCTTTGGTGCTTGCGAGGGCGCCATGTGTGTCCGGAGTTCCGTCGTGGGAGATTGCAATTGCTGGGCTTCGCGTGGATCCTTCGTGTGGCTTCTACTAGTTACAGAGAAAGTTTTGTGAATGACGCTTGCACACCCGCACGCTAGCCGTATGCGGCAAGCGGGCTCTACGGGGTGAGTGACCCCCAATGAAGAAAAGACAGGTGCTGTTGGAGAGCAGCGACCAAATGAGTAAGTGTTGCTTACTGTATAAGTCAAGGGGGGGGAAAAAACAACCCAGTTTTCCCGCTAAACGCGTGTTGCTATCGACGTGAAAAATGCGTGCTCTGACCCGGGAAAACTACGTTTTTTATATATATATATATCTACCCTCCCCTTGACTATACAGTAACCGTGTAGGTATGCGGCCAAGACAGCTGCGTAATGTCTGTTGATGGCAATCATCTACACGATCTCGTACGGATCGCTGTCCTTCGTGCTCACCACTACCTCAAATCCCTCCTTTCCTCCCTTCTCCGCTTCAGCCACCTGCTGCCATTCCTGTGCCAGCGCGTCGCTGAGCTTTTGCTTCATGACGGCGGCCAGGAAGCCTCTCTCCGTGTTCGTATGGAAGCCTATGACGGATCAGCCAGCAACACCACGAACTCGCCGGCGATGGGGCAACTCACAGCTGATGACGCTGATGCCCATCTCCCTCGCCGCCTGCGCCGCGTGATGGCTCAGCTCTCCGGTGAAGAGCAGATCCACATCGAGGCCGTTGAACAGACTCCCGCCACTGCCCGCGCACAGCGCGATCTTCTCGATCTTCATCCCGGCGCTGCCGTCGACAACCATCAGCCTCGCCATCCCAAGATGCTTTTTGACCCGCTCCACCAGCACCGCCAACGCCGCCGGTTCCCTGAGCACCACTATCCTCCCCATGCCGCTCCCCTCGAACCCCTCGGGCCCCTCGACCTTCTCGATGACCGCCCTTTGGGCCTCGCACGCACTGCCGCCGGAGATGCCGTCGGCGAGCCAGTCGTTGACGCCGCCGACGGCGGCATCGACCGCGGTGTGGGGCGAGTAGACGCTGATGCCCTCCTGCGCGAGCCGCAGCAGGCTCGCCTGCTTCGGATCCGCGAACGTCAGGCTCGCGAGCGGCTTGAAGATGATCGGGTGGTACGTGACGACGAACGAGGAGCGCAGCGCGATCGCCTCCTCGGTGACGGCGCGCGTCAAATCGATCGTCAGCAGGACCACGTGTCTCGCCGGCCGCGAGGCGTCGAGGTCCGCCCGCTGCGGCGCTTCCAGGAGCAGCCCAGTGTTGTCCCAGGACTTGTTGGCGAGCGCGAGCGGGTAGCTGCGTCACGGGGGGGTGAGCGGGTGCGGCAACGTTCGGGGATGTGTGGCTTACAGCCGCTGGATAGCGCTCACGACGGTGCGGACAAGGGGCGTGCGAAGGGACATGTTTGTTTCTGCGGCGGACGTGGAGATGCGGGGGGGGATGCGGATCGGTCGACTGCAGAGGTGTGCAACTAGATATGCAGGTATGTATGTGCCACCCCGCATGCGCTTGTTTGCCAACTGCGCTAAGATCTAGAGGTAGACAATGACGTTTTGGAACTCCGGAACCCACAACATGTTTCGTGCGCGTGCTCAAAGGCTAAACCCTCGCCCGAAAGGGAATCGTTTTCCAAGCGCAATAAACTGCAGGCATCCAGCATGTTTCTTCCGTCCGCCGACCGACGGCGAGCGGTGCACTCGCTGGCATAAGCAGGTCTGGTTGAAGTCGCAATTGACCGCCGAAGCCTTTCCGCCCACTGCTGCGACCCGTTCGTAGATTGCCCGGCCACTTATCCGATATCTAGCGCTCCGCACGCCCAACCCCATTCCGTGAGATTGATTTCGCCGTGCTGCCGCTAGCTTCCCATTCGCGTAAGACTGGCAGAAGCCATGCTTCGAGGCCTGATTCCACGGGTCTGGACAAGCCGCGTGGACGCAGGGCTTGCCATCCCCCTCGCGGTGTGCCCCGTCCGGCCGTCCCGAACCGGCAGCTCCCGCCTCGCGGATGAGTCAGCCAATCAGCACACCGGACCCGTCCCAGCGAGCACACGCCTCCGGGCTCCGCCAGCCGACGAATCCCGCAGACGGCTTTCCACGACAACGACGGCTCTGAACGCATGCATGTGTATTCCGCAGTTGGCACCTCCCAGCTTGCGCGAAGCCCCGAGCAGCCAGCCAACCGCGTCGATGCGCACGCAAAGCAGCCCAACCAGTGATGAATCCAGCTCACATGTTTTCCGAGCCGTTTCCATCCACGGAACGGACGCGCCGACGGAACCACGTATCGCCCTTCCCCTCCCTCCCCCCGCAACATGTGGCTGGCGTGGGGCGGCGTTGCGGGACGAACCGCTCACACGTCCATCCATCCAGCCACCCGTCATCCGTCCACGCACCCATGGATGTCTGCGCCCCATCTCCCCGGGGCGTGATGTGTCGTCCGGCTGTGGTTTCTTTTCCCCCCCAACTAATATCCAACTAATTTTTATGCATGTACATACAGCGGAGGTTCCTCCCGGATCGTGCGTACGCTAGGTCTGACGTAAGCCCGCCGGCTGGTGCGTGAGCTGGCTGGCTGGGGGAAGCTAGTTCGATGGCAGCTAGCCGGGGAGCTCACGGCCTGTCACTCGGGCCCGCCATCCCCTGGACATGGAGAGAAAGAGATATATAGGTCGCACGCGATTAATGAAAAAAAAAACAAAAAAAAAACAAAGAAAAACAAAGAAAAACAGAGAAAAGTGCCAGTGCAGTGCAGTGTCGTGAAGATCTACACAGTCCGGCGGGCGGCGGCGGCCCGGAGAGCTGACTGCCTGCCACCGCTTATACAATCACCGACGGGCGGAACATGACATGTATGTACCCTATGTACCTCATATGTAAGTATGCGCCGCTGCGAACTACCACCGCCTCGGCCACCGCCCCGCTGGGCGGACGTCAGCTCATGCGGACTACATACTCTACACCGGACCGAACTGGACCGGACTGGACTCGACGGTGGGTCCGTCCCGCAATCAAACTCGAGGGGTTATGTGTGTCCAACCAGGTCACACCACAACATCGCAGTCTCGAAACGGTTGTCGTTATCGTCGGCGTTGTCATTGTTGTTGTTTTTCGGATGAACGATAGCTACTCTCCACGGGGCTTGTATCCAATCGCGAACGACTGCCCCCCCCCAGAGTTTCACAAATATCCCGCGCGGCAAAAAAACAAACAAAAAAAACAGTCGAGACTAATGGTCGATTGATTCCGGAGAAAAAGACTAAATAGAAAAAAACACAAACAAAAAGCAAAGATGGCCAGAGGAACAAACAAAACATGCTGCAGTTATGGGGCTTTTTTTCTCCTTATTTTTTTTTTTCAAAAACAAGATGGATGATGAAGAACAGAGATAAAACACTATATGTGCCTTGCAACGATTAAAACGACCGGAGATCCCTCGAACCCAAGGAAGAACGTCCATTCCAAGAAGCAAAAAGCTAAAAGCAGGGGGGGGGTGGGGAAAGAAAAAAAAACAGATGCGCACTAACGAACAACGTGTGGTAGAAAGAGAAAGCAAGCCATTCGGATTTCAAAATCAAATCAATCGAATCAATCAATCGCTCAATCCGAACAAATGCAATGCTATGCTGTAGAGTATGTATGTAACTCGTCACTACTCCCCCTAGTTTGGTACGCAGGAAAAAAAAAGCAAAACGATCAGCAATCTGTCGTAACTCGAACCCGATGCGTTTCAGGAAGGAAAGTAAAAGGAAGAAAAGAATTAAAAAAAAAGGGGGGGGGGGGCACCCGCTCACAACTGCCAGCCCCGGGAAGATGGCAACGGGAGATCAATGGGGAGCCTCCTGGATGGCGTGCCTCTCGATGTACTTCACGACCATGTGCTCGGAAAGGTCCTCAAGCTTCCTGACGAGCTGGCCGTCGACGAAGAACAGCAGCGAGGGAACATTGAGCACGTTTCCCACGTGCTGTATCGACGCATCCGGTTCGATCGAGTTGCGCGTGAAGATGATGGGTCTCGAGCACAGGCTCGCCGCGTGCGGAGACGAGGCAATGCTCCGGTACAGGCTGGGAGGAGGGCAATCGTCAGCTTCTTCTCCATATATTTTTTTTTTTGTAGTTTTTCTTTTTTGCTCTATTGCGCATTGCGGGAGCAGACGACCAGAATAGAAGTGACTTACTCGAGGGTCCCCTGTGCGATCCCATTCTTGTAGACATACACCAATATGAGAGCCTGAGGGTTCTGCAGCTGCACGCTCTTCAGATGCTCAAGGTTGACGATATCCTGCACCGACTGCATACCGACGGTGTGGGGGGCAGAAAAATATGATATGATGTGTGAGGATGGGGGTGTGTGGGTGTCCTCAGTAGGGGTGGGGTGGTGGGGTTGTGGGGTTGAACGGAATAAGATTTGGAGGCAGAAGGTTGGTGGGGGGATTGACCGGTGGCGGGGGGGATCGGCCGGTGGTGGGTCGCCGTACTGCGGCGTGGGCGGTGTTGATGGCGGTAGTGGTGGGTGGCGGTGGTGATGCGTGGGGGTTCTTGCAGGTCCGTCTGGTTTGTGTGTTCCGAATGCTTTGGTCCAGACTGAAATGTGAGCGTTCAACTCCGAATATATAGAGGAACGCTCCCTCAGCGAAGTTGTGGAGAGGAGGGTGATCCATCCGCCGAAACACCAGCAGCGGCGCTCTGGCTTGCTGCCAGATGCAACGCTAACCCCGCCTTCTCGGCAGGCCTAACAGGACACCCCATCGTGGGCAGCTGCCCCCCCTGGAGAGCTCTTCGCTCGCTCGTCGAGACGGAAAGCGAGCAGAGCAGCACAGTGGAGGATCCACCCATCCTTCTTCGCACATTCTCTCTCACTCACTTCCTCACATTCTCCACCCCTCCCGGCTAAGGTTCCTGCGTGCTGGCGTGTTTTTTCGATATTGGCTCCAAGCTCAATAGGATCAAAGCCCGTTACCACCACTGCAAACAAAAAAAGGAGAGAGAGAGGGAGAGAGAGAGAGACAGAGAAAGAGAGAGAGAGAGAGGGAGGGAGGGAGGGAGGGAGGGAGAGAGAGAGAGAGAGAGGGGGGGAGGGAGGGAGGGAGGGAGGGAGGGAGGGAGAGAGAGAGAGAGATGGTGGCTTGCTGTGCCCACGGTGGGAGAGGTTTAGGCTGCCATCGAGCTTGGTGCCGGCCCCACAATCGATACCAATCATTGAGCGGTTCGCCAGGCAATATCCCCTCCCTTCCCTCCCTCCCTCCATCCATCCATCCATCCATCCATCCATCCATCCATCAAGCCATCAATCCGTCCGTCCACCCGTCAGGACATCCCGCCCTCCCTCCACGGCAGTCGCCCGGTGCTTGATTTGCCCTGCCTTTCTCCGCTTGCCGTGCCCTGCTGCTGCGTGCTGCACTAACAGACGACACAATAACTCTGTCCTGCAGCCTGCTGGCGGCAGACGGATGAATATGCCCTGGACGGATGGGGTTTAGTGAGTGGACAACGGCGACGTCCGACAACGACAGCGGCCACTGTAGCGGACAGCTGCCAGACGGTACATGGACCGTCTTGTTTCCTTGAGCGTTTATCAATTGGCACTAGCTGGGCGAACCGACGGGCGGGCGTCGACTGTGCGGCCAATGGCTGGGCTGAACCAGCCATAGAAAATGCGGGCATCGCTGACAGTTTCTCCGCTTCGGGACAGAGGATATGATAGCTCGTGGTTCGGACTGGGCCACATCACTTGCAGCAGAAGTAGGCGTTCTAGGCCGCATGAGCTGTCTTCATGCATTGCAAACCACGTCCCTGCAAACTCAGTCAGATCCCGCAAGGGCGGTTCGCGATTTACAGGCCCCCCCCTCGCATATAACGCAGAGTATGTAAGAATACATACATGAGTGCTCAATGAGGAAGTGGGTGGGGAGGAAAAGAAAGGAACGAGAGAAAAGGGCGGGAGTATCTAGCGTCTGCCACGAAGAAGTGGCGTTATGTCAGTAACGTTGTTCCGACGGAGCTAAGCAAGACCGTGACACTTTCCGGACTGCCGGGGATATGTATGTATATACGTACATACATATCCAGCATGGATTATTTTTTCTCCATTCTTTTTTCTTTTGCAAGTGCGTGATCGCCAACTAGGCCCCGGAGTACGGCCATTGGTTACCATGGGCCGGACAATAGAGTACATAGGTCCCTTCCTCTCCCTCTTCTCTCTACCGAAGCAGGCTGTTGTTACCAATCGTTGCTGTCCGTCCCTATTTGCCGTTGTCGCAGCCGTTGTTCGTCACTGTTTTCCGTCTCGCAAGGGAACATTCGGGCCTCTGTCGGGGATGCGGCCTGGAGCCCTACGAGCCGGCCATAGTGTGCATGTGATCAGATGCGAACCCAAGCCCAGAAAATGCTTTTTTGTTGTCGCGTGTGTTTCAGGGGAGGGGGAGATTTCTGCAAAAGCACGTGTTGATTGAGGCTCTGCCCATAACCTTTTTTTTTCTTTCCTTTTTCCCCTTGTCGTGGACGTCACATTGGAACCGACGACGTGAAGCGAGAGTGCATGTTGATCAGGGTACGGTTTGTACAAGTGTGTAGGTATGTAAGTGTGGATATGCGAGGTTGGTTGTGAGTGGTGGTGGTGGTGATGGCGGTGGGACGGGTGCCGAGCGTCTCCGCAACAGCGGATGGACGGATTGCAACAGCAGCAGCTGCTGCTGCGTGCGAGCTGCAAAAAGCAACAGCGAGGGTTGACGAGCGAGAGGGTCCGCCGGGAAGCAACCGTTGGCTGCAGGACCGACCTGTCGTCCCAATAATGGCTGGTCCTGCTGGTGCAGACTCATTACGTAGTTCATCTAAAAAAAAAAGATGAAGAAAAAAACGAAAGAAAAAAAAGGAAAAAGGAGGGAAAGGGAGAGAAAACAAAAGAAAAACAGCATCAACGGGGGAAAAAAAGACCTGTCATTTGTTACGTACTTACACACATTCGCCAGAAGCATTAGTACTCTCGCTGTCCGGCGGCTGGGAGTGCTCAGTGGGTGAGCAGAATGAGCGGACCAACCGCTGTCGTGCGGGAGAGGGTAGATACCTATCCTATCTCGGCGTGACTGACTAACGGACGGACAATACCGACCGAGCACATAGAGACGCAAACGCGGACGCCTGCCGAATGCGATGGGGGCGAGCGAGGGGCCTTCCGTCGAATCCAATCCAATCCAGTCCAATCCAGCCCACCCGATGCCCGGCGGCCGTGCTTTCATGTTGCGGACAGTTCGCACGGTCAACCCAACTCCGCACAGCCCAGCCCAGCTCTCTCTCTCTCTCTCTCTCTCTCTCTCTCTCTCTCTCTCTCTCTCTCTCTCTCTCTCACCGCAAGCCGGAAGCAATCGCAAAAAAAAACATCGGAGAGCGAGCGAACGGAATGCACACCCCTTGTTGACGAGTCGATGCGCTGATGCTGATGTGGGGGATCGGAGGAGGGGTGAGAACCATCAGATTGACTTCCAAGCGGAAAAGCAAAAAAAGAAACGAACGAACAGCTGTTCCACGCCGCCAGAGTGCTCCGCAACTTGCGGGCAGCAATTGAAACGTACGCACGATCGTTACCAGCATACACACCGCCAGCCCGATGGCCGGAAAGCCACTGAGCGCAGGAGCAGCCGCGGGGCACGGTGTGTTCTCGCAAATCCTATCTGGCATCAATCCCGACTCTCAGCGCGAGCAAACGGCGTGCGCACAGTGCGGAGTGCGAGAGATCGGTGCTACATACCGTTGGAGACGTGTGATACGATGCATCCGAAATGCCGATTCCACGGCTGGCTGCCTGTCGAATATTCATGGCTCACGAACGGCCGCCCTCCGTGCAGCAGAGCTGGCTCGATTTTGTCACCTTTTTTTTCGCCTGTGGCCGGGAGAGTGATCGGCGTTGTCTCATCAACACGTAGCTTGGGTGGTTCCGTTAGTCAGTTATCTAGTTAGCCAGCTGCAGTTGGAAGAAAAAAAAAAGAAGGAACGGAAGAAAAAAAGAAAAAAAGAAACAAGAAAAAAAAAGAAAAAAAAAGAGGAAGAAAAAAGGTGTGCGAGTGTGGAGCGATTCCAGAAGTTGGGGGCATTCCCGATGTACCAAGATGCAAAGGTTGCTTTCCATGCAATATCGCCGCGCACTCGCTCACGTAGCTGGCATGCAGCCGGAGGATATGGCTCACAGAGCAGCTGGCCCGCAACAGAAGTCACGAGCCCCCTCCCGCGGGAGTGCTGGCCGCAGTCTTCCGGTGCATTCCTGTGCTGATATCGGATGGAAGTGCGCTGCCCGACTCAACCGGCATTCCGTTGGGTGTTGACATGGCTAGTCCGCCGACTCCGAGACTGTTCCTTCCGGCCACTGCCGCCGTCCAGCTCACCGGCCAAAAAGAAAAGAAACGGCGCGGACTCGTGGCCGCACCAGTCAGGCGCATGTTGCCAAGCAGCCACACATGTACTCGCGCGAGGCGTAGTTAGCAATGTTTGCCCGGGAGCGATCCCAGTGGCTCTGCAGCTGGGCAACGGCACAGGCGCATAGATATATGTACACGTGGACGTGGAAGCCGATAGTTATGTGTCCCACATATCTAGTTACCAACCGACGCGGGGTTCACATGACGTGTGCGGTGCATGCCAGCGGCGGAGAGCAAAGCACAGCTGTGCGGGCTGCGGGCTGCGGGCTGCGGGATTCGATTCTGAGCGGGCTATTGCTGGATTCCGGGACGACGAGCACTCCTCGTGAGTGTGTCTTTCCGCCGCGGGGAGGGGACGCGTGGACGGTTTCCACGACACCGGTGGTTGCAGACCCAGCTGCTGGTCGATCGGATATGCTGTCTCGGCGCGGTAGACGGCGCGCGGGCATCGCCGGCGTGTGGTTTGTGTTCTCCGCCGTGCGGAGGGAGTGGTGGTCGCTGGGCAGGTCTCGGGTGGCCGCAGCAAGCACCGGGAAAGGCCGGCCGGCCGGCCCGTTGTCGGAGCCGGTCCGACTGGGATTGGATCCGCCGAGCCGACGCCGTTCGGCGCGGGCCGAACCTTCAGCCTCCGTGCCGGCCGTCCGAGGCGGGGGATTCTCCACGCCGCGCACTCGAGCAAGTGGGGCATCTCGTGGGCCTTGGCGTGGACGCGACTGGCCGCGGATGGGTCATACCTCGGCGCCGGGTGTTTCGTGGCCCCTCTCCCGATCGGAACCGGACCAAACAAAACACCCACCGCATGTCCGTGGCTGGGCGTCTATCCTATGTACGATGTTCGTGCTTCTCACCGCCGATACGAGCCGGCGACAACAGAACCCGCGATCCTGCGGGAGAGCACAGCACAGCCCCCCGTGCTCCCTAATTGCTCTCGTTTCGGTGGATTTATGTGACAATCGGCCGGAGGTAGTACGGACACCTATCAAAACGGCTATTATTACACAACCGCACGTATCTCGAAACAGGGAGTCGTTACTCATCTCTCCCACTCTCTCCCTCTTTTTTTTCTCCCTCGCTCCTGCAATGCAACTATCTATTCTTCTTCTCGCGTCCTCTTCGTCGTCTTGCAACACCACCCCTCCTCCCCACCCCTCCTCTCCCCCCATTCTCTGCACACGCCATCGCGTGCCGGTACCAACCAAACCACCCGCCCCGACACTTGGCTGTAGCTATCCAATCGTCTTTCCTTCATCGCATCATCTCTGCGTCCGTCCTCGTACCGTGTCCACCGTCATTGAGCTCCCGGTTGCCGCGTTTCGTCTGTTTGGCCCCCCCTCGGGTCATTCCACTCGCGACCCCCGACTTCTGCCCACCCCGCCCACGAAGGTCTGTTCGCGCGTCGTGAGAGAGTGATTTACCCCGCAAAAAATAATGGAGCCCACGACCTCCAATCCTTTCAGAAGGCAACATACACCTCTACCACTGCCGCCGCCAGTAGACCATGCTCGCCGCTCACTGGAGAACGAAATCCCCGGATCGCCGCTATCCTGGGTTAACCTGAGCGGTGCTGGTGTCGGTGCTGGTGTCGGTGGTGGTGTCGATGGTGGTGATGGTGCTGGCGTGGTGGTGGACGCAGGCAGCCTGTTGGCTAGCCTCGACGACGACGACGGTAATCACTGGAGGGAGCCGTTGCCGCTATAGTGATTCCACAGCTGACGATGGAACCCTGATCGATACAGTCTTCGTTCCGGCAGCTCCAGCTGTGGCTCCTGTGCCAGTCGCAGGATCGGAAACCCCATCCTCCACCTCTTCCGCCCCAAAGCCGCCTAGCCGTACATGGTTGCCGAAACCACCGCCCGTTGTCATCCCCCGAAAACGCGCTTCTCACATCGGGCCTCTCACGGCCATCACCAACGCTCCCGCCGCTCCCGCCGCCGCTGCGCCGTATAAACCCGTGCCGTCACCTCCTCCTGTGGACGAGCTAGTAGATCCATTCGACGGCGAGGGAGATGACGAGCCGGAGCTACAGGAGGAAGTGGTATCGGCTTTCCCGAACCCTTTCCTGCACAGAGCAAAGTCGACAGGCGAATCGAGGAGGTTGGATATGTCGCAGTTGCCAGGCGCTCACGCTAACTCCGTGGTCAGCAGAGCACGTGAACCGAACGATCACCGGAATCGGCAGTCCTTGGATGCGGATGCATTCAAACGGTTGATGTTGACGGGGCAGATCATGCAGGCCCCACCGATGGCTACGGACAACGGCGGCAGCAGCTCGAATGGGTCCCTTGATGGCCGGCGGTCTGTTTCGGAGCCAATAGTGGAGGAGGCCAAACGCGATGAGACCGCTGTGACTGCCGAATCGACGACTGGAATGGCAACGCCAGGGTCTCTGTCTAGATCTTCGTCCACTCGAGTGAAACCTCCGCCACCTAAACCCAGAACCCGCTCTGGTGGGAAGTCTTCGCTGTCAACATCTGCATCCCCCTCGCACACGACTCCATCGTCCCCCACCGCCACCACCGCTAGGCCCCCCTCATCTAAGGAATCCGAGAAGCCTCATCCGCCAGCACTGTTGCCACCTCCGCCACCTCCGCCACCTCCGCCGCCCGTGCCCTTCGTCGGGCCCACCGAGGCGGAGAAGAAACACGCACCACCACCGCCACCGCTGTCCCGCCGGCATTCCGTTCAGCGGCGACCACCTGTGACGGTCGAAAAAAGCGAGGGCGACAAGGCACCCAAATCTTCAACACCATTGCCTCCACCACCGCCCCCTCCCGTGAGAAGGGCCAAGAGCGTTTCGACTCGCAACACCTCCGGAGCGGGCGTTAAGGAGGGGGCGCCCCCGGCTCAATCCCCACCGCCTCCGCCGCCGCACAGGAGATCCAGAAGGTCAATGGATGGATCCGAGTGTGCGCAGAGGCCCGATGTACACTTGCCGGTGCTAGGCGAGGAAAAAGAACGCGAAGCGATGGCGTCAAACGATATCCTAGTAGACCTGCAGAAATTACAGAGGAAAGTGGACGAACTGCGGAGGAGTTACGGTCCCAACCTGGATGGCTGTCCGCCGGTATAGCTGGAGGTAGTGCAACGGCAGAAGGTTTTCGTTTGTATGTGTTTGCAGCCATTGTTAAGGAACAATCGCTTTTGTGCTTCAGTGGAGGCTCTTTCGTCATTCGAACCGCGAAGGAAGCCGGTTTGAATTTCCTGGTTTGGATTTGAATTTATCCTTTTTTCTCTTTTGGGTTTTCCTTTTTTAAACTTACGGATGGGCTATGGAGTTTTTTTCTTTCGTTCCGTTTTTCCACCCTCGACTTCTGTCTGTACTTTTGTTATGATATGTACGTCTCTCCGAGGGCGCGGGACTCTTTGCATGGGATCGAATGCAGCAGGTCCGCCACACTTTTGGCGAAGAGGGATGCGTAGAGAGTATGTGCTCTATTCATCCGTCCTATCATGCAATGTATGTACCAGGCACTCGGAGATTCAGAACGTGACGAGTGAGCTGGATTGCACCGCCCCCAAGTACGGATTATTGTTCCACTGTCCCATTGTCGTACTGGAAGTCAGCGACTATCGCAGTCTTGGCCCCGACAGGGGGGCAGCCTTATGCAGAAGTCCGTAGCGAAGACTCCGTAGAGAATACAACGCACGCTCTTTGATCCGATTTCGTACCTTCAGTGCGGATAGGAGTTGCTTCCGCTAGAAGGTAGCTACATACATACCTAGGTAGGTTGCAGACTGGTTTATCTACTGTAGTTACATAGATACTAGGCAACGCAATATCTAGGGCACCGCTGACACTCAGCGCCTTAGCACCGAGGGATCACTCGCGCATTATCTAGAGGCGCGAAGTTGCAGGTCCAACCTGCAGGGCTCTTGGCACGGGGGCCGGTGGGTGGGGTAGTTATCCGCATAAGGAATTTGATCGTCCGGATGATGTCACGACGGAGATCAGGGGGGATCCGGAGAAGGTCGGGTAATTTGTATATGTATGTAGGGCTTCGCAGAGAAGCAGAAATACGTTCTTCTTCAGTTGCATGGGAAAAGGCTTCCAGCAGTTCGGGTGGGAATAATTCGGTGTCGTTTGGAGCCGTCATGATGGAGACGGGTAATTTACAAATTACGGCAAGAGGCCAGTAGACATATTTTTGTCTCCTTATACATAGATATACTGAACAATCAAAACAAACACTACGTTGGAGATCATACATACAGTATCCTATTGTGATGGGAGCAACACTGCTAAAAAATCACCAAGAGCCTTGCAACTTAACTTGCGCCTGCAACTTCAAAAACAGCAGGGCCGTATACTTAAACGCCGGCCCGACGCAACCAAAACCACCCGTTCTTCGCCATAGTTACAACATGATTAAGCGAAAAGTAGGAGAACCTAGTAGGGAAGAGGACTAAGACATTAAACCCGGGTCTAAAGGATTACAGAAGTACAGGATGCCAGACATTAAGCAGGGTCCGAACAGAGTGGTGGATGGGGTGTTCGAAGAGGCTGGCCGGCCGGTTCCACCAGCTGAAAGCCGGGCACTGTCTGACCGGGCAATACCTCCATTGGACAAAGGAGCGGCTGGCGGCCAGATGCTGGTGGGGGTCAATACCGAACCCAGATTCGGGAGCACCTCTTCAAGTGCTGCCAACACTGGGAAGCGCCAAGCTCAGAAGATTCTGTGGGCTGAGGTGAGGAAGCAGACCGGGAGAAGTAAAAAATCTGGGGCCTCTTTACGGATGAGCGCTGCAGTCAAACGATTTTGGGCTTTCTTTCGGCTACGGGTGTGGGACGAATTCGGATGGGGGTTGGAGAGCGCTGAGGAGGATGTCACGAGTTGAAGCATCGGAGTTGGAGCTCCGGGAGCGGGAGGATGAGACTGAGAGAGGAATATTTTGGGGGTTTAATTGCTTTTCTTGTTCTCTAGGCCGGGGCCAGGGCGGAGGGGGCAGGGGAGAGCCACATCGTGCCGTGGACAAAAAAAAAAGCAACAGCAATACAGCGTTGCATAACAGCAGGAAGACTTAGAAAAGGAGTAATTAATCACACAATGGTGTTATGGCCCCCATCCCCCGTAATGCTATTCTCATCTCGGTTTGCAGTTGTGTTGATAGGATAGATGTTGGGGGGGAATTTAAAAATGGGCAGACAAAATCACCGCCCCACAAGCCACACAAGGTATAACGTATAACTACCAGCCACACCTGCTCGGAGAGCCCCGAGTGGCCTGTCCTGATCTTTGTTTAGTAACGGCGCCGTGATTCTGTGGGGACGCTTTTCCGGGCCGAGACGGGCGGCGGAGTACAATGCTCTAGATAGTCAACTGCTGCAGAATAGAGATAATGGAAAGGGCATGCACGCATCATATGCCACTCTCATCGTCGCCACCTAGGTACTATGGCTGACTACCTTTGTAAGGGGCGGAGGGGTTCGGGGAGCCAACTCCACAAGTATGTGTGTGGTGTACCGTGCCCGCGGGCGCTTAGATTTGTAGGGCAGATATCTATCATATATGTAGAATGTCTATCTATAATCTATGTATGGACGTACTATGTACAGAATTTAACTACATAGCGGAGAAATAGCTCCGATCTGGGCCGGGATCGTCGCCGTTCCTCCTCGGCCCGTCCGCCGATGTGCGCCTGTCGCCAGGATGGCAAACTGGAGCTCGGCGAAAGAGCTTTTGCGGGATATACATAGATAGATACCTGCAGTGTAAGGCTTTTCGTGCGACCAGGCGGAACCTGTATTATTGATTGTTATTCCCCACTCCATGTCCCCCCTCCGCATCCTTTATCACCATCGCCCAGCTGCTCTTTCCCGCAGGCAGAAAGCTGTGGAGCGAATCTTCTCTGTTACCTAGTATTTTTGCTTTTTTTTCTCTGCCGAATATTCTGGTTTGACGTAACAGATCAACTATCTAGATACGCCAGCTTTGACAGACGCATAGGGAGGCAAGAATGTCGGAACGCAAGGGGTGCGACACGCCGCTGCCGCTGCCGCTGCCGTCGCCGCCGCCGGGCTTGGACGCCACCGAGTACGAACGCAAGCTCGTCCGCAAGCTCGACAGGAACATCGTGCCGGTTGTCATGGTGCTGTATCTGCTGTCGTTCTTGGATCGGTGGGTGGCTTCGCCAGGGACGGGGGAAGGCGGGGGAAGGCTGACGAGATGCGCGGAAAGGGTGAACATCGGCTCGGCAAGGCTGTACGGTCTCGAGGAGGACCTGGGCTTGGTCGGGAACCAGTTTCAGTTGGTAGGTTTGGTTCGAGCGAGCGCGAGAGGAAGACGGACGGCTGATAGAGCTCGGGCCCGTTGTAGGCTGTGTCGATTCTCTTCGTAACATACTTGGTGAGTTTGTTTGCCTCGATCCCGTTGGCCTTGTGGGTAACCACCAGTGACGAGTATGTACAGGCCTGCGAACTGCCCGGTAATCTCGTGCTCAAAAAATTCACTCCCCGCTACTACAGTGCGCCACATCACGCTCCTACCGTGCAGTAGAAACCCGTGACTGATGGATGTGTCGCCACAGTCACGTTCATCACGATATCGTGGGGCTTGATCGCAACCTCCACGGGCCTCGTGCAGTCTTTCGGCGGGCTGATCGCCTGTCGTCTCCTGCTGGGTGTCGTCGAAGCCTCGCTCTTCCCGGGCCTGACTGTGTACCTGACGCTCTTCTACACGAAGAGCGAGCTGGCCCTACGCATCGGCTACCTCTTCGTCTCGGCCGCACTCGCCGGAGCCTGTGGCGGCCTCCTCGCGTACGCCATCGGCTTCATGGAGGGCGTAGCCGGGATGCGCGGCTGGCGCTGGATCTTGATTATCGAGGGCATCCCGACAGTGGTCATGGGCACGATCACATTCTTCGTCTTCGCCGACGACCCGGACACGGCCTGGTACCTCACCGAAGAGGAGCGGCAGTTTTGCGTCAAGCGCATGGGCCGTGCGGCCGAGGCGACTGTGAGCGCCCGCCAATTCCATTGGGCCGACGTCAGGAAGTGCTTCGCCGACTGGAAAACGTACTTCTTCGCCTCCGCCCTGTTCGGCATGGACACGATGCTCTACGGCTACTCGACCTTCCTGCCGACGATCATCAAGAGCATCGGCGGCACCGCCTGGAGCAATGCCCAAGTGCAAGCGCTGACCATCCCGTGCTACGCCCTCGGCGCGATCGCCTACCTCGCCGTCGCACGCCTCTCGGACGCGCACCAGATGCGCGGCTTGTACACCATCGTCTTCGCGGCCGTCTCAATGGCCGGCTACGGGGTCCTGCTGGCGGACGCATCGTCCGGCGTGCACTATTTCGGCTGCTTTCTCGTGGCCATGGGGCTGTACGTCGCCGTCGGCCTGCCGCTCGCCTGGCTGCCGAACAACTCGCCGCGGTACGGGAAGCGCACGGCGGCCACAGGCTTCCAGCTGACGTGCGGCAACGCCGCCGGCGTCATGGCCCCGTTCCTGTACCCGAACGCCGACGGCCCGCGCTTCGTCAAGGGACACGCCGTCAGTCTGGCCATGGTCGGCTTCGCCGCGGCCATGTACGCCGTTCTCTGGGCGGCACTTGCGAAGCTGAACCGCGACAGGAAGCGGGGGAAGCAGGACTGGAAGCTGCAGGGGAAGACATCGGAGGAGGTCGCCGAGATGGGGGACGAGTCGTACGCCCGCCCCGCCCCGCGAGACCTCGAGTCCCGCCGTACTGATTTTCTGCTAGGCCGAAATACATATACACCGTATGAAGAATTAGAGGATAGTTGAGTACTGCGTTTTGACCTGGGGGGGGGGGGGTAAGAGTATAAGACTGTTTTTTATTTTGGCTCGTTTCCCCATGGCCATGTTAAGTAAGGGAAGTGCACTGTCACATCGAATCCAGCAGTCATGTGGAATCCAGAACCACGGTCGCAAGTTTCGACCTTTGGATACTGCGGATACTGCTGGATCTGTGTAATACGTACTAATGTGGGCATTTCAGTGACATAATACATGATGCTATTTGGTAGTTATGGTATTAGATGCGGAACGCGTAGCGATTACCTACCAGATATTGGGAACGCGCGTATTAACTGGTGATGCACTATTCATCTGCAACGCGGATTGAATGCAACATCCAACACAGTGCTGACAGCCAACGTAGTAGCTATACCGTGTCCAATGGATCATAGATGTTGAGCTGTAGGGTTTACAATTGGGCAGCATATCAAATTGGTATTGGAAGAACAATAGGTATCACGGCAGCACTATCAAAAAGACCATCACAATGGCTGCAACAAGACTGGGCCGCCCGGGCTTCAGGTAGCGGAATGAACCGGGAGCAGTACGGCAGCGAGGCGTATGAGCGGACAACGGGGCAAGAGGACAGCTGGGTGAGCGGCACGCGGCCAGCGGGCACGTACAAAGGACCAAGGGCACGGGCACGGGCAAGACAAGACAAGACAAGACAAGGAAGAAGAGATGCTTCTACGGCTAGGTAGGAGTGAGCTGTTGCGTAAAGAAGCAAAGAAGAACAAGTGTGGTGGACAGCTCCTTATGAGGATATCTGTCGCCCCCGCGTTAATGAGGCTTTTATACTCATCCACTCGGCGACAGCTGAGCCGTTCGGCTCAAGGAAACACGAAGTGGTTTGGCGCAAGGAAACTCCAACTTAGTCGTTTGGCGCAACGAAACTCAGCGATGACTTAGCCGTTCCGCGCAACGAAACCCTAGGTCGCCTGGTGCAAAGAAACTCGGCGACGACTTACGTAGTCGTTCGTAGACGAATTGGGGAACGGGCGCAGAGTGCTGGAAAACAGCCGCTCGATGCCGACAATGAGCCTTGCAAAATACAACGTACAGTAGGTTTAGTTATAATTATGTAGATATTTGCCCGCCTGAGGAAAACCGGGATGCCACTCAGCACCATCTGCCATACCCTTTTACTACTGCGTAGGGTTCTCAATGTACATAGTATTGACCTTGTGTGATGCAACTTCGATGCATCCTTACGGCCACAGACGGTCCAGACATATTGCTACTCTGTTAGTTCTTCAACGTGTGTTTGATATGCGTCTTGATTCCTTGTGTGCAGGTGTACTGGTATTGATACTACCTATAGTATGTTGCGTGTTAGAGGTGCGTTTAACTAACCCTCATATTCGATTTTGGTATTGATACTAAGACCCTGTTTGGTTCGAGAAGCTGCCACACAAAACCGAGAAACCATCGGTTTTGAGTTAACGTGAGCGTCTGGGAGTTGTCGGTTCAAGAAAATACGAAATATTTTTTTGAGCCTCATGAGCAATGTGCAGGTTGTCGACTTGCAAGTTACAACCATGTTGTCTAGAAAACACGCCCAGAAGCTACTCGCCAAAGTCTCTGAAAATCGTCGTAGGAAGCCCAAGGAGTCGAGAGCAACAGCTCCTGCCAAGACGTTTACACCACTCACCAACGTACCCGACGGAACTGGTTGTGCCTATTCTTCTTTCTGCTCGATATTTCTCCAGCCAACTCGCATATTCTCATGCAGTTTGCTCGCGACGAAGATTTCCTTAAGTCCGTCGATACCGGTTGCAATCCGGCTACCGCGCCCTTTCGTCAGGCTTGCTCAGCTGCCAGCTTCCGTCGACTTGCCAAAGGGCTCATGGGCGCCAAGCTGCCGGGGAAGCTGAGAGTACGCCGCACGTATGTGAAGAAGACGGGCTGTTGCGTGTTCCGTGCTGTGGCTGGGGGGCTCGAATGGGCACGCGCGATAGATGCAGCTAGGAGCAACGCTGATGGGAGACATAAGCAGTTACAGTTGTGAAGAGATGTACTACTAGTACTAGGTACCTAGTAGATGCATATGATTTTATGTATGTAGATTTGAGTTTAAAAAGAGTAAGTGTGCCCGGCAAGCTCCAAAGCTGACGAAGCACGAGTGCACTGGATGCCAACCTGCCACAGCGCTTTGCAGGCCTGAGGGAGGAGAATGCTCGGTCAAGTGGCACAGCGGGGGCGCGGAGGGATCCGCACGATTTTGATATTACTCGACAGTATTAGTCACTAAGCGAGACGCTAATGCACAATAGATACACACTTTCCACCGTTTTGCCGGAAAAAGGGATAGATATCTACATAGCTTTGCGAACCGACAACTTCTCGCGAACCGTGAAACACTGCCCAAGTACCTACCGACGCATGGTTTTTTGGCAGTAAGCGCCGTCTTGGCGCCAAGTAAGCGCGCACTAACGCGTACCTGCGCGCTTCGGGACTAGCGCAATATCAAAATCGCGCCAAGTTTCAATTTTTTCGAATTTCTAGACTTATCAATCTATGTATCTACGTACCAAAGAGGGCCCGCCCCTTGGCCGGAGGAACATGCCACTAAAGATCTCCATCCTACCAACGAAAGTCATACTCAACACCATCATCCTCGTCAAATTCCTGTGTCAGTGATCTGTGGGAACTGCAGCTCAAATGTCTGAGCAGGTTTCGCGGTCGACCTCGCACTTGAGCCCATGCAAGGGCTCCCAGAATTCACCTGTGAGCGAACGCTTTGCTCGGGAAGGTGTTGCTACGGGGCGTGGAATCCATCGTGGAGCTTCAGCGACTCCGTTTTTATTACGAGGGCCTGGCCGCTGCCTGAACTTCAGAGGGGAACGGAGCTGTGGTGAACACGAGGTGTAGGTGGTGGTGGGAAGTCGACAGCGGGGAGCCATGATCGTGGATGCTGGCCTGGCACCATCAGCCTTCCCATCAGTATCTGTGTTCCCGTACCGTCCATAACATGTCCTGTACATGTATCGAATGTCACAATGCTGCTTCCATTGGTGGTTATCTTTGTTGTGTGGTGGGTTCTGTTATTGGTCGGAGCGAGGGATGCGTTCACTCGGCCGAAAGTTGAGTCCCGTGACGTCAGAAAATTCCCAGCGCGCTAGCCATAAGCGCACTATAGTATTGGTGGGTCGTCCCAATTCCCCTGTGATGACGTGATGAGGCAGACAAAAAGCGCCAGCCGCAACCACCCCTGCCCGAACCTGCACAATACATCCGCACATGCCAACCACAGGCCGCCTCTCCCGTCGCAAGGCTCACCGCTGGCAACGATGTGCACGCCGCGCCGCAGATGCGTGCTTACGCTGGCGGGCCAGGCTGCCAGGCAGACGTATACATACATATATGTAACCTTGAACGGGTTCCCGTGGGGGCATTGAGGCCTTGACCGCACGGAAGGCCAGTACATAACAAAATCCGCCCTTGTTCGGTCAACCCTTCCAATCCTCGTGTGCGTCAATTTTCTCACTCCCTCACTCACTCACACTCTCACGCGCGCGCACACGCCGGACGGCTTGATTTCTTGCAAGAAAAAAAAAAGAATACTCTGCAGCAGACAGACAAGATCGCGATGTACGCGAACAGACGCAGCAGCACCGGAAACACGTTCGACGGCCCCAGCCCGTCGCGCGCCAGCTCCTTCGCAACCCGCAGCACTGTCGGTGAGTTCTCGCCCCCAATCCCCCTCGCGCGTGCATTGCGTCCTGAGTCCGCGTTTAAGATCTGGGCGGCATCAAGCCGCGTCTGTCGCTACCGACGAAACGTGCGTATCCCTAATAGGCTGGGTTGGGAGGAGGGGGGAGGTATGGACGGGCAGCGGGGACTAATAGGACGTATCTAGTTGGACGCGATCGCAGTCCCGGCCTCCAGTGGCATAAAGAATACACGCCCGACACCTGCAACGGCCCGCGGTGCTTGATGATCGACTACATGCGGAAAGGTATGTGGGGGGAGTGTGCGTTGGAGTGGCGGGGAATTGCGCGGAGTAACTGGCTCACGGAAATTAGAGCCGGGCGGAAGGACACGGAAAGTCATCGCCGAGGAGATTCCCGATGTGGCGGCGCTGAAGGGGGCGTATTCACGGGTATGCTGCATGCCTTGGCGGGTTCGGGTGAGTGCGTTGCCGGGTGCTGAGTGACGCGGGGAACGCAGCGCGGCGGCAGAAACGAGGCGATCGACTTGCGGCTATTCCATGTCCAGAACTGGCCGGAGGCCGCGCAATTCATGATCCGGAAGTTCCGGCTGGACGACGACGAGGCGCTAACGGGCCAGACGGGGTTCGCCGAGTGGATACTGCAGAAGGAGCCGCGGCGGCGCGCGGGAAAGCCGCTCCTCGCCGCCAAGACCTGGAAGGTCTCGAGCGACCCGTGGAGACAAGTCACCAAGTGCGCGGCGGGACTGGACATCATAAAGCGGTACCCGTGCGCCGACCTATCCAACCCGCAGGACGACTCGACGAAGCCGACATGCGTGACGGGGCTGATGGGGTTTGACGACGAGGACCAACCCGTGCTGCACTCGAACGCCTTCGCCCAGCGGACCGCCATCTACGTGCAGTACTCGCACACGATCCTGCAGACGCCCGGGCCGGAGCTGGTCAGTCCCTACGGCGCCGGCGGCACGGACAGGTTCGACAACGGCAGCACCATCATCATCTTCGACAACTCGGACTCGCACCGCATCTACGACACCCTCATCGCCGCGCGCGGCGAGTGGGAGTCGCGCTGGCGCCGCCTGCCGTTCTACATCAACACCCTCCTGCCGGACCCGGAACAGTCGGAGGAGCAGATGACGAGCGACTGCATGCGCACCATCACCCAGGACTTCTTCAAGGCCGTCGCCGAGAACTGGGACGAGCTCCTGGACGCGAGCTGGGACCACGTCAGCATCCTCGAGGACAAGATCTACGAGAATCCGGCAGACGAGTCGCGCGCGGGCGAACTGTGGAAGAACGCGGCCAAGTGGCGTGGGTTGGGGGGGGGGGGGGGGGGGGGGGGGGGGGCATAACCCGGCCAATGGGGGGGGGTTGCCCCCCCCCCCCCCCCCCCCCTTCCGATATGGGCCCTTATGGTCGGTAGGTATGTAGATGGATGGATACATACGAGTGAGTGCTGATGCCCGTTCTGGCGCTCAGTGATGTACGAGAAACTCATGTACGGCCACCAGGAAGTCGTCAACGACATGAGAAAGTACCTGGCCGAGCTGGACGGCGACATGGGCGACGAGGGCCAGTGGCTCAAGGATACGCCCGCGGATTTTGACAGACTGGGTGGGCTGATCGATGATGACCTGGCGAAACGCACGAACAACCTCTCCGAGCTCGTACGGACCCTCCTTCCCCCCCAATTTTTCGCCATGTCTCGCTGAAAGCGGTTTCGTGTAGATGTACAAATCCGTGGGCATCCGCGATTCGAGGGAATCGCTGAGACTGGGCGCGAGCATGTGGCGATGTGCGTATTTTCCGTCAAGGGGCACCACTCTGCTGTCTTTGCTGAAACATTTCACGCAGTGTCCTGGATCACTTTCATCTTCCTCCCGCTGTACGTCCGGTTCTCCCCCCACTCGCGAGATCAGCTGCTGACGGACCCGGCCAGTACCTTCCTGGTATCCTTCTTCGGCATGAACGTCGACACCTTCTCCGGGAACCCCAGCATCCTGTGGTACTTCGTTGCCGCCGTGCCCTTCATGATCGTGGTCCTGATCCTATGGTATCTTCTGAAGCACTGGTTCGCCAAGTCGCAGCAGCAGCCGCTCCAGCGCGGCGCGTACGAGGCGCTCTTCACGAGCCTGCAGTCGCGGCGGCCCGAGATCTGGACCCGCCAGGGCCCGCGCGCGTACATCGTCCCCGCCGACCGATGGAGCCGGCTGAAGTGGGCGCTGATCAAGCGGTGGACGACGGGGGACGCGGTCCCGCGCGCGGCTGGCAGCGAGGAGGAGCAACCGATCGGGCAGTGGAACAGGTTCAAGCGCTATCTGGTCGAGAAGTGGGCCACCGAGATCGTCGTCGCGCCGCACACGGAGCCCGCCGACGTAGAGACCACCACACAACTCGTCGAAGTCATAGGCCCGCAGACCCGCGCTGCCGCCACCGTCGTGGTGACCAGCGAGGACGACGGCGACGTCGAACACGCCAGCGAGGACGCCGACCCGAAGAGGAGCTCGGGCGTCCTCGTCGAGGAGCGGGTCGACGGCGCCGGCCCCGACGAGGACGCGGCGCGACTGGGCGTCAAGAGCGTCGACTGGGCCGGCAGGAGGAACAGGGGCGGTGCTGGCGAGGGCGAGGGCGAGGGCGAGGGCGAGTGGCGCGCAGAAAGGAGGGGCGACGGTGGCGACGACCGCAATGTGGTGGTCGTGGAGCCGGGGCAGCCCGGCGAGGCGGACAAGTAAGTGATGGGCATCTTGGGGAACATGTATATCCGGCGCATTTTTCGGTCACGTTTCCGTACACTGTAGCATAGTTAGCAACGTTCGATCGGCTGCGGACCAGCGGAGGCTGCGGAGAGCAGCAAGCAGGAAGCATAGAGCAGCGGGGTTTTTTTTTTGTTTAATCATTAATCACGTGCAACCTAGCTATCCGTATAGATCATAGCAATAAACACCCACCGGGTTTTCCGTCCACTGTCTAACCCCGACTTCGATCGGCCTGCGGGCGGCCCGTTGTGGCTCTCTCCCCTGCCCTCCACCCAGGCCCAACCCACCGATAACGTACAAATAATGTACATGCCTGCTCTCTCCTGACCTCATTCCTCCCCTGCCGAACACCCCCAGCTCCCAGCTCCTTCATCTCCCAGCTCCTCTCCTCGGCCTCTTCCTCCCGTTCCCGGAGCTCCCGCTCCGACGTCTCGCTCTGGGCATCTTCCTCAGCTGGGGTCCGGAATCCGTCGCCCCACATCAGCATCAGCGAGGAAGTTCAGGATTGCCTGGCTGCACCTGTCGTCGGCAAAGAGGTCTCGAGTCCTGAATCGATTCTTGCCTCTGCTCGTCTCTCTCCGTACCTCTCGCCATAGGATTCTCTGCTGGCTTTTTTCACTGCGGGCAGTTGGTTTTGGCGCACAGAGCAGTGGCGCAACCGTTCGAGCAGCTCACGGAGGATGTCGGCGAGTGACGGCACGTGCCCCGAAGATGTCCGGCGCGGTGGACCCATAGTGCTCCAATCCACTCCCCAGCCGCAGTGTCGATGCCCGGCGCCTCGTGCACGGTCAGCGCGGCTCCGGCGGGATGCAAGCGCGGATCGCGATGCCACAGTTCCGCCCACAACTGGGAGGATTCCGCGCGGTTGCCGTCCTTGTCCACCTCCTCTTGCACCCAACTGAACACGCCAGACAGCCCCGTGGGCAGACACCTACCCGCCCACCTACTGCGCTTGGAGCTGGAGCCGGAAAATGACAGGTACGATGTCTGCACGCCCACCTTACGTGCCATCGTCAGCACCCTACTCCAGCCACGCAATGCTTGCTGCTGCTGTTGGCACCGCCGCGTGGCGCGGTGCTGCAGTTAAAACACCGCCAACGACTCCACCCTCTCTATCTGCGGCCAGATATGCACCGCAGTTGTGTGCACACGACACGACGCCGTCATGCATGCGTCTTTTCGTCTTCTGCCCGACCGCCTCCGCTTCTGGCCGCTCGGACGCGATGGACGGCGGGCACCACCGCGGCATTCCGATTGGCGGGTGGCGGTCCTGCGCCGACGAACTGCGTCCGAGACACACAAACACGTCTCCGCCTCCAGGACCCAGTTTACGCTGCTGTGATCGATGGGATCGCCGGGAACGCGTATGTGCGCATGTGTGCGTACGTACTGTGTGAGTCGAGGATCGGCTACCGTCGCTGCGAGTTGGACGGCCGTCGCTGCCGGCGTGTGTGTGCGGAGTGCAAGTGAACTGTCTCGCGGGGTGCGGATGCTGATCTGTGGAACAGCTGCTTTCCCTCCTTTTTCTTTCTTCTTTCCTTTTTCTTTTTTCTTCAGCGTGATTATGCACGTACGGTAACTATGTACTTAGATATCCAGCTCGCACGCACGCACGCTGGTCGTCGACGACGTAGCATGCAGGTGGCTGGCTGGCTGGCTGGCAGGGGACCGTCCCAACCTTCAAACGAACATTCTCCTCCCCTCCACACCTCGCGCCCCACCACACCCAACATCCCCAGTCCCTGCTGGCCTTCGCCGTCGACTCGCGCCTCCAACTGCCCCACCCGTTTGCTTCGATCGGATCCCTGACGGGACACGTGCTGCGGGGGGAATCCGACGGGGCTGGACGGGGCTCCAACCATCCACGCCGACAACCCCGCCAGTGTTGGGCGGCCCAACAGCCTGCGGATCGAGTCCGCGCCGGCGAGATCAACCGGACCTGCGCCGCCAGCGACAAGTGCTACCTCAGCAGCCACTGGTCGGCAGTTCTCGATACATAGTGCGTACCGCACGACGACGTCTCGCCCAGCCCTGTCCTCGTTGTCGACCTGCCTTTGGAATCGCGACCTCTCCTGTGGATTTTTTTGGGGGGCTTTTCTGGTGATCGGGTCGAGGAGTCGCGTGCGCATATGCTCCGAGTGGTTTGAGAGAGTGGGTTCTTTTTTTTCCCCGTTGTCTTTTCTCGCTCGATACACTCTTGCGCCCATCGTGTTGCTGGCCGCGAGAAGGACCACACGGCAAGTACGTGCGACTACTTTTTTTTTCTCTCTTTCTCTCGCTTCTTTCCGGTTCCTCAGATGGCCCAGCTTGTGTCGGCGAGTCGAAGCTGCCGGGGTGCGTTCGAACCGCGATCTGGTTCGCTGGACACAACACCGGAAGGGGCGATTGCGATTGCGGCTGTGGCTGTGGATTGCGATGTGACGGAGGCATCCCAGAGGCGAGAGCGCCACTCGACAATGGCATGCATGCAACCTCTTGTCTGTCTCTGTCCGCCTGTCTGTCGTCGGGGCCCCCTTCAAACGGACTCCTAGTGGGATATATGTATTCTGCGGGACAGGACGGCGCCCGCAGTAGCGAGAAAGCCAAAAGAGAGAGAGAGAGAAGAAGTGCAGTGTCTTCTGTTCGATTCCGACGAAAACTGACGCTGGGCTCTCTGCAGATCGGGCACGTCAGGATACGGAATCCATTGCGATTGGCAGCTGGGTGCGTGGGAAGGGAAGAAGGAAGACAGAAAGTTCCTGGCGGAAATCCCACGGGGGGTGCAGAGCGGAGAAAACATCCACAATTGCCCACTCACCACGCACGCATTCATCTCCGCGCAGCGCTCCCACCGTCGCCGCCACGCCGGACGCACGCTGTCCACGCTTGGCCCTACACATCTCTCGTATAGCCCCGCCCGCTTCCAGCCTAACCTGGCCGGTGGGCTGTCGGATGCAAACGCGCTCGTTGTTTGTGGGACGAACGTGCGCGAGCCAATCGGCCCGGCCAGCAGCAGCAGCAGACCAGCAGACCCACTTGTAGTGCTTGTGGTGCTTGCGGTGCTTGCGGTGTGCTGCAGGAGAAAGTGTCTGAGGCAGCTACTCTCCTCTGCTCCAGGGTCGGGTTGCCCAGAGCAGTGCGCAGGTGTCGGCAGTACTTACATACGCACAATACGGACGTCTCGTGGCCCAGGTCTGCTTGGCCTCCGCCGGGTTCTTCGCCGTGCCGCAGACTCGCTTTGTGGGTTCCCCGCTGCTCCCTTTTCCTCCTTGAGTCGCGATCCGTCCATGGGTGTCCCCTCTGTGTGTGCTCGAAACTCCGGGTCTTTGGGCCCTTTGTATACGTATATAATTCCGTCCTCCGTCGTCCTCTCCTCTCACCTTGCCTCCCTACCGAGCCAACCAGCCATATCACCCCCTCCTCCCCCATACCCACCTTTGATTCGTCCCCAAAGCCTCCTTCCATTGCCCCGCCTTGCGTTGACATCCAATCGCGAATCCGCCCACTGACATGGCCCCCCCATCAGGATTGCCGCAGCGTCCGGAGAAGGCGGCAGCACCGGCACCGTACTCACCCTCCTCGCAAGTGGTATTTCCGGCAGGTTTCGAGGCCAAGGATCTCGGCGTGTTCAAAGCTGAGCGCCGGCTGCGGAGGATGGCCACCATCCAGGATGACGACGAGCGGATGCTCATGCGTATCGGCTACAAGCAAGTAAGCCACTTGCTCCCCTCTTCCGGTCTCGGGGGTCCCAGTGTTGATCGCGCCCTTCCTGCCGGTCCAGGAAATGCGCCGTGAGTTCACACGGTGGTCGACGGTCTCTTACGCTATCTCGATCCTGGGCGTCCTGGGCTCTGTCCCCGCTACCTTCAATGTTCCGATCTCGTCGGGTGGCCCGGCGACGGCTGTTTGGTGTTGGTTCTTTGGCAGCTGCATGGCCATGTGCATAGCTGCTTCGGGTACGTACATGGTCGACGGCCCGGAGTCTCCCCGCCGACGGATCGTTGCTCTGACCGCACGTGCGTGGGAATGGCAGTTTCGGAGCTGGTCTCGGCGTATCCAACCGCCGGCGGGATGTACTTCGTCACCAAGCAGGTGGTGCCCGAGCGTCACGTGCCCATGTGGTCGTGGATTGTGGGCTGGTGCAACTTCCTCGGACAGGCGGCTGGAGGTGCGCTTCGATCTCTGCACGTCCGAGACGGGGGTGTGGTCGGGGTGTGGTGTTAACGGATGCGGCAGTTTCGTCGTTGGCATACTCGATATCGCAGATGCTGTTGGCCCTTGTCAGCATGAACTCTCAGTTCGACGGTGACAAATACGCCTTTTCGCCGTGCGTTCCCTCCTCCTCTTTCGATCGAGGTCACTCATCGGTATTGAACCCGTGCTCTAGGACCGCGCTGCAGACCGTCCTACTGGCTCTCGCGCTCCTCTGCGCCATGGGCTGCGTATGCTCCCTGACGACCCGCAGCTTGCACAAGATCGTGATGTGGTTCGCGCCGATCAATGGTTCGTCCGTTGTGCGCTTGCTATGCGCTGGGCTGACGCCCAGTAACCAGTGCTCGCTTCGATCGGTATCTGCATCACGCTGCTAGTTCTGACGCCCAACAAGCACGATGCCAAGTGGGTTTTCACCCGTACGTCGGCACTGCATTCCTTTCCTGCGCTTCTCGCTGACGCAGGTACGGCATACAGATACGACCGATGGGTCGGGGTGGAGCAGCAGGGTTTTCTCGTTCCTGCTTGGGTACGATATAGACCTGGGGGATGTTGGAAGGCTGGATGCTGAAGCGAATGCAGATTCCTGTCGGTCGCCTGGACGATGACGGATTATGATGGCACTACACAGTGAGTTGTCCTTCGTTGCTCGCCCCTTGGGTGTCGGCCGGCATTGACGCCCCACAGCATGTCGGAAGAAACGCACGACGCAGCGATCCGGGGCCCCGTCGCCATCAACACGGCCGTCGTGGCCAGCGGCCTGATCGGCTGGATGCTGACCGTGACGTTCTGCTTCTGCCTCGGGGACCTCGAATCGACCATCGCCACGCCTACGGGCATGCCGGTGGCGCAGATCTTCCTCAACGCGGCCGGCGTCCGTGGCGCAACCGTGATGTGGTCCTTCGTGATCCTGATCCAGTTCTTCACGGGCATATCTGCCATGCTCGCGTGCACACGCATGGCCTACGCCTTCTCGCGCGACGGCGCCTTCCCCTTCTCCGCCTTCTGGTCCCGCATCAACCCGACCACGCACACGCCCATCAACAGCGTCTGGCTCGTCGTCACCTGCTGCGTCTGTCTCGACCTGATCGGCCTCGGCAGCACCCAGACGATCGTCGGCATCTTCAACATCACGGCGCCCGCGCTGGACCTGTCCTACATCGCCGTCATCTTCGCGCGCATATGGTACTCCGGTGAGATCGCGTTCGTCGACGGGCCCTTCACCCTCGGCAGGTGGGGCCGCCCGCTCAACTGGACGGCCATCGTCTGGGTCTGCTTCATCAGCGTCGTCCTGTTCTTCCCCCCGCGGAAGCCGGTCACGCCGGAGAACATGAACTACGCCATCTGCGTCGCCGCGTTCATGGGCCTCTTCGCCGTTGGCTGGTGGTGGGCTGGCGCCAGGGAGTCGGTCCCCCTCCCTCTCCTCCATCCCATCCAGTTGGCTGTCCCCGGTGCTGACGGTGCATGCGTGCGTGCGACAGGGTGTACACGGGGCCGAGGACGAAGGACGTCATGGACCTCATCCCAAGCGAGGATCCGGAGGAGACGACACTGACGATGGGATATGGGACCATGGACAGTGGTGTGTAATCACTTTTGGATGATTTTCACCCCTCCCCTCATTTTCCGGGATCTATCCTACATGTACAGCCATATTCCGTCTTTTTATTTGTGTTTTTTTTTTTTTTTTTTTTTGGAGTCGTATGCTTTTCTGGTCCGCTTTACGGTACAATAATGATGGGTCGCTCTATTCTCCTTCTCCGCTTCACCGTGCAGCATTCGGCCGCTTCGCCGGTTACCCCTCGAGCAGGCAGACATGTGTGTACAAAATGGGGTCTACCAGCACGCGCTCCCTCCCCCCACGCCTTCGGTTGCTACAGCACTGCCCGCACGGAGAACGCTCTCTCTCTCTCCCGAAGACTGAAGACTGAAGACCTCTCGCTCATTGCGGTCGCCGCCAGTAGCCGGGGTACACTGCGCAAGGCCCGGCGCGCATCACAACGGCTCACTCTCGCCGCTGGCCATATATATACGTTCACCATCAACGGCCCCGGATGCCCTTTATCGCCATGATCTACCTAGATAGGTCGCGTGCGACAAATGACAACAGACGGACCAGATGCGGGCTGGACGACGGATCGAGATCGAATCGGAATACATGGAACAAGGGGGGTCGTCCTTCGTGCCAGCTTTTCGCCTCCGCTCGCGGATCCATCTTCTATGTATAAGCGTTTCCCCGTTGGTGCAAACGGGAACGGAAGACTTCACTAATGCACATGTACATGGGAATCAAAACACGGGTGAAAAACTGGAGGAAGGAAAGGAAGGGAGGGAGAAAGAAGGGAAGTGCGTTACTCGTATGCTGAACAAAAAAAAAAAAGAAAGTCTAGACGGTAGTAATATGAACTTCAACTCATTGACCAATCAATCCAATGCTCTTTCACTCTTTCACACCCGCCGGTTCGATCACTCGACGCTTAGAGGTATATGTCAACAAAAACGAAAACAAAAAAAACAAAAAATATCCCGTTCAGTACCCCAAACCAAAACCCTACCCAAAGCAAAAAAGAGAGAAAAAATGGGTATGTAAGTTGGAAGGAAAAAAATGACAATACCTACATTCCTTCACGAAGAGAACACAATGACGTTTGATACGGCACACAGAAAAACTTGAGTCCCTACCGTTAAGCTCCAACCATCCCCGTCACACGCTGACGGTGAATGTCCATCTGTTTTTGACGTCAGTATTCGGTGAAGGACAACGGCGATGATAACAAAGACGAAAGGGAAGCATACCGTTCGCTTTTCAACCCTTGGGCCGTATCCTCTAGCAGGATGCGACGACGATTGCTGACGTACGCCGTGCGGTCCATCATCTCCTTCTTGCTCTCACGGAGCTGATCTGGCGGCTTCTCGAAGAGCTCACTAAGCTGCTCAACGGCCATTTCCAGATCCTTCTGGTTGTCCTCGAAGATGTACGTGTTATTGTTCCTCTCGAGGTAGAACGCGAAGGCATATGTCCATTTCAGCGTTTGGCGGCACTGCTGCAGGACGGACGAGGCTTGAGCGAGGTATTGTACTTCGATCCAGGACATCCCCGACGCCGATTGTAGCATGGTCATCTTCTTCTCCGTCTTGATGTACAGGTCCTTGTCGAGCTTGGCCGAGTGGTCATGGTTGGCGTAGCGGTTGTAGTAGTGGAGGTAGCGCTCCAGCGACGCCCGCGACTTTGCTTGGTTGTCCCGCGCCTCCGACCCGCTCCTCTCCTCGTATCGGTTGCAGTTGTACCAGCTGGTGCCATGCTCGTTCCATGGCCCCATGCACACCCAGCAGAATTCGTGCTTGCACTTCCGACTGTTACGGGCGGGATACGTAAGCATGCCCCTCCTCCATCGACACATGTGGGATAGAGGCAGGTGACTTACCAGGTCATGTGATTGCATCCACCATTCTTCTCGATTGTGGACACGCACTTGGGGCACTCTTTAGTGTGTGCCGATATCCAGTTCGACGTTTCCGAGTCGTCTTCACACTTCTTAAGCCACTTCTTGACCAGAGAACATGGACACGGCTGGTGGTCGCTCTGTCCACACCCGAAGCAGAACCTGTTGCCGCATTTGCATATCACCGTCGGCACGATCTTGTGGAGCTCCGCTGACCGCACGGGACAGTCCATCGCATACTCGCATTCGGGCGCGGGGCACCACCGGAGGTTCTGCTTGTCGTCCACATAAGTTCGGTTCAGGAGCTCCTCGTAGCTGCCGCCCATCAGAAATCAAGCAAAACTCAAGGATTGCATCGAGCGCAACTCACCGTTTGTACACATCGGGCGCAATCAAAAGCTTCATCGTCTTGGAATCCACAATCCTCGAGCATCCGCTTGCCGGACACTGCACGCGTGCAGCTTCCCCCTCGTCTTTGATCTTCGACTCCAGGTATTGCCGATAACAGTTGGCGCAATACCGGTGATCGCACTTCATCGAATAGGTAAACAGACCCCGGCCCTCATCGCAGCAGATATCGCACGTGAATCCGGGTATCTTCTCGAGCACGGGAGTCACCGCGTACTCCGACCCGAGCCCGGCCTCATCCAGGACCCGTTCCATGTTATCCATGTATCGCTCGATCAACCGTTCCTTCTGCCATTTGAAGTGGCGCAAGAGGATGCCGCACTGTTCCGCCGACAGCCCGAAAAGGTCTGAGAGCTCCGTTACCTGTGCGATCTGTTCCGCCCGTACCTCGCCCGACGATAACGCTCTGAAATCGACTTCGTATGCTTTCTTCTGGGGCTTCTCGTCTTTCACGTCGTCGAGGAACTGGTCGTTGTCGTCGTCTTCAAACTCCGAGTCTGGCCCGATAAGTCAGCATCCGTGATATGACGATGGGTGGACCGCCCAGCAGCACATGGGAACGCGCACGCGACAATCTAGAGTTAGTCTTGAGGAAGGGAGGGAGGGAGGGACGCGGGGAAAGCCACGTTCCGAAAAAAGGCCTCACATCCCCTAAGACCAACAAACAAGCAGGGGGGGTGGAGATGAGACGAAGTAAAGCGGGGAGCGGGAGGGAGGGAGGGAGGGAGGGAGAGAGAGAGAGAGAGAGACAGAAACTGCGTGCATACCAAGCTCTCCCAAGCTATCGTTGTCGTAGTCGTCTTCCGACATGGGATCGGACATGAAGTCCTCATCGCTAGACATGGCTGTGGTGACGGAGGGGGTGGCTTCGACGACGGGAGAGGTGGCAACACGCTTCGTTACCGGGTTGCCGTCTTCGTGCAGGTCTGGAACCTTTCGTTTCCTGTTTGGGGAGATCGTGTTGACAGCTATCGGGGGTGGCTGCGTTGCTTGGATTGCTACCAAACAACGGAGGGCCGACTTTTAATAGTGGGAGGGGGAAGAGAGAGAGAGGGAGAGGGCGGAGAGAGGGAGAGGGGGGAGAGGAAGCACCGAACCCGGTAAGAGAGGGACAAGTTGCAGTAATAAAAATCAAGGGGGAGGGGGAGAGGTGCGGTTACTCGTCAAGAAGAAGTCGTATGCACGAAGGGAGGACAACGCAAGGACACAGAGAGTGATTTGGGGAGAGTGTTGTGGTGGTGGTGGTGGTGGTGATGGTGGTGGTGTGGGTTGGAACTGGAAGTGCTACACAGAAAGTGTAGAAGCAGGGGAGAAGTGCAGCAAACAACTCGAGCAAGTTGTGAGTGCTTACATAGGGTACGGCGGACCCAACTGGAATTCCAGATCAGGAAAGATGATATTTCCACTCACTTTCTAGGCTTGGCATTGGGGCTGACTCATACTCTATCTATCGGCTTTTGGGCTGCTGTTGGTTGCCACAGACTGCCGGCTCACCTGGGTATCTATCTACATTCTATGTGGTGTCTCTCCACCTTTCTCTGCAGTGGCGACCAGGCGGAAGAAGCGTATACAGCACTTACTATCTCCTTCTGCCTGTCACAGTCAATGCAATATTCTAGGCTTCATTCCCATCTATCCACCTAGGGGTGTCAATATGGGTGCACCCGCTCGCAAACCACGCCCTCGGGACCGACAGATACCATATATATGGCCACCCGTAGGTACATACTCTACTCCACTCCACTATACTCTAGAGTAGAGCCCCATCCAAAGTATTACCGAGTGATATCTCGAGCGTCAAAACTGTTGGCTTCACTTCATAGAGCGGTAAAAAAAAGGAGAAAAAAATGTCAACACATACATTTGGTTTCTCTTTCTCCTTTCGCAGTGCAAGACGTAGTTTCGTCACCCAACTCCAATCCGTGGAAGAGAAGAAGCTCGGAAACCAGACAAAAAAAAAAAAGAGGCTGACCACTCCAAAAAAAAATAATCCAAAAACGGCAAAGAAAAACCAGAAAAATAAACCCCCCCCCCCACAACACGCCACATTTTGCCTTCCCCAATATAACACAGAACGAAGCGATTTTGTAAAATGTAGAAGGAAAAACCCCAGAAAAAGACACATGACCCCGAATGAAAGATCAAACATGTAGAGGGAAAGAAAAAAAAGCGTGCATATAGAGGAATATAGAAAAAGAAATCCCGGTTAAACCCAAAGAGGAAAAAACCAAAACATGGTAGATGGTGTGGTGAAAACTTAGCATCGGCAGGAAGCTGAGGGGGAGGTTGAAGTATCTTAGTACCGCTGCTGCTTTTTGATGGGCCCGTACATATCATCATCCGCAAGTCTTCTTTGCCCCTGGGCAGGACTCTGGTACGAGTGTCCGTGCGTCGATTCTTCTGGCATGTAGCCACCCATCATCCCCATGTATCCCCCTCCGGGCTCCTCCATGCCCCCAGCCTGTGATTGTACTTGCTGGGGAGCGTCCTCGGCCATATCTGTTGGGCTGCGACCAGTGCTGTAAATTCCGGCCGTCCCGGGACTCTTCGACGGTGCAGGAGAGACAGAGTACTTCAGGCCGTTACCAGTGTTGGGATGATCCGGTAGTTGGTCATGATGCATGCCATGCGGAGGATTATTGAAGTTGAGCTGGGTAGGTATCGACCCGTGAGAATTCTGCCCTTGTGACGGCTGCTGCAGCTGGGCCTGTTGCTGGGCCTGTTGTCCTGTTTTCGGGCGGGTGAGATGTGCGAGTTGGTGCTCAAGCATCTGCAAAAGACCTTCTTTGGTGAACGGTTTGGGCAGAACATCATTCATGCCTACCATCATCAGCATACAGCCCCCGCGGATCAGCAACAGCGGAAGCAAGCCTTACCGTTAGTAAAGTAGTTGTTTATATCGTCGCGGCGGATGTTTGACGTCATGGCAATGATGGGTGTATCGCTGTTAAACTGTCGTATCAAAGCGGCGGCGGAGCAACCATCCAGGTTTGGCATCATGATATCCATAAGAACGAGATCGTACGTGTTTCGGTTCATCTTGTTGACGGCAATCAAGCCATCGTCCTAAAAAGCAACAGAGCCATTAGCGCCAGCTACGGGGGCACCACCGTCGATGGGGATGGGGAAGGGGGGGGGGGGGGGGGGGGGGGGCGGCGCGGCCCCCCACAACAAACAAAAAAACAACAAAAATGTGGAAC